>Ga0137409_10001751_pt1 | contig 23483 bp, 23 predicted proteins | sample CZODoug1_16funga_FD_122059 | JGI IMG/M metagenome (GOLD analysis project Ga0137409, IMG submission 122059) | Vadose zone soil fungal communities from Angelo Coast Range Reserve, California, USA - CZODoug1_16fungal (Hybrid Assembly) | ecosystem: Environmental > Terrestrial > Soil > Vadose zone...
GAGGTGTACAACGGTGTCGATGCCTCCGTAAACGTCCGGCTGCCGGGGGGCGCGCAGCTGTCTGGGGGCTGGAACGTCGGGAACTCGATCAGCCTGTTTGCGGGTGGCGGCGGTTCTGTCTCCAATAAGGTCAGTCGATGCTTCGTCGTCGACTCGCCGCAGCAGTTGTTCAACTGCACGACGGGTAACCAGTATCAGCACCGGATCAAGGTGAACGCCTCCATTCCGCTGCCCTGGAGCCTCCAGGCTGCCGTCGTCTATCAGTCGCTGCCGGGACCGCTCTGGGGCGGTGCGTCGGCGGGAGTTGGCGGCACGACTAGCGCCACGGGCGTCGGCGGTGCAACCGCGACCGGTTACGGCGGCGGGGCGGTCTATACGGTCACCACCGCCCAGATCGCGCCGTCCCTTGGCCGGCCTCTCGCGGGGAACGTCCGGACAGTCTCGATCGACCTCCTGCCGGCCTTCAAGTACTCGCTCGACGCTCGCGTCAACCAACTCGACCTTCGTCTGAGCAAGATCTTCCGTGTGGGCAAGAGCCGCATACAGGGGAACTTCGATGTCTACAATGCGTTGAATGCGAGCACGGTCCTCAACGTGCAGCAGCAGTTGGCCGCGAAGTGGCTGCAGCCGACGCAGATTCTGGTGCCGCGGTACGCCAAGTTCAACGCCCAGATCGATTTCTGAACGGTAGTCGCGGGCAGGAGGGCACCAGCATGATCCGCGCGTCCCGCCGGGCCGCTGCTCCCGCTGCATTGACGTTGCTCATCTATCTGTCGTCGACCGGGTGGCAACCTGTTATCCAGAGGTCCTTATGCTGAAATGGAAGCTCGCGGCGGTCGTCGGTTTTGTATGCGGCGTTGCCGGAGTCGCCTGGGGCTATGCGCAAGACACGAAAGCAGCTGGGTTCTACGAGCTTCGAGTTTACACGGCCAAACCGGGTAAGAGAGATGCGCTCGCTGCACGATTCGCGAGCCGCACCGCCGCCATCTACGCAAGGCACGGCATCACGAACGTCGGCTACTGGATCCCACAGGAAAGCGATGCCGCCCTGGGCGTCAGCGCCGCGAACACCTTCATCTACATGCGGGGTTACCCCTCGCGCCAGGAGCGCGACAAGCGCCTGAAAGCCGCGCACGACGATCCAGAATTTGCCGAGGTCGTGACGCAACAAGAGCGAAACCCCGAGACGAAGCTGATTGAGAACGTCCACAACATTGATATGGTGCCGAGCGGTGCCTATGCATCCATAAGAATCACGCAGTAGTGACGTTCGAGGCGCCGATGTCAGGGACACTCCTGCCGGACACATGTCCTGGTTGGGATATGAGAGCCGCAGACGTGCGATCAGGCGCATTGCGATGAGACCATTGAGGAGGCAGCTGATGAAAGCGCGCACGATGGCGATCGTTCTGGCGCTCATGATTCCGGCGTTGCCCGCGTACAACGCTGGAGTTCCAGCCTCGCCGGCGGGCGGAGGGCAGGGGGCTGGACGGGGCGCGGCGGCGCCGTCACCCTATCCGGTGACCCAAGGCAGGGAGTCCCGGTTCGAAAAGATCGCCGAGGGCGTCTACTACGGCACGGGCTCGAGCGGTGGCAACAGCCCGGTGATCGTCGGCGATCGTGAGGCGCTGATCGTCGACACGAAAACGACCCCCGCGGCCGCGCGGGTCTTCCTCGACGATCTCAAACTGGTCACCAACGACAAGCCGGTCCGGCACGCGGTCAACAGCCACTATCACTACGATCATGCGGATGGCAACCAGGTGTTTCGGGCCGCAGGGATCGACGTGATCGGGCACGAATTCATCAAGTTCGCGATCGACAATTACGACATCCTGCACCGCGAGCCGTTCATGACGTCGCAGGTCGTCAACGGAACCAGGCGAATCGACACCGCCAGGAAAAATCTCGCGGAGGAGAAGGACCCGCAGAAGAAGCCCGCGCTCGAGGCCGTCCTCGCGGCAGCGCTCAAGAACTGGGACAACCTGCAGGAAATCACGCCGACCGCGCCCAACGTGACCTACAAGGACAGGAAGGTCATCGATCTGGGGGGGCGGGAAGTCCAGCTCCTGTTCCTGGGCCGCGGTCACACCAACGGCGACACGGTCGTCTATCTGCCCAAGGAAAAGATCGTGTGCACGGGCGACTTGATGGAGCTCGGACCCGCCTACATGGGCGACGGGCAGTTCGACGAATGGATCGCCGCGCTCGAGAGCCTCAAGAAGATGGATTTCGAGACTGTGCTGCCGGGCCACGGTACGCCCTTCAAGGATGGCAAGCAGCGCATCACGGCATTCCAGGGCTATCTGCGGGACGTCGTGAAGCAGACCGACCAGTTCCGCAAACGGGGTATCCTGGCGCCGGAGGCCGCGCAGAAGGTGGATCTTTCGGCGTACAAGGACATGTTCCCGAACACGGCGCGTCCGGGCGCCGAGCTCCGTGGCATTCGGCACATCTACGAGTGGCTGTACGATCAGGAACACAAGAAGTAGCCGACGGTCGCTCGCGTTGTTGTAGTGACGAGAGGAGCATCAGATGCTGAGCAATCGCGCGCGGTGCTGCACGATCGTGGGCGGCATGGTCGTTGTGAGTGTACTTGTGCTGCCTCGTATCGCCGGCACCCAACAGTCGGCTATTACGGAGAAGATGGGAGTCCGGCACTGGTCGGGCCAGAGTGTCTCGCCCGTGTACGAAGGCTTCGATCTCAACACCGACGGCACGTACAACATGTGGTTCGGTTACATGAACCTGAATTGGGAAGAGGAGCTCGACATTCCCGTCGGCGCCGATAACGGTTTTGAGGGAGTGGCGGACCGTGGCCAGCCCACTCACTTTGCCACGAGAAGGCACAAGGACGTGTTCAAGGTCATAGTGCCGAAAGACTTCGGGACTCAAAAGCTCGTGTGGAAGCTCACCGTGCGGGGCAAAACCGAATCGATCGCGGGGACGCTGAACCCGGTCTGGCAGATCGACCGCCGGCGCACCACACGAGGTGGAAACGACGACGCGATCGATTCGAATACGCCGCCTGTCGGCAGTGTTCAGCCGGCTGAGCAGTCCATCCCTCAGGGTGGCCAGGCCACGCTGGCGATTTCAGCAACCGACGACGGGCTGCCAAAACGTATCAGGACGTCGTTCCCGGCGCCCAACGGCGCGGGCATCCCTCCCCAGTTGTATGCCGTCCCGCCGTCCACCGCCCCCCAGCGAGGCGGCCCTCCTGCCGTCGGTGAGGGAGGGAGTCTCAGCTACGAATGGTTCAAATATCGAGGTCCCGGCAAGGTCACCTTCACCGAACCGCGAGGAATACTTGCCAACGGCAAGGCGACTTCAAGAGCGAGCTTCAGCGAGCCGGGCGACTACGTGCTCCAGATGATTGTCGACGACGGCTCGGGTGAATCTGCGGGCAATTTCGGCTATCACTGTTGCTGGACCAACGTCGAGGTGAAAGTCCACGTAACCGGGGCGGCGCCAGCCCTGCGGCGCTGATTCGAGGATTGATCTATCGCGCAGGTCCCCGCTAAACTAAGCCGATTCTCGTGCACAGTTTGAGGGAGAGTTCCATGATGCGCACCGAAAAAACGCCCAGGCGGTTTCGCTGGCTGCGTGCGACGACGCTGACGGGGCTCACTACGGTGGTGGCGGCAGTTGCGACGCTGATGACCTCGCTCGCGGCACCGGCGCCGGATGCGCCAAACAGCGTGACGTTCACCAGGGACGTGGCGCCGATCTTCCAGAAATCGTGCCAGACGTGCCATCACCCGGGAACGGCAGCGCCGATGTCTCTCCTCACCTTCCAGGATGTGCGGCCGTGGGCGAAGTCCATCAAGGCGCGCGTGGTGGCGCGCGAGATGCCCCCGTGGCACCTCGACAAGTCGGTGGGCATTCGCGAGTTCAAGAACGACATCTCGCTGAGTGACGCCGACATCAACACGATCGTGCGCTGGGTGGACGCGGGGGCCCCGCAGGGCGACCCGAAGGATACGCCACCGCCGCTCACATTCCGTCCGGAGACCGACTGGTTCATTGGCAAGCCCGATCTGACCATCACGTTCGACAAAGAGATGACGATGTACGCGAATGGTCCTGATTGGTGGATCAACAAATACGCCAACACAGGCCTGACCGAGGATCGCTGGGTCAAGGCGATGCAGATCAAACCGAGCAACGCCAGAATCGTGCATCACGCCGTCACGACGGTCATACCGCCAGCGGGAACGGATCTGACGGACTCGGGCTTTGTCGGAGGGGAATTCGAGGAGTACGCCGTCGGGAAATATGGAACCACGTTTCCAGAGAACACTGGCCGCCTGCTGCCGGCCGGGTCCCGGATTCAATTCGACATGCATTACTTTGCGATTGGCGAAGAAGCCAAAGATCGCACGACGCTGGGCATCGTCTTCTATCCGAAAGGGTACGTCCCGAAGTACAAGATCACCATGGTGAGCTTCCGGAACCTCCCGAACGACGATCTGGAGATCCCGCCCAATTCGATCGTCCGCCACGACGGGTATTTCCGCCTGCCCAGGCCGGCCCGAATTGTGAGCTTCCAGCCGCACATGCATATGCGCGGCAAGGGCATGACCCTGGAATCGATCAATCTCGATAATTCGGTGACAACGATCAGCTCTACCGATCACTTCGACTTCAATTGGCATATTGCATACGTGTACAAGGACGATGTGGCTCCGCTGCTGCCAGCGGGCACGGTGCTGCACGCCATCGGTGTCCACGACAACACCTCGGCGAACCGCCGCAACCCCGATCCATCGATGTGGGCTGGTTTCGGTGAGCGAAGCGTCGACGATATGCTCCAACTGCGTCTGGCGGTCGTCTACCTTGACGACGCCGAATATCAAGCGCAGGTCGCGGAGCGAAAGACGAAGGTCACGCAGGTGCTGACCGGCGGAAATCAGCGGTAGCGGCAGGACGCGTCCCGTTTCGCAACAATGGCTCCTTTCCGACGCGGAAAGGAGCCATTGCCGCACAAGCCCCTCAGACACTCCCGAAGGAATCGGAGGTCCGGGTCACCTCCCGGCCGTTACTTTATCTTCGTAGGTCGGACCATGAACCGTCCGGTGCGAAACGTACTGCCAGCGGCCGTTTCGAAACGCATACACGCGCTCGAACCAGACCGTGAAGGCCCCGCGGTCGGGCGCGGCTGATTTGTTTCGCGCGCGGTACTTGCCGTAGGTGATGGCAATGTCCCCATGCATTTCGACCTGCACTGCGTCGAGGTCGCGCGAGAGGTAAGGCGCCTTCGACACGGACGCCAGCCACTGCGCTTTGTTCTCGACCCGCAGGGGGCGCCCACCGGTGGTCCACCCGTCTCCGTGTGTGAAGCTGAAGTCGGGGGCACAGATGCCATCCAGAAAGGCGACATCTCCGCGCACCACCGCCATTTCCATGGTTTTTTCAAATGCCAGTACGTCCGCCGCCGCGGTTCCGGATGCGGTCGATGAAGGCTTCGCCTGCTGCCCGGAGACAGCGGTGACGACAACGAACACGAGGACGCATGCGATTCGAGCGCGCATCAAGCCTCCTGATGAAATGGACACGGGAACCGGGTTTTTCCTGCGTTGTGGAAGAGCGGATGGTGGTGAGTCCATTCAGGAACTCAATCGACGATACATCATCATGGCAATGATGGCGCCGCCGACCTGCCCAGACAAGTGAACTTCTGCGCGCGCCTGTTTCCGTCATCGTTCACCTCCGCCGTGTAGAGATTGCTCTTCGAGTGGGCGGCGGCGTCGTGAAGAATGTAGAACGACTCTGGCGCCTGACGATAGGAATCTCAGCTTTTGTTGGCCGGCGCGTTCATCTGCGCGCGCGTCACGCTTTCATCTATAATCATCGGTCATCCCCATTGCCGCTGCAGCCGGGCGCTCGCCTCGGGCCGTACGAGATCATGTCCGCACTCGGCGCAGGCGGTATGGGCGAGGTGTACCGTGCACGCGATCCGCGGCTCGGGCGTGACGTTGCGATCAAGGTACTGCCCGGCGCATTCTCCGCCGACGTCGATCGCCTCCATCGATTCGAGCAGGAAGCCCGCGCGGCCGCGGCGCTGAACCACCCGGACATCCTCGCCGTGTTCGACATCGGCACGCATGCCGAGACGCCGTTCATCGTGTCGGAGCTGCTCGAAGGCGAGACGCTTCGGGAACGCTTGAATGCGGGCCCGCTCGCGGTCCGCAAGGCGATTGAGGTGGCGCTTCACATCGCGCACGGTCTCGCGGCGGCGCACGACAAGGGGATCACGCATCGCGATCTGAAACCCGAGAATGTGTTCGTCACCCGGGATAACCGCGTGAAGATTCTCGACTTCGGTCTGGCGAAGCTGACGCAGGATCAGCCGGGGGTCGGGCTGGCGAGCGCGATGGCCACGACACCCTCGCCCACGCAGCCGGGTGTCGTGCTCGGCACTGTCGGCTACATGGCGCCCGAGCAGGTCCGCGGACTCGCCGTCGATCATCGCGCGGATCTGTTCGCCTTCGGCGCCATCCTGTACGAGCTTCTGTCGGGCGTCCGCGCGTTTCGTCGCGACACGGCGCCGGAGACGATGACGGCGATCCTCAACGCGGATCCGCCGGATCTCGGCGCGGCTGCCGCTCCGATCCCGCCGGCCCTCGTGCGGATCGTCAATCGCTGCCTGGAGAAGAGCCCGTCGGGGAGATTTCAGACGGCCAGCGATCTGGCGTTCGCCCTGGACGGCCTATCGGACGCGTCGAGCATGTCAACCGCCGCGCGCGCCGGCAGACATCGCGTACGGACGTCCTGGCTCGGCTGGGGCGCGGCGGCGTTGCTGCTGGCGATGCTGGCGCCCCTTGCGTACCAGCACGTCCGTGAGCGGCCTGCCTCGCCCAGCCCGATACGCTTCCAGATTTCTCCGATCGTCGAGTTCAGCGGGCCGGGAAATTTCGGCCTGTCACCGGACGGCCGTCGCCTGGCGTTCGTGGGGCGCGGCTCGGACGGGATCGCGCGGCTCTGGATCCGCGCCATGGATTCACTGGAGGTCCGGCTTCTTCCAGGCTCGGAGACCGTCGATCTCACACCGCCCCCGTTCTGGTCTCCGGATGGAAGGTTCGTCGCGTTCGATGCCGGCGGGAAGCTCAAGAAGCTGGATGTGTCGGGCGGTCTGGCGCAAACCTTGTGCGATCTGCCTGGTGTGGCCGTGGGCGGCTCGTGGAACCCTGACGGCGACATCATCGTAGGGAACACGTCCGGCGGGCTGTTGCGTGTCCGCGAGACCGGCGGCGCCGCGCTTCCAATCACCGCGCTCGATCCGGCGCGCAAGGAGGAATTCCATCTGCTTCCCACCTTTCTGCCGGATGGCCGTCATTTCGTGTACTTGCGTATCTCACCCAGCATGCCGGAGGCCGGCGGCACCTATGTCGGGACGCTCGATGCGAAGCCTGAAGAGCAAAGCGCGCAGCGGCTGTTGCCGTACGAGGTCGGTCTGACCTACGCGGCGGCCGGCGATTCGGGCCGGGGACGGCTATTGTTCCTTCGCGAAGGGACGCTCATGGCACAGCCGTTCGACGCGACACGCTTGACGCTCGCGGGGGATCCCATGCCGGTGGCGGAACGGGTCGGCTCTTTTCGCGACGGCGGCTACTTTTCGGCCTCCGCCAACGATGTTCTGGTGTACCGCACCGCCGACACCGATTCCCAGCTCACATGGTTCGACCGGCAAGGCACCGTGTCCGGCCGCGTTTCGGAACCAGGCGGCTTTCGCGGCGTGGCCCTTTCCCCGGACGGTGCTCGCGCGGTCGCATCGCGCACCAATCCGCAGGACACGGCGAAGGCCGACCTGTGGCTGTTCGATTTGTCGCGCGGAAGCGGGGCCACACGATTGACGCTCGGCGCTGGAATCGCCGAGTTTCCTGTCTGGTCTCCAGACGGCAAGCGCATCGTCTTCTCGTTCAACAACAACCTACTCCGTCAGAAACTGGCAAGCGGCGAAGGCGACGAGAAGGAGTTGTCGCGATCGAACAGCTCAGGGTCCATTTGGGCGAACAGCTGGTCGCCTGACGGACGGTTCCTTCTGTACGCCACGTACGTCGCAACGGCGTCGAACACGGGGAGTTTGGATCTTGTGGTGCTTCCAGGCAACGATTCCAAGCCTGTGCCATTCGCGCGGACTGGATTCAACGAGGAACAAGGCAGGTTTTCGCCGAATGGGCGATGGGTTGCGTACGTCTCGAACCAGTCCGGCCTGAGTGAAGTCTACGTCCGCGGATTTTCGACGGACTTCAGCAGCGGCTCGGCGAGCATCGGAGGCAGTGTGTTGGTGTCCCGCGGCGGCGGCACCGCACCACGCTGGCGTGGGGATGGCCGCGAGATCTTTTATCTCGCACCGAACGGGAAAATGATGGCCGTCGAGGTGAGTCCCGGACAGGAGTTTCGCGTCGGGACACCGACACCTCTCTTTCAGACGCCGCCCGGAGCGATCGTCGGCGACGTGACCGCGGACGGCAAGCGATTTCTCCTCGTGACGCCGGTCGGGCCGAGCGCATCGGTGCCGTTCACAGTCGTGTTGAACTGGACGGCCGGATTGAGAATGCCGGGACCTCCCTGATCTCTGACGCTTGCATTGGTGACTACTTCTAGTCATACTATGACTATGAAGCAGGTGCGGATCGCGGAACTGAAGGCCCGACTCAGCGAATACTTGCGGGCCGTGCGGCGGGGCGAGACCATCGCAGTGCTTGATCGCGAAACGCCCGTCGCTCAGCTCGTGCCGGTCCGCGATCGTGCCTCGCTTCGAATCCGCAAGCCCGCGCCGGGAACACCGCCACCGAATCGCGTCCCGCTGCCGAAGCCGTCAAAACTGAACATCGACATCGTGCAAGTGCTTCTTGAAGAACGACAGCTGCACCGATGATCGCGTACATTGACGCGTCGGTGCTGCTGCGCGTCGCGCTCCGTCAGCCGAACGCGCTGCCTGAGTGGCGACAGATTGAGCGAGGCGTCTCGAGCGCGTTGGTCATCACGGAAAGCCTCCGAACGTTGGATCGACTTCGGCTGCGCGCAAAGATGTCCGATGCAGAGGTGGCGAGTCGACGCGCGACGATCCTGCAGCTGATTGCGTCGTTAGAACTGGTCGAGATCGATGCCATCGTTCTCGATCGAGCGGCGCAGCCGATGCCGACCGAACTCGGCACGCTCGATGCGATTCATTTGGCGACGGCGCTTCTCTGGAAGGAAATGTCGCGTCTCGACCTTGTGATGGCCACACACGATGACGCCCTCGGACTTGGCGCACAGGCGCACGGACTCTCTGTCGTGGGTGGGCCGTAGCGGAACGCGGTCGTTCCGCCGATCGTTGTAGCGAACAACGCGGGTCAAGACGTGGTCCGGGCCAGCGATTACGTCGTCCGCCGTAGCCCTTGTGAATACCCGCGGGAGAACGACATGGACGAACGGCAACGCTCGATCAACCGGCGTCGATTCATCGAATGCTGTTCTGCGGCCGGCGTCGGATCGACGCTGATGCCCGGTGCGCTCGCGGCCATCGCGCAGGACGCCGCGACGATCACGATCGACATGCTCGAGTCGGCGCAGCGAATCGCCGGAGTGTCGTTCACGCCCGATGAACAGCGCAGGCTCCTCGAGAAGCTCAACGGGGCGCGGGGGTACGTGGCGGGCTTCGCGCGGCTGCGAGCCGCGGGCCTTGGCAACAGCACCCAGCCGGCAATCGTCTTCAATCCCGTTCCGCCAGGGAAGAAACTTCCAAGCGAGCGAATGCCTCTCCGCCGACAGAGCATCGACGTGTCGATGCCCGGCTCGGACGAGGATCTCGCATTTCTCCCGCTGACGCACCTGGCGCGGCTCGTCGAGAGCCGGCAGATCGCACCGACCGACCTCACGAAGCTCTATCTGGCGCGCCTCAAGAAATACGACCCGCAGCTCCATTGCATCGTCACGCTCACCGAGGAGCTCGCGCTTCGCCAGGCGAGGCAAGCCGACCAGGAGATTGCGGCGGGCACGTATCGCGGAGCTCTGCACGGCATCCCATGGGGCTTGAAAGATCTGCTCTCGGTCCGGGGCGTCAGGACGACCTGGGGGATGTCGCCGTTCAAGGATCGCGTCATCGACACGGATGCGACGGTTTACAGCAGGTTGACGAAGGCAGGCGCGATCCTCGTCGCCAAGCTGTCGACTGGCGCGCTGGCCGTGAGCGCGCAGTGGTTCGGCGGACTCACGCGAAATCCGTGGAACACGCGCCAGGACGCTGCGGGTTCTTCGGCAGGTCCCGGCGCGGCGACGGCGGCCGGACTGGTCGGCTTTGCCATCGGAACCGACACCGGCGGATCCATCATCGCCCCATCCACCAGGAACGGCGTCAGCGGGCTGCGGCCCACATTCGGACGCGTCAGCCGTCACGGCGCCATGACGCTGGCGTGGACACAGGACACCGTAGGTCCGATGTGCCGCTCGGCCGAAGACTGCGCGCTCGTGTTCGACGCCATTAACGGACCGGACGGGAAGGACAACACGGTCCTCGACGTTCCCTTCAATTGGGACGCATCCGCCGACGTGACGAAGCTGCGCGTGGGCTACATGCGCGAGGCAGCCGGCGCCGCGTTCGACGATCAGACTCGCCGCAACAACGAAGACGCGCTGCGTGTCATCCGTTCGCTGGGCGTCACGCTGGTGCCGTTCGCACTGCCCGATGTGCCGATCGAGGCGATCGACTTCATCCGCTATGCGGAAACGGCGGCGGCATTTGCCGACGTGACGCGCGCCGGCGTGCTGACCGAAGTGGAACGGGGACCGGAAGAGAGCCGGCGGCCCGACGAGATTCGCGCCGGACACTTCATCCCGGCAGTGGAATTCATCCAGGCGAACCGTCTCCGGATGCAGGTGATGGAGCAGGTTGACGAAGCGCTTGGTGATCTCGATTTGTTCATCGGGAGCAACCAGGCGCTGACGAATCGGACCGGTCATCCCGTGATCAGCGTTCCGAACGGCTTCTCGCAAGGCTCACCGACTGCGCTGCATCTGACCGGCAAGCTGTTCGGCGAGCAGCAGATTCTGTTGCTCGCGCACAGATTCCAGGCAAAAACAGACTTCCACGTGCAGCATCCGCGGCTGTAAGCCGATAGCCCGCGCAGACACCAGGTGCGCCAGCGTCACGCCGGCGTCATCCAGAACGCCGGCGGGAAGCCGAAGTACAGTGAGTGCGGGATGAAGCGGTAAGTCAACGATGCAGTCGGAGAGTGTGCAGCGTGACGAGCGAAACGCCCCACAGCGCAAAACAGGCAAACGCCACGCCTCTGGGCCTCGGAATCGTGACAGGCGCCACCATCAGCGCGGCGCAGGCGCTCGACAAGAGCGTCAGTGACCACCACGGCACCGCCCACAGCAGGCACGTCGACCACATCAGCGCAACCGCCGGCATCGGGACTCCGATGAATCGCGACTTGTCCTGCTCGACGTTGTAGAAGCCGAGCCTGGTGACCGTGGCCAGCAGGTAGCAGAAGGCCGCCAGCCACCAGATGGCCTTCATCAGGCCGCCCGTTCGACCAGGCAGCGCGCTCAAGATGACGATCGGAGCCACTCCGAAAACGATCGCATCGACCAGACTGTCGAGTTGAGCACCGACCTGGCGCTGCCGGTTGGTTCTGGTGAAGCGCCGCGCGAATCGCCCGTCGAATGTGTCGGCCAGCGCCGAGAGCGCCAGAAGCGCACCTGCAGCCGCGAAGTTGCCGCCATCAACGGCCATGGCGATGGCGGCGAGTGCCGCGCCGAGCCCCGCGTACGTCAGCAGATTGCTCGCGTGTAGATCGTCAATCGGTGCGCTCATGCAACGGCGTCGAGTGAGAAGATTTCGTAAAGTCGTCGCCATGTCCTCATCACACCTGGCAGGAACCGCTGAGAGCGGATGCGGTTCACCATGGCGTAAAAGGCGAGCTTGTCGACCAGGAGATCGGCAAGCGCACTCCGAAACCCGCGATGCCAGAGATCTGCGGGAATCGATCGATCGGCTGCCGATTCGAGCGTACAACGATGATGCTCGACGAGACGGTGCGCTTCCTCCGGGCGTACGTTCGGCGCAAGCACGAAGCAGAGAAACTCGGCGAGGTCGCGCTGTGGCGCGCCCAGCGTCGCCAGCTCCCAGTCGTACGCGCAGAGGCGGAACCCGTTTCCTTCCTTGCGGAGTGCCACGTTGCGCGGACTGAAATCGTTATGGATTAGGGTTCGTGGCAGCCCTTCGAGTGGCAGCCACCAATCGGCGATCGATTCCACCAGACTACGGTGGGTGTGCGCAACGGACGGCCCGGCCCAGCTCGTAAAGTACGGGGAGGCATGGGCCGCCAACGCCTGCCACAGCGGGATCAGTTCAATCGCGCGGTCTCGCGAAAGCGGTTCGCCGATCCAGGCTGCACCGCTCACGTCCTGCTCACGGCCGTACCAGACCGCATGAAACTCGCTGAGATCCTTTATCACGCTGTCAATGTGGACCGGTGACCAGGCCTCGGGGGTGTGGACCGCATTCATGAGGACGAGCTGATCCAGACGTTCCAGCGCGAGCCCCCACTCTCCCCGCTCGTCGTCCCGCCACGTCCCGAAGCATCGGGGAAGCAAGCGTCGGAGCCGAGCCTCGGGCTGCTGATAGATCGCGACCTCACGCAGATGGCTGCCGGTGAGGCCAATCCTGTCCCGGTATTCACGGAACGCATGCGCGAGACGGGCGTCGCACATCGACGCGATGGTCTCGCCGACCTCGATCGCGTCGCGATCGGACGGCTTTGCCTTGATCGCGAGATCCAGCGTATTGGTAACGCCCGGGCGCTGAACCGTGAGTCGACACTTGAAGAGGCCCGAGGGACGCTGGCGCCGCCACGACGTCAACTCGCTGATGATGCTGTGGTCGCGGCCAAAAGGCGCGAGCGTGACGCTGCGCACGCGCAGCGATGGATCTCCGTAATGCCGTTGCAGGAGACCTTCGAGAAATCGTGGGTCCTCGTAGCACGCGACGGACCGCTGCGCCGGTCGTCGCGAGCAGCGCTCGTGGGCGGGCGGCGGGAGAAAGCCGCGGTCGATGTAGCCGGCGAAGTAGCGATCGAACAAGTTGGCGTCGAGTCGTGGACAATCCAAGCCGGCGCGGGCGGCTGCGGCTCGCGTTTGATCGCCATTCACTGAACTTCGTCGTTCTTCCTGATACAGCTCGGGAATTGTCGAACCGCCTCGCTCGCGCCGAAGAAAGAAGCTGCGGAGGCCGTGCAGTGCATGTTGCGGAGATTCGGCCTCGACCTTCAGGATCTCCAGCCATCGCGGATACGGTAATAGCCGCACGGGATAACCAAACAGGTTCATCCACAAGACGCACTCTCGCCAGTGCCGCGGCGCCGGATGGTGGAAGTGCGAACTGTGCGCGCCATGTTCGCTTGGGCGTCCCAATCGGACGATCGCCCGCGAAACGTAGTCAACGGGCATCGCGTCAAATGTCCAGTCGAGGTCGGGTGCGGATCCCATCTGGATGCAGCCCTTGACCAGCAGCGCCACCAGATCGTCGAGGTTCGACGCACCCGTTCTCGAATCACCCACGATGAGCGGGGGCCGATGAATCTGAACGGGCAGCCCCCGCGCGCCCGCCTGCCGCGCGAGCGACTCGGCCACGCATTTGCTCTGCGCGTACCCGAGCGGCAGCCGATCGATATAGGGCAACATGTCGTCGCTCTCTCGTACAATCGCGGGCCCCCCGGTCGCGTAACACACCGACAGGCTGGAGATGAAGTGAAAAGCCTTGGGCCGCTGCGCGCACGCCAGGCGCAATAATTCCCGTGTCGCAATCACGTTCGCATGGCGGAGGGCGCCGTAGGGGAGCACCCAGTTCACGTCCGCCGCGGCGTGGTAGATCGCGCCGAGCGATTCCGACAACTCACGGTACTCCACCTCGCTCACGCCGAGATTCGGGAGGGTGAGATCGCCCGGAATCGCGCGGACGCGGCTTCCGCAGGCGTGCGCGTCGAGGCCGTATCGTTCGAGATTGACGTGCACCCGCCGCTGCACCTCGCCGGCGCTTCCGCGTACGAGACACCAGATTTCGGCGTCGGTCTCGTCCAGAAGATCGCGCAGTAGATACGCACCAAGAAATCCAGTCGCACCGGTCAGCAGCACCCGCCGCTCGCTCGTGGGGCCTTCGGGCGGCTGAATGTCCTCCGGCAGCAGACTGTCGGCGAGCATCACGCTGAGCGCGTCATTTTCGTCGACGTGCCAGTCGTCCGAGAGCGCATGAGCCAGTGACTGCAGGTCCGGATGCTCGAGAAGCAGCCATTCCGGCAGTTCTCTTCCCAGGGCATCTTCTAGCGCAGCGACCAGCTCGATGGATCCGAGCGAGTCGAGTCCGTAGAGTGCCAACGGCGTCCCCGGCTCGATCGTTTGAGGGTCAACGTGGAGGAATTCCGCCACGACCCTGACGACGCAACTGCGCGCCGACTCGCCGGCAAGGGGATCGGAGGTCGACTTCAGGCGCACCGTTCATCCCCCGGCGTCGATTCCCGCCACACGGCAAGTATCGAGAGACGGTCGGACAGGAAGGCGTCGCGGCATGCGAATCGCTGCAGCTTGCCGCTCGTGGTCTTCGGAATCGCGCCGGGCGCGACCAGCGCCACTGCATCGAGCAACACCCCATGGAGCTCAGCAACACTGCGCCGGATGCTAGCAATGGCCGCTTGAGCGCTTTCGGGGGTGTTGAGCTGACGGACGTCCGCCTCGGCGACGATGGCGATGCGATCGCCAAGTAAGCCGGCCTCGATGGCAAACGCTGCCGTGCAGCCGGGTCTGATTGCCGGATGCGACTCGGTCGTCTGCTCCAGATCCTGCGGGTAATGCTTGCTCCCGCGCACGATGAGCACGTCCTTCAAGCGGCCCGTCACATACAGGTTGCCGTCGAGGACGAAACCGAGATCTCCAGTTCGCAAGAACGGCCCCTCTCCTCGATCGGTCCGCGCCCGAAATGTGTGTGCGGTGTCCTCCGATCGGTTCCAGTAGCCCTGCGCGACGCTTGGACCGGCGACCCAGATTTCACCGACGCATCCCGGATCGCACGGCCGGCCAGTCTCCGGCTCGACGACCAGCACACGGGCATCGCATGCAGCCGTTCCGCACGAGATGCGTGATGGCGCGGCGATATCATCGTGCCGATCCAGGGCGGCGAGGCCGCGGGCAAGGCGGTGTTCAAGAACGGTCAGTACACCCTGGTGATGAAGCGCGCGCTGGCCGCCACCGGGACCGAGCGACCGAGCTTCCGGCCCGGCGTCTTCACGCCCGTCGCGTTCCACGCGTGGGACGGCGGAGCGGGGGAGACGGGGCCCAGGATGTCGCTGACATCGTGGTACTATCTGCGGCTGGAGGAACCGCAGTCGAATCGCAGGTTCTTCATTCCTCCCGCTGTCGCTCTTCTCACGTTCGCGGTGCTGGGGCTGATCGTGCGCGCGGCGCGGAGCCGCGCAATCCAATAAATACGCAATCCAATAAATAAGAGGAACGCAGGAGGACGATCCATGCGCAAGACGTTCGTGGCGCTGACAGCAATGGCGCTCGTCGGCAGCGCGGCGATGTTCGTGCTCGGGCCGCGGCTGGCCGGCGCGCAGGGTGGCGGGACGGTCGAGGTCGAGGTGAAGTACAACGGCGCGCCCGTCGTGGAAAAGCTCAAGGTCAACAAGGACACCGAGAAGTGCGGGACGGAGACGACCATCGAGAAGGTCGTGGTCGGCTCCAACAAGGGGCTCGCCAACGTCGTGGCCTCCGCCCCGAACGCCAAGGGCGGCCCGGCCGCCAAGAAGATCGTGGTGGACCAGCACGGCTGCAAGTTCGTTCCGCACGTGAGCGTGATGGCCCCGGGCGAGCTCGAGCTCAAGAACTCCGACGACATCCTGCACAACATCCATACGTACTCCACGGCGAACCCGGCCATCAACAAGGCGCAGCCGAAGTTCAAGAAGACGATGACCGAGAAGTTCGAGAAGCCGGAGGTCATCAAGCTCACCTGCGACGTCCACTCGTGGATGCTCGGCTGGGTGGCGGTGGTGCCCGGCATCGGCGCGGTGACGGACACCAACGGCGTGGCCAAGCTCGAGAACGTGCCCGCCGGCAAGCAGAAGATCGAGGTCTGGCACGAGACGCTCGGCAAGCAGGACAAGGAAGTCGACGTCAAGGCCGGCCAGACGACGAAGGTCAGCTTCGAGATGAAGGGCAAGTGATGAAGGGCAAGTAAGGAGAGCCAGAGCCCATGCTCGACTGGTGGCTGCCGGAAAACGTCTCGACGTACGGCCGTGACATCGACTGGCTGTTCCACCTGATCTACGCGATCACGGGCGTCACCTTCATCCTGGTGACGGTGGCGCTCGTCGCGTTCCTGATCATCTACCGGGACCGGCCGGGCCGCCGGGCGCGCTACACCCATGGCAACACGACGCTGGAGATCGTGTGGACCATCGTCCCCGCGCTCATCCTCGTCGTGCTCACGGCCCTGTCCGCACCCGCATGGTCGAGGATCAAGATGAGCCAGCCGCCCAGCGACTTCGTCGTCGAGGTGACGGCGAAGCAGTTCAACTGGCAGGTCAAGCACCCGAGCTCCGACAAGGTCTTCCTCGACGAGATGCACGTGCCCGTCAACAAGGTCGTGCTCGTCGACCTCAAGTCCCAGGACGTGATCCACAGCTTCTTCGTCCCGCAGTTCCGCATCAAGCAGGACGCGGTGCCGGGCCGCACCATCCGTGCGTGGTTCGAGGTCACCAAGCCGGGCAGGTACGAGTGGCCGTGCGCCGAGCTGTGCGGGTTCGGCCACTCCGGTATGCGCGGCTGGATCTACGTCCACTCGCCCGATGACTACAAGAAGTGGGCGGCCGAGAACCTCAGCGCCGCGGCGACGCCGGCGGAGACGAAGCCCGAGACCGCGACGCTCGCCGACGCCGCCAAGCCCGCCGACAAGAAGACGGGAGGGAAAGCGAAGAAATGAGCGCTCACGCCGCGACCGCGCACACCGTGCACGAGCACCACGACGTCGGCTTCGTGCGCACGTACATCTTCTCGACCGACCACAAGATGATCGCGCGCCAGTTCCTCTTCATGGGCCTCTTCATGATGATCCTGGGCGGCCTGCTCGCCCTCATCGTCCGCTGGCAGCTCGCCTGGCCGGAGACGGCGATTCCGGGCATGAGCGTGTTCCTCAAGGAGACGGGCGGAATCCTCGAGCCGTCCACCTACAACATGGCGTTCACGATGCACGCCACCATCATGATCTTCTTCGTGATCATGCCGATCCTGGCGGGCGCCTTCGGCAACTTCTGCATCCCGCTCATGATCGGCGCGCGCGACATGGCCTTCCCCTTCCTCAACATGCTGTCGTTCTGGACGACGTTCTCGGCCGGCCTCATCATGCTCAGCGGCTTCTTCGTGGAGGGCGGCCACGCCGCCGCCGGCTGGACGTCGTACGCGCCGCTCTCGGCGGTGGCGCAGTACACGGGCGTGAACTGGGGTCAGAACCTCTGGTGCATCAGCCTCTTCGTCATGGGCATCGGCTCCATGATGGGCTCGATCAACTACATCACCACCATCGTGAACATGCGTGCCCCCGGCATGCACCTGTTCCGCATGCCGCTGGTCGTGTGGTCGCTGTTCATCACGGCCATCCTCCTGCTGCTGGCGCTGCCCGTGCTGACCTCCGCGGTGGCCATGCTGCTCTTCGACCGCACGCTGGGCACCTCGTGGTTCGCGCCGTCGGGCGGCGGCGAGCCGCTGCTCTGGCAGCATCTGTTCTGGTACTTCGGCCATCCGGAGGTCTACATCCTGATCCTGCCCGCCATGGGCATCGCCTCCGAGATCCTGCCCGTGTTCGCGCGCAAGCCGATCTTCGGCTACCACGCCATGGCCTTCTCGATGATCGCCATCGCGTTCCTGTCGTGGATCGTCTACGGCCACCACATGTTCGTGTCCGGCATGAGCCCGGCCCTCGGCATGGCCTTCACGGTCACGACGATGGTCATCGCCGTCCCCTCGGCCATCAAGACGTTCAACTGGCTGGGCACGCTGTGGGGCGGGCGCATCCAGTTCACCGTTCCGATGCTGAACGCGGTCGCGTTCGTGTCCATGTTCGTCATCGGTGGGCTCTCCGGCATCTTCATGGCCAGCACGCCGGTGGACATCTACATCCAGGACACGTACTTCATCGTCGCCCACATCCACTACGTCGTCTTCGGCGGCTCGATCTTCGGCGCCTTCGCCGCCATCTACTACTGGTTCCCCAAGATGTTCGGCCGGATGACCAACGGGCTGCTCGGGCACCTCCACTTCTGGGGGACCTTCATCTTCTTCAACTGCACGTTCTTCCCCATGCACATCATCGGCGTGGGCGGCCAGATGCGGCGGATCTACAACCCGATGCAGTACGAGTTCCTGCAGCACCAGCAGCACTGGAACGTGTTCATCACCTACTCGGCGCTCCTGCTCGGCGTCTCCCAGATCTTCTTCGTGATCAACTTCTTCTACTCGCTGTTCGCGGGGCCGAAGGCGCCGATGAACCCGTGGAACGCCAACACCCTCGAGTGGACGACGCCGTCGCCGCCGCCGCACCTCAACTGGGGTGACCGCATCCCCACCGTGTACCGCGGGCCGTACGAGTACAGCGACCCCGACGCGCGGGAGGACTTCCTGCCGCAGTCGCAGCCGCCCGCGGTCGGCGCCGGGGCGCGGCGGCACTGAGGGGCGCGCGGATCACGGTGTGATGCTCACTCATCGCCTGGCCCTCGGGACGGCGCTCGCCACCGCCGTCCTGATCGTGTTCGGCGGCCTCGTCACCAACACCGGGGCGGCGCTCGCCGTGCCGGACTGGCCGGACACGTTCGGCCACAACCTGTTCCTCTACCCATGGTCGGGCATGGTCGGCGGCGTCTTCTACGAGCACGGCCACCGCCTGCTCGGCGCGACCGTGGGGCTGCTCACGCTGGCCCTCGCCGCGGCGTTGTGGCGCCGCGGCGCGACGCTGCGGATGCTGGGCCTCGTCGCCGTCCTCACCGTCGTCGCCCAGGGCGTGCTCGGCGGCCTGCGCGTGGTGCTGCAGCGCGACGACATCGCCCTCATCCACGGTCCGCTCTCGCAGGCGTTCCTCGCGCTCGTCGTGACGCTGGCGTACCTGACGTCGCCGTCCGCGCGGACGCCGCTGCGGGTACGGGCGGACGGCGGGCTGCGCCGCTCGGCGCTGATGGCGGTGGCCGTGACGTACGCGCAGATCGTGCTCGGCGCGCTCGTCACGCACGCGGGCTGGCTCTGGCTGCATGTCGGCGGCGCCGTCGCGGTCTTCGCCGTCGTGCCCGTCGTCACCGCCCGGGCGCGCCGCACGGGCGACGCGGTGGCCCGGCCGCTGGCGCGCGCGCTGCTCGGCCTGCTCGGCCTGCAGCTGGCGCTCGGGCTCGGCGCGTATCTCGCGCGCTTCTCGTCGATCTGGATCCCCGGCGAGCAGGTGACCATCCTCGTTTTGCCCGTCGTCCACCGGCTGGTGGGCGGTCTGCTGCTCGCCGCCACCGTCGTCCTCGCCGTCCGGCTGAACGCCGCGCCGGCTCGAGACGGTGTCACGCTCCAGCGCGAGCCGGGGGGTTTGGGGGGTTCGCCTCGAACCCCCCAAGTCAATCGATGGGCCAGTCCCATGGCCACCGACGACAGACCGCGGAAGACAGCGGTCGAAGTTGGACGCGGGCCATCTCGGGAGTCACGCCTATGACGCCTCCCACCGAAATCATCGTCGCGCCGCTCGTCCGCGATCGCCGGCGTGTCCTGACCGATCTCGTCGCCCTGACCAAGCCGCGCGTGGTGCTGATGGTGCTCGTCACCACGCTCGTCGGCTACTACGTCGGGCTCACCGGGGCCGCGGACTGGGCGCGCTTGCTGCACCTGGCGCTCGGCACCGTGCTCGCCGCCGGTGGCACCCTCGCGCTCAACCAGTACTGGGAGCGCGACGTCGACGCGCGCATGGAGCGTACGCGGGCGCGGCCGCTGCCGGACGGACGCCTGATGCCGCTGGAGGCCCTGGCGTTCGGCGGCGCGATCACCGCGCTCGGCATCGCGTACCTCGCCGCGTTCGTCGGCGTGGCGCCGGCCGGGGTGACGCTGGCGACGTTCGCGCTCTACCTCTTCGCCTACACGCCGCTCAAGCTGCGGAGCCCGCTGTGCACGATCGTGGGCGCCGTCCCCGGCGCGCTGCCGCCGGTCACCGGCTGGCTCGCCGCCCGCGACGAGGCGGGGGTCGGGGCGTGGATCCTGTTCGGCATCCTCTTCCTCTGGCAGCTGCCGCACACCCTGGCCATCGCGCGGCTCTACCGCGACGACTACGCCCGCGCCGGCGTGCGCGTGCTCCCGGTGATCGATCCGCACGGAACGAGCGCCGAGCGCCAGATCGTGACCGGGTGCCTGGCGCTGCTCGGCGTGAGCCTGCTGCCGACGCTGACCGGTCTCGCCGGCGGCGTCTACTTCGCGGGCGCGCTGGCGCTGGGCCTCGCCTTCGTCGCGCTCGGCGCGTGGCAGGCGCTGACCCCGTCGGCGGGCGGCGCGCGCCGCGTGCTGTTCGCCTCGCTCCTCTATCTGCCGGCGCTGCTGGCGCTGCTGGCCCTGGACAAGGCGTGAGCCCTACCTTGGGTAGGACAAGCCCCGGCCGCGGGCTGCAGACGCGCAACCGGCTGACGCTCCGGGTCCTGCTCGGGATCCTGACGACGCTCGCCCTCGCCACGCTGCTGGCCGGGATCCGGTGGTGACGGCATGACGCCGGTGCTGCACGCGCCGCCCCGGCCGCCGTCCGAACGGCGCACCAACGGCCGCATCCCGCCCGCGCCGCCCGACTTCGGCGGTGACGGCGACGACGATCGCGAGCACGGTCCGCGCCGCGGGCTGGACAATCTCCGTCTCGCCGTCCTGTTTTTCATGGGCGCGGAGGCGATGTTCTTCGGGGCGCTGATCTCCGCCCTGCTCGTGCTGCGGCTGGGCATGGCCGCGTGGCCGCCGCCGCTCGAGCCGCGGCTGCCGATCGCGATCACGGGGCTCAACACGCTCGTGCTGCTCGCCTCGAGCGTGACCCTCATGACGGCGGGCCGCGCGCGGCGGCGCGGCGAGCCCGCGCGGCACGTGCGCTGGCTACAGGGGACGGCCGCGCTCGGCGCGCTGTTCCTCGCCGTGCAGGGCTACGAGTGGATCCGGCTGATCGGCTTCGGGCTCTCGCTGGCGTCCGGCGTCTACGGCACGACGTTCTTCGCGCTCATCGGCCTGCACGGTCTGCACGTGCTGGCCGCCCTGGTGTGGCTCCTCGTCACCACGGCGCTCGTCGCGCGCGGCCGGTTCGGCGAGGGCCACAGCGCGCCGGTGCAGGCGTGCGCGATGTTCTGGCACTTCGTCGTCGGCGTGTGGCCGGTGCTGTACTTCACGGTCTACCTCCTATGACCGTGCGTCGCGCCCTCGCGGCCGCCCTCCTCGTCCTCGGCCTTCCGCGGAGCGCCGCCGCCTGCGCCGTCTGCATCGGCTCGGCCTTTGGCGACCGCGGCTACACGTGGCCATACATCGGTCTCATCCTGATGCCGTTCATCGTGGCGTCGGCCATCGTCGGCATCCTCGCGTGGCAGCTCGGCTGGCGGCCGCGCCATCTGGCGGCGCGCGCCTGGGCGGCTCTTCATGGCGAGGCGGCTACGCCCGGCGATCCTTCACCCAGCACTCACACGGAGACGACATGAGCACTGCGACCGCAGCGCACGGGGCGGCGGTGGAGCCCGCCGAGTCGCCCCTCACACCCGAATCGTGGGGCAAGCTCGGCATGTGGATCTTCCTGGCCGGCGACGCCGTCGGCTTCGGTACGCTGCTCGCCGGCTATGGCGCCATGCGGGCCACCAGCGCCGACTGGCCGAACCCCTACGCCGTGCTCGGCATCAACCTCACGGCCCTGATGACATTCCTGCTGATCTGCTCGAGCGTGACGATGGTGAAGGCGCTCGAGTGGCTGAGCCGCGGCCACCGGGACAAGGCCAAGATGTTCCTGGCCCTCACGGCGCTCGGCGGCGCGATCTTCGTCAGCCTGCAGGCCTTCGAGTGGACGCACCTGATCCACCGCGGGCTGCACATCAATGGCAACCCGTGGGGCGCCTCGCTGTTCGGGACGTCGTTCTTCCTCGTCACCGGCTTCCACGGCCTGCACGTGACGGCGGGCGTGATCTACCTGCTGGCCACGATCGGCGTGGTGTCGCGGCGGCCGCGTCCGATGGACTCGTACAACTTCGTCGAGATCACGGGTCTGTACTGGCACTTCGTCGACCTGGTGTGGATCATGGTGTTCACCTTCATGTATCTCCTCTAGGGGACGGGACTCATGGCCGAACACAAGCACCCGAACTACATGGCGATCTTCTACTACCTCGCGATCCTCACCGCCGTCGAGCTGGGCGTGATCTTCCTGCCGATTCCGAAGATCTTCATCGCCGCCCTGCTCTGCGTCTTCGCGGTCTGGAAGGCCGCGCTGGTGGCGATGTACTTCATGCACCTGAAGCTGGAGACGCGCACGCTGGCGCTGATCGCCGTCACCCCGCTGACCATCGCGACGCTGCTCGTGTTGGTGCTGCTGCCGGACGGCTTCGCGGTCGCCAAGAAGACGGTGGACGAGAAGAAGGTCGCCGCGCCGGCGGCGGCCGAGAAGCACTGAGCCGGCGGCTCGTGAGCGGAGCCCGCGGTGGCCGAGGCGCTGCGCCGGGTGGCGACGGGCATCGGCCGGGGGCTGCGGCTGCAGTGCCCGCGCTGCGGCCGCGCGCCGCTCTACCGCGGCTGGTTCACGATGAACGACGTGTGCCCGGTCTGCTATCTGAAGTTCGAGCGCGCGCAGGGCTACTGGGTCGGCGCCATCTACGTCAACTACGCGGCGACGACGCTGGTGGCGGTGGCCGGCTATTTCCTGTTGTGGACGCGCACCGAGCTGTCGACGGCGACCCAGCTGGCGATCTGGCTGCCGTTCTGCGTCGTCTTCCCGCTGTGGTTCTTCCGCTACAGCCGCAGCCTGTGGCTGGCCGTCGAGTACGGCCTGAATCCGAATCCCTGAGGATGCCGGAGTGAGACGCGTGTGGCCGGCGGTGGTGCTGGTCGCGCTGGCGGCGCCGGCGGCGCAGGCCGCCTACGAAGAGATCGCCGTGAAGGACGGCGGCACGCTCTCCGGCGTCGTGCGGTTCGCGGGGACGCCGCCGACGCTCGACCCGCTGCCCGTGCAGCGGAACCGCGAGGTCTGCGGCGAGCAGAAAGCCTCGGAGGCGCTCGTCGTCGGCCCCGACCGCGGCGTGCGCGGCAGCGTCGTGCTCATCGAGGGCGTCGCCAGGGGCAAGAAGGCCACCGCCGAGGTGCTGCTCGACAATCGCCGCTGCGTGTTCGTCTCGCACGTGAGCGCGCTGGCGGTGGGCGAGAAGGCGCGCGTGAAGAACTCGGACGCCGTCCTGCACAACACTTACGGCCGGGCGGGCACGGCG
>Ga0137409_10001752_pt1 | contig 23472 bp, 20 predicted proteins | sample CZODoug1_16funga_FD_122059 | JGI IMG/M metagenome (GOLD analysis project Ga0137409, IMG submission 122059) | Vadose zone soil fungal communities from Angelo Coast Range Reserve, California, USA - CZODoug1_16fungal (Hybrid Assembly) | ecosystem: Environmental > Terrestrial > Soil > Vadose zone...
TTCCCGCCAACGAAGGTTTCGTCCACTTCGACTTCGTTGTTGGGATCGCCGCCGAGCTTGTGGAAGTGGCCGACTTTCAGAGCAAGGCGAATCCGATGCATCATGAACCATGCGGATTTCTGCGTGACGCCGATAGCACGGTGAATCTCATAGGACGAAACGCCATTCTTGCAATTGGCAATCATCCAGACGGCCACGAGCCATTTGTCGAGGATAATAGGCGAGTCCTCGAATATGGTTCCAACCTTGACGGAGAACTGCCGCTTCTCATGCTTCGACTTGCACTCCCAGATGCGGCGAGTGGCGAGAAAGCGGACGTTCTTCGATCCGCAACGGGGGCAGAACACACCCTCGCGAAAGCGGCGAGCCACGATGAAATTCAGGCAATTGTCGGGATCGGAGAAGTAAAGGATTGCTTGCTGGAGTGTCTTCGGTTCGGCCATGAATCTAAGATACTAGACTCAGCATCACTGCGTCAAGTATATTATTACCGATACGTGGCGAAGGAGGGCAAATCTTTGAGTTTAAAGGACTTACAGGCAAAATCCGGAAAACAAAGGAGTTAGCTGGATAAGGATCGTTTCGCCTGTAGAACTCCCCTTTAGCTATGGTGTGGCCGGTGGGGCGTTAAGTCAACAACTAATTCGGGGATTTCGGGAGGTTGGTTCCGAAATGGGAAGGGACGGCTGGGTGACGAGAGGAGGACGGTTATGTACGTTGGTCCAAATGGATCGGGTGGGGTTGGCCAAGACGCTTGAAACGCCCCACTCAAGCGAAAAGAGGGCTTGAATGGTCCAACAGCGCAGGAACGCGGATACTTCTTTGCTCACGTTAGCTCGCAAAGAACGCTCGGGAACGTGGGGCACCGGGCTACAGATGGCCCATATACCCGACGACGCCAAATCTCGAGACGACGTCAACATACTCCCCAATGAGCGCCATACACTCATCTAAATCGCGATAAGCAAACGGCCCATCGGTGCGTAGGGAGGCATCCTCCACTCCGGACGGGATCAGAACTGAGCGACGTAGTTTTGCAAAATCATAGCTGTCCGCAAGGGGTTTGCAATCGCTTCTCGACATCGCCCGCCCGGTCCCGTGGCTCATTGAGCTCAGGATTTCCAAGACCTTCGTTTTCGCTCTGACCAGAACCACATCGCCGGACATATGAGAGGGGAGCACCGACACGTCGCCGGGAAGCATCCGAACTGAACCCTTCCGAATGACTACCGCGCCGTCCTCCAGCTGTTCAAAGGTGTTGTGAGGCAGGTCAAGAATCACTTCCGTTGGGCCGAAGAACTGGTCGACGCTGTCGTTGATTGCGGCGCGGTTGTTCGCTGCCCAATTGACGACGCGTTCAAACTCCTGGTCGAACTTACGGGGCGAATCGATGAATCCGTCCACATGACCAGACTCATTTCTCGATCCAGTGTGAATCAGGAAATGCAACGGGCCGTTATCGTAAGGGACAATCGCATCCAAAAAATGATTTCCTCCGCCCAGATCGCCCAATCCTCCCTTGTTTGCTCGGAGTGATTCGGCCACCTCGTCCCAGCGGTCGGAGTCCAGATCCTTAGGTTGTACGGACGACCGGAGGAGTCTCATGCCACACCCGCAGTCGGAGACCGCAAACTTGCGCCAGTTCGGCTGTCGAGTCAAAACGGCGGTGCCGGTCGGAAGAGGGGATTTGCCGGGGCAAGCGTCGGGGAGGAAAACCACCTGTTCGGCTTCCAGATCGTGCGGTAGCCAAGAATGCAGTTTCCCTAGAGGCTCTGCTGACAAATTTGTAATTTCCACAGGCCCACTCCTGGGAGAAACAACACAGCACCGAACGGCGTCCTCAGTCCAGTTTAAACGCATTTCTAAGACTTCACCCGAGGCCTGCGATATCATAGATCCGTGGCCAACCAACACGAGTTTCAAGCCGAAGACCCCCGCCTAGAGCCCATCGCGAAGAAGGTCCTCGCGGGCGAACGCCTAACCGGCGATGACGCCTTCGTCCTCTACGGCACCGGTGACATCCTCGCGGTTGGCTGGCTGGCCAATTACGTTCGTGAGCGCCTGCACGGGGATAAAACGTATTTCAACGTCAATCGGCACATCAATCCGACGAATGTTTGCGTGGCGGCCTGTCGTCTTTGCGCGTTTGGGCGCAAGAAGGAGTCTCGGGGCGCATACACGATGGCTCTGGAAGAAGCCTACGAGACGGCGGCTTCCGGATATAGCGAGGCGGTGACGGAGTTTCACATTGTTGGCGGCCTGCATCCTGATTTGCCATTTCAGTATTTTCTCGATTTGGTTTCTGGCCTGAAGGAGCGCTTTCCGCAGGTGCATCTGAAGGCGTTCACCATGGTGGAGGTGTCGTACCTGGCCAAGCGGGCCAAGCTCTCCATTCGCGAGACGCTGGTAAAGCTGAAAGAAGCCGGGGTGGATTCGCTCCCTGGCGGCGGCGCGGAGATTTTCAGTGACCGCATTCGGCACATCATCTGCGATCACAAAATCGACGGGCAGGAGTGGCTGGACACGGCGCGCACGGCCCACCAGATTGGGTTGCGATCGAACGCGACCATGCTCTACGGTCATGTCGAGAATGACGAAGACCGCATCGACCACCTTCTCCGCTTGCGCGCGGTGCAGGACGAAACGGGGGGGTTCCAGACGTTCATTCCGCTGGCATTCCATCCAGAGAATACCGCGCTTTCGCATCTGCCCAAGACGACGGGCATGCTCGACATTCGTCAGATTGCCGTCAGTCGCCTCATCCTCGACAACTTTCCGCACATCAAGGCTTACTGGCAGATGTTGAGCCCGAAGATTGCGCAGATCGCGCTGCGATTTGGGGCGGACGATCTTGATGGCACCGTCATTGAGGAAAAGATTTATCACGATGCCGGGGCGACTACACCGCAGGGCATGCGGCGGCAGGATCTGGTGCGGTTGATTGAAGAGGCTGGGCGCGAAGCCATCGAGCGCGATACGCTCTACCGCCCGGTCATTCGCACCGAAACCACCGTCACGGTGGCGGTTTAGATTCTCGCTGTAACAATCTCATCTGCAAAGCGTTAGGGAAGCTCTGATTGAATCCCTCGCCAAACCAAAGCAGGTCCCTCCACTTCGCGGAGTCGCCGGAAAACCGGCGATTCCGCTACGGTCGGGATGACAAATTGAACTCAGTCAGAGTTTCCTTAGCGATTCCCCTCCGTCCTTCGCGAGCTTGGTCACCGCCAACGCTTTACAGCGGGTGTAGACTGCAATTGAGTTGAGAGATTCTGGGGTTCCACGTCCTTCGTCGAGGCGACCCAATGAATGTTCACATCAGCTTCAAGGCAGCGAAACATCCCACCGTTGAAAACGAAATCGATTCCCAACTAGAAAAACTGCAACGCCGCGTGCAGGTCTTTCGCCCGGATCTGGTTCATCTTAAGTGCGTCGTGGATCAAGGCCCGGGCATCGAGGGGATCGTTGTAACTCTCAATTTGCGCCTGCCTACTGGACAGATGGCTGCGCACGGAACGAACGCGAAAGCGATCGGGGCGGTCAAAGCCGCTTTTGACGAACTCTGCCACCAGTTCAATCGCCACAAGGAGATCCTGCGCGACTTCCGCCGCAACCGGCGTGAGAAGGGAAGCAACGGCCGCCAGGTGCCCTTCGAGCACACGCTCGCGGCGCGGCACCTGCCAGAGGTTTCCGCAGAGGATGTTTCTCTCTATATCAACACCAGCTTGCCTCGGCTGCGCCAGTTTGTGGAACGGGAGCTAATGTTTCGCGAGACCGAAGACGGGCTCGCCGGCGATCCCATCGCGGCGGAGGAGGTATTGGATGAGGCTGTGCTCGCCGCGTTGAGCGACGGACATCAGCGTCCCGAGAAGTTGGCCATTGAACCATGGCTCTATGGGTTGGCTCTTCGCGCCATCGATACTTTGAGTGCAACGGACGGAGCCGCTGAAGTCGGCGACGACAACCTCGTACACCTGGAAAAATCTGCACGCATTCCCAATGTCCTTTCCGCCGAATCGCAATTGCAATTTCACCAGCCCGACGAGTTGTTGCAAGAGGAGGATGTGGTCGCCGACCGTCGAGTAGCGACTCCGGAGGATTCGTGCTCGTCCCGGGAGTGGCTTGCGCTCACGGAATCTGCCATGCGAAATTTGCCCAAGTCGGAGCGGGAGGCGTTTCTGCTGGTGTCTGTCGAGGGCTTCACGGCGGACGAAGCCGCTGCGATTACGGGCCGCGACTGTGAGGACATCCGCAAAGCGGCTGGCGACGCTCGAAGCCGGCTGAAGAAACTCGTGCCCAGCACGATCCTGTACCGCCATCGCGGGCCGCAGTCGGCAAGAAACGCTTCCTAGGTATTTGCTGTTATGTGGCGCCGCTTCGCCGAGCGGCTCAGTGGCACAACGTCGTCTGCTATCCTTCCCCAAGCTTGTTGAAGCCGATTAGCGGAGGCCCATGCCATTCACTCGTCGCGACTTTTTGGGCACAGCTGCGCTTGGTGCTGTGAGTCTCAGTCTCGAGGGCCAGGAGAAACAGACAGAATCGAAGCAGACTCCTGGTTCGCCAACCCACCCCATCATCATTTCCTCGTGGAACGGCTTTAACTACCTGGACGAAGGCTACGAAATTCTTCGCAACGGTGGCGATACGCTGGATGCCGCCCTGCGCGTGGCTCGTGGCCCCGAAGACGACCCCAACGATGACAGCGTTGGCTTGGGTGGCCTCCCCAACGAAGAAGGCATGGTCGAGCTGGATGCGAGTTGTATGCACGGGCCGACACGGCGTGCTGGTTCTGTCGGAGCTGTGCGGAATATCAAGAACGTATCGCTCGTAGCCAAGGCTGTGATGGAGCGCACCGGCCACGTGATGCTGGTCGGCGAAGGGGCAGAGCGGTTTGCGGTCGCGCACGGATTTCCGCGCGAGAACCTGCTGACCGAGCATTCGCGCAAGCTGTGGTTGCTGTGGAAAGAGACGCACTCGGACTGGTGGGGTCCGGGCTTGGCTAGTCCGGAATGGAACAAACGGACGTTGCCACCTCATTCCGATAATTTTCACGAACGCGTCCAGCGGCTCTACGAGGTGGCTGAAGAGCTGGGCATTGAGCCAGACTTGCGCCATGCTGCTGTCCACAAGGTATTGTTCCCCCCGACCGGCACGATCCATTGCTCCGTGCTGAACGGGAAGGGCGAGCTTTCCGGCTGCACCACGACCAGCGGTTTGGCGTGGAAGCTGCCCGGCCGCTGCGGCGACTCGCCCGTGATTGGAGCAGGTTGTTATACGGATCAGGACGTGGGCTCAGCCGGTGCGACCGGGAGTGGGGAGGAAAATCTGAAGGTCGCCGGCGCGCATACGATTATTGAGAACATGCGTCACGGGATGTCTCCTTTCGATGCTGGAATGGAAGCGCTGCAGCGTATCGTACGCAACTACAACCACGACATGGACCGCCTGCGATTCGTCGATATGACCTACTACGTCTTGCGCAAGGACGGTGCGTATGCCGCGGTCTCATTGTGGACGGGATACGAACCGGGCAAGCCGCACCGCATTGCCGTGCATGACGGCACGACGAAGCGCAACGAGAAGACGGTCAGCCTGTTCGAAGGTGCCTCGCAGGAGTGGCCGCCTGATCCGGCTGTCCGTGCAAAGTAGTTCTCCGACCCTTCGGGCTGCATTGAGAGGGTGGTGGCGCGATCATCATGACCGCGAAGGGTTTTTCCTAGCCCTGCGTAAGCTCAGCGTCGAACTTTGGGGATTTCTGCGGGATTCGACGCCCGAGCGTGAGCGGCAGCGTTACGGTGACGTGGATTACGACTGGGACCAGGGTGTGAATACGACCAGCGCCGCCGTCGGCTGGCGCAATCGATTGCTGGGTGTGTTGCATTCTCCTTACCAGCCGACGGAACCGATGCTGTTTCGGGAGATGGTCGATTCGCTCGGGATCGACCATTTGCAATATACGTTTCTCGATCTCGGCTCCGGTAAAGGCAGAACCCTGCTGATGGCCTCGGAGTATCCCTTTCGGCGAGTTCTGGGAGTGGAAGTGCTTCCGGAACTAAATCAAATTGCGCAGAAGAATATTCGCGAGTTCAAGAACGATCGGCGGAAGTGCGAGACGGTGGAGTCGGTGTGTCAGGATGCTCGTTTCTTTCAATTTCCAGACGAGCCGCTGCTGATCTACCTTTTCAATCCCTTCCTGGAGTCTGGACTTGCTCAAGTCGTTCGCAATTTAGAGCAGTCGCTGCAGGCTTCTCGTCGGTCTGTAATCATCCTCTATCACAACCCATTACTCGCATACGTTCTGGATGCGAGCGCCGCATTCAAGAAAACCAATAGCACCTACCAATACTCCGTTTATCGAAACGGTTAGCCCGTCTAGCGGCGGACGCCCCGGCTTGCCAGGTTTTGGTTCATCTTCATCCAGCATTGCACCCAAGGTTTCCTAAGCACTACCATAGCGGCATGGCTGTTTTAACTGACGTCCAACGCACTTATTCTCCTCTCCGCGCCGCGCGTGGCTCGCAGCTTTCCTGCAAAGGCTGGCAGCAGGAAGCGGCCCTCCGCATGTTGATGAATAATCTCGACGAAGAAGTGGCCGAACGTCCGCAGGACTTGGTCGTCTATGGAGGTACTGGACGCGCCGCGCGTAACTGGGACTGCTATCACGCGCTGGTTCGCTCCCTGCAAGCACTGGAGAATGATGAGACCCTCCTGGTTCAGTCCGGCAAGCCCGTTGGCATGTTCAAGACCCACGAGTATGCGCCTCGTGTTCTGATTGCGAACTCGAATTTAGTTGGCCACTGGTCGAATTGGGAGAAGTTCAACGAACTCGAGCGAGCGGGCCTCATGATGTATGGCCAGATGACGGCGGGCTCCTGGATTTATATTGGCTCGCAGGGCATTGTGCAGGGAACGTTCGAGACCTTCTCCGCTGCAGGAGAAAAGCATTTCGGCGGCGATCTCTCCGGCAAGCTCATCGTCAGCGGCGGGATGGGTGGCATGGGTGGCGCTCAGCCACTCGCGGGAACGATGACCGGCGCGGCATTCCTTGGTATTGACGTCGACCCGGAGCGTATCAAGAAGCGGATCAAGAGCGGCTATTGCGACTTCATGGTGAATTCGCTCGATGAAGCGCTACGTATTCTGAAAAATGCCGTTCGCAAGAAAGAAAACATTTCCGTGGGCCTCGTCGGCAACTGCGCGGACGTGATTCCTGAACTTGCCGAGCGCGGTGTCGTTCCTGACATCCTTACCGATCAAACTTCCGCGCACGATCCGCTCAACGGCTATGTCCCGAATGGCATGAGCCTTGCCGACGCGCTGGAGCTTCGCACCCGTGACCCCAAGACTTATCAGGAGCGTTCACTCGACGCCATGGCCCGCCACGTCGAAGGCATGCTGCGCCTGCAAAAGATGGGCTCGGTCACTTTTGACTACGGCAACAACATTCGCACCTTCGCGTTCCAGCGTGGCGTGAAAAACGCCTACGATTTCCCCGGTTTCGTGCCCGCGTACATTCGGCCGCTTTTCTGCGAAGGCCGGGGGCCTTTCCGCTGGGTCGCACTTTCCGGCGAACCCTCGGACATCGCCGTCACGGACGATCTGATTCTGGAAATGTTTCCTGGCAATCACATCCTGCGCCGATGGATCGACCTCGCCCGCAAGCGCATCAAGTTTCAGGGTCTGCCGGCGAGAATCTGCTGGCTCGGCTATGGAGAGCGCGCCCAGTTCGGCTTGGCGATGAACGATCTCGTCAGAAAAGGCAAACTCAAAGGCCCTATCGTGATCGGGCGCGATCACCTCGACTGCGGCTCAGTCGCCTCACCTTTCCGCGAAACCGAGTCCATGAAAGATGGTTCCGATGCGGTCGCCGACTGGCCCTTGCTCAACGCTCTGGTCAACACCGCTTCCGGAGCTTCGTGGGTCTCGATCCACAACGGCGGCGGCGTGGGTATTGGGTACTCGCTCCATTCCGGGCAAGTCACCGTCGCGGACGGCACCGAGATGATGGCCAAACGCATCGAGCGCGTTCTTACCAACGATCCCGGCATGGGGGTGATCCGCCACGTCGACTCGGGCTATGAGGAGGCCAAGGAATTTGCGGCCAAAGCCGGGGTTAGGATTCCGATGCTGGAACAGGACTAGACGGGCGTGAAAACTCACCGCTCAGCGAGCCCGGATCGGGAATCGCTGCTCGTCAATATCGGGCAGCTTCTCACCCTGCGTTGTGCAACGCCGGGCCCCAGGCGGGGCTCCGATTTGAGCGAATTGGGAATTCTTGAAGACGCCGCCATCCTGTGCCAAGCGGGCAAAATTATCTCGGTGGGGAAGACGCGCGACGCGCTCCGCGATCCCTGGTATCAAAAGAACAAGAAGAAAATCCGCGAAGTCGATTGCCGTGGCATGGTTGTGCTGCCGGGATTCGTCGATTCTCACACGCACCCCGTTTTCGCGGCGCCGCGGCTGGTGGACTTCGAGAAACGCGCAGCCGGGTCCACCTACCAGGAGATCGCCGCAGCGGGCGGTGGCATTCGATCGAGCCTCTCCGGTGTTCGCGAGTCCACGAAGCGGGCTCTCACAGAAAGAGTCCTGTCCGCGTTCAACGAAATGGCTGGCTACGGTACAACCACGATCGAAGCCAAGTCCGGTTACGGCCTGACCACGGAGTCCGAGATCAAATCCTTGGAAGCTATCCGAGACGCCGCCCGTCGATGGCCCGGAACCGTCGCCGCAACACTGCTGGCCGCTCACGTCGTTCCGGAGGAATTCAAAAACAAGCCCGACGCCTATGTACAGGAGATTTGCGAGCAAATGATTCCCGTCGTCGCTCGCAGGAATCTTGCCCAGTTCGTGGACGTCTTCTGCGACAAGGGCGCCTTCACTCCGGAACAATCCGCTCAGGTCTTTGCGGCAGCGGAACAACACGGGCTTCCGGTACGCGCCCACATGTGCCAGCTCAGCACTACTGCGCTCGAACCCTTTCTAAAATTTCACCCCGCCTCTTTCGACCACATGGATTATGTCCAAGACGCCGACCTCGTCCCACTCGCCAAAAGCGGCACAGTTGCGAGCCTCGTTCCTGGAGCCAACTATTTTCTCGGACACCCTTATCCCAACGCCCGCAGGCTTATCTCCGCCGGTGTGCCGGTCGCGCTTGCCACCGACTACAATCCCGGGAGCTCGCCCACTCCCAGCATGCCCTTTATCCTCTCGCTCGCATGCACCCAAATGAAGATGTCGCCGGCGGAAGCGATTGCGGCCGCGACGATCAACGGCGCTTGGGCGCTACGCCTAGCTGAGCGGAAGGGAAGCATCGAGCCGGGGAAGGACGCGGATTTGGCTGTCTTCCACGTAAAGGACTATCGCGAAATCGCCTACTGGTTCGCCGCCAACCACTGCGAGTTCACGGTGATGAATGGAAAGCCTCGTCAAGTCCCTGGGGTTGGACAACAGCCCTGAGTGGTGCTCACTGTGGGTGTTAGACTGCCGAAACATGAAGCGTATTCCCTCCCTGGATGGTCTTCGCGCGATTTCCGTGTCCCTCGTGCTCATTGGCCATCTTGCTCGAGCCGGATATACCCCAGATTTCTTGAAGGTGTACGCAGCCAGTGGCGTGCGCATGTTCTTCGTCATCTCCGGATACTTGATCACGACCATCTTACTGAGAGAACACGCTCGTACATCTACCATCGACCTTCGGGAGTTCTACATACGGCGGGCATACCGCATCCTTCCAGCCGCTGCGGTTTTCATGCTGTTCGCCACGGTAGCGTACTGGCACGAGTTGCGATGGATCGACATCGGTGCCATGTTCCTGTACCTCATCAACTACGACGGCGGCGAGCCTTGGATGATTGGGCATCTCTGGTCGCTCGGCGTGGAGGAACAGTTTTACTTCATCTGGCCGAGCGCCCTAAAGATGTTTTACCGTCACAGGGTCGGTCTGCTCTTGGGGGCGGTTGTCGTAGGCCCCATCTTTAGCACCGTCTGTTACCATTTCAAGGTTCCGGGCGGAGGCTACACTTACTTTCCCGCCACCGCGGGGAATCTAGCCATCGGGTGCCTGCTCGCCATTTACAGTTCGAGGGTTCCAGAGATCCGGCCCTGGATGATGTTCCTGATGATGCTGGCCGTAATTCTGATTCCCTATTACCCAGCCAATACTCCTGTCAGAACCCTTGTTGAGCTATTTCTCCTGTGGCCTCTCATGAACTGCTGCATGGCGGGGATTCTCCTGCACGTGGTTCGGACGCCCTATCGCATCCTGAATCTCCCGCCGGTCGTGTGGCTTGGAAGAGTTAGCTACAGCCTGTATCTGTGGCAGCAGCCATTTTTCTTTGCCCCGCGGGGACGACCAACGTATTGGTTGTTATTCGGTGTCGGACTCGCCTGTCTTTCCTACTACTTGGTGGAACAGCCTGTTCTTAGGCTCAGGGAGAAAAGGGCTGTAGCTCATACTACTAAGGCCGCGATGGCCGAGGATTGAATTATTGGGAGCACCGGGAACAACTCGCTGATTCCACGCCGCTGACTCGGAGGTCGAGTATCCTACGGCAACGTTCGCATGAAGGATTACTCCCGAGATCGCACTGGTTCGCCGTCAGCGACTGTGCGTTTACGGTAATACAGGGAGACGCTGGGGAGATTTAAAACTGCACTCCCTTTGGAACAAGGTTCAAGCGCGCCGACACTGGAAGGCAGTCGCTGCTTGGATTCGGACGGTAGCCTCTTCTTATTCTCGTATCCCGATCCCGCTACGCTCTACCGCTGCCTGCCGTTCCGGCGCGAAACGATCCTTCAGTCGCAGAAATCTTTCTTCAATCGACTTGCGGGAAACATAGGCCAATCCGGTCGAAGCCGCTGCCACAATCACAAATCGTACACAAACCAAGCTGAAGTGTGCAGCCGAGGGCTCCAGCGCTGGCCAATAGGTTTCTGCAAACAAATCGTAAAGCCGGAACACCAAAAAGTGGATCAAATACACCCCGTAACTGATGTACCCGAAAAATCGCAAGACGGAATTATTCACGTATTGTTTTCGAACGCTCGTGCCCACAACTAGGAAGAGCATAAGAAAACCTGCAAAAAACAAGTTCACTAGACTGTACTGGACTGCTGCACCGAGGAAGCGTCGGACAGTAAGAATGCCGAAAGGCGCCCCGGCCAAGGCGACCGCCGGCGCGAGCGCCAGGAGGAGCCAAGTTGCGGCAATCGCTTGCTTCCGGCGGATTTCCGTCCTCAGCAAGATCGCGATGAGGCTTCCTGTCGCCAGGCCGTCCGCCACTAGCCAGGTATACCAGCCAAGCCCTTGCCCATGATCGTAGCGAAAGGCTATCGTTCTCGCGATCGGTACCAGCACGCACAGCAACACAAGAAAAATGGCGAGGCTCCGCGTTCTGAGCTTGAACACAATGGCTGGCCAAAAAATGTAAAAGTGTTCTTCCACCGCTAGAGACCAGAGCGGGCCGTATCCCATTGCTACCCCAAAAAATCTCGTAAGATTCGCCAGATAGAAGAAGCTCAACCCCAGGAATGCAGCCGATGCCTGATGCAGTAGCCCCAACAGTAGGAGAAGCAAATAGTATGCCGGGAGAATCCTCAGTGCACGGCGCGTGTAAAAGCGCCGATAATAGTGCGGACGATTCCTGGAGTCCAGGAGTATTCCTGTTATGAGAAAACCAGACAGTACAAAGAAGAGATTAACCCCAATCCATCCCGCTTGGGTCACAAGCATGAATGCCCTGGCTGCCCCCGTGAAGTGCAGGTCTCCGTACCGCCAAGAGAATCCGTGCAGAAAAAGCACTCCCAAAACCGCAATTCCGCGAAGTGTGTCTAATTCCGGCATCAGCGGGCGCAAGAGCGGGTCAGCCCCGAGTTCAGTGGTTTTCTGCGTTCCGCCGACTGCCTGGTTCAATGGATCACCTGGGTGGGAAGAATGCAATTCTACGGCAGGCGCAGGCGCAATAGAAGGCCATCCAGGACGGTCGGTGTGTCTGCCGTTCCCGGCTTCCATCCGTCCCAATTCGCATTTGCGCGGTGGACCATGCGGGTCTCGATCCGGGGGGCTGTCCATCCATCGGAAGTCTCCTGAAGAACGGAGAGAGCGAGCGCGGTTTCTGTACTTTGAACCGTTAGCGTCCACTCCCGCAGCGACGCCTCCAGTTCCTCGGATAGGGATTCAGTTGGGAGCAAACTAAAGATCCAGTCGTTCCGTGCTTCTGGAACATGCTGCTGCGTGTCGAATCTCTCGCTGCCACTCTCAATGACGCGCGCTCCGAATCTGCGGGCCAGCGCGCACGTTTCATCCGCCGAGCCGTGATCGATTACCAAGACCTCATCACAGGGACGTAGTGATTCGACCGCCCGCGCGATGCGAAGGGCGTCGTTTTTCGTATGGAGAATTGCGGTGATGCCCGGCATGAGATTTTGAATTCCTTATCCTAAACGAAAAATCCGAAGGCGATGTGGATGGTCCAACCTAGGGATTTGCGCTTAGCGCCATTGTCCCTTTACCATGCTGACCCTGCACTTCAGGCACCTTGCGGGTAGCCCCGTTTCGTCCTACAGTCCAGGCTAGCAATCCGTTTCTGGGATGAAACGAAAATCCCGGCGCGGAGACCTCGCCGCTTCCTGAGATTGGGCCCAACGAACAGTCTTTGACTTTAAATTCAACGGCGCGACTTCGTGCGGTTCCCGCCGAATTCCACGCTGTCGCCGGAGTGCGCCTGGCTCCGTCCGGGGAGGTACCTATGTCGATTCGCGCAATTTCCAAGTGGAAGATGCTTTGTGTATTTCCGCTGCTGGCAGTCTTGGCCGCGTCGTCCGACGTTGGCCCTGAGGCCACCCCAGGATTCGACACAGTCACCAACGGCGCGGTTGACCAGGCCACCCATGATTCCGACCGGGACCAGTTCGAAGAGCCCGTACCGCCCGCAGATGGCCTCGGACCGCTTTACAACGCGACCGCCTGCGTCGATTGTCATCAGAACCCGGTGACTGGGGGCAGCAGCCAGATCAGCGAAATGCGGGCCGGACATTTGGAACATGGTGTCTTCGTGAACCCGGAAGGTGGTAGCTCGCTGATCCACGATCGCGCCACGGACCGCCACATTCAACAGCGCATTCCAGCTTCGGAAGATATCCACGCCTTCCGCATGTCGACAAGCATTTTAGGCTTGGGCTATGTCGAGGCGATCGACGACCAGACCTTGCTTGATCTCGCCAAGCAGGAAGCCAGGTTGACCCATGGCCGTGTGCGCGGACAGGCGATCCTGGTGGGCCTATCGGAGGCTCCGGGAGTTACGCGAGTCGGCCGCTTCGGGTGGAAGGACCAACACGCCAGTCTCCTGAGTTTCTCCGCGGATGCCGACCTCAACGAGAAGGGTGTGACCAACCGATTCTTGCCCGCGGAGACCCTGTACTTTGGGCGTTCGGTGGATGCGTTCAACCAGGACACGACTGAGCCCAATGACACGGAGGGCGATATCGACTTCTATACCAGCTTCATGCGCGCCACCAAAGCGCCTCCTCGCGGGGACATTACGCCTGAAGCGCAAGCTGGAGAGGCGATATTCCACAGGATCGGCTGCGATGTTTGCCATACTCCCACGCTACAGACGGCGCCGACCGGGACCGCTTTGAACGGCGGCACGTTTGTCGTGCCCGCCGCGCTTGGGGGGAAGACGATCCATCCCTTCAGTGACTTCCTACTGCATGACGTCGGAACGGGGGATGGGATTGTCCAGAACGGTGGTCCGGAGACCCGAAACAAGTTGCGCACCGTACCATTGTGGGGACTGCGGACCCGTGGCCGCTTATTGCACGATGGGAGCGCCTCAGATCTTACAACCGCGATTCGACGTCACGACGGAGAAGCCAGATTCGCACGCGAAAGGTTTAGGGATCTAGAGGGCAGGGATGTCCGCAACTTGATTGCGTTCTTGAATTCTCTGTGACGAAACTGGCTATAAAGAAAAAGGGGCACGGCATAGGCCGCGCCCTTTTCTCATTGATCCAACTTGCTACAATCCGACTCGCTACCTCTGCGGGTTGGGGCTGGTTGAGTTTCCTTGCGGGGTCGGATCCAGCTTCGGGCGCGACGAGTTGGGGCCCTGTGTAGTTGGTGTCACGGTCAACGGCGCCTGCAAGGAGAACGTCAGCACGGTCTCCGACGGCAGTTTGATCTGTTGCCCCTTGGTGGCCGCTTGTACGCCGCCGCCGAGACCTCCGCCCGCGGCAGCGCCGATCCCAGCGCCCTTGCCGCCGCCCGCGATGCCGCCGATGATAGCGCCGATTACCGCTCCGGCCCCAACCTTCTCGGCGGTGTTCTTGGTTCTTGAAGAGCCTTCACGCCGGTACTCCGACGTTGAGATCGTGTAGTGTTTGTTCCCGACTTGAATCCGATCCAGTTGTAGAGCCAACACGGAACGTCCTTGGAACTTACCCGCGCTCTGAACCTGCACGACGTGTCCTTCCACGTCGTATCCCGCAGGGACAACGACTTCTCCGTCCACAGCCAACGGTGAATCCAAGGTTGCGCGGAAGGTCTGCCCTTGTTGCGCCGTCTCGCTATCGATAGTGTCTACGAGCCGGATAGCCAGCGACGTTCCGGACTCCACCGTTACCTTCGCCGGGGGCGGCGGAGGAGGTGGCGCCACGGGTGCGGCCTGAGCCGGAGTTACGGGAGCTGGTTGGTTGGCTTGGGCGACGGTTGTCACGGTGGAGGGAGCCTGATAGTCGTCATCCGAGCGTGGAGCGTTATGCCGAGTCGCAGGCCGATTGGTGTGGGGCTTGGGGGCCGGTGCGGATGCTCGAACTGGTTCCGGGGCCGGCGCGCTCTGGACGGCGGCGGACGCAGCGTTATTTACCACAATGTTATTCACCACCGTCTTAACGCCGGGGACGCTGGCTGCAGCTGCAGATGCTTGGGTCCGCTCGACGTCTGTAGCCACGGTGCCGGACAAAGTGACCACGCCCTGCGCAGCGTCCACCGAAATTTGTTTGCTCTGAATCGATGGGTCGGCGTAGAGCTTCCCTTGGATGGCGCTTGTCATCTGTGAATCGCCGCTGCCAGGATCGCTGCTGGTTGTTGCTGCGCTTGTCGACTGGGCCTTCGTGCAACCCAGCATGAGGGCCAAGGCGGCGCTCAAGATTGCGACCGCAATGTAACGCGGAAGTCGGTAGGTCATCATTCTTGCTCCTATGGAAAGCTTGTACTCAGTTTTAGATGCGGGAGGGCCCCGGCGCAATAGGGGAAAATGTGGAGGCAGGGACGGCCGAGCCAGGCCCGGGCCGTCGTGTTCTTTTCGAATGTAATGTGCGACTTGGGTTTACAGCAGTTAACTAGCTGTTATGCAAGAACTTATAGTCGGTAATAGAGGCAGCTTGGGCAGGCTCGCCGGTCTTTGTCCGTACGTCCTTGCCGCGGATGACGCGACCCTGGCATAGCACGCTCGCGTCCTTCTGGCCGGAAATTTCTTCCGGCATCTCGAAGATGAGCTCCAACAATGCGTTCGCCGGAAAGACGTGCTCCCCGTTGAACAGCACGCCGGATTGGCTGACGTTCTCGATGGTTCCGGTGAACCATGTATGCGTGCTCTTGGCGCGATAACGCACAGTCAGGTCGACCTTCAGGCGGCGCGCGCGCGGCGTCCAGGTGGGACGCTTCTCCGAGTGTGTGTGGCTGCGGCGGGCCGAACCGGGTTCGGCGACAACCTCAACGCGCTCCGTACGGCGCATGGTCTTCCAGTCGTAGCTATACTGGGCAGCGCAAACGAGGCACACCTGGTAATAGTGGCCATCCTGCGCCCGGCGAGGCCACGAGAATTCGTGCGAGCAACGACCCAACGACAAAACTTCCATCAGCGGCATAGAAAGATCCTGGGGAATTTCGCCTACCGTTCTATGTTGAACCCTGGAAGCCGAACTGGGTAGGTTACTATCGTCTCATTGCCGGGAAGGCCTTACGGGACTATGCCTGCGGGCGGGCGCATCCGGTGAAAACGGGGTAAAAATCGGTCGGGGCGCGTGATGCTGGGGAAGATAAAACAAAATGTGGCGGGCTTCGTTCTGGCGGGTGGTAAGAGCGTCAGGATGGGGCAAGATAAGGCCTTTGTGACCTGGGAGGGGTCAACGCTGCTGAACCGGGCTCTCGAGGCAACCCAGGCCGTTGCCTCAGTCGCGTGCATCGTGGGGGCGAGAGAGAAGTTTGCACCCTACGGGAGTGTCGTCGAGGACGTTTTTCGAGACCGTGGTCCGCTGGGAGGAATTCACGCTGCTCTCAGTGCCACAGACCAAGAACTCAATTTGATCCTGGCAGTGGATTTGCCCTTAGTGACTCCAGCATTGCTTTCCTTTCTCATCGAGTGTGCGCAAGACGAACGGAATGTGGCCACAGTCCCCCGGCTGGACGCCGGATGGGAGCCGCTCTGCGCCGTCTACCGCAGAGAGTTTGCCGAGGTCGCCGAAGGCGCGCTGAAGAGAGGGCAGAACGCCATCCATCGTTTACTCGAAGACGAGATTGAGAGGAGTGGCGTTCGTTCCGGTATTCGAGCTATCGAAGAGAGGGAACTCGTCTCAGCTGGTTTTCCGGCGCTGATGTTTCGCAACATCAATACGGTCATGGATTTGGAGTCCTGCGAGGGCTAGGCACGGGTTCCGCAGATTCAGCCTCAATTGGGAAGCGGTTACACTTAAGCTGAATCGCATGTCTGACGGCTTCTCCAACCCGTATATCGAATTCCGAGAAGTCTCGAAGTCGTTTGGCACGAACCTGGTGCTCGACCGCGTCAGCTTTGACGTTCAAGCGGGAGAAACAGTCTGCATACTTGGGCGGAGCGGCGTGGGGAAGAGCGTGGCGCTTCGCCACATCATGGGCTTCATGAAGCCGGACTCGGGACGGGTCATCGTCGCCGGCCAAGACATCACTGATTTCACAGAAGAGCAGATCGGGCGCGTACGGCAGAAACTGACGATGGTCTTCCAGAACGGCGCTCTGTTCGATTCGATGAGCGTGGGTGAGAACGTGGCATTTCCCTTGCGCGAGCGGCGCAGCATGACGGAGGACCAGATTTATCAGATCGTGGACGGCCTGCTGAATATGGTCGGCGTGCAGCCCATGCGCGATATGCTGCCGTCGGATCTTTCGACTGGCATGAAGCGCTCCGTGGCGATTGCCCGAGCCCTGGCGGCGGAGCCGGATTGCGTGCTCTATGACGAACCCACCACCATGGTCGATCCTCTTATGGCGCAACTGCTCGGCGACCTGATCAAGCGGCTGAATATTCAGCTCAAGTTGACGAGCGTGGTGGTGACCCACGATATGCGGCTGGCGAAGAAACTGGCCAACCGGGTGCTCTTTCTACATGAAGGCCGGGCGGTCTTCTTTGGCGGCGTGGCAGAGATGGAACAGTCGCGAGAGCCGATTATCCGGGAATTTCTGGAACTGGATGAGCTAAAAATTAGTGCGGATTGAGGTCTGTAACCCTTGCTCCCCAGGAGAGGGCACCTGGGGCTCCACGTTCAGAAGCCTTCTCGCACTAGTTGCTCTACTGTTAACGCGCTCTCTGGAGTTTTGCTACGCATCATTTTTTCCACGTACTTTGCGACTACGTCTACTTCGAGGTTGACCGGATCGGCAGGCCGCAATGACTTCAGGTTTGTGCTTTCGACTGTATGCGGAATGATGGCAACAGTGCAGTCGCGATCCTTCAGTTCCGCGACCGTAAGGCTGATGCCTTCGATGGAGATGGAACCTTTTTGAACGACGTATTTTTCCAGTTCGGCTGGCAATTGGATGGTCAACCACCAGTTATCAGTGCCGGCAATTTGGTCGAATCGCTGGAGTCGGCCGACGCCATCGACATGGCCCTGGACGATGTGTCCGTCGAAACGCCCGCTGGCGCGCATGGGTAACTCAAGGTTGACGAGTGCACCGCTTTTCAATCGCGAGAAAGAAGTGCGCTGCCATGTTTCTGGCGCGAGGTCAGCGTGAAATGAATCCGGTTGTATATCGAGCGCGGTGAGGCATACACCGCTGACGGAGACGCTGTCCCCGGTTTTCAGTTCCGCAGGAACCGCATTGGCGGAGATTTGAATACGCCGGTTCTCGCCGCGCACGTCAATACTGGAGATACGTCCTACTTCTTCGATGATGCCGGTGAACATGCTGCCTCTCGTCCATGATATGCCATTGTGGATCATGTCATTCAGAAGTCATCCAAGGCCGAGCGTTCTCCCCAAGGCCTCGTCGTTGACCGGGTTCCAAGTAGCCGAGTTCCGGACGAATGCGCGTGGTGTCGTCTGCGAGTTTTGCTGAAGTCGTTGTCGTCAACGCTGGGAACAACGCTCCCGAGTGCTCAATCAGAATATGCGTCCTTCAAGTATCCTTCGACTGCGCAGTCATCGGCGAACTGGTGGAATCGGGAGTTCGTAAATTCGATTGACCGATTCAAACCTGCGGCGAATGGAACGCCGCTGTCTCCGAGAATCTTGGGCGCCAGGAAAAGAAAAACTTTGTCTGCGAGTCCGCTGTCAAGAACTGACGCATTCAGATGAGACCCGCCTTCCACCAACAGGCTCGTGATTTCCAGCTCGCCCAGACGCCGCAGAATCGCGGAAAGATCCAGCGCATTTTCGCCGGAGTGCGGAACGCGCTCGACGCGCACGCCGAGTTTCTCCAATTCTTTCGTTCGTGAGCCGCCAGCGTCTTGCGTGAACACCAGAACATCTTCGCGCGCGCTTTGCGCCAAGCGCGAGTTCAAGGGTAAGCGCAAACGTGAATCCAGCACGACCCGCAGCAACGGCCGGCGCCGTGGAAGGCCAGTGCGATCGGTCAGCAAGGGATCATCGGCGAGCACCGTGCCAATGCCGGTGAGAATGGCGTCGGATTGATGCCGAAGTTGCTGCACGTGTGCGCGCGCCGCCTCGCCGGTAATCCAGTCGGTTCGCGTCGCGCCTTTATGGGATTCGCCGGGGTCCGAGCTTGGACCGATCTTTCCGTCGAGCGTCATGGCGCATTTCAGCGTTGCAAGGGGAATCTTGTGACGAATGTACTTGGCAAACGCTTCGTTGAGCTGCCCTGCTTCGACCTCAAATTGGCCGACCTCGACTTGGATTCCAGCGGCGCGCAGCTTGGCAAAGCCCTGTCCCGCGACCACTGGATTGGGATCTTGCATGCAGCACACGACGCGGCGAATTCCGGCGGCAATCACAGCGTCGGCACAAGGGCCGGTGCGGCCCTGATGCGAGCACGGCTCGAGGTTGACGTACAGAGAAGCGCCGCGTGACCGTGTGCCAGCGCGTTCTAGAGCGAAAATCTCAGCGTGCTTCTTGCCTTCGTAGGTGTGAAAGCCCTCGCCAACAATTGTTCCCTCGTCCGTGGCGATGGCGCAGCCGACGCAGGGATTGGGAGACGTCAAAGCGATGCCGGCGCGTGCCAGGTCAAGGGCACGGCGGAGGAAGAGGTCGTCATCGTCGTGAGAGCTGTGGAGCGACATTCAGATTCGTTTCTAAAACCAAATGCAGGTCCCTCCACTCGCTATTGCTTCGATTCGCGAAGCAATAGCTCCGGTCGGGATGACAATCAATTTTTCTCCGTGTCTCTGTGTCTCCGTGGTGAAGGAAATAGAGGCAAGCTACTCGAACAGCGAATCCACAAACGCACGCGCGTCGAAAGGCAAGAGATCTCCAACTTTTTCGCCAACCCCAACATACCGCACCGGAAGACCCATTTCCCGCGCGATGGCCACGACCACTCCGCCTTTCGCGGTGCCATCGAGTTTCGTAAGCACGATCCCCGTAACGCCGGAGGATTCTGTGAACTGGCGAGCCTGCTGCAAGCCATTTTGGCCAGTCGTCGCATCCATGACCAGCAGCACTTCGTGCGGAGCGCTTGGAATAATCCGTTGAGCGGTGCGGCGCATTTTGTCGAGTTCGGCCATCAGATGCGTTTTGGTGTGCAAGCGGCCTGCAGTATCTACGATTACGTAATCCATTTTCCGGGCCTGTGCGGTTTGCAGCGCGTCAAACAAAACCGCCGAGGGGTCACCGCCCTGCTTGGTTTTGATCACCTCGGTGCCGCTGCGCGTGCCCCAGACTTCGAGCTGCTCAATGGCGGCGGCGCGAAATGTATCCGCGGCGCAGAGTAGAACGGACCTGCCTTCACCGCGCAACAAGTGCGCCAGCTTTCCTATTGTGGTCGTCTTGCCGGTGCCGTTGACGCCCACGATCAAAATCACTTCCGGCACGTCCTCGACGCGGGCAGCCGGAGGGTTTCCGTTGCGGGTGAGGATGGCGAACATCTCGTCCTGAAGGAGACGTTTCAGCTCCATGGCATCACCGATTTGCTTGCGATCAGCCTTCTCACGCAGAGTTTTCAGCACTTCCCGTGTGGTCGTCGAACCAAGGTCGGCCGCCAAGAGCGAGGCCTCAAGGCTATCCAACGTGTCGCGATCGATTTCCTTGGTGAACCCGACCGCGGCCTCAAGATGTTCCGAGAGGTTTTCCCGCGTGCGGGTTACCGCTTCTTTCATCCGGTCGAAAAACCCCGGCTTTTTCTCTTGCTCGTCGGGCTTGTCGCTGCCCCCAAAAAGGCTTCGAAACATGAAATAAGAGTCCCATGTTGATTATAGCGGGAGGGAACGCACGGGCCGCGTGGCCGTAGTATTGCGTGAGGACGACTAGATGCGCGTGGTTTCGAGCGCAGCCGCTATGTCGCTGCCTTTGGGGTCGGGAACCATGGGAGGTGCCATCGGGAGCTTGCGTGGCACGCGAATCTCGCCGCGTTCGAACACGGCGGTGAAAGCAGCTACCGCCTTTTCGTCGAGGCGCTTGCCGGCGAGCTTGTGCAGGATTTGCAAGGCATCTACTGGTTCGTGAGCCTGTTGATACGGGCGATTGGTGGTGACGGCGTCAAACGTATCGGCAACCGCGATGATCCGCGGAAGGAGGGGAATCTCATCACCTTGCAACCCGCGCGGATAGCCGCGGCCGTCGAGCGATTCGTGGTGGAGTTCGATCCCCGGCAGCATTTCCGTAAGCTGGGGCACGCCGCGCAGAATGTTGGCACCCTTGGTGGTGTGCGTCTTCATGATTTCGAATTCTTCTGGCGTAAGCGCACCCGGCTTCTTCAGGATACGGTCTTCAATGCCGATCTTGCCCACGTCATGCAGCTGGGCGGAGATGCGCAGGTTCTCAATGTCCTCGGCCTTCATGCCCATCTCCGTGGCGATCAGGACGGAGTAGCGGGTCACGCGGTCAGAATGGCCCTTGGTGTAGGGGTCCTTTTCGTCAACCGCGCCGGCCAGCATCTGGATGGAGCTGATGAAGAGCGAACGGTTTTCTTCCGCGGCTTTCTTCAGGTCGTCAACGAAGCGTTCCAGATTGTCCGTCATGCTGTTGAACGAGTGGGCCAGTTCGCCGAATTCGGTGCGGCTGTTCAACCGCACGCGCTGGGTAAGATCACCGCCGGCAATGGAGCGGCTGGACTCGGTCAGCACGTGCAACGGCGTGGTGAGACGCCGCGCCGCCCAGATGCTGATGAAAATGCTGATGGCAATGGCAATCAGCGCGTAGCGGACGGCATCATGCTTGTTGTCGATGATCTCAATGTAGGCCGTGTCCTGCGTCTTTTGCGCTACTACGGCCCAGCCCAGTCCCGGCACCGAGCGGTACGTCCCCAGCATGGGGACCTTTTGCTTGCCTTCTTGCAGAAAATATTCCTTGGTTACGGACACCCGTGCGTTGGCGCTTTGCTCCACAAAGCTCTCCACCAACTCATTGGACTTCATGTCCTGGCCGGTGGCATAGCGCGGATTGGGCGACGCCACAATGCGGCCGGAATGGTCCACAACAAATGTTTCCAGCTCCTGATCCTGGTCTTTGGCTTCTTTCAGCGCCTGCACAATGTATTGCAGATCGATAATCAGTTCCAGCGAACCGAGGTAAGCTTTTTTGTCGTTCAGCACGGGCATGCTTACCACCATCACGGTGCGCGTCTGCGGTCCTGATCCAATGGAGATTGGTTCGCCGTTATATTGCCGCACATCGCGGGTGGCAGCCAGGCCGCGTTCCAGTTCCTTTTCCAGAAAAGCGTCCGGCTCAATCGTGCCCACGGACAGGAATTGGTTTTCCGCGTTGATCAGGCGTGCGTAAGAAACAATGGAGTCCGGGTCGCCAATGAAATTCTGAAGGAGCTTCCGGACCTCATCGGACTTTACCCGAGGGCCGCTCAAATCGTTTCCGCTGGTTACCAGGACGGAATAGGTGAGGTTGGCCAGATTGGAATTGATGTCCTTGCTGCGCTGGGCCACAGACTGGGCCAGCGTGGTGGTTACGTTGTTCTGCTGCACCTTTTCATTGCGTTCCAGGGTGTCCCGGTTCATTTGCAGAACTTTGGTAGCGTAGAAATAGAGCGGCATAACCCCCACCGCAACCAACACGACGAGGACCAGGTATAGGATCGGAATCCGGGACGGAAGAGGCAGCTTCATACAGCCAAACGCTCTATGAATTGTATTCTGAAATCACTCCTAGAATAAGTGAAAAAAAAGCCCTAAAGGGCGGTTACGGAAGTATCGTCCCGTTTGTCGAGACGTACTAAAGTACGCCCCGCAGACCCGACGAGACAGTGAGAACTTCAGCACCGCAATGCCCCGGTCTTCCGCAAAGAGGTTGGACTTAAAACCAGGATTTCCGATTCGTCTTTTCGGCGCATCCAACTCGGGGTGGCCAAAAAAGATCCCGCTGGCAAGGACTATCAGGTGCGGCATCGCACCGGATATTACGCTGCGCCGGTGAAATGACGCGGCGCCTTCTTGCTCAATTCATGCGCCAGGGATAGAGATTGAAAGACACTTCAATCACCACCGCGTAGGGAACGGGTTCGCCGTTTTTTTGCGCCGGCTGGAAACGCCACCGCCGCGCCGTCTTCACGGCCTGTTCTCCCAAATCAGGTTGCACTGCTTCCAGCAGGCAAGCGCGTTGTACCAAGCCATCGGCGCCCAAGTCCAGCAGGACACTGGCATGTCCATTGATCATGTAGCGGCGGGCTGTTTCGGTGAACTCCGGTTCAGGCGTGCTAATACCCTTGGGGGCTGTCACGCCTGCCGGCGCCGGCCACGTGCATGGCTCACCTGTCGCTGAATCCACGGGATGGCCAGACTTCATCACCATGGGCGCAGGAAGAGGGTCAGGCGGCGTGTTCTTTTTAGGTGGCCGGGCCGGCGAGTCTTTTGCGTCTGCCGTGGCCAAGGTAAACATCAACCAGTCACTGACTTCCCCTGCATGTCCCGCCTTGTCGATGGCCCAAACTCGCCAGCTTCCCGGCTTAGCGGAAGGAAAATTGAAATAATAAGGATTGAACGCCATCCATTCCACGTGCGTTGCATGATTGTCATCAGAACACCAGTGCTTCTTTTCACAGCAGCCAAAGCAGTCGATTTCAATTCCGTACGCCACTGCCCCATCGACCTTTGCCCA
>Ga0137409_10001753_pt1 | contig 23462 bp, 26 predicted proteins | sample CZODoug1_16funga_FD_122059 | JGI IMG/M metagenome (GOLD analysis project Ga0137409, IMG submission 122059) | Vadose zone soil fungal communities from Angelo Coast Range Reserve, California, USA - CZODoug1_16fungal (Hybrid Assembly) | ecosystem: Environmental > Terrestrial > Soil > Vadose zone...
TGCCTAGAAGATATCAGCACGGCATTTTTGCAACAACGAAGTGGATGGAGTACGGACGCAGATGAAGGTTCCTGGCAGGAAAACAAGACCCAGCATTGATACTGTCTTCATTGCTCCGCTGTCACCTTGCGTCGCTGCCGCAATTTGTACTGCAACTCTACTTTCATACTGCGCGACTGTGTTGAAGGCCTGCCTTTCTTAGCTGATGCATTCGATCTTTGTAATTTGAAGGCTAACCAGGTTAATCTCATTTCGCAGTCTCTTCTCCAGCCTGTACCTCGGATTTGGCTGCGGCGACGAAGGCTGTGAGGTCTACGCCTTGGTGGACGAGTTCGGCGGCTGCGGCGACTGCTTGCTCGGCTTGTTCGCGTTGTTCGGTGGCGGGGATCAGGCCGGCGGACAACTGATCGACGTCGTACGGGTCCACGATCTCCGCGAAAGGATCCCACGTCACCGACAGCGGCTCGAAGGGATTCAGAACCACATCCCCGCGTTGGCGGCAAAAGAAGCGCTCACGATAACCGCCGTCGGGATCGGCGAATATGGCACGATCACCCCGCGCCAAGGCGCCTCCCAGCAATTCGCGAATCGCCGTGGATTTGCCGGTGCCCGTCGTTCCGACCATCTTGAAGTGCTTGGTTTCATCGAGCAGCGGTATCGCTAGTCCCGCCAGCATCAGACCGCCGACATGGGTGCGGCGTCGCCGTGTCTTCTCCAGAATCACCGCACCGCGCTTATGGATTTCGGGCGTTCGACGACGGAACCGTCCCGCACCCGCTCCCATCGCTATCACGACAGCCGCGACGACGAACAAGGTGTAACGGCTTTCCATCAGTTGCCACACCATCATCGTCATCGGCTCAATATCCTTGGACGATGTAGAAATCGCCCTTGTCCCCGTAAGCCGGGGCCTTGCGATCGATGCGCACGCAGAGTCGGGCCGCGTCGCCGCAGGCACGCCAGTCGACCCTGCCGCCGCGCTGTTCCAAACGCGCCACATCGCGAGCCAGCGAGTCACGTTGAGCCCTGAGTGCCGTGACTGCGGTCTCCGAGGGCAATGCGACGCGAGCGACCGCAGCGGGAATCACCGTACAGATGAGCACGATCGCAATGTTCCATAGAAGGCCGTGGACGTGTGTGGCGCGCGTCATGTCGCGCAGTGCGCGCACCGCGCGGTCGCGCTCCGCCGTCAGGGCCTGCAGCTCCTCGATGAGCGTTCGCCGAATCTCGTCGCGCACGACCGCGTCCAGCCCCTGCGTGTGCGCGCGCAGCTTCTGTAGCTGAGTCTCCGCCAGCCGTTGGTGAGTCTGTGCGCCTTCCATCAACAGGCCGAATTTCATCGTGTCATCATGCTCACTCATGTGCAGCTCCGTGATCGATCGGGAACTCTCGCTTGAGCGCCGATGCCCGCCGGCCGCTCCACCGGTTGACGGCATCCAGTCGTACCCGATGCCACTCTGGGTCCGAGGCACATTTCAGGTAACCGACGAGATCGGGAAGCTGCTCGATCTGAGACGGCAGCACCGCCGGTTCAACCGTGAAGTGCTCGCTGCGCGTAATGGAACCTGTGATTTCCGTGTAGCGACGACTTCGTGACACGGTCGTTCGGAGAACCTCGCGCTCCCCGATGAGCTGCGAGGCAAATCGGGCCGTACCGCCACCCTCGCTGGCGGAGCACCGCAGAATCAGGGTATTGCCGCAATTCTCGACGATGGTATGTGCGTCGCCTTGCCCGTAGGTGCTCGACACTTGCGCAATCGATTGAAACCCCAAGACGCAACGGCCGCCGAATTTGCGGAGGCGTGCGAGCGCATCCTTGAGGCCATCGATCTGCCCAAGCGCATCCAATTCATCGACTACGAACCACAAATGCCCGCCGTCCGCTGCGGCGTGGCTCGCGGGCTCATCCCGGTTCATTGCCTCGAAAATCGCCAATCGCATCCACCCGGAAATGGTCGAACGCAGCGCGGCTATTTGACCAGCTTTATACGGAATGAATAGCACACCCGGCGAGTCCCTCTTGACCCAATCGCGAATACTGAACCGCGGTGCATCCTGCTGCGCGATGTAGTCGATGGCCCCCACCGCGGAGCCCGTCACGGATCGGATCGAATCGAACATCCGGCTGTTGTGCTCGTCGAGAAAGGGTTGAGCAGGGGTGCCGCGGACCAACGTCCGCAGTTCTTTGCTGTCCGCCACCAACAGCAAGCGATACAACTCACCCAGATCGCTCACGCCGCCTTCATGGGCCTGCCGCGTGACCGCGCTGAAGAACGTGCGCGCGTATCCGCGCCAGCTGCGATCGGCGCCCTCGTGATCGGGAATCAGGGAGCGCGCGAGCTGATCTACGTCATACGAATTCTCGATTTCGGCGAATAGGTCCCACTTCACCGAACGTTCGTCGAAAGGGTTGAGCACAATATCGCCGCGCGCGGAGTCGTAGAAACGATCGAGATATCCGCCATCCGGGTCCGCGATGACCGCCCGGTCCCCCCGCTCCAGGGCGGTGTGGAGAATTTCCCGGATTGCAGTACTCTTACCGGTACCCGTGGTGCCGACCAATTTGAAATGCTTCGATTCGTCCGCCGCCGGTATCGCCTTGCCGGCCAATGTGATCTCGCCGTCGCGCGCGGTGCTTCGTTCCGGCTCGTCCACGACGACCGTGCCTCGCTGATGAGCCTTTGGGTCGAAGGCGCTTCGCGCCGCAGCGCGCCCGCCGGCATACCCCAAGCCCGCGCAAAACGCGGTGGCCACGGTGAAGTGCAGGATCCCATGCGGAACCAGACCCAATCCACCGAGAAGCGGCGCCGCCGCGGTCAGGCTGATTCCGGCGACGACGGTGAGCGGGGCCGCCAGCAGGGGCGAGGTCAGATATGAGCGCAGAGCCGCCCGGCCGTGCATCAGACCTGCCACCAATGGCGCTTGCACGGACGCATAGGCTATGGCGAGACCCGACCACCCATGAGTCAGTCCAGGATCCATGTCAATGGACTCCCGTGGCCATGACTGCATGCTTACGATGCGGTTCGTACCAGACTTCCTTGATGTATCGTTCGTTGCCATCCACGCCGAATTGGATGACGATATCGATCAGGAGGTATAGCAGGCTCTTGATGTCGGCCCGCGCAAGATCTCGGCCAGCCGGATTCTGCTTCACCAAAAGCACCAGTTGCTCGAACGCCAATTCGGCGCTTGCCGCGTGAACGCTGGTGATCGAGCCTGGATGACCTGAATTGACGTTCCGGAGGTAATCGAACGCCTCCTCGGCGCGCAGTTCCGCCAGCAGTATCCGGTCCGGATTCATCCGTAGGCAGGATTCCAGCAGCTGCTTCGGCGTGACCCGCGCAACGCCCTGATCGTCTTTGGAGTAAAGCAGTCGCACGTGATTCGAGTGCTTATCCAGAACAAGCTCTGCGGCGTCTTCGATGGTGATCAGCCGCTCGTGGCTGGGAATCTCGCGGATTAACGCCTTGGTCCATGTTGTTTTCCCCGATCCCGTGGGTCCCGACACCAAGATGTTCTTCCGGGCCCGGACGGCACAACGCATGAACGCCGGATAGTCTCCGGCCGCCAGCATGCGTTGCAGTTCGTGCTCATCCTCATCGAGCTGCCGTTCGGAGCGGCGCGTGCGGCGAAAAATGCCGCGCGCCGCCAATTCCTCGATGCTCCACACCTGGTCCATCGGCCGGCGAATTGCGATGGCCACACAGCCCGCACTGGTCGCGGGCGGCAGCACGACCTGAATTCGCTCACCACTGGGCAGGGATGCGGACAACAAGGGCGACGTCGCGTCGACACGCTGCTGAGTCGAGTTGGCGACCAGCTTGGCCAGCCGTTTGCACCATTCGAAATCCGCGAATGGCAAGTGTTCGCGACGCCACCCCGTCGCTGTCTCGAGAAAGGCCTCCTGAGGTCGATTGATGCATAATTCCATGACATCCGGGTTCGACAGAAGAGGTCGCAACGCAGCCCAGGTCAATGCGAGCGCGGATGCGTCCGCCGGCCCCTTATCGTTCGGACGCGGATCGCAGCTCATACACTGACCGGAAGTCCAAATCGCGAGCCACCAGCACCTGGATTCGGTCTCCGTTCCGTTTGACCACCGTAGGTGGAATATTGATGGTGTTCTTGAGTATCTCCGTCAGCACGTCTTGCGATGCTGATGGATTGACAACCACCGTCCCGTTGCCACTGCGCGACGACTGCACTGCCGCTTGCACGGCACCGTCGATCACGGAGACGAGCATGGCCGCACCAAAGCGCTGCCAGAAATGGCGGTCGACTTCGCCGGGCAGTCCGGAACGGCCGAGTTCATCGGCGCCGGGTGAATCCAAGGGAACGGTGACGCCGGTCGGCGTGCGTGCCTCGGTCCACAGGACGAAAACGCGGGCGGATCCCTGCTGAACCTGGCCCCGCGTCTCACCGATCAACTTCGTGCCCCGCTCCAACAAAACCACGTTGCCGTCCACCCCGAAGGCGTCGGTTGCCATGACGCACGTGGTCATGCCGGGCAGCGTCGAGTCTATGGCCGTTTCCAAGGTGCAATCGATGAATGCGCCCTTGGGCAGCAACAGCCGCTGCGCCGGCAAGGTTCGGGCGCGCACGGCCGCCGTCTCCCGGGATTGCAGCAATCCCGACAACTCCCCACCCCCAGGCACCGCCGCCATGGCGCCCCGGTCAATGCGACCCTCAATAATCGGCGCTGTCGGTACGATATTACGGGCGGCGAATACAGTGCCCGATAGCTGACGATCCAACGCAAGCTCGGCGGGCGATTTGGGCGGCGGCATGCCGTATGCTGCGCCCGTAGGATTCGACAGCACGGGCATCTCGGTCAGCGTCGCAGCGCTCAACGTTGGCGGATCACGAGCGGGCTCCGGAGGCGCCGAAGTCGTCGGGGGCGTTAGCGGCGCCCTCGGCAGGGGAGGATCGATGCGACCCAAGCTGGGCAGCGGCGCGTCACCCTGCGCTCGCTTCGCCGATACCATGTGCGCATCCGACTGGGCGCGGCCCTGCCGCGTCAGAACGGTCGCGTAATACCAGGTGAGCGATCCCAGACCCAGCACGCTCATGAGTCCGACGGCCAGCACATTGCTGACGCGCGACTGGGCCGAGACCGCGCGGAAACCGGCATTTGTGTCGCGTTCTCCCAGCACCTCGCCCGGCGGCCTCCGCTCTTCGCTCACGGCGAACCTCCCTGCACGCGGCGCTCGACATTCGGTGCGACGGTCCCCGACTCCAGGCGCGCGGCGCCCCCGCCGAATCCTTGGTTTACGACGCATCCCCACAGTTTGCCGCGTCGAAGGATGAAGCGGCGCGCGATCCGGTGGATGATCAGGTCGCCGTTTTCCATGCTGAAGTTGAGCAAGGATTCGGTGTCGTCCTCGCTGCGCACGAAGATTGCCGGCAGATCGGCATTGGCGGCAAATCGCAGTCGGGTATGGATTCCGTCGTCCGATGCCAGTATGGGGCGGAGACTCAGGTCCCCACAGTACCAATAATCGATGTTTTGGCGCCGGTGAGCCGAGGCGTCCTCGAGTTCCGAATCGATGTGCCTGGCAGCGGACTCCTCCGCGGTCTTCGACGGCGCCACCGGATAGGTGAATCGCAAGGCGTATATGATCTCCGACTCGGCGCTCGACGGCGGTTGCGGCAGAGCCGTGTACTCGAATTGGTAGTGCCGCCGACTGGTGAGTACCGTCAAATTGGTTGTCACCTTCGTCGCCTTGGGCTTCAAAAACAGATGATTGTCCTGTCCGAAATACGCAAGACCGTCGATGTCCCCCGCGCCCAGGCCGACAAACGATTCACCCGTTTCGAATTCGAGGTCGATCTGATAGCCGACGAAACCCCGCAGGCGATATACCTGATCGCCATCATAGGCCACCGCGCGAACCCGGCTGTCAACGGTGCCGCGCGGGGGCACGACTTCCGCATACCCGGAATGGCACATCACCGACAAATGCAACGCGAGCGCCGCCAAGACTCGCAACCGCACATGGCTGCAGTATTCATTACTCATGACGCGTCTCCCGATCCGCGGCCCGTTCGACAATCACCTCCGGTTCCGATTTGAAATCTACGATCTTGAAGCCAAGAGGATTCCAACGCCGCGTCTTCGGATCCTTGGCCGGCTCCGCATACGCGAACTGAATGGTGGCCACCCAATGCGTGTACTTCTCGTCCTCTCCCCCGCCTTGGCGCAGCGCCTTCAAATACCTGACCTGGGCGAGGTCCTTGAGTCCGCTCGCACGCGTGAAGAAGCTGACCGACGTGACTTGAACCCGGACGGAACTACCATCCTTGTAGACGTTGAGAGGCGATGCCGGATTGGTCGCCGTCCACAGTGCATACCAGGCCTGATTGCGCTGGGCGGAATGGAACGCTCCGCACTCCTCGTAGTCGCTCTCCGCGGTGGCAAAGTTGAAGCGCTCGCAAACGGTGAGATAGTGCGCCAGAAAGTAGCGGGTGACCGTCTCGTCGGGCGCGGCACCGCCGGCGTACGCGGGGACGACGTCGACGATTCCCGTACTGTTGTCCACGCGGATGACGAAGGGCTCGATCATTTTCAGCGGCATCAGCATCACCAGCGCGAGGGCGCCCGTCACGGCGCACAGCCAACCCGACCCCGCCACCCACCATGCGACGATGGCGCTGCGCTTGAGACGCGCAAAGCGGTCGGCATCCCATGAGTCGGCTTCCCGGAAATAGACTTCGAGCGCCCCGCACGTCACGGGGTACTCCGGGGCGCCGCGCCGGCGGCGGTTGCGGGCGGATTGATGGCTTGCAAGCGGCTGTCGCAGCGCACCGCATTCGATGCGCAGGCCGGCAAGAGCAAGAACAAACATAAAATGACGCGCATGGTTTCCCTCCTTGGTATCAGTCACTGACGCTATTGACGAATCCCTCGCCGCCCAGGAGTCCGCGCGTTGACTGCAGCGGCCGCTAGCGGCCCCGCGACGGCCGCGCTCGTGCGCATTCCCAGGGCGACTGTGCGGCTGATGAGTCCGAAACTGCTCAAGGCCAGGCCGCCGGCCAGACCGGCGGCGATAGGCATGACCTGCCGCATGATCAAGAACACGAGAACGGCGATCAGAACCATGTCCAAGGCATCGACCGTCACTATCGCTGCACCGCGCGCGGCAGTCTGGGTGGCATAGGACTGAACGACCTGAAGAAGCAGTGCCGCTATCATCACCGTCAAAATTGTGATAAGCGCATAAGTGGCGAGTTGCGCAATCCAGGCGGAAAAGAAGCGCCGCGTGGATTCGAAGAACAGGGAGGCGATGAATAGTGGCCCCAACGCCAGCAGCACGGCCAATGCGATGTTCGATAGCGCTATCAAGAACATGGCGTAGACGCAGAGAATGCCGATCAGAATCCAGACGACGGCGCCCGCCAGATAGAATCCGAAGTCCGTGAGAAGGCTGGCCTTGCCCCACAGATTTCCGGCAACCGTGCCGCCGTTTTCCCATATGGCATCAATCGTGCCGACGGGGTCGCGGCCGCCGATCACGGCCGCGGCGAGTTGCGCCGGCGCGGAATAAAAGGTGTTCACGATGAGGGTGTTATAGAGCCATAGGTGCAAGCCCACGCCCATCACCAAAGCCAACAGAGCTATGCGCTTGAGCCCCGTAAGCAACGGCTCGTCGATTTTTCCCATGAGATGCAGATAACCCCACACCATCACGTACACCGTTGCGACCGTTACTACAGCGGGCTCGAGCACGCCCGCCAGTCGCGCCGTGTTGTCGCCGATGTAGGTCGCCAGTTGACTGTTGAGCCATGCCCAGAATGTGGAGAAAAATCCCATCTCTAGGGCGCCGGTTGGAATCGGGAGATGAATCGCCCATGCCCGGCGATGATCTGCTCGCGCTCCTGCTGCCGGAGAACGGCCTCCTGCGCCTGGGTGGCTTGTTGCAAGACCAGAAGTTTGGTTTGCTCATTCTGCAGCATGCCGAGTTCGGCACTGATTCGCGCCTGCAGGTCGAGGATGGCCTTCTGATCGGTGGCGGTCGCAATGGCGGCGATCAGCGTTTGAATCGATACGAAGCGGCCACTGGCATTGGCGAGCGCACTCTGCGCCAACGTCTGCTGTACGGCGCCGGACCGGCGCACCGCGACGAGGTGGCTTCTGTCTGCCGCGGACATCGCCGCAAGCTGCGGCGGAGTCAACACGGCGTTGACCCCGATGACGGAGCCTACATCGAGGGTCGACAGCTGAGCCCAAGTCGACGGCAGGTAATTGCGCGATACTCCGCCCAGCAGCCGTTCCATTCCGCGGTCACCCGTCATGGTCGTGAGCGCCTGCTTCGCTTGCGTCAGCTGGTTTCGCGCGGTCTGTACTTGCTCCTCCATGGCCTGAACCTCGTGGATGAGTTGTACGATGGCCGGCGCATCGACCACCGCCCATTGAGCGCGCGACGGCATGGCCGCCAGCGACGCAATCATTGCAAACAGCAGGGTCAACGAGACTCGGAAAAGCGACATGAACGTCGATTGGGTGGACATCATTCTCTCCTTGCATGTGAGTCGGCGGCGGTCGACATGAAGATGGGCAGCCAAATCGACGGGTTCGAGCCTTTCGCCCGGATGATGTCGCGCATCCGGGCCACGGCATCGGCACGGCCGGAGATCACCGCCAGGTCGGGGTCGAAGCCCTTGAGGTCGAGTTGGCAGACGACACTGTGATGAGCCTGCTTGACCAGGAACTTGCGAGAGCCCGGCTCGAGTTGCTCCTTGATCAACCGGAATTCGCGCCGCGTGAGACCGAAGCCCTCGGTGTAGTCCTCAACCTGGGCATCGGCGTTGGGAAAGAAGATTTTGGTCGGCGTTTGTTCCACGAGCGTTCGGCTGATCGGACTCTCCAGGACATCACTGGCACTCTGTGTGGCCAAACACATGACGCCGTTCAGCTTGCGCCAGGTCTTCGGTCCGTCCCGTGCAAAACTTTCGAACGCGGGGTCAGCCACGAGCCGCCAGAACTCGTCCATCCAGCACACCAATCGCCGGCCGTCGAGCAGCCGACGAACCACGTGGAACAGATACAGTGTGATGGGAGCACGGATAAGCGCGTGATCCAGAAACTCAGTGACATCGAATCCCACGACCGCGCGACCAGCCAGGCGCGACGCGAGCGTGTCCAGCGGGTTATCGAATACCCACGCATACTCGCCGCCGCACACTTCACACCAGCGCGACAGCCGGGCGTGCAGTCCTTCGGGTTCGGTGGGATCCAGAAATTCCACGAGCCGCGACAGCCGCCGGGCCCTCGGTTCGAGCGCCAACGTCCCGCGCAGGGCTTGCTCCAGGTCGGCCTGCTCGCGAACCGCGTTGACGTAAGGCGACTGCGAGGAACGCATCGACAAGGATTGCAACCAAGTCTTCAAGAACTCGACATTCGGCGGTGTCGGGGACAGCTGCAGAGGATTGAATCCCGTCGATAGCCCGCTTTCGAGGGGAAAATACTCGCCGCCCAGGGCGCGTACGAGAATCTCGAGGCCTCGGTCCTTGTCGAAGACAACCTGAGTGACGCGCTGACGGGCCAACATGGCGATCAAGAAACCGATGAAGACAGTCTTGCCGGATCCGGTCGGACCGCAGATGAGCGTATGGCCGATGTCTTTGCGGCTTCCCCCGTGGGAATCGTTGGGATCGCTGGCGTGCAGCGAGAAATGATAGGGTGACCGGGCGCTGGTGACGAACAAGGTGAGCGCTTCGCCCCAATGGTTGCCTGTGGCCCGGCCGAGCGGGTAGTTGTGGAAGGGCGCCATGGCAGCGAGATTCCGTGATGTGATGGGCGATTTACGCGGCCTCACGGGGAAGTTCCCCGGCAATTGCGCCCAGAATGCCGCCTCCAACGCCAAGTCCTCGCGCGCCACCAGCATACCGGCATCCGCTAGCAGGCTGCGGGCGAGTGCCACCTGATCGTTGAGCGCTTTCAGCCGGCCGGCGCCGGACCCATGGGCGTTCTCCGCGACATCGGCAATCACTTGCAAGCTGAAATGGTGATCCCCCATGACGAATTCATTACTGGTCAACGCATCGAGAGCATCCTTGAGTTCGGCGGCCTGGGAGATGGCGAAATCCCCGGCGTTGGCCATGCGGTTGAACTGCCGCTGCAGCAGCGCCTGTCCCGCGGCCTTGGTGAGAAACGCAAATGATTGCGTCAGCACAAAGGAAAACGGTGCGGACAATAGGGAGTTGTACATTCCCACGGTGGTCGGAGTCGGGTATTCCTTGATTCCCAGCATTGCACCCACGCGAGTATCGGTGGCCGAGCGATACTCGATGGCTTCGCTGCCGAAGAGAATCCGGACGCTCGTCAGCATCCGGTTGAGCGAGATCCGCTGCAGGGGCATGCGCCGCCACTCCCCATTGATGAGCAGCCCCAAGAATTCCAGCAGGGAGGAGCACCACGTCTCCTCATGCCGATAGCAACCCAGCAACTCTGGTTCGTAACGGACCAACGACGCTGACAGCGTCTGCACCAATTTATCGCAGGCATCGAGCGCCTCGACGAGGTCCCCGTGCAACGGCTCGCTACGGGTCCGGGAAAGAGCCTTCGCAATCACTCCCGCCGCGAGACCGGCGACCGGCCGATGGATGATGCTCAGATAGAGATCGTTCTGCATCAACGATTCACCGCCAATTCGCTCGTGATACCTGGCCCGGAGTTCGTCGGCGAAGTCGCGGTGGGCCGGCGCGGCCGGCGGACCGCCGACGATCTGTGCGCGGCGCCGGATGACATGGATCCACAGCGCGACGTTCGGAGCCGCGATGTTTCGCCATAGTACGTTCAAGCGTTCGTGCCAATTATTGAGCACCGCATCGTCGTTGCTCTCGAAGGCCGCGCCTCCCAGACGCAAGGTCTGCAGATAGTCGCCGAATGCGGTACGCACCACGTGCGGCGAGACATGCGCCCCATAGGGGACACGATCTGCGGCGTTTTTTTCGCGCCGCATCGCCGCTTCGCGATTCAAGGTGAGCATGCGGGATCCCGGCGGGATCTGCGCCCGCGCCCGTTCGGCAGGTCGAGCGCCAAAGGGCTGTAGCTGCTCGCCCGCCACACGCGATAATTGGCAAACAGCGCGGGTAGCCGCGTGCGAGCCCACAACAAGACGAGATCGAAGAATCTGGCATCCCGCGCGCACAACAGCATGCAGACACCGTGGATCGGCAAACAAAGCAGCAGTGCGAGGAGATTTTTCGTCAGCAGAAACGCCTCCAGGGTGAATACCATGTTGAACAGCAGCGCCGAATACGTGACTCCCCACCGCATCGGCGGGCGCGTGGCGCCGACGAACAGCGGATCGACCATCAACCCCTCGCTGGATTCGCTTGGCATGAGCCCTCCTAGACGCCGAACATGCCGCGAACCCACGTGACGATCTGCGGGGCGCCGAAGGCGATGGCAATGCCGAGAATTGCGCCGATGCACCACCCCCACGACATTCGGTTCGCCATCGCCATACCTCCCAGGACCATGACCAAAATGATTGCGACGGGCGTCAGCCACGCAAGAATGTTGGTCTGAAGCGCGGTCGCGCCCGTCATGAACGGCGACGCTTGAGCGAGGGCCAGTTCAGGCGTGACGTAAACCCAGGAGATGAGCAGCAGGCGAGCCGCATTGCGCTTCACCGTGAAGCACCGCGTGCGGGAGTGATGCATGGCGGAATTCCTTTTCCGTGGTGTTGCGAAATGATTGGGAAGTCAGACTTCGGCCTCGAGGGCTCCGATCTCTCGCTCATCGCGCCGAGCTGCAAGCTCCTCACGCTTCACCTTTCCCGGCGCGCCGAATCGAAAGTTTTGCACAACGAACGAATGGTCGTACTGCTTTTCGCCCTCCTTATCGGTCCAATTGTTGGAGCGGATTTGCGCTTGAAGAATAAGCTGATCCCCTTTGCGCGCATGTTTGGCGATGGCTTCGCCGAGGCTTTCGAATGCGACGAACCAAACGGTCGTGACGGCCTCGCGCACATTGCCGCGCTCATCCTTGCCCGCATAGTCGTTGCCCACGAGGCAGAGGCGGGTATAGGTGGTATCGCCTTTGATGGCCAATTCGGGATCTTTGGCGAGATTTCCGACCGCGGTGACAGTAAAACTATTCATGACTACTCCTTTGACTGGTGATGCACGGCGAAGATGGAAAATCTTCGCTCGCGTGCCATCAATCTAAGAGGGTCCAATGGAAACTGAAACGACATTAACTGCCGAATTCGCAGAGAAAGAATAAGTGGCTGCGCTGTTTTCTCATAAAGCTCTGAGATTCGCCGGCCTGGCTGGCCAGATGACCGGAAACCAGTCCTCACGAAGACGTTGACCCGTCACCATTCCATGTCCCGGATAGGGAGGGGAGGTGCGCCCTGGCCGCTCCGCATAGCGCACGTCGTCACCCACCCACCGCAAAGACAACACGCGCCTCCGAGTCGACGCAGCGTTGCCGCGGGCACCGTGCACGGTCCGGCCGGCCAGTTCGGCGTAGGCGGCCAGGCCCTGCGCCGAGGTCAGCCCGCGGGCACCGTTCACGGTCCGGTAATCGAAAATGACCGCATCACCGGGCTGCATCTGCCATTCGAGTACTTGCAAAGTAGGATCGCAGTCCGGATCGGGCACGTCACGGTAACCGCCGTCCTCGTTGTAGAAATCGCTGGAGTCAAGCCATCGCATGGGCCGCACCTGGCGTTGCCGCCGATGAGAGTGCGCGATTAATCGTAGCGGAGCTGCCTGGACCGGGTCGATGGGGATCGAAAAGCTGATCGTCTGCTGCCCATCGAGAAAATAATAGGGAAGATCGCTGTGCCACGGAGTGGGCTTTTGCGTGCCCGGTTCTTTGACGAGCACGTGTTCATGGAAAAACTGTGCGGATTGCGAGCGCATGAAGCGCGCTGCCAGCTCCGCCGCCGGCGACTCATGGATCGTGCGCGTGAATTCCGGGATCCGCTGCCAGTTGCAATAATCGTCGAAAAATCCGCCGCTCTGGCCTGTCTGAACCAGATTCGAGGCGAGCGGACCCGGATCGCGCATGTTGCGGTCGATACCGGCGGCGATGATGTCAACCCAGTCAGCGAAAACTCCGCGGAGGCAAGCCGCGCCATCCCGGCGGAAGGACTCGAAAGCGTTTGAGATCTCTTCGGTCGTCATGGCGGACATCGGCTCCTCTTTTGCAAGTGACGGAACTATCCACCAATGTTATCCATGCGTAAAATAATATAAATTATGACTATTAATAGGTTTTTCTGATGAACATCACGCTCCGACAGCTGCGTTACGCACTCGCAGCGGCACGCTCGGGCAATCTGTCGGTGGCGGCCGCCGAGCTGCACGTGTCGCAGCCGTCGCTGACGGCGGCGATCGATAGCCTGGAATCCCAGTTCGGTCAGAAGTTGTTCGTGCGGCGCCGGGGCGCGGGTGCAGCGCTCACGCCATTCGGCCGCACCGTGATCGATCAGGCGCGTCGGGTTCTCCACGAGACGCGTCAATTGGAAGGCCTCGCCCAATCCAGTGGGGAGGTCTCCGGCGAATTCGTGCTTGGATGCTTCGATGAGCTGGCACCTTACTGCGCTGCCGCACTGATGCGTCGGCTTCAGGAACGACACCCGAAACTACACGTCGTCGTGCGTGAGGAAGGCTTCGCGCCGCTACGTCGGCTGCTGGCCGAAGGGTCCGTCAATCTTGCCTTGACTTACGATCTCGATACCGATTCAACCACGCAAATCACCGTGTTGAAAGAAGTGCAGCCACACGCGCTACTTGCGGCCGGCCACGCACTGGCGATCCGGCGCGAAATTTCGCTCGCCGAACTCGCTCGTTTCCCCTTGGTGCTCAGCGACCAAGCGGCGAGCTGGCAGCACATCATTGAGCTATTCAGGCTCCACGGTCTCGCACCGACGGTGTACGCCAGAACACAAACCTTTGAGATGCAACGCAGCCTGGTCGCGAATGGGTTTGGCGTCGCCCTTGTTTATGCCGAGCCGTTTGGTCAGGAGAGCTACGACGGACTGACGCTGTGTCGCCTGCCCGTCAAGGATACGCTGCCGGCACAACGCATCGTCCTGGCGCGGGACTCGAGATATCCGGCAACCTCGGCGGACGACGCAGTGACCGAGATTGCGAGGCAATGGTTTGTGCACAATGCCGGCCGGCCGATTCGTGCTCAAGCGGCTGCGGCGCGAAACGCCGCCAATACTGGGCGGCGCCTGCGGCCGGGAAAATAGACGCCTTGCTGCTACACCCCCGGCTTGGCGATCTCGGCGAACGAGTTGCGGAGCCACATCTTGACGCGCTGGCGCTCGAGCAGCCGCAAACCGCTGGTATCGGCGTCGCTCTTGTTCGCCACCGCCCAGAAGCTGACGCTGCTGGCATCGATCTTCATCATCGACACCTCCTGCAGCCGCTTGAGATGGATGACGCCGGCGCCCAGGCTGAGCGCCCGTTCCTTCTCGCCGGACTGTTCCAGAATCCGGAAGTCATCGCCGCGTATTTCATTGAGCACCAGGGTGTAATTCAACCGGGTGCCGTGACGATCCAGCAGCCGCTTGAGGAGATCGACGGAATCCTTGCCCGCATCCATGACATGCCAGTAGCGGATGTTCAGGCCCAGTTCGGGTGCGACTTCGAGCAGCTGCGAATCGTCCATCCATTGCGTCAAGCGCTCCTGCGTCTGCGCCGCAAGATCGACCAGGACCCTGCGCTCCGGCACCTCGGCCGCGGCCTCGACGATGGCATCCATGCTTTCGTAGCTGTCGATCAACACCGGCGACGCGTAGCCGGCATAGAATCGCAGCAAGGCACCGTGCGAGCGATCCGAATCGAAGCCGAGAAAAGGTATGTTGTTGTCGATCATGTACTGCGCGAGCAGCCGCGCGACCAAAGACTTGCCCACCCCACCCTTCTCGCCGCCGATCAAATGAATGTTCGTCATCGATGCTCCTCATTTCTGTCGAAGTAATCTAGCATGCCCGCGGGCATAATCGCGCCATGAACGCACCGCGGTCGTACTTGAGCTTGCAATCCGGCGGCACCTTGCGTGCAGACGCGCCGGCGGAACGCACTGCGCTGCCCACGGCGCTGCGCGCGGTACAGATGCGCAAGGTCTATGGTTCGATGGTCGCCGTCGATGATCTCTCGTTCACCGTAAAGCCAGGCGAGATCGTGGGTTTGTTGGGGCCGAACGGAGCGGGCAAGACCACTACGATCAACATGATACTGGGCGTGTTGCAGCCCAGCAGCGGCGGCGTGCTGATCGGCGAGATCGATCTTGCGAGGTATCGGGCGCGCGCCCTCGCCGGCACCAATTTCGCAGCGGTGTACGCCGCGCTGCCCGGCAACTTGACCGTGGCGGAGAACCTACGGTTCTTCGGCCTGCTGTACGGCATCAAAAGCCTGCGTCAACGCGTCGAGGAGCTGCTCGAGGAGTTCGGCCTCGCGCACTTGCGCCACACCAAGTGTGGGCTGCTGTCGTCCGGCGAACAGACACGGGCGGCGCTGGCGAAGGCGCTGGTGAACAAGCCGAAGCTCCTGCTGCTGGACGAGCCGACCGCATCTCTGGACCCATCGGCCGCACAGCTCATCCGCGAAAAGATCAAGCATCTCGCGGCCCAGGACCGCTGCGGTATTTTGTGGACCTCGCACAACATGCATGAAGTGCAGGCGGTGTGCGATCGCGTCATATTTCTGTCACACGGCAAGGTGCTGCTGGAGGGGGACCCGAGGACCTTGCCCGAACAGTATGGGGCGGCAAGCTTGGAGGATCTTTTCATCCGCCTGGCGCGGGAGCCGCTGGCCGAGGGAGGGCATCCGTGAAAGTGCGCCCCATTGCCGGCATCGTCCTGCGGCAGATTTACCTGCTTCGCGGCAGTCCGGTCCGCGTGTTCCCCATGGTGACATGGGTGGCCATCGACATCGTACTTTGGGGATTCATCACGCGGTACCTGAATTCCGTGAGCGGCAGCGGCGTCAACTTCGTCCCCACCCTGCTGGGCGGCGTCCTTCTCTGGGACTTCTGCACGCGCATCATGCAAGGGGTGAGCACGGCCTTTCTGGAGGACGTATGGTCGCGCAATTTCCTGAATCTGTTCGCATCGCCGCTCTCCATTTCCGAATACATCGCGGGACTGGTGATCACCAGCATCATGACCAGCTGCATCGGTGTGGTCGTCATGCTGGCGCTTGCGACCGGCGTCTTCCACCTGCAATTCTTTTCGCTGGGTGCCCCCTTGGTGGCGTTCTTGATGGTGCTGTTCGTCTTCGGCATCACGCTCGGCATCTTTGCGAGCGCGATCGTGCTCAAGCTGGGGCCGGCCTCCGAATGGCTGTTGTGGCCGATGCCGGCATTGTTATCGCCGTTCGCGGCGGTCTTCTACCCGCTCTCGACACTGCCGCAGTGGATGCAGCGGGTGGCGCATGCCCTGCCGCCGGCGTACGTTTTCGAGGGAATGCGCACTCTGCTGAACGGCGGTGGATTTCCGGCGGCGCTGCTGACGCAGGGCGTGGGGGTGGCTGTCACGGAACTGCTGCTCGCGGCCTACTATTACGGCCGCGTTTATCGTCACGCCGTCCGCACCGGACTGCTGGCGCGCTACAGTGCCGAGAGCGCGGCGTAGCGGATTGTGTCAGATCCTTCCGACATGCCGATATAACGAAGTGGTGTTGGTAACCCGCTCGGGAAGCGGTAACGTATCTCAAGGGCACCGCGGGCCGCGCGAGATTTTGGTTGACAGATCTCCCTCGTCCAGTTATCCAGTCTTTCGCGCTCCGCGGATGCCCACCAATGATTGCGCTCCGGATCACGCCTTCAGATCGGGCGTCACCTTTCCGCCGCTTTGCGCCAACTTGGTCATGACTTCCTTGTGAAGCCAGATGTTCATCGAGGCCGATTCGGTGGTGTCGCCCTTGTATCCCAGTTCCTGGGCGAGCTGCTTGCGGTTCGCCAGGCTGGGATCGAGTCCAACCAACTTCATCAAGTCGACGATGGAAGTCTGCCAGTTCAATTTCTGTGCGCTTTTCGCGCTGAGCTGCGTGAGCTGGGCCTCGAGGCTTCCAGCGGAAATCGCCGCGCCCGGAGCGGCGGCAGTGGGCGGCCGCATTGAGGGGGAACTCGTGGGGCCGCCGGCGGGCGCGGAACCCTGTGGGGCCGGCGCGCCGCCAGCGGCCGTGGCCGGCGTCGAACCGTGGCCGAAAATCGCGTTCTTGATGCTTTCAAAAATGCTCATGGTGTGTCCTCTGTCTTGGCGTGGAACCGCGGTTTGGTGCGGCAGGCTAATGATAGGCGAAAGCACGTCGCAGTAGCGTATGACCCGATCGAGTGTAGGATTGCGCCTATGCCAGTCTGCGTCCCGAAAATTTTCCGCGCCCGATTCTGCCGCGCTCGACAATCCGATCCGACACTGGCAAAGCCTGCCTGGCGCTACGCCGACACCTTCGAGTTCATGGAGCAGACTCGCTCCGGTTTCCCGCCCGCCAGCAAGATCCGCGCGCGATGTCCGGCCATGTCATCAACAACACCACCGGCGGCGATCTTCAGATGAACATTGAGGAGCGGCTGTCCTGCCTCGACGCTTTCCCCGACGTGGCCTCGTTGGACGGCTTCGTCGGCGAAGTGCGCGACTACCTCGCCCGGCATGCAGATATTCTCCCGCGTATCCCGTGAAAGTATCCTGCGTTTCCCTGCGGAACCTCAAGTGACTGACTCCGGGGCCATCGCGCGCTCGAGCGACTCGGTTCTGATTCGCGCCATCGGCTTCTGGGCGCTTGCAGCATCCATCGTCAATCTCACGATCGGCGGCAGCATCTTCGCGTTGCCCGGCACCCTGGCCGCCTCCATGGGGCCCGCGGCACCGCTCGCCTTCATCCTGGGCGCTCTTCTATTCGTACCAATTACGCTCTGCTTCGCGGCGGCCGGAAGCCGGGTAACCGTCACCGGCGGACCATACAGCTACGTCGCGGCTGCGTTCGGTCCATTGCCGGGATTTGGAATTGGAGCTTTCCTGTGGATTTCGAGCGTTGCAGGGAGCGGCGGCATGGCGGCCATATTGGCCGATCAAGCGGCGCACATCTTTCCGATGCTCGCCCCCGCTCTGCCCCGCTCGCTCGCCATGCTCGGCATCTACGCGATGCTGGTGGCATTGAATGCCCGCGGCATCAAGCTTGGCGCAGTGGCCATTGTGATTTTTGCAGCGGCAAAAGTGATGCCGCTGCTCTTGCTGGCCCTCATCGGCTCGAGGTTCGTGCATTGGGACAATCTGCGCATCGCCGCCATGCCGACTTGGGGCACCATCGGCAGCTCGCTCGTGATCGTGGTATTCGCCTATTCCGGCATCGAGACGGCGCTCGCGCCGTCGGGCGAAATTCGAAACCCCTCGAGCGTCGTCCCCAGAGCGGCTCTCACAGGCATCGCAATGGTGATCGCGTTGTACGTGGGACTGCAGTGGATTTCCCAAGGTGTACTAGGTACCGCGCTGACCGGCAATAGCGCGCCGCTTGCGGCAGTAGCCGACCGCATCGCTGCGGGCGGCGGCCGCTGGTTGGTGCTCGTGGCATCCGTATCGCTCGCGGGGTGTATGCAAGGCGACCTGCTGGGTAGCTCCCGCCTGCTGTATGCGCTGGGGCGCGATGGCTTTCTACCGGCTGGATTGGCGTCGTTGACCAAGACCAGCCGCGTACCGCTGCTCGCGATCGTCGTTCACGCGCTGGCTGCGTGGATGGCGGCGTCTGCCGGAAGCTTCACCACCCTCGCCCTCGTGTCCGGCGGCGCATTTTGTTTCGTCTACATCGCGAGCTGCGCCGCCGCCTGGCAACTGCAGCGCCGGCAGGTCGCACAGGCCCGGAAGCCTTTGCATATGCCCGGCGGCCCGTTGATTCCGTTGCTGGGAATCGCCGGGCTCGGCGGGATCCTCACGACGCTCGAGCGCGCGGAATGGTTCGCCATCGGATGCGCCCTGCTCGGCATCGCAATCCTTTACTCATGTAACCTACGGTATCGCCATGGAATATGAAGCTGCACGTACCGTCGTCTACCCGTGGAATTGCGACTCCATGGGTCATTTCGCGACCCAGCACTACATGAAAGTGTTCGACGACGCGACTTATCACCTGTTGGGCGCTCTGGGGTATTCGCTGCGGGATGCGGGTGAGACGCGCCGCGGTTGGGCCGATGTGAGCCACAAGATCGATTACCTGAGCGAACTGCGCGCCGGTGATCTCCTCGTTGCGTGGAGCTCGGTACAACGAGTAGGCAGCAAATCGATTACGTACCGCACCCGGCTGGTGCGGGCGGAGCAGCCGCAGGAGGATTGCGCGGTGCTCACCGGAGTGGTCGTGCATTTTGATCTCGAGCGGCGCTGCGCCTTGGTGCTTCCGGATGCAATCCGCGCTGCCGCGCTGGCGGCAATGGGGGACCGCGCCCCGTGACGGAATGAGCCCCACGCAAGGTACCGCGTTCTCCAGCGCCGCCATTCCGTGGCGCGTGGTGCCTCCGCTCGCCAGCACCGCGCTCACCATGGTGGGCGCGGGTGTGCTGGGATCCCTGCTGCCGTTGCGCTACTCGGCGATGGGTTATTCGCCGGGGGTGATCGGCCTGTTGGCCACGGCCGAGGCCCTGGGCTTCCTGGTGGGCTGCCTCTATGCGCACAAAATCATCGTGCCGGTCGGACTGGAGCGGGCCTATGCAGCGTTCGCCGGCATGAAGGCGGTTGCCATTCTCGGCCTGCATTTTGCCGACAGCCTTCCGTCCATCGCCCCGCTGCGGTTCCTGATCGGCCTGAATGCGGCGGGACTCGCCATCATCGTCGAGAGCTGGCTGAATGCGCTGGTGCCGAACGAGCAGCGCGGCCGGGTATTGACCATCTATGTGCTGGTCTACGGCCTGTTCTTCGGCGCCGGACAGCTGTTCGGCCAGAACCTCAACGTGCGCGGTCCCGAATTGCTGTTCATGGCGGGCATCGCGACCACTCTGGCGCTCGTACCCATGGTGGCCATCGACGTTCGCGCGCCGGTTCTCCCCCATGGCGTCACGCTCGAAATCCTCAAGGCGCTTCGTACCTCGCCGGTAAGCGTGCTGGCCTGCCTGTTGAACGGACTGATACTGACGGCGTTCACGACGGTCGGACCCTTGTTCGGCGAACGCGTCGGCTTCGATCAACGGCACATCGTGATCCTGATGGCCTGCGTCTCCCTGGGTGGGCTCTTCCTGCAATGGCCCATCGGCTACTTCTCCGACAAAATCGACCGCCGCCATGCCTTGATCGGCATCGGCGCCGGCGTGCTGGCGGTCGCAACCGCTTTGGTCGTGGTCGACCGGCAGTTGCCGTTCGTGTTGCTTGCCGTCCTATTTGCCGTCTTCGGCGGCCTCGGCGAGAGCCTGTACGCGGTCGGCGTGGCGCATGCGAACGACCGCGCCGAGATGTCGGACTACGTGGCCCTGTCCTCCACCTTGCTGTTCGTCTGGGCACTGGGCGCCGCGATCGGACCGACCACCGGAACATATGCCATCCAGCTCACGACGCCGCGCGCGTTCTTCGTCTACGTGATCGCACTGACGCTCGGCTTTACGCTGTACACGGTCTGGCGCTTGTACCGGCGCAGGGTGGGAGGGGCGGCGGAGTCGCGCGAGGACTTCCTGGCGTATCCGCAAACGTCGCCTGAGATTTACGCCTGGCTCCCGTATCACAAGGAACCCATCGGGCCGAAGACGCCCGACGAACCGAAGGTGCCCGGCGTATCCGTCGCCGAGCCTGCGCGGACGGCCGTCGATGAGGCGCTGCCGCCGACCGCCTGACGACCGCCCGGCGCCGCAGACTGCTGGTTTGTGAAATCCGGACGACGCCGCTGCGCTACTATCGGCATCAGCGAGAGGCGTTTTAATGAGCGTGTCCGTCAAATCAGCCTTCGGGGTCATGCTGTGGGTCATCGGCGCCACGGCACGCGCGAACACCTTCACCCCCCATCATCGGGTGCACATCGAAGGCGAGGGGCCACGAACCGTCGTTCTCGAGTCGGGCTTCGGCGATACCTTGGACATCTGGCAGACCATTCAGCCCCAGGTTGCGGCCAACTGCGCCAGGACGTTTTCATACAACCGCGCCGGTTACGTCGACAGCGACCCCGCCGCAGCAGCGCGCGATGCCGCGAGCATCGTCGGCGAATTGCGCGAGGAATTGCTCCGCAGAAACCTGAATCCGCCGTACGTGCTCGTAGGACACTCCCTGGGGGGTCTCTACATGCAATATTTCGCGCGCAACTTTCCGGGCGACGTCGCGGGGCTGGTGCTCATCGATTCCACGCATTGGCAACAGGGGCTCAAGGTGGCCAGCACCGCGGACACGCCCTATCAAACGCGCACAGCCGTCACCCTCTACATGCCGTGGGTGATGCGGCGGGAACTCAGCGATAGCACCGAGGCGGGTCTCGAGGTCAACGGCAGCCCGAGCGCCTGGGCCATCCCGACCATCGTCCTGTCCAGCACGCGAGTCGGCCCCGTCGAAACCGCGGATCAGCGCGCACTGGCCGTGACGCTGCAGAACAGCATCGCCGCGGATTTCCCCGGCGCCCGGCACGTATTCGTGGAAAACAGCGGCCACTACATTCAACGCGACAAACCCGCGGTGGTCATCGATGCAATACGCGACATCGCAGGCTGTAATCCTCGTTGAACCGCTGTGAACTCAGCCCCGCGCCGCGGCCGGCGTGGCCCCGGGGAATGCCTTGACCGCGCCGCGCGACGCCACGGCCTGATAAATCGCCGCCGCGATCTCCTGCTGGGTGCAGGGCTTCGTCAATTTCAGCAATCCCAACTTTACCGGATCGGCGGGCAGTTCGGCGTAGCCGGTGGCGAGGATGATGGGCAAGCCGGGGAAGCGGTCCCTGATGCACTCGGCGAGCTGCAGTCCGGTCATGCTCGGCATCGCATGATCCGTGATGACCACGTCGACTTCGATGCCGGAGTCGAGCTTGGCCAGGGCCTCTGCCGCGGAATGCGCCTCGATCGCGGTGTGGCCGAGGTCATCGATCATCGCGGCCGTCCCGGTCATCACCAGAAGATCGTCATCGACGACCAGCACCTTGCAAGGCTCGGTGCGAGGCAATGGATGCGAGGATTGCGCCGCCTGCCCCGACTGCGTGGCCCGGGTCACCGACACGGCGGAAGTCGTCGCCCGCGGCAGCCACAGATCGATGGTCGTTCCGGCGTCCGGCTCGCTGTGAATATCCAACAGGCCGCCGGACTGTGCCGCCAGCCCCTGGACCATGGACAATCCAAGACCGGTCCCCTTGCCCGGGCCCTTGGTCGTGAAGAACGGCTCGGTGGCCTTGGTCAGCGTGACGGTGTCCATGCCGACTCCCGTATCGACGATGCTGATCCGCAGGTAATCGCCCGGGGCCAGCCGCGAGTCCGGTCCACCAAGGGTTTTGGTTTCTGCCGCCGCCGCAATCATCAGCCGGCCGCCCGCCGGCATGGCGTCGCGGGCGTTCAACGCCAGGTTGAGCAGCGCCAACTCGAGCTGATTGGCATCCGCGAGGAGGGGCGGCAATCCGCCCGGAAAATTGAGCTCGAGCGCGATCCCATGGCCGAGGGCGCGTTTCAGCAGCTCCTCCATGCCGCTCACCAGATGCGCAATATCCACCGATTCGGGTTTCAGTTCCTGCCGTCGCGAGAAAGCCAACAGCCGCTGGGTCAGCGCAGCGCCCCGCTGCGCCCCTTGAACCGCATTCTGCAGCAGGCGCCGGCTGTGCTGGTCTTCCGCGCCCAGGCGCTTTTCCAGCAAGGCAAGGCTGCCCAGCACCGCCATCAACAGATTGTTGAAATCGTGCGCGACGCCGCCGGTCAGCCGGCCGATGGTGTCCATTTTCTGCGCCTCGAACAGCTGCGCCAGTGCGGTTTCACGCTCGCGCGTGCGATCGTCGATACGCTGCTCGAGTTCCTCGTTGAAGCGCTGCAGTTCGCCGGTCCGCTCCGCCACCCGCCGCTCGAGTTCCGCGTTGAACCGCTCCAGCTGACGAGTCTTCCGGTACAGCTCGACGAAGACCTTGACCTTTGCGCGCAACAGCTCCGGCACGACGGGGACCGGAACATAATCGACGCCGCCCAACTGGTAACCGCGCAGTTGATCCGGCTTGGTCATCATCACCGCGGACACGAAGATGATGGCGGTAGTCTGGAAGCGCGGATGTTCCCGGATCATGGCGGCGAGTTCGAATCCGTCGAGGTCGGGCATGCACACGTCGATCAGGATCAATGCCACCTCGTTCTTGAGCAGTACTTCGAATGCCTGGCGCGCCGACGACGCCTTGAGGAGGTTTTCGCCGACTTCCGCCAGGATCGCTTCGTGGCTCAACAGCTTGGCCTGGCTGTCGTCGACCAGCAGAATATTCACCTTGTCGGTGGCGTTCATCAGCGGGTCGGCAGCATTCATCTGCGTGGATTCTCAGCGATGCAGCCACATGCGCAGGGCGGACAACAACTGCTC
>Ga0137409_10001325_pt1 | contig 23456 bp, 16 predicted proteins | sample CZODoug1_16funga_FD_122059 | JGI IMG/M metagenome (GOLD analysis project Ga0137409, IMG submission 122059) | Vadose zone soil fungal communities from Angelo Coast Range Reserve, California, USA - CZODoug1_16fungal (Hybrid Assembly) | ecosystem: Environmental > Terrestrial > Soil > Vadose zone...
TGAAGCCCCCGGCCTGTGCTCCGGCGCGGGATGCCGATGAGCGGGTGCAGTCGCCCGCAAGAGAGATTTTACAGAGGACCGTTTTGATGACACGCCTGACACGTCCGGCTCTGCTCATTGTGTTCTTGTGTTTCAGCCTGGCCACGTTCGCCGATCAAGCCAAGACGTTGTACGACAAAGGCTCCGACGCGGAGGCGCGCCAGAACTACGAACAGGCCTTCGACTTCTACAAACAAGCCTACAGCCTTAAGCCGAAAGATCTGAAGTATCGCGCGTCGTACGAACGCACAAAATTCCTCTCCGCCGCTTCGCATGTGCACCGCGGACAGGTTTATCGCGACGCGGGCAAGCTCGATGAAGCCGCGGCGGAATTCCAGAAGGCGGTCGAAATCGATCCTTCGTCTTTCATCGCGCAACAGGAACTGCGCCGCACCCAGCAGATGATTCGCGAGGGCCAGAATCCACAGCCGCAGGCGTCCGCGGGAGCCAGCGCGTTGCGGCGACGCTTGGATTCGGCGCAAGGGCCGGTTGAACTCACGCCTTTTGCCAACGTTCCCATCACCCTGAAACTCACCGAAGACACGAAGGTGATTTATGAAACGATCGGGAAGCTGGCCGGCATCAATGTGCTGTTCGATCCCGATTACACGGGACGGCGCGTCCGGATCGAACTGAATGGAGTCACGCTCGAAGACGCGCTCGAGGTGGTCTCGTTCGAAACCAAGACTTTCTGGCGTCCGGTGACGCCCAACACGATTTTTGTCGCGCAAGACAATCCTGCCAAGCGGAAAGAGCTGGAACAAAACGTCATCAAAACTTTTTACTTATCGAACCTTTCCCAGCCCACCGAATTGCAGGACGTAGTCAATGCCATGCGTACCATCCTCGAGGTCAGCCGCATTCAGCAGTTGCCTTCGCAGGGAGCGATCGTGGTGCGCGGCACGCCCGACCAGATGGCGCTAGCCCAGAAGTTGGTGGACGATCTCGACAAGGCCAAGCCCGAAGTGCTGATCGAAGTCGCCGTAATGCAGGTCAGCCGCGACAAGATGCATAACCTCGGCATCAGCCCACCCACCAGCGCCACCGTGCAGTTGCAGCCCAACATCACCACCACGAGCACCACCAGTACCAGTACTACCTCCACGACCAGCAGCAGTTCGTCGAATGGCATCAATCTGAACCGGCTGGCCAACCTTGACGCCACCGATTTCCAGGTAACCATTCCCGCCGCCACCGCCACAGCGCTGTTGAGCGACAGCAACACCAAACTCATTCAGAATCCGCAGATCCGGGCTTTAGACGGGCAGAAGGCAACATTGAAGATTGGCGACCGGGTCCCCGTTGCGACCGGTTCGTTCCAGCCCGGCATCGGCGGCGTCGGAGTGAATCCGCTGGTCAACACGCAGTTTCAATATCTCGACGTAGGCGTCAACATCGACATCACCCCGCGCGTTCACGCCGGCAGGGAAGTCACGTTGAAGATGTCGCTGGACATCTCAGCCGTGACTTCGCGTGTGAACATAGGCGGCATCGATCAGCCGGTGATCGGCCAGCGCAAGATCGAGCATGAAATCCGGCTCAAGGACGGCGAAGTTAACCTGCTGGGCGGAATCCTGGAAGATCAGCAAACGAAATCGTTGAGCGGAATTCCCGGCCTTTCTTCCATACCGTTGTTGAAGTATCTGTTTTCGCAGACCAACACTGAACACCGCGAGAACGAAATTGTATTTGTGCTGATCCCGCATATCATTCGCGGTCAGGAAGCGTCTCGTTCCAATCTCGACATGCTCGACGTAGGCACGGCCAATGCCCTGGAATTGCGGCGGAGTGGCAGCAAGCCAATTGTGACAGCGCCGGCGGTCGTGCCGAGTGTCGCGCCGCAGCCGCAAACGCAGCCCGCGCCTCCGCCGCCTCCTGCCACGTCGCAACCGGCACCGCAAGCCCCGGCCACCGAAACGGGCGCGGCTGGAGCGTTTATGTTCGACCCACCCGCGCTTACGCAAGCGAAGGGCGCGACCTTTACCGTGAATGTGATGGTCTCGGGCGGGCAAAACGTGTACTCCGTACCCTTGCAACTCAACTATGACGCCAACCAGTTGCAGGTGGTCAATGTGTCTAACGGCGGCTTCCTGTCGCAGGACGGACAGGCCGTCGCCCTTGTTCATCGCGACGATCCTTCGACCGGGACGCTGCAAGTTACGGCGACTCGTCCTCCGGGAGCGGGCGGCGTGTCGGGCCAAGGAGCGGTGATCACGCTTACGTTTATGGCCAAGGCGCCCGGACAATCGCAGTTGAGCATCACGAAAGGTGGCGCCCGCGATCCGGCGATGCAAGCCATCGCCATGAGCGGAGCGCAAGCGGCCGTCACCGTGCAATGATAAATCGTTGTGTAGAGACGCAGCAAGCCGCGTCTCCCGCGGCAAAGTAAAAAGGGGCTCTCGACAATTTGGTGAGTTCAGCTATGACCCGGTCAATCCATCAGCGAAAACCGATCGCCCTTCCTCAGCGCGGCTTCACGCTGATCGAGTTGATCGCCGCCACTGCGATTCTGATCATCTTGAGCGCGATGGCGGTTCCGCTGCTCCGGGTCGGCGTCCAGCGTGAGCGCGAACGCGAACTTCGCGACGACCTGTGGACCATTCGCGACGCGATCGACCGCTACAAAGACGCGGCAGACCGCGGCGCGTTCCAGATCAAAGTAGGCAGCGAAGGCTATCCTCCGGATCTCGAGACCCTGGTTAAGGGAGTCGATGTTGGGGGCAAGAAGCTGAAGTTCCTGCGCAAGATTCCGATTGATCCCATGACAGGCAAGGACGAATGGGGTATGCGTTCCATGCAGGACGACGCCACCTCCGATTCCTGGGGTGGTCAAAACGTCTTCGACGTTTACACCAAGTCGGAGGGCACGGCTCTGGACGACTCGAAGTATAAGGACTGGTAGATGAGAATCCGGCCCCAAGCGGGCGCGCGCGGTTTCACGCTGATCGAGATGGTCGTGGTCATCAGCCTGATCCTCGTTCTGTTGTCGATCTCGCTACCGATGTACAGCCGGAGCATCGTACGGGCCAAGGAAGCCAAGCTGCATTCGAATCTGACGACACTCAACAAGGTCGTCGAGGCCTACTCTCTCGACAAGAGGCGGGCGCCGCAAGCGCTGGACGATCTGGTCCAAGCCAACTACCTCAAGTACATTCCGGAGGACATTACCGGCCGCTCCGACACCTGGGTCACGGAACCGGAGGATCCGCAGAAAGCCTGGGACCCGAACCAACCCGGCATCGGATATGTCCACAGCGGTTCCAACGAGATGTCCAGCGACGGCGTCAGCACATATTCCAGTTGGTTGAAGTAGCCGGGAATGAGAAGAACTGCGAAACAAAGCGCATGCGGATTTACGCTGATCGAGATGATGGTCGTGCTCAGCATCATCCTGATCCTGCTGTCGATTGCGGTGCCGATCTATAGCCAGAGCATCAATCGCGCCCGAGAAGATAACCTTCGTAAGAATCTTTGGACGTTCAACCGTGTGATCGTTCAGTACACGTTGGATAAAAAGAAGGCCCCACAGTCTTTAGAAGATCTGAAGCAGGCCGGTTATATCAAGTCGATCCCGGAGGACATTACCGGCCGGGACGACACTTGGGTTCCAGAGCAAGACGACTCCATCCTGTCCCCGGACCAGACCGACCCTGGCATGTCCGGCATTCACAGTGGCTCTAATCTTGTTGCCAGCGATGGCACAGTGTACTCCGACTGGTAAGAGAGCAGGGACAGGCCTCGGTTAGTTATAGGTCACAGGAAAACCGCGTGACTGGGATGGAACAAAATCTGCGGCAAGCCGCGCCTCTAACAGAAATAATTTGACGAGGGGCATTGGATCAGTTTTCGTTTTTCCTGAGACCTGATCTTTTAGGCGATCAGATTGACGGCGTTCTGCTTAACTTCGTCGGCCACCCTCAACGTGGCAGCCGCAACCGAAAACTGATTTTTGGCAGAGAGCAGAGCGACCACTTCTGCGCTGATATCCACTGTGTCCACGTTACTTCCATCGGGAGACAACGCAGCGGCACTCGCCAGGTTCGTGACGGCGCTCTCTAGCTGAAGGTTGGCTTGCTCCAGTCCCTGAAGGGCGATCGCGGAGAGATCCATGTTGTCTTATATCGGCACGAATGGTCGCGGACTTTAGGGCAATTTTGGGCTTAGAATTCCGCCAACTCTTTCATCGCCCGGAACAGATCGCTCACCTGGGGCAAGATCGCGTCTTCGAGAATAGGCTGGTAGGCGACAAAAGTGTCGGTGGCTGCAATGCGCTTTACGGGCGCGTCCAGATGATGGAAGAGCTGGTCGGCAATGCGGGCTGCGATTTCGGCGCCGTAGCCCCAGCTCAGTGAATCTTCGTAGGCAATCAGAGCGCGATTGGTTTTCTTTACCGATGTGGCGATCGCTTCCCAATCAAACGGACTCAAAGTTCGCAGGTCAATCAGTTCGACACTGATCTGGTGTTCACGCTCGAGTTTCTGCGCCGCCTGTAAGGCGCGAGTGACCACTGCGCCGTAAGTGATGACGGTCAGGTCGGTTCCGGGCTGCACGACTTTTGCTTTGCCGAACGGGACCATGTAGTCCGGTCCGGGATAGGGCGCACGTCCGTAGGTTTCGCGGTACAGGCGTTTGTGTTCGAGGAAGAGCACCGGATCGTCGCAACGAATGGCAGTGCGCAGCAATCCCGCCGCATCGAGCGCGTTGGAAGGGAAGACCACTCTGAGGCCGGGCGTATGGGTGAAGATGCTCTCTCCACATTGCGAGTGATATATCGCGCCGCCCGTCAAGTAGCCGCCGATGGCCACTCGCACCACGGCCGGCGCAGAGAAAGCGTTGTTCGAGCGCCAACGGATGATAGGTAGTTCGTCGCGCAGTTGCATCATCGCTGGCCAGATGTAATCGAAGAATTGAATCTCGACCACGGGCTTCAATCCACGCACAGCCATACCGGTGGCGCGTCCGACAATGTTGGCCTCGGCGAGCGGCGAGTTGAACACGCGGTCGGCGCCGAACTCGATCTGCAGGCCCGAGGTCAGCTTGAACACGCCGCCTTTGCCTTTGATCAGCTTCTGCTTGAGGTATTCTTCGCGGCTGGCGTCGGCGACATCTTCGCCGAAGATCACGATGCGTTCGTCGCGCCGCATTTCGTCGCGCAGTGTGGTGTTGATCAGGTCCGCCATGGTCTTCGGTTGGGAAGCGGCGGAGCGTTTGCCGTCGCTTCCCGCCTCGGTGGACGCAAAGGCCGGCTGCGTAGAAAATGACGACGACGTGGGATCGAGATCGGGCGAGTACACGAAGTTGTAAATCGTATCCGGCTGTGGCACGGCCGCGGCTAGTGCCTGGTCGGCGGCCGCCTGAACTTCTTCGTCGACTTCCTTCTCGATCTTATTGATGCCTTTCTCGTCGAGGATGCCTTCGCGCAACAGGAACATCTGTAAACAGGAAATCGGATCGCGCGCGGCATCACGCTGGCGTTCGCTGTCAGGACGGTACAACCGTTCATCGTCCGACAGAGAGTGCGAATAGGGACGGATTACGTGAGCATGTACGAATGCTGGACCATGGCCGGCGCGGCAGTAGTCCGCAGCGCGCTTGAGCGCCGCATAAGCGGCAACCGGGTCGGTGCCATCGAGTTCCTCAAAGTGAAAATTCGGAAAACCTGAAACCAGCCGCGAAATGTTGCCGCCAGAGGTCTGCACTTCCACCGGTACCGAAATCGCGTACCCGTTGTCTTCGACGCAGAACAGGACCGGGAGACGCCGGTTCGAAGCGGTGTTCAACGCTTCCCAGAATTCGCCTTCGCTGGTGGTGCCGTCGCCCAGCGAGACATAAGTGATCTCGTCACCCTGAAACTGGACATCTTTGAACTGCCGGTAGTCGCCGTCCGCTTTGCGAGCGGCACTGGGACGCCGGGCAAAGTACCGTCCTGCTTCGGCGCAGCCGACGGCGTGCAGAATTTGCGTCCCAGTCGCCGAAGATTGGGTGACAACGTTAAGCCGCTTAAACGCCCAGTGGGAAGGCATCTGGCGCCCACCGGAACTGGGATCGTCAGCCGCGCCGACTGCGCCGAGGAGCATCTCGTAAGGAGTTGCGCCCAACGCCAGGCAAAGCGCGCGGTCCCGATAGTAGGGAAAAAACCAGTCGTAATTGCTCTTTAATGCAAGCGCCGCAGCCATTCCGATGGCTTCATGTCCTGCGCCTGAGATCTGAAAGAAAACTTTTTGCTGGCGTTTGAGCAGGATCTCGCGGTCGTCCACGCGCCGCGAGGTGTACATCACGCGATACCCGTCGATGAGCTGTTGACCGGTCAGCCCCTGATAGGTCTTGGCCTTTTTGTTAATGTCGTTGTCGTGCAGCTTAGGATCGACTTTTGTAGTAGCCATCGTGTCATCCACCCGGGCGGCTGGTCCGAAAATTATTGTAAATGGGGAGCGCCTGTTGGGAATAGAAATCAGAAAGGCAGGTCTGGGATCTCAGGTCTCAGGAAAACCGATTCTCTTAGGGAATTGCATCCCTTCGCATTGGCACCAATTATTTCTTATCTAAGAGCGCGGGGGCTCGGCGCCCGATTCCTGAGACCTGCACCTGACACTTGACACTTGCCTCATCTATTCTGAACAGTCCATGATTCGCTTCCTGCGGCAGTTTGATCCGCGCGCCATTCGTCTGCTGGTGTTTGACCTGGATGGAACGCTCATTGATTCGCGGCTGGATTTGGTCCATTCCGTCAACGCCATGCTGCGTCATTTCAAACGGCCGGAACTGTCGGATGGTCTCATCGCTTCTTACGTTGGTGACGGAGCGCCCGCACTGGTGCGCAGGGCGCTCGGCGATTCGGCTGACGAGGCTCTCTTCCAGCCTGCTTTGGACTATTTTCTCGGTTACTACCGCATTCATAAGCTCGACCACACAACGGTCTACGCGGGGATTCCGGAGGCGCTGAAGCGACTCGCCAAGCCGTTGAATGGAGTGCAGCGGCTGATGGCAGTGCTCTCCAACAAGCCGGTCAATCCCTCCCGAGACATCGTCCAGGCTTTAGGCTTGGGAGATTTCTTCGTTAGGATTTATGGCGGTAACAGCTTTACAACCAAGAAGCCGAATCCGCTGGGGGTTCAAACGATTCTCAATGAAATCAAGGTCGCTGCCTCAGAAGCAGTCATGATTGGCGACTCCTCCATCGACGTTCTGACGGGACGGAACGCCGGCTTGTGGACATGCGGGGTGAGCTACGGGTTCGCTCCGCACACGTTGGAAGAGGTGCGCCCGGATGTGGTGGTGGAGAGCCCGGGCGAATTGGCGGAGTTGTTCCGATAAAGGTGCCACAATGTCGATTCCCCCAGACGTTACGCTGTTGGAATCGTGGCAAACTGCGTTCGATCCAGACGCCTTGCCGCGGGAATTGCGAAGAGAAATCTGTTCAGAACATTCTCTTAACGGGGTGGAAGCGCACGCGGTGGCAGTTCGAAAGGATCGCGACGACGTTCTTTTCGAGATTGCGGGAGGTGAAACGCCCCTCGCAGTCGTTCATTTGACATGGGCGCGTCAGAAAGAGTCCCTCCCGTGGCCTACGGCGAGATACTTCCGAAGCTGGCAACATTGGCTGGAAGAATGCATGCTGCCCGACCATGAGGAGTACACAGCCTCTTAAGCAACTTTGCCCGTTTGTTCCGACAGAATCGAACCTGGCAGTCTATTCCCACTGCCACGCCACTCCTGCTACTTTCAAATTATAGGAATGAAAAGCAACACCAACTCCTGGGGTCTAACTCCCGCCGAACTGCGCAAACTCCGCAGCCTGAAAACTCCGCACGGCATTCAGCGCGTTCTTAACGACATGCCCTACCACCTCGCCGATACGGCTTGGTCTCCGCGGCGCGTCCTGCACGAGAACACTTCGCATTGCTACGAAGGCGCGCTATTTGCGGCGGCGGCGTTGCGTATCAATGGATATCCGCCGCTGCTGCTCGATCTGGAAGCCGAGCACGACACGGACCATGTGATTGCGGTCTATCGGGTGGACGGCCACTGGGGCTCGATTGCGAAGTCGAACTACACAGGTTGCCGTTATCGCGAGCCGATTTACCGGACCCTGCGCGAACTGGCGCTCAGTTATTTTGAGGTGTACTTCAATCTGCTCGGGGAACGGACCCTGCGAACTTTTTCACGGCCCGTCGATATGCGACGTTTCGATCGTCTTGATTGGATGACGACCGAAAAGCCGGTCTGGTTCGTCGCCGAATATCTATTGACCATCTCACACACACGTTTGATCTCCCGCGCGCAGGCGAAGCGGCTGCATCGGTTGGATGGACGCTCGTTTCGAGCCGGGTGCCTGGAGCGGGCGGAAAAGTAGCCGGCGAGATTCTTCCGGCGGAAACTTATGGTAGAGGCGCGGCTTGCCGCGTCTCCGTTTGCGCCGGATGATGCCGCTGTCGGCAGGAGACGCGGCAAGCCGCGTCTCTACCATTCGGGCTCATGGACTCACTGAGCCGCAAACGTGAACAGCACGAGGATATAAATCCAGAGTCCGGTCATGAAGTGCCAGTACCAGGCAGTGATGTCCACCAGGATGCGGCGCGATTCAACGGGTCGATCCAACGCGGCCGCGATGTTTGCAAATGCGAGAGCGAGTATCCCTCCGGCCAGGTGAATTCCATGCATCGCGGTCAGGATGTAAACGAAAGAACTACTCGTGCCACCGAGCAGGTGAAATCCGCTGGTGGATAGTTTCCCCCACGCAAGAAGCTGTCCGGCCAGGAAAAGAAGTCCGAGGATGGTAGTGATGCTGAGCCAGGGAATCGAGCGCTCGTCTCCTAACGAAACGCCGGGAATCGATTTGACCGGAGCCAGAGCGGCCTCGCGCGTGATGGCGCGGCGCGCCAGGTCGATGGTGACACTGCTCAGGAGAAGGACGATTGTGTTCGCAACCAGGATCGGCCACGGAAGGCGTAACGCAATCCAAGTCCGGATGTAAGTGTCGCTGGATGCGTCGAAGCTGACAAGACCGCGTCGGATCAGATACACAACGGTAAACGTAATGAACAGCATCAAGATCGGCGCCATGAACACTGCCAGGGCCCAGCGGGCGTGCCGGAGACGCTGTCCGTAGTTGGGCATGCTGTCGCCGCTGCCCCGATTGCTGTGGCCATCATCACCTCCGCCGCTGTACGGAGGAAGAGAATTCCCGTTGTGACCGGTGGGGCGATGCGTGGTGGGAGTTGATCGTGCCATGACGTTCAGCAGTGACAACCAACTAGTAGTAGATGATCTCACTCGGTTCTGAGGTTGGCAAACAGTCCGTCGAGGAATGGAAGATCGATCTGCGGATAGAAATGCCCTTTCCCCGCAACGCACTCCGCGCCACGGGAAAAGGGCTTTAGCCTGACCAGGCATCAGGGATTGGGTTAGTTGCAGCCGGGGAGCCGGAAACTGCCGATCCGGGTCTGCCAGTTGGCTGTCGATGTCACAGCGTAATACTCGTTTACATACCAGAACGTGCAGTCGTCGGTGGGATCGACGTTCATGGAAGTGTAGTCCCCCCAACGGCTAGACGTGGTTTGCTGCGAGCCGGTTCCATCGATGATGGTGCCCTCGCCGAGCGTCATCTCGCCGAGTGTGTCCTTGCGCAACCGCCCGGTGTAGCGAATGCCGGGGAAGACATCGGTTGCGTTCGTCACGCTGTAGCCGAGAGCCATGTTGCCTTTGCGGTCCATGGCGGTGCTCCCCATCCAGCGGTGGACGCCGTCATCGGGCGCATAGGTGCCCTGCTGGAACAGAGAGTATCCAGTCGTGTCACGCCGGATCTCGTACCAGCGAACGCCTGCCACATCGGGAGCGGCTTCGACCGACTGATTCGTCACTATCGAAGCGTGACCGGCGAACTTGCGGTAGGCAAGCCGCCAGGTAGGCCGCTGCCGGTAGGAGAGGATATCGAGGAACCGGCTGCCATCGGTGATCCCAGGCTCCGGGAGGCAGTCTCGGGCACTCGGAGGCTGTGAACCGGGGACGACGCCGCACGGAAAGGCGGAGTCAAAGGGCGCGACCGCGAGCTGAGTGGCGAGGTTCAGCGAAGCGATTGGGTTTGCGCGCCACTTGATGACCAGCTCCCAGATGTTGAGAGCATCAAAGGGTGCGCCGTAGGGACCGTCGTCATCCTGTGTACCGACAATCGGAGCCGGTGAATTTGACGAAGGCAGGTGATGGCCGTCCATGTCGGCTGGCAATAGGCCGTCACCCATCAGGTAGATGGGTATCTGGGCTGAGTCGAGGAAGAATTTTACCGAGCGCGCGCTCGGGTCTCCCACAATCATTTTGTCCTTTTCCAGGGCATAGACGCTGATCCCATACTCCCCGTTAGGTCCGAAGTCGCGCGAGGTCAGCAGGAACGACTTGGGCCACACACCGTATTTTGGATAGTCCGGGAAGAACTCTCCCGCCGAGAAGGCATAGCGGAAGTAAGCGCCCGTCGGATCGGACGTCTGCGAGATAGCAACGCAGTTGTAGAAGATGGGACCGCGCGTGGTGAATTGGCTCAAGAGCCAGCGGTCGGTAAGGTGGTCATAGAGGACGATCGGGTCGCCGGAGAGGTCGGTGCAGTCATCGATGGCGAAACCTGTCCACAAGTCTCCGAGCTGGGTCGGTCCCAGCAGGCTGTTTCCTTGTTTGTCGTAAATGTCGAAGATGAGGTTTACCATTTCGACGTAGTGGTTGGGACCCACATCACCGTTAGGATCGGGTGGTGCAACCAGAAAGGGATTGCCGGTATTCGCCAAGCCTTCGAACGTCATTAGTGGATTGGGGATGTTGGGGCGTCGATCCAGAGAACGCTGGGCGACGGTGTCCCCGGAAAATCCCCGGTCTTTGGCGATGATTCCGCCCTCCGGGCGAATTTCACGCTCGACTTCAGAAAAATACACTCGCACAGCCAAAGGAAGACTGCGCACCGGTGGAGAGACGTCAAACGCGATCGCGTTTGTGAATTTTGCGGCGGGAGCTGGAAAGTTTTGTTGACGAGGGACCTGCGCGCCAGCCGCCGTAAACACGCCGATCAGGCTGACTAGGGCAACAGTAAGAACCAGGGTGAGTATTTTGTTTCGCATTTGGCAATTTCCTCCGTGATGAAGCTTTGAAGTTTGGAGTTTGCTTGCGTGCGGGGGAGTCCTTGTTCGATCTACTAGCGGGGATAGTACATCCGCCCTTTACCGGTGTCTACCGGCCCAGCATGGAAAATTTTGCGGGCCGCAACCGGTTTCACTACGAGGGAAGGCAGGAGGGTGAAGGGCTAGTCGGCGGCGACAGCTTTACGGTACTGATCGAGGTGGTCGCGAACTTCTTCCATGATCTTCTGGTATTCGGGGTCATTACGCAGATTGTTGTAGTTCTTGTCGCGCTGGAACCATGGATAGTTGTGGTTGCCGAGAGCGACCGCGCGCCGCAGCCAGGCTAGCGCCTGCTTCTTTTCCCCCAGCATCGCATAGACGCCGCCAATCCAGTACGCGCCATCTCCATCCACATAGTGTTCGGGTTTGTTCTGAAACACGACGGGATCAATTTTCTCTCGCTGCCCCCGCGAGGCGTACAGAAAAGCCGCCAGGACAGGAGGGGCTTCGTCGCCGCTGCCGCGGCCGAGTTCGACGGCCCGACTGAAAGCCTTTTCGGCTTCGTCGTACTTGCCCTCGTAGTATAGGAATTCACCCAAATAGGCGAGCGCTTTGAACTGATCGGGGTTCGCCGACAAGAGACGTCTCATCTCTTCTTCAGATTCCTCCGGGCGTCCCTGATACAAGTGCATGCGGGCATGCATCCAGTGAATGCGGATGGTGGTAGGGTTCAAGTCGACGCTGCGGTCGTAGGCGTTTTCCGCCAGGTCCAGGAGTCCAGTGTAATGGTAGAGATACCCGATCAGGTCCCACGCAGTTTCGGAGTTGGGAGCTAGGACCACAGCCTGCCGCAATGCCTTGAGAGCTTCCAGATTTCGGCCCTGCTCAGTGAGCGCTCCACCCAACGCCATCAGTGCATCGGCAGAGTTCGGTTTTAAAGCGACGGCGCGCCGAGCGGCTTTTTCTCCGGCCGCGAGGTTATCTGCTGCGTTCTCCGGTATGTTGGCGGCCTCCATAAAATAGAGCGTGGACAGCAGGGCGTAGGCTTCCGCAAAGTTCGCGTCCTTCCCGATCGCATCTTTCGCCAGCTCTTGTCCCTTATGGAGGCTCTCAGCCTGCGTGTGCATGAAGTAATCGTTGCGGAAAAATCGCGCCTGTAAGTAGAGGTTGTAGGCCTGAGGAGAAGTCGTCAGAGGCGCTTCCAGGGTCTGCTGTTCCTTCCCAGAGACCTCGACCTGCAAACCATCTACGACTTTCTTAGCAACTTCGTCCTGAAATTTGAGCATGTCATCGGCGCGGAGATCGTAGTGTTCGGCCCAACGCGCCGACTTATTCTGCTGGTCGATCAGTTGTACAGAGACTCGCATCACAGCGCCCGCGCGCTGATAAGTTCCGTCGACCACGGAATCGACCTGAAGTTCCTGTGCCGCCTGTGAAGGGTCGGTTGGAGTCTTCAGGTATTTCAGGACAGAACTGGTCGGACGCACGGCGAGATTCTGCAACGTGGCGAGGCGCGTGATGATGGCGTCGGTCATGCCGATGCCCCAGGCTTCGTCCGCAGTCGATCCCGAAAGAGAGCGGAAGGGAAGGACCGCGACGGTGCGGACTCCGGACGGGGCCGAAGGGGCGTGTTCATGCGCCTCGGGCGAACCGCTAGAACGCGGTCTCGTATATTCAAAGGAAATCGCAGCGATGGCCATCACCACCGCCAGGGCCGCGATTCCCCATTTGACGAGGGAGCCGCGGGAAGCCGCGGCGGCGGGACCAGCAGAAGTAATCCGTCCGGACTCGGTGTCGCGCATCAGGCGTTTCAAATCGGCGCGCATCTCCGAGGCATGCTGATACCGGACGTCGCGATCCTTCTCCAGCGCTTTGGCGATGATGCGCTCCAGGTCATTTGGTGTAGCGGGATTCAGACGGACGGGCGGAGTGGGTTCGCGATTGAGGAGGCCATCAAAGATCTCGGCGGTGCCGGTTCCACGGAACGGCACAAAACCGGTGACCATCTCATAGAGAACTGCGCCGAACGAAAACAGGTCGGTACGGGCGTCCAATTCCTTTCCGCGCGCTTGCTCGGGCGACATGTAGGCGACGGTCCCAATGCTGGTGCCGGGACTAGTGAGCTGTTCCTGCGAAAGAGTAGGCGAGGATTCAGTGCTGCCGGTTGCAGAAGTCTGTTTCGCCAAACCGAAGTCGAGAATCTTCACTTGCCCGGACTTAGTAATGAAAATATTAGCCGGCTTGATGTCGCGATGCACAATGCCTTTGGCATGAGCGGCGTCGAGGCCTTCGGCAATCTGGACGGCAATACCGAGCGCTTTATCAATCTCCAGCGGTCGATTGTTGATTAAATGCTTGAGTGTTTCGCCTTCCAGAAATTCCATGCACAGGAAGGGCTGACTCTCATGATCATCAATCTCGTAAATGGTGCAGATATGAGGATGATTCAGAGCCGAAGCCGCTCGCGCCTCCCGCTGAAAACGTTCGAGCGCCTGGGGATCGCTGGAGAGCTCAGGAGGAAGAAACTTCAGGGCGACGTGGCGGCCGAGTTTGAGGTCTTCCGCCTCGTAAACCACTCCCATACCCCCGCCTCCAAGTTTGGACAGGATGCGGTAGTGAGAGATGGTTTGTCCGATCATGGAGTCGAGACGCAATGGTAGGGCGTAGAGCGGGCAGAGTCAATGGAAAGGGTGGGATAGTGTGTGGTGGATGTCGATGTGTACACACCACCATTTTCGTTTTATTTAGGCTTTTCTGCCGGAAGTTTCGAGTCCATCCCACTTCCAATATGCTTGCCATCCAAGTCGATCACCTGGAGGATGCCATTTTCCAGAATGGCCAAACGACCTCCATCAGGACTCAAATCAAACCCGAACTCGTGGCTCTTCCAGCTAACTGGGATCGACGCTACTTCTTTTCGGAGTTCAATGTCGTAGACGGCAACGCGGCGCGCAGTCGCGTGGCTCGAAATATCCAGCGAGCGGTTACCACCGCGCAACGTGACGATGTTTACCGCAATCCTGCTTCCTTGTTCGCTACTTCGAGTCGAGTTCCCAATACCGAGTGCATATTCATGCTTTCCATTAACCGACTGAAATACTACCCGTCCATCGGGAGATACGACTTTTACTGTCTGCTCATCCTCACGAGGAGCATACGGATAGAACACGAAGAAGTGGTCGTTCAATAGGTCCCAATAACCTCCTGGTCGCAGCGGCAGTTCTACTCGATGTTCGTAATCACAAAACGGCCAGCGGTAGGTGAACTGCTCGAGGCCCCCGGAGCCGCTGTAGTAAGCGAATTCATCGGTGATAGCCTGTGGAGAGTATTGGATAGAATCTTCAGATGATTTAGGTACCTTGTCGCACTGTTGCAGTCGGAGTACCGGTGAAAGACGAATGACCAGGAGTGGTCCATGGTATTCGTTGCGTATAGCCAACGTGCGGCGAGTTACTGATTGCTGCACACTGCATTGTGACGTGCATTTGGCTAAGACCTTCCAAGCCCCTATATCCTCTTGGTACAACTGCAAGCTGTCATTCGTTTTTGCGATGATCTGGCCCGAATCGGACAGGCAAATCCCGTTCCAATACTCCAAATGCGTAGGCAAAGACGGAGAAAGATCCAGTTTCCCATCTTCAGAAAAACGCAATATACGAAGGTCCACACTAGGCCTGTCCCGCGTTACCAACTGAGTGCGCACCCGAGTAGCGTAGCTGACTACAACTCGACCCTTCTGATCCACAGCGATGAAACGCGAAACCACTTGTTTCCGGGCTGGCGGCTCCCAGCCATAACTCTTGAGATCTACTGTGGCTGTAGTTAGCGCATCCCCACGGCATAGATTCGCCTGGAGTGTCGAAAGAAGGATACAAAACAATAACCTGCGCCTTATGTTTGAAATCGAGACCCATACACTAAAGCACTACCGGGTTCATAGGCACATTCCCCGGATTATTGCCCAAACCCAGGTCAAAAAAGACATGCAAAAATGCCCCCAGTCCGAGGACGGTCAACCCGCCCGCCGCAGCACCAGCGCCGAATTCTTGCTGCCGAACGCGATACAGTTTGCGACCGCATGCTCGATCACGGCTTTACGGCCGGACTGTGGGACGTAATCCAGATCGCAAAGAGGGTCCGGACTATCGAGATTGAGAGTCGGCGGAAGCTGGCCCGTCTGCATGGCAATGATGGTGGCGGCGACTCCAGCCGCGCCGCATGCGCCCTGCGGATGTCCAATCTGCGATTTCAAAGCTGACATCGGGACCTGGTGGGCGCGTTCCTCGCCGAGTGCGAGTTTCAGGGCGCGAGTTTCAATGCGATCGTTGAGGTCAGTCGAAGTGCCGTGCAGGTTGACGTAGTGAATGTCCTGCGGTCCGACGCCGGCCTCCTGCATAGCGAGACCGATAGCGCGGGCCGGCTCTTCGCCGCACTCCTGCAAACGGACGCGATGAAACGCCTCGCAGGTGGAACCGTAGCCCACGATTTCAGCCAACATCTGCGCGCCGCGAGCCTTGGCATGCTCGTACTCTTCGAGCACATACATCCAGGAACCTTCGGCCAGGACGAAGCCGTCGCGATCGACGGAGAACGGACGCGATCCTTTTTCCGGCGCGTGGTTCCAGCGGCTGGTCATGATCTTCATCAGGATGAAACCCTTCACGATGCCGAGCGCGATGGGCCAATCGGCGCCACCGCTGAGTACGCAGTCGGCGCGTCCGGATTGAATCTGCCGCGTCGCGTAGTTGAGCGCATCAGTGGACGAAGTGCAGCCCGTCGTGACCACGTGGCTCGCTCCGCGCAGTCCGAAGCGGATGCTCAGGTCGCTGGCGAGCGTCCCCATAACGGTGGTGGGAACGCAGTGGACGCTCATCTGTCGCTGCTTGTCGTGAAAGAACAATTCGTATTGCTGCTCGGTAAATTCCTGCGAGCCGCCCCCCGAGCCAATGATCACGCCAAAACGCCGAAGATCGTCGAGAGAAAGACGCGCCGGGTCTAGTCCGGAACTAGCGAACGCTTCGCTTGCGGCCGCGATGGCCAGCGGCAGAACGCGCGATACGTGTCGCCGGTCTTTCTTCTCCATCCAGGCAAGTTCGTCGAAACCGGTGACCTCGCCCGCGATTTGCACGTTAAGTTCGCTGGGATCGAACCGCGTAATCCGTCGCACGCCACTGCGGCCTTCGAGGATAGCCTCAGTAAAAGCCGCGCGGCCAATGCCATTCGGGCTGACGACGCCCATGCCGGTGATGACGACCCGCTTGGTGGACATGAATGGTTGAGATGTCGAAGGCTGTGGGGAGGTTACCAGAAAGCGCGTGCCGACGCTGAATCGCAGACCGCACTCGAGCGCGGCGGACAACGGCTCGGGCTCTGCGGAGCCGTAAAAAGGGCAGGGAACAAGTCCCTGCCCTTCTTTCATTCGACACTCGCAACAATACTCTACTGCACCGTAAGATTGACGTTTCCCGACTGCACCACGGTTGTGGACTCGGTTGCGATCACCGAAACGGGGTACACGCCGGGCACCGTGGTCGGCGTGATGGTTACTGTGGCGTGAGCGGTCTTGGTTGAATCGGCCTGGGAGGTCGCGGTGATGGTCGCGCTTCCCGGGAGTCCGGCGGCAATCGTGGGAGCCGTGTAGACGCCATTCGAGTCGATCGATCCGGCACCGGCCGGGGACACCGACCAGGTCACAGCCGTGTTGGTGTTGTTAGTGACCGTCGCGGTAAAGGGGGCAGTCTGAGGGGGCCAGCCGTCTGCTGCATCGTTCGCGAACAGCGTCGATCCGGCGGGACTTACGCTAACCACTACCGCTGGATGCGAACTGCTTCCGCAGGCAACCAGGAACCCGAGGAGCGCCAGCGAGACGCAGAGGCCGGCGACGACGGAGTACTTCGAGTCCTTACGTCCGGCGAAGCCAATCGCAACGATGCCCGCGAGCGGCAAGGTTAAGGGCAACCACGGCATGCGGTTGTCGGAACGACGTTGCTTCAAGTTCTTCAGGCCGACATTCGTGTTCGGACCGGTGGTGGTGAATGTGACGGTCTCCGTAACCGGGCTTGTAGTTCCCGCGGTGATCGTCGGTGCGGTACAGGTAACCGTCGCGTCGGGGAGGCCGCCGCAAGCGAAGGTAACGTCGCCTGCGAAGGTACCGGAGCTGGTCGCCGTCACCTTGATCGTCATTGTCGAGGACTGACCCGACAGTACCGTGGCGGGAGTGGTTGGGTTAGTCAAGGTGAAGGTAGGAGCCGTAACCACCTGCGTGAGAACAGCGGACGTACTGCCGGCGTTGTTTGTGTCTCCGGCATAGACGGCGGTGATTGAATGCGAGCCGGAGCTGAGCGTGGAGGTCGAAAATGTTGCGTGAGCGGTGACGACGATGCCCGGGCCAGGGACGAGGTTACCAGTACCCAATGTCGTCGCGCCGTCCTTGAATGTCACGGTACCGGTTGGCGTGAAAGAACCGGTGGTTGTGACGTCGGCGGTGAATGTTACCGGGGAACCGAAGTTCACCGGGTTGGCGCTGGAGCCGAGGGTGGTGGAGGTTGCAGCTCCCTGCGCGATCCAAGCGGCGGCGAGATGACTCGCGTTGACGGAGCCAAGACCGGTGACAAGGTTGTACTTAGTAGTGGGGTCGAAGTTAAAGGCGCTGAAGCCCAGGAAGCCCGAATTGGGACACACTAAGTTCGTGGGCCACGGGTCTCCGCCGACTCCGGAGGAGGGGGTCCCTGGTTGACACCATGCACCATTCGAGTAAGCGCCGGTGGAGCCCGTGGTGACTGGGTTAAATGCGCCGTTGGCGGGTGTCGCCGCCAGCGCATAAAGTGTTGGATTGATATTACCGAGTCCGGGAGTTAATTGAACGCCGCTTGCAACTACGTCTTGGTTCAGGAGGGTCACAATACCAGCAAAAACGGGTGAGGAGACGGAAGTACCACCAAAGATCGTGCAAGGCCCCGTTCCCGCCAGGCATGCTGTGAGCATGCTTGCAATGCCATTGGCGCAAGAACTTCCGCCTCCAGACGGGCCGTTCACTTGCGTGCAAACGATATAGCCGGGGAAGTTCGGGGACCCCAGCAACGAGACGTCGGGGGTGAATCTGGCCGGGCTAGTGGTTTCACCGGGGATCGTGCCGGGGATCACGAGGCTTTGTTGCCACGACGGCTGAGGGAAACCGCTCTGGCACACGAAGTTTTGATCTACGGTAACGCAGTTGCTGACACCGCCACCGCCGCCAGAAATTCCGATAACGGATTGGGCGGTTGCCCAATTCGTGATTCCGTTGTTTGCGCAGAAGGAAGGTGGGGAGGTTTGCGAACAAATCAGGCCGAATTCCTCAGCGTCGTTCCAAGCCTGTTCGGGAATGTAGCCTTTAGCGGAGCCGCCGTCGGGGCCGTTGGACGAATTCCAAAAGGTCGAGTTGTACTCGTTGGGAGAGATCGCTGGGATCGATGTGCCACCGACGCCAGTGACGTACTGGCTGCTGGCAGGGTAGGCGGCCGCATATCCGAGAACCGCTAAATTGCTCCCGAAGTCGCACTCGGCCGCGCCGGTGTCGCCGCTGGAATTCATGAACGTGATTCCGAACGAGTTCGCCTTTTGAAGCTCAGCTTCGTCCGCGTCAAAAGCGCCGATTTCAAAGAGCTCGCAAGGAGAGGTGTAGCTCATGGTGATCACCGGCGAAACGTCGTTATCGATGGCGTAGTACATGGAGTCGACGACGCCACCGCCGTTGGGGTCATTGGCAGTCACAAAAACAATTTGGGCCTTGCGGGCGGTAGCGCCGGACCATTCGATATCAATGTCCGCTTCGGAGATATCGCCAAAAATGTTAGTGGGGCTACCGTTTACTAAGACATACCGAAAATTGGGAGTGTTGCAGGCAGTGATGACGTCGCTGGACACCGTGCAGTTGATTGCCGAAAGGCCGAAGCCCGTGCGGAAGTCATTCAAATCGGATTGGAAAATGCCGGTTTGGCCGACGACGGCCAAAGTTTCTCCGCTACCGTCAATCCTGTTCGCATAAAGCGCATTGATGTCGTAGATGGTAGCAATGTCGCCCGGAGCTACGAACAAAAAGTTGTTGCCTTGGAACGGGAGAGTGTAGTCGGGCTGGGCGCGGTGGGCCTGCGATTTGAGGCGGAAGTTGTTCAAGCCCCGAATCCCGGAGACCACGCCGGTGAGCACTGCTGGAATAGCAGGCGGAACAGTGTTGGCAAAGTGCATCTCGCCATCCACCTTCTTGTAATTGTGGATCTGGGTCTGGAATGTTTTCTCGACCTGATCGACGGTACCACTGAAGGCGATCCAGTTACGGGCGCGGGCAGTGCGGACAATAGTGAAGCCCTGCGATTGGAGCCAGTCCTCGAGATTTTTCAGATCGTTGGCGCTGAGGCCGAAACGGTCGGCATACTGCTCAGGCGTGAGCCACTTGTGATACGAAGCCGAGCGGGGATTCTGTTGATCGGCGAGGAGTTTGTTCAGGGCCCGCTTCTGGTCGGCGGATGGTACGGTGAGCAGAGTCATGTAGCTCATTTTGAAGGAGAGATCAACCGCGCCCTGGTCGAACTCGGATCGGGCCTGCATGGGCACGCCCGCGGCGAACCGGACCATTTGTCCGGCGAGGATTGGAGACTTGATACGATCAGGCCCTGCGGCGAAGCAGAGAGTCGAAAGGATTAGAGTGGACAGGACGCTCGAAAGAGAAAAGCGGACTTGCATAACAAACCTCCGGCCAGCGATCCGAACGGATCCGGCAAAATACAGGTTCGGGTCGGCCTTTCAACAGGGAGAAAGACCTACAGTTCCAAAGTGGGACTCTGCATATTGACTGGATTACAGGCCTTCGTCAAGGACAAGTAAGCAGAAAGCATGTTTACCATCTGGTATTCCGGTGAGGCGGAGAAATCGGCTAGACTTATTAAGAGTCTGCACGACGTGCGAGAGTGGCGGAATTGGCAGACGCACCAGACTTAGGATCTGGCGGGTAAAACCGTGGGGGTTCGAGTCCCCCCTTTCGCACCAAGTCTCTTTATGCCTTTCAAGGCGAACGCTTCGAGCCACGAGCAGACCGGTTCGCTCGAAGTTCGCGTTGCTCGTAGCTCGGATTCCCGCAGCCTACCGCTAGTCGTTGTCCGGCCCCTCCGGCGGAGACTTGTCATTCAGAAAATACTTTGCGCTGAGCGGAGCCGGTATTGGAGTAAACGGCAGCGGCGTCTGGTTGAAGTCGAAGCAATCGGATAGATCGTCGGCCCGCGAGTCCGCGTAGCCCACGGCAGGATCGATTTCCGGCAAACTGAACATCTTCTCGATGAACTTCAGCACGCTTCCAAAATCGTGATTCACATGCGAGATGTGGGCCGCTTTCGCAAACGGCGAGATCACAATCAGCGGAACCCGCAATCCATATTCGTAGGAGTTGTGGATCGAGGGCGGCGGCACGTGATCGTACCACCCTCCCCAGTCGTCCCACGTGATGATGATTGCGGTATCTTTCCAATATTGGCTGGTGCCGATCGCGTTTACGATCGACGCCACCCACGATGGTCCCGTGCCGTCGGTGCCGGCGGCGTGATCGGAAGCTTTGTTGGTGGGAATCACCCAACTCACTGGGGCCAACTTGCCGGCGCTGATATCGTCGAGCACGTTCGTCTTGCCAATGGACACGTGTTTGGTCCACTCCGCGCCGACGCAGTTGGTTCCATTCGGCGGCTTCTTATCCGGTCCGCACATGTGCTCGATCCCGTTCGGCGCAGTCCAGATTGAGCCCACGATTGGTGCGTAATACTTCCAGTCGATGGACTTTGCATCCAGCAAATCGGTCAGCGTGGGGTGGTCGGTGCAGGGATAAATGGTTTGGGTTTCGTTTCCTAAGGGATCAGCATTGGTCGTGTCGATGATCTTCACGGTCGTGTCGGGAGGTGCGATGCATCCAGTCAATCCCGTATCGGTGTTCGTGGGGTTCTCCGAAACGTCGAAGATGCTTTTCTCGCTGACCGCTGACGTCCCCGAGACGATGTACTGATGCGCCGGGAAACTCGGCCCCTGATTCGTCTGGAACATGCGGTCGCCGAAAGTATAGGTTTCCGCCATCGTGAAATAGGGCTGCACGTCCGACGCCTGCACGTACTGGAATTGCGGGTTGGGCGGTGGAACGCAGTTCGGGTCACCCGGTGGACAGTTGACATTGACCTGATCGGCGCCATTCATCAAGCCACCATTCCATTCGGCGAGGAACGCGTGATGACTATGACCCAAATCAAACTCCGTGACCAGCGGCGTGGGAGTCAGCACGATCACTTGATTTTGGGAGTTCAGGCCGCTGCTGGCGATGTCCGCGCCGCGGCTGATCAGGACCGGATCGTGAAACAGGTTATCGGGCGTGCGATTTTCCTGGAAAATAACGACGATATGATTAATTTTGCCCGGCGGCGGCGGTTGATTGTTATTGGAAGCTACCCCTCCACAGCCGCTCAAGCCGATCAAGAGACTTGCCAAACTGACGACGATAGTCAACCGCAACACAACTCTGAGGCGAACCATTTTAGACCTCACGTTTCTGTAGAAACGCATTGCACACGGGCCGCCAGTCCGATGAAGCGTCCGTAAGAACAAGTTCTCGGTTTCCGGTTGTCAGTTCTCGGGTAAGACCGCTGAAGGTCTGACGCCGAAGGCTGGGAACTTCCCGAAAATGGGCGCACCTCCACCCAAATTGAAACTCTCATTCGTAAACCCGGGTCTTCGGAATTAGATGCGCAGTATTTCTCGTGAGTTCGCTCATTTGTGCATAAGCGGTTGGGGTCGAGGGGCGTTTTTAGCTGTGTTCCACATCGCGACATGACGCCCGCCAAGCTGATAAAATGACGAAGTTCGTCCGTCCTGATGTGGGGCTATAGCTCAGCTGGGAGAGCGCGTCGTTCGCAACGACGAGGCCGTCGGTTCGATCCCGACTAGCTCCACCAAATAAATCCCAGTAAGAGCCATCGAAGGCGCCCCAGCCGACAGTGACGACCATTTAGGATGCTCCCCGCCGTTTTGTATATCTCCCAGTCGGGCACCCTGAACCTCGCCCCGTGCTTACGTCAGCAGATGCCCTTCAAGGCCGTTGCGCGATGTTTTCGATCGAGCTGTGGGCCGCTTCATTCTGCAGTTTCCAACTGATCCAGGGCGAACGGCAGCTACGCGAGCAGATCACTCTCGAAGTCTCCAACGCCGTGCACCTGCTGGAACACGCCAAGCTCAGCCTGGCGGCGAGCCGAGAAGCGCTCGATTTGTCCAAGAAGAATCTAGGCGCGGAGCAGCGCAAGCACGAACTGGGATCGGAGACGGTGTTCTTCGTTCTCGAGGCGCAGACGGCAGTGGCCCAAGCCGAGTTGAGCGCTCTCCAGGCGGAGGGTAGCGGATCAGTTCGCTGTGGTTGCGGTGCAGCACGCCACCGGCAAGCTGCTGGATCCTTATCACGTTCTGATTTCCGATTTAACCCGGTAAGAACGGTTTGCGGTTGTCCTGATAGGCAAGAAGTGAAGCACGAACCACCACGGGTGCCACGTCCATTGACAACGTGGGCTTGCTTTCGTTACTGTGCCATGACCGTAAACGTTTACATATTGGGAATCTGGCGGTAAAAAACATGTTGCTGAAGAGCCTGCGGGAGGAAGTACTGGAGGCGAACCTGGAGCTCGTCCGCCGCGGGTTGGTCATCTACACTTTCGGAAATGCCAGCGCCATTTCCCGCCAGAACGGTCTGGTCGCAATCAAACCCAGCGGCGTGCCTTATGACCAATTGACTCCCCAACACATTGTTGTCACTACTCTGGACGGAAAGATTGTAGAAGGCGACCTTCAACCGTCGTCCGATTTGGCGACTCATCTTCAGCTTTACCGGCAATTTTCGGGCATCGGTGCGATCGCCCACACGCACTCGGAATTTGCTACCGCCTGGGCGCAAGCGCGGAGGCCGATCCCGTGCTTCGGCACAACTCACGCCGATTATTTCTACGGCCCGGTTCCGGTCACCGACGATCTCACTCCTGAAGAAGTGGCTACCGACTACGAAGAAAATACTGGTATCGCGATCTGCCGTCTTTTTAAGAATTCCGACCCCATGGCGATTCCAGCAGCCCTCGTCGCGGGACATGCCCCTTTTTGCTGGGGCGCCAACCCAGAGGAAGCTGCGCATAACGCGGTCATTTTGGAATACATCGCCAAGATGACTTACTACACGCTCGCAATCCATTCCGAGGCCGTCTCCCTCCCGCGCGAACTACAGGACAAGCATTACCTGCGCAAGCATGGGGCCATCGACCTGCCCACGATCCA
>Ga0137409_10001755_pt1 | contig 23449 bp, 20 predicted proteins | sample CZODoug1_16funga_FD_122059 | JGI IMG/M metagenome (GOLD analysis project Ga0137409, IMG submission 122059) | Vadose zone soil fungal communities from Angelo Coast Range Reserve, California, USA - CZODoug1_16fungal (Hybrid Assembly) | ecosystem: Environmental > Terrestrial > Soil > Vadose zone...
ATCACGGCGCGGCCGAGCGGGGCGTTCTGCTCGCCCCCCTCACCCAGGCCAAGCGCCATCGGCAGCATGCCGATGATCATCGCGAGCGCCGTCATGCAGACGGGCCGCAGCCGCACGGCGCCAGCCTCGAGGGCAGCCTCGAGAGCCGAGCGTCCTTCCCGCCGCAGGTCATCCGCGAATGTGATGAGCAGGACGCTGTTCGCGGTGGCGACGCCAAGCGACATGATGCTCCCCATCAACGACGGCACATTGAACGTGGTCTGAGTCACGAACAGCATCCACACGATGCCGCACAGTGCCCCGGGCAGGGCCATCACGATCACCAGCGGATCGAGCCAAGACTGAAAGTTGATGACGAGCAGCAGGTACACGAGCACCATCGCGAACAGCACCCCCAACCCCAGCCCGATGAACGATGACCGCATGCTGGCGACCTGGCCGCGCACCACGATGTGCGTCCCCTTCGGCAGGGACGGAGCCATTTTGGCGACCACCCGATCCACGTCGCTCGCCACACCGCCCAGGTCCCGGTCGTCCACGGCCGCATACACGTCCGACACCGGTTGCGTATTGTAGTGATTCACCACGGCGAACGAGGTGGTGCGGATCGGGGTCGCCAGATTACCGAACAGCTGCGGCGTGGCGAGTCCCGGCGCCGTGACCGGCGTGTTGGTCAGCGCGTCGAGCGCGTTGATCTTGGAGAGCGGCGTCCGGACGGCCACGCTATAGCTCACCCCGTTCTGCGGATTGAGCCAGAAGTTCGGCGCCGTCTGCCCGCTGGAGGAGAGCGAGATGAGCAGGTTGCTCGCCACCTGGCGCTGCGTGAGGCCGAGTTGCTGCGCCCGGATCCGGTCCACGGAGAAGAGAAACTCGGGCATGTTGACCACCTGCTGCACCCGGACGTCCACAGCGCCGGGGATGCGGCGCAGCTCGGCGGCCAGGCGGACGGCGACGTCGTAGTCGGCCTTCTTGTCCTGTCCCACGACCTGAACATCGATCGGGGCCGGCAGACCAAGGTTGAGCACCTGGTTCACGATGTCGGCGGGCAGAAAGAAGAACGTCACGCCGGGGAACTCGGTCGGGAGCGTCGCGCGCAGCCGCCGCACGTACTCGAACGTCGAGGTGCGGCGCGTCGGCGCGAGCTGGACCACCAGATCGGCGTCCGCCGCGTTCAGCGTGGCGACGCCACCGGTGGCCAGATTGATCGCGTTACGGTTGATGCCGATGTTGTCGAGGATCAGCCCCAGCTCCGCCGGGGGGATCACGCGCCGAATGGCCCGTTCCACACCGGCCGCGATGAGCTCGGTCTCTTCGACCCGCATTCCAGCGGGCGCCCGCAGGTGCAGCTGGAAGGCACCGGCGTCGGTGGTCGGAAAGAAGTCCTGCCCTATGAACGGGACCAGGGCGAGCGAGAGCGCGGCGAACGCGCCGACGGCGCCGAGCAGCGGGCGCCGGCGTCCGAGCGCCCACGTGAGGACACGCTGGTAGGCGGTGCGGAATCGCTCGAAGCCGGCCTCGAACCGCGCGCTCACCCGCTCGATCACTCCCCGCGCCGCCGTCCGGCCCGCCGCGAGACGGTGCGCGTCGGCGGCCAGGAGATAATGGGCCATCGTGGGCACGATGGTCCGCGACAGGACGTACGAGGCGAGCACGGCGAACACGACTGCCATCGCGAGCGGTCGGAACAGCGCGGCAGCGGGACCGGTCAGGAAGAACATCGGCACGAATACGATCGAGATGGAGATCGTGGAAACGAACGCCGGAGTCGCGATCTGGGCGGCCCCATCCATGATGGCCGGCAGAATCTCCTTCCCCTGCTCCATGTTCAGGTTGATGTTCTCGATCGTGACGGTCGCATCGTCCACCAGGATCCCGACGGCGAGCGCCAACCCGCTCAGCGTCATCACGTTGAGCGTCTGGCCCAGGGCGGCAAGGCCGATGATCGAGCACAGCACCGCGAGCGGGATCGATGTCGCGATGATGAGCGTGCTGCGCCAGCTTCCCAGGAACAGGAGGATCATCAGGGCCGTGAGGCAAGCCGCGATGACAGCTTCACGGATGACCCCCGAGATCGAGGCCCGCACGAACAGCGACTGATCCACGAGCAGCTGAATGTCGAGCGACGCCGGCAGCGCGGGCTTGAGCGCCGCGAGCAGGGCCTTCACGCGGTTGACCACGGCGAGGCTCGAGGCGCTGCCGTTCTTGAGCACGCTCATGTAGGTCCCGTGCTGGCCGTTCTGCCGCACGATGTTGGTCTGGACGCCGGCACCGTCGCGCACATACGCGACGTCGCGGATGTACACCATCGCCCCGTTGACCTGTTTGATCGGCATGTCGTTGAGCTGCTCGACGACCTCGGGGCTCGAATTCAAGCGCACGCTGTATTCCCGGCTGCCCAGGCGCGCCGACCCGGCGGGCAAGATCACGTTCTCCGCGTTGATGGCGGCGCTCACGTCGGAGGGCGAGAGCCCCTTTGCATACAGCCGTGCCAAATCGAGATCCACATTGATCAGCCGGGGCGCCCCCCCGTAGGGGAACGGGATGGTCGAGCCCTGGGCCGTCGCGAGCGGCGTGCGGACGAAGTTGGACACGTAGTCGTTCAAGTTGGCTTGCGACATGGTGCTCGAGCCCACGCCGATCTGGAGGATCGGGACGTCGGTCGCGTTGAACCGGAGGATGATAGGCGGCGTGATCCCCGGGGGCAGAATCCGCGTGTTGCTCTGCGATGCCGCGGTGAGCTCCGCGATGCCCGTCGCGACGTCCGCGGTGGGCTGGAAGAACACCTTGATCACCGCGACGCCGTCGAGCGATTGCGACTCGATATGCTCGATGTCGTTGACGGTCGCCGAGTAGGACCGCTCGACGATCGTGACGACGCGCTGCTCCATCTCTTCGGGCGACATCCCCTGATACTGCCAGATCACCGTCGCCACCGGCAACGGGATCGCCGGGAAGATGTCCACCGGCGTGGTCATGATCGCCACCAGCCCGGCGATGAGGACGAGGAGAGACCCGCAGATGAACGTGTAGGGGCGCCGCAGCGCGATACGAACGATCCACATCATGGCTCGAGCCTCACAGGTCCCGTCCCAGGAGCGCCTCGAGCGAGGCCCGGGCGATCTGGTACGTGAAGCGGGCGCTTACGAGCGCGAGGTCTGCCTGGATGAGAGCGGTCTGGGACGTGAGCACGTCCAGGATCGTCGCGATGCCGGCGCGATACCGCGCCTGGATCACCCGCAGCTCCTCGGTCGCGAGCCGCACCGATTCGCGCGAGAGGGCGATGTCCTGCTCGGCGACGCGCAGGCTGCCGAGCAGCCGCTGGGCCTCGGCACGCACGAAGCGCCTGGTGTCCGACGACGTCGCGGTCGCTACCTCGGCGGCGACCTTCGCCTGCGTGACGGACGCCTCGCGCACGAACCCGTTGAACAGCGGGAACGAGGTGCTGAACGCGACGATCCACCCCGACCGCAGCGCTCCGGTGACGCGCCCGTCGTTCGACCAGTTGTAGCCGGCGCCGAGCGAAATCGTGGGGAGGTACTGCGTCTCCGAGGCGCGGACGGCCGCGGCGCCGGCGCTCGCCAGCGCTTGGGCGTTGACCACCGCCGGTGCGGCCGCCGGCGCCAGCGCGAGCACGCCCGAGTCGCTGAGCGCGAGCGGGACTGGCTCGAGCGCGGTGAGCGGGTCGGCATCCACCGGGCCGTCGGCGCCGACGAGCCGCCCGAGCGCCGCAGTCGTCATGCCGAGCGTGTCCCGGGCGGCGAGCCATTGGCGGCGCGCCGTCGACGCCGCCAGCTGCGCGAGCAGCACGTCGGCCCGCGTGGCCGTGCCCGCGGCGAGACGGTCGCGGGCGTAGCCGAGGCCGAGGTCGGCCTGCGCCATGGATTCCACCGCCACGCGCACGAGCTCGTGCGCCCGCAGCACGTCGAAATAACCCCGTCTGGCGAGCAGGATCGTGGCGTAGCGTTGCTGCACGAGCCCGGCATCGGCGGCCTGGCTGATCGCGTCGGCTTGGCTCCGTTGCGCGCCGCGGCGGCCGCCCGTGAAGACGTCGACCGCCGCCGCGATTCCGGCGCCGTACGCGTTCACCGTGCTCGGTTGCGCGAGGGACGTCAGCCCGGCGCTCGCAAGCGATTGATCGGTCCAACCCGCGCTGGAATTGAGCGCGACACTCGGGAGATACGCCCCGAGGGTCACGCGCCGCAGGGCGGCCGCGTCTCGTACCGCGCCCTGCGCGCTGGCAACGCCCGGGCTGTACGCCAGAGTCCGCGCAACCACCGCCTCGAGCGGCAAGCGGGGCCCGAGCCCGGACGTATCCGGCGCCTGACTCAGACCGACGCCGGGAAGGCACGAGCCGAAGACGATGACCAGCGCGAGCCGCTTCACGGCCGGACCGGTCCTGTGCCCGCGCCCGTGCGCGCGATAGCAGCAGCAATGTCGTCCAGGTCAGTGTCGGTCAGCTCGAGACCGGCAGCGCCGATCCAGCCGTCCACCTGAGCCGGGGAGCGCGCGCCGACGATCGCGCCGTTCACGCCCGGCCAGGCGAGCGTCCAGGCCACCGCCACTGCGGCAACCGTCACGCCGTGACGCTCGGCGATGGGCCGCAACGCGTCCGCCAGGGCGACATTGCGGCGCAGTCCAAGGCCCGTAAAGTCGGGAGAGCGATAGCGCCAGTCGTCCGCACCCAGCGCGGCGGCCCGCTCGAGGCTGAACGCGCCCGTCAGGAGGCCCGACTGCATCGGGCTGTAGACGATGACCCCCGTGCGGTGTGCAGCACACCAGGGAAGCTCCGCGGCCGCAACTTCCCGGCGGATCGCCGAAAACGGCGGCTGCAGGGTGTCCACATGCCCGAGGCGCTCGGCCGCGTCGAGCTGCGCCACGTCGTGATTGGAGAGCCCGACCGCGCGGACCTTCCCTTCTTCTTTCAGCTGCAACAGGGTCCCCCAGTAGTCTTCGAGCGCGGTGCCGTCCTCGGCAGGCCAATGCATCTGGTACAAATCGATGCGCTCGACATCGAGCCGGCGGAGTGAGGCCTCGACCTCGCGGCGCAGGCTCAACGGATCCCCGATCCGGCGGGGCGTGGCGGCGCGGTCGCGCTCGTCCCACACGAGGCCGGCCTTGGTGAAGACGTATGGCCGGTCGTCGAGCGGGATGTCGCGCAGCGCGCGGGCGACGATCTCCTCTGAGTGACCGAGGCCGTACACGGCCGCGGTATCGATCCAGTTGATGCCGCGCTCGACGGCTTGACGAATCGCCGCGATCGACGCCGTGTCGTCCTGGTTGCCCCAGGCGAAGGTCCATCCGCCGCCGCCGATCGCCCACGCGCCGAAGCCGACGCGCGTAATCCGCATGCCCGTCGTGCCGAGCGGCGCCGTGGGAAGCGTGTCCGTGTCGTGCATGGTGTGGGTCATACGTACCCTCCTCAGTGACGCCTTCTGCAGGCGTCGGTCTATCATGTCAGCGACACCGCTCAAGTCCGACGGGTTGATGGACTTGAGCGCTTCCATCTCGAGTCGGCTCAGTTGGAGTCCCTGACGCAGCAGCCACAGCAACACCCCATGGGGGTTGTACCGAAAGGCCTCACGCAACTCCTCGTCGGTGAGGAGCTTGCCAATCAGGATCTCCACGCTCTGCTGCGTCATGACTCCGCGTGCCTCACTGCGCTCGCGCAACCTTGGTCGCCGCGGCGGGGAACTTGTCCACGATCGCCTCGACGGTCTTCTTGAGCTCCTGCTCGTACTGCGCCTGGTTGTCCGAAACCGTCGCAACGCCCTGACCACGCCACAACAAGGCCTTGGTCTTAGGGTCGAACACATCGACGATCACGGTCCCCTCGGTGTATTGCGTCACCGTCGGAGCAGTCTGGATTCCCCAGTCGCCGCCCCAGCCACGACCGTAGCGGCGTCCCCAGCCGCTCCACCAGTGCGGCCGCCACGCGTACCCATAATCCCAATACGTGACGTCGAGCTTCTGATTGGTGCTGGCGTAGTAGGCGATGCAGAAATCGGGGTTACTGTCGCTCGCGACGTAGCCGAGACCCGCGAACTCCTGGGCCAGGTCGGTCCGGAGCGCCCGGTTCGAGATCGAGTTCACGAGCATCGGGTCGTTGGTCGATGAGACAGCGCCCGCGATCTTGGGTTGGGGGGTCGGCGAGACACGGAACGTGTGCAGCCCGGTGAAGCTCGCGTCGGGACTGAGTGCGGTGCGCACGCTGATCCCCGGAGCGCAGGCGCCTATCGCGAGCAGTGTCGTGGTTGTCAGAAACCGTGTGAATCGCATGGTTTTCTCCTGTGGTGTGTGAAAACGTGGTCGCCACCCGCCTTTGCACCCGACGTGCCACACAGGCGCGACTGGGGCGCGGGCGTGGAAGTCACTATGGTGTCGCGGGTTTGGGCTCGCGCCGACGACCTACGGCGTGGCGGGGGAAGCGGCGTGTGTTGATGAACGCCGAGCAGAAGTGCGCGGAAGTCGACGGCGCTTAGGCAACGCCCGCCCACCGTTCCATCGCTCGGACGACGACCGAGAAGTCTTCGTCACTGTGCGCCGCCAACTGCCGGCCGCGCTCAGCGGCGGCTACCTGCACGGCCGCGACGGTCGCAGGCATCGGAACCGACAGCTCCATGGCCGTCTCCACGATCAACCCGAAGTCCTTGAACATCAGCCGCAGCGCGAACGCGGGCGGGTACTGGTCTTTGCGCGCGTTCTCGAGCTTCGCTTTCTGACTGGGCGAGACCACCGCGGTTTCGCCCAGCACTTGTATGAACCGCTCGCGGGGCAGCCCGGCTTTCAGGCCGAGCGCGATCGCCTCGGCCAGGGCCTGAACCCCCAGGCCCAACAGCGTGTTGACGCATAGTTTCATCGTCGCACCGGCGCCACTAGGCCCGAGATAGAAGGTCTTGCTGCCCAGCACCGCGAGGATCGGCTGGCACTTCTGGTACACGTCCTCCTCGCCGCCCACGAAGATCACGAGCTGCCCCTGCTCCGCCTGCACGGTACTCCCGGAAACGGGGGCGTCGAGCACGGCTACGCCCTTGCTCCGCGCCGCCTCGTGCAGGCGGCGCGAGGTGCGCGGGCTCACGGTGCTCATCTCGATCACGACCGCACCGGGTCGCGTGCCCGCCAGCGCGCCGTCGGGTCCGAACATCACCTCCTCCAAGGCGGCGTCGTTCGCGACGCTGGAGCACACGACGTCGACGCCGGCCGCGAGCTGTTTCGCCGTCGGCGCCACCTTCGCGCCGCTTTGCTCCAACGGCCGGGTACGCTCCGGGGTCCGGTTGTAGACGAGCACGTCGTGGCGGGCTGCGAGTAACCGGCCCGCCATGCGGCTCCCCATCGCTCCCAGTCCAATAAAGCCCACACGCATTGTCTCACCCCAGCCATTGTGGATTCTGATACGTGCCATCGAAATGATGAGTCGTCTTGTAGAGCTCATACTTTCCGTCGCGCGCGGCATGCGCCGTCCGCTCGAGCAGGGCCGCCACGGCCGCCTCGCTCAGCGGGCAAAAGCTGCGGGCCGCGTGTAGCGCCTGCTCGAGCACCGGCAACGAGTCGCAGCCCGTGATCACCACGCTGGTCGGCAGGTTCATGGCATAGTGGAGGCATTCGACGGCGGTCACGCTGCCGCTCACCAGAACGAACGGATCGCCCATGGGCTTCATGCCCAGCACGCCGATATCCTCGGCGACGAGCACGGGCAAGACTTGCTTCGCGAAGCTGTCGTAATGGGCATCCATCACGTTCAACGGCATCTGCACCGCGTCGAACCTGAACCCGTGCGTCCGGGCGGTGTCGAGCATCCGGAGGTGGATGGCGGGGCTCTTGTGGCCGGTGAAACCGACGTAGCGAATCTTGCCGGCGCGCTGCGCCGCCAGCACCGCTTCCAGCGCGCCGTCAGCGCCGAACACGCGCTCCGGATCCGTCATGCGGATCACCTCGTGGAATTGCATGAGGTCGATGCGGTCGGTCTGGAGCCGGCGGAGCGATTCCTCGATCTGCTGCGAAGCGCTCTCCTTGCTGCGGCCGTCGATCTTGGTCATGAGAAACGCCTTGTCGCGATAGCCGTCGCGCAGCGCCTTTCCCATGCGGAGCTCACTCGCCCCACCGTTGTAGTCCCAGCAGTTGTCGAGGAAGTTGATCCCGTTGTCGACGGCGGTGCGGACGATGCGGATGGCCTCCAGCTCGTCCGCCTGCCTCCCGAGGTGGTAGCCGCCCACACCGATCAGCGACACCATCTCGCCGGTGCGTCCCAAGCGACGGTAGGGAATGTCCATGCACGGCCGTACTTGCACGCCGCATGCCAGCCGCCCGGCGAATGAATTGCGGATGTCATACTGGTGCAGCTGTCGATCGTTGAGCAGAACTGCGTGGAGAACGACGCTGATGGGTACGCTCAAGCGGGTATTGTCGGCTTGTCGGGCACCTGAAGCTTGGAGGGTAAGGTGAAATAGAAACTCGCGCCGCGCGGAGCGTTGCTCCCCGCCCACAAGCGACCGCCATGCGATTCCACGATGGAGCGGCTGATGGACAGCCCCATGCCGGTCCCGTGGGGCTTCGTGGTAAAGAACGCCTTGAAGATCTGATCCGCCTGCGGCGGCAGCCCTATGCCGGTATCGCTCACGGACACCAGGAGCTCTTCGTTGTCCGCCGGCTGCGACTTGATGGCCAGCTCGCGCCTCCCGTTCACATTCTTCATAGCGTCAGCACTGTTCATCATGAGATTCATCATGACCTGCTGTAATTGCACGCGATCTCCCACCACCTGGCGAAGGTCCTCCGCGAGCTCCGTCTGGACGGATATGGCGTATCGCGTGGCCTCGCCGCGCAGCAGGACGACCATCTCCCGAATAACTTCGTTGATGTCGACCAATTCCCGTTGCGGAGTACCCTTCGTGAACAACAGGCGGATCCGACCGATGATGTCGGCCGCACGCATTGCGTCTTTGACGATTCTCGACGCAGCGGCGCGCGCCTCTTCCACATCCGGGTCATCGCGCGTAAGCCATCGCAAGCAAGCATTCGCGTCGGTGGCGGCGGCGGTAATCGGTTGATTGACTTCGTGCGCCAGAGACGCTGTCAGCTCCCCCATGGTGGTCACGCGGTTCACGTGCGCGAGATCTTCCTGCGCCTGACGCAGTCTCTCGCGCTCTTCCTCCGCCCGTTTGCGGTCGGTCACGTCGATCGATGTACCGACATATTCCAGGACATCGCCGGATATGTTACGAACGGGATGCCCAGTCGAGCGAACGTATTTCATTGTTCGGTCTGGAAGAACGAGGCGGAATTCCACGTCAAAGTGAGAGCCTTCCTCCGGCCTTTCAAGAAAAACCTCGCTGCGTACCCTATCACGATCCTCGGGATGAACGCGCTGGTAAAACGCTTCGTCTGACGGTATGCCCGCCTCCGGATCGAAGGCAAACAGGCGGTAATTTTCCTCTGACCAGTAGACACTCCGTCTGGCGGTCACGCTCCATGCCCAAATCCCTGTATGGGCCAACCGCTGTGCTTCCGCTAAGTAACCCTCGCTCCGCCGCAGCTCCTCTTGCGCACGCTTACGATCACTCACGTCCATTACCGCTCCGACAAACTCGATGCGGGCCGGTTGATCGCTTAAGGCGTGAGCCACAACATCGACGTGCTTGACCGCGCCATCGGGCATCACCAAGCGATATTCATGCTCAAAATCCCTTCCATCCTGCGACGCGCGCTCGATGGTCTCTCTCACCAAGGGCGCGTCGTCCGGATGAACTCGGTGGAGGATAAGCTCGACGGTCGGTGTCGTCGTTCGGTCGTATTGGAAGATTCGAAACGTTTCGGCGGACCAGATGATCTCGCCGGTGGACGGCCTCCAGCCGAAGCTCCCCGTATGACTGAGCCGTTGCGCTTCCGCCAAATACGCCTCGCTGCGCTCGAGCTTCCGTTCCGCGAATCGCCGATCCACCCACGACGTCAGCAGTGCCAACCCCAGGACGAGAAAGGTGACGACCGCAATTCCCGTGGTCCCAACTAGCGAGATACTGACCGCGTGCGACAGGTCCGCCGGCACGCTGGACGGCGTGAAGCTCGCGGCGGCCATGCCGGTGTAATGCATGACCGGAATCGCAGACCCCATGACGACCGCCCCGGCTAACTTTTCCCAGCCGATCCCCGTCTTCTCATTGCGGAACCGAAAGGCAATCGAAAGCGCGCCGAGTGAAATGAGAATCGCGAGCACGACGGAAAGGACGACGAGAACGGAATTGAACTGGGTGACAGCCGGTAGACGTATGGCGGCCATGCCGATGTAATGCATGCCGGCAATCCCCGCACCCATCAGCACACTTCCGGCGACCACGCGGGACACACTCATGTGCTGCCGGCTCACGACGTGCAGTGCAATGACCGACGCGAGGATGGCCGCAAGCAGTGACAGCAGAACGGTCGGCCAGTGATAAGCGACGGGGATCGGCAGGACGAACGCCAGCATTCCGAGGTAGTGCATCGACCAGATGCCGGTTCCCATGGCACCGGCCCCACCCAGCAGCCACACCGCGCGGGTCGAGCCGGCCGCGGCCGTTACGCGAGCCGCCAGATCCAGGGCAGCGTACGACGCAACCATGGCGATCAGCACCGAAAGCACCACGAGCGCGTAGTTGTACGAGCCAATCAAGTTCACGGATCCCTCGTGAAGCTTGAAATGAGCGTTTGGTGCGTCGCCGCGCTAGGTCTGGCTCGACGCTCTCCCGAGCTTTAGCAGCGCCATGCTGGCGAACTCCGACCGGTCCGCTCAATCGGCCCGTTCCCCGTCGTGTGGCATCATCATTTCCCTGGCGCAGCCGTGAGCAGCAGCGTTGGTGTCTTGGCAGTGGCGCTCACTTGGAAGCGGATCCACATCCCGGCGGCGCCATGCCCGGGAACGCCGCAGAAGATCAGATAGTCCCCCGCGGGTTGCGCCGTGAATCGCATCGTGTCCGTCGCCTCCGACACCAACCCCTGGTCCAGGTTGAGCGTGAACGCCCGCGGAATCGCGGGTGCCACGGACTGGACCGGCAGCGGCGTGGTGGGCTTGATGATTTCCGCGCTGTGCGGCAGCATCCCGTCGTGGTTGCGAAAGTCGATCTCGGTCTGCCATCCCAAGGGCACCACGAACGTGAGTCCACCGTCCGAGTACCCATTGAAGTTGAGCGCCCCGTTCAGGCCGGTGAGCCCGGCGATGAGCTGGAATCGCGCCGTCCGCGCCGCAGCGTCGAAGCCGAGCCACTTCGGGTCGATCGCCTGCCCCTGGGCGCGAGCGGACGCGGCGCCCACGATGGCGAAGACTCCCGCCACCGCGATGAGGGTCCGCACGTGCCGAGTAATCGGAGATCCAGACATCTGTTGACTCCTCCAGGATAGTGGCCTCGCCATCACGCTCCAGCGGCGCCGTCCTCTTGCACGCCATGTGCCAAACGACTCGCCGCTCGGCCGGTCAGGACAAGTTGCGGCCCCGCCGATGGTTCGGCGGCAGGACGGTGCGGGCGCCTGCGTGATGCGGCGGCGTGACGTGTGGAAGTCCAGGCAGAAGTGCGCGGAACCGAACAAGCTGGTAGAATGCCCCTCGAGACGGCTGCGCGATTCCTGTTGGTGAGCTCCGGCTGTGGGGGAAACAGCGGTATGCACGGGCCTAGGCTCCTCTGGCGTCGCACCAAGCCGGCGTTTCGCAACTACGCCGTGGCGGGAGTGTCGACCGCCGTGGCCCTGGGCATCGCGCGGTGGCTGGATGTCCACTTCGAGAGCGCTCCCGTGTCGTTGTTCCTGTGCGCCGTCATGCTCAGTGCATGGCTCGGAGGCGTGGGGCCGGGCTTGCTCGCGGCGGCGCTCTCCGCGGCGGCGTTCTCCTACTACTTCGTGAGTCCGATCTTTGCGCTGGCCGTGGACAGTAAGGAGATCCCCCGTTTCGTCATGTTCGTGCTGGCGTCCGCCTTGGTCGGCTCACTGAGCGCCGCTCAACGCCGCAGCATGCAATCGCTCCGGAAGACGGCGGAGGCGCTGCGCGAGACACAGGCAGCACTCGCTCACGTCACCCGGGTCATGACGATGGGGGAGCTGGCCGCCTCCATCGCCCATGAAGTCAACCAGCCGCTCGCCGGCGTCGTGATCAACGGCAATGCCTGCCTCCGTTGGCTGGCGGGAGAGTCGCCCAATCTCCCAGAGGCCCGCGAAGCCGCGCAGCGCATCATTCGCGACGGAACCCGGGCCAGTGAGATCATCTCGCGGATTCGCGCCCTCGCGAAGAAAGCGAGCACGCTGAGCGAACGTGTGGACCTGAACGAGGCGATCGGGGAGGTGCTCACGCTGTGCCAGGGCGAAGCCCGGAAACACGACGTGGAGCTACGCGCGCAGTTGCCCGGCGATCTCCCGCCGGTGCGGGGCGACCGCGTGCTGATCCAGCAGGTAGTGTTGAATCTGGTCGTGAACGGGATCGAGGCGATGAGTGGCGCGCAGGACCGCGCGCGGGAGCTGATAATCCAGGCGCAGGGCGAGGCGGATGAAGTGCGTGTGACGGTGCGCGACTCGGGCGTCGGGCTCGACGCGCAAACGGTGGCGCGGATCTTCGATGCGCTCTACACCACCAAACCCGGGGGCCTGGGCATGGGGCTGTCGATCAGTCGCACCATCGTCGAGAATCACGGGGGGCGGCTGTCGGTCGTCGCGCAGGACGGTCCTGGCGCGAGCTTTGAGTTCACCCTTCCGGTGTACCGCTAAGATCGTTCATGCCGACGCCTAGAGCCGCCGTGTTCGTCGTGGACGACGACGCATCGGTGCGGGAGGCCTTGGGGAGCCTGCTGCGGTCGGCGGGGTTCGCCGTCGAGACGTTTGCGTCGGCTCAGGAGTTCCTGGCTTGCCCGCCGGCGGATTTGCCGGGGTGCTTGGTCCTGGACGTCGGGCTGCCGGACCTGAGCGGGCTCGATCTGCAGCAGCGGATGGCCGAAATGAACAGGGAGATCCCCATCGTGTTCATTACCGGCCACGGCGACGTGCCGACGTCGGTGCGGGCGATGAAGGCTGGGGCGGTCGAGTTCCTCACGAAGCCGTTCGGTGAGCGGGATCTGTTGGACGCGATCCGGCAGGCGATCGACCGCGATAAGATCGCCCGCCAGCAACACGCCGAGCTGTCCGAGCTCCGCCGGCGGTACGCCTCCCTGACGCCGCGCGAGCGGGAAGTGCTGGAGTGGGTGGTGTCCGGACTGCTGAACAAGCAGATCGCGGCCGAGCTGGGGACGAGGGAAATCACCGTCAAGGTTCATCGGGGGCAGGTGATGCGGAAAATGCAGGCCGCATCGTTGGCGGACCTGGTGAGAATGGCCGAACGGCTGCGCATCCGGTACGCCAAGCCTCGAGGGTAGCCTATACCAAGATCTAGTACCCTGCGTGCCCGCCCCGTGAGATGTTGCGTCGTGGCTCACTATCCGCTGATCGCCGTCGTCGATGATGATGATTCCGTCCGCGAATCCTTGCGCGGCCTGTTCAGGTCGGTTGGGTACGCGGCCCGGGGATTCGCTTCGGGCGCCGATTTCCTGCAATCCGATGATTTGCCCAGGACCGACTGTGTGGTACTCGATGCGCGCATGCCCGGGATGACGGGCCTCGACGTACAGCGCCGGTTGATATCCAGCCATCCGGACCTGCCGGTCATCTTTATGACGGCACATGACGACGCCCAGACGCGCTCCCAGGCCTTGAGCGATGGAGCCGTGGGCTACCTCATCAAACCCTTCAGTGAGGAAGCGCTCCTGGACGCGGTCCAGGCGGCGCTCGGCTCGACATGATCGCGAAAGGTGGGGACACGCGTCGTCCCGTGTGCGTCGTGGATGACGATGCATCCGTGCGCGAAGCGGTGGGAGGCCTGCTGCGGTCCGTCGGAATGACGGTGGAGACCTTTGGGTCGGCGCGGGAGTTCCTGGCCAGCGCGCGGCGCGATGCGCCGAGCTGCCTGGTCCTCGACGTAGAGCTGCCCGGGCTCAGCGGCCTCGATCTGCAGCAGGAGCTCGTGAAGGGAAACGTGAGGGTTCCGATCATTTTTCTCACCGGCCACGGCGACATTCCGATGTCGGTGCGGGCAATCCAAGCGGGAGCGCTGGATTTTCTGACCAAGCCCGTGGACGTGGACCAGCTGCTCGGTGCGATCGAAAGAGGCATAACGCAGGATCACGGTGCCGTGCGCAGCGGCGGGGTCATCGGGACGTCGCCATCCTGGCGCGGGGTGTTGGCGCAGGCGGCGAAGGTGGCGCCGGCGGAGACGACGGTGCTCCTCACTGGGGAGTCGGGGACGGGCAAGGAGGTGGTGGCGCATCTGATCCACCGCGGGTCACGCCGGGCCGAGGGCCCGTTCGTCGCGCTCAACTGCGCGGCGCTCCCCGAGGCGCTGCTCGAGTCGGAGCTGTTCGGTTACGAGAAGGGGGCCTTCACCGGGGCAGTGTCGGCCCGGGCGGGGCGGCTGGAGCAGGCGGCCGGGGGCACGCTGTTTCTGGACGAGGTGGGGGAGATGAGTCCGGTGGTGCAGGCGAAGGTGCTGCGGGTGCTGCAGGAGCGGGAGTTTCAGCGGCTCGGCGGCACGCGGACACTCAAGGCCGACGTACGCGTCATCGCCGCGACCAACCGCGACCTGCAGGTGGCGATGACCAAGGGTGCGTTTCGCGATGACCTGTACTATCGGCTGCACGTATTCGCGATCCACCTGTCGCCGCTGCGGGAGCGCCCGGAAGACATCCTGCCGCTGCTCGAGCACTTCGTCGACGAGCTGGGGCCGGTGGTGCTGGGGCGGCCGGCGGCGGGGATTTCGCGGGAGGCGCGGGCGCATTTCCTGGCCCACGCCTGGCCGGGGAACGTGCGCGAGCTACGCAACGCGGTGGAGCGGGCCCTGATTCTCTGTGAGGGGGGCTTGATCAATCCCGAGCACCTGCCTTGGCGCGTGGAGGCTTCGAACGGCGCGCCTCTGATCCCCCTCCCCCTGCCCGCTCCCGCGGCCGCCGCTCCCCCCGCAGGCGGAGAGTTCCCGGCGCAGGGTGTGGATCTCGAGGCCATCGAGCGCGAGCTCATCGAGGGCGCGCTAAAACAGACCGGCCGCAACAAGTCCCGGGCTGCCAGGCTGCTCGGCCTGAGCCGCAGCAAGCTCTACTCCCGCATGGAGCGTTTTGGCCTTGCGTAGCTCGGGCTCATTCCGACAGCGATGGGCCGATCCGGCGCTTACCGTGCTCGCTATCGAGTTGGCGGTGGCGATCTTCATCGTGGCGCCGGTGGGCGTACTCGCACCCAAGAGCGGTCTGGTGCCCCCGCTCCTCTTGACCGCCCTCGTCGTCACGCCGGTGCTCCTCGCCGCGGTGCTCGTCGCCTCCACGAGTGGGGCCGCGAGGGCAGCGGTCTTCGTGGCCATCGCCCTTATCGTGACGGGGATTGTGCTGGGGTTTCAGGGGCCGTCGGTGGCCGGTACCTACCTGCACCTGATCGGCTCGCTGCTCCTGGGCGGCGCGCTGATATGGGTGGTCGCCCGCGCCGTGTTCGCGCCCGGTCGGGTGACCTACCATCGGCTCGTGGGCACGCTCGTGTTGTATCTGATGATCGGCAGCACGTTCGCGGGGCTCTACGGCACGCTCGGCCTGCTGGTGCCTCACGCCTTCGGGGGCATGCCTCCCCGGGAGGACGGGCCTGCCGTCATCGCCCACGCGCTGTACTTCAGCTTCGTGACGCTCACCACTGCCGGCTTCGGCGACGTTGTCCCGACGCATCCGCTCACCCGCGGCCTCACCAATCTCGAGACGGTCGTCGGTCAGCTCTTTCCAGCGACGTTGATCGCCCGCATGGTCACGCTCGAGCTTACGTCGCGGCACGGCGCCGCAGGCGTCGACCCCGCGCGCTGAAGTCGGCGCTAGTCGCGCCGGAGCGCTCCAGCGCTTCCAGCCCCGTCAAGGCGTCACCTCGATCGTCGCCATCATGCCCTTGTCTTCGTGGGAGAGGAGATGGCAGTGGTACACGAACCTCCCGACAATGACCGGATCGGTGAACGGGATGATCAGCTTCACCGCGCCGTGCACGGGCACGTTGACGATGTCCGCATAGCCGTCGAACGGTTGCGGCACACCATTCAGCTCCGTGACCTGGAAGTGCGTCTGGTGGATGTGAAAATCATGCAGCTCGCCGGACTCGTTCCGGACGGTCCACTCCTCCACGGCCCCGAGCTTGACGCGCGTATCGGTGCGGCCGGGGTCGAACGTCCGGCCGTCGATGAAGAGCGTGTCCCCGTCCTCGGTCTCGGAAAACACGATGGTGCGGCGGCCCGTGACTGCGCCCCGCAGATCGGCGACCGGGAGCAGCTTCTCGGGGAGTGCGATCGGCGTGACCGCGGCCCCCACGACGCGCAGGGTCGCGAGCACCGCGCCCGTGTAGTGGTTGCCTTGGGGACCGGTGCTGAAGGGAGCGGTCCGGAGCGCATAGGTTCCGGGGCCGGCCGCCTGCACGAGGACTTCCTCTCGGGCCCCGGGCTCGAGCAGGAGCTGCCGCTTCGGGATCAAGTGGGCGAGGCGATAGCCGTCGCGCGCCACCTCGTAGAAACGGTGTCCATCGAGCGTGAGCGGATAGTACAGGTCCGCTCCGACGTTCCCGATACGCCACAGCTGCGTCTCGCCAGGGCGGAGTGTAATCGTCGGATTGAGCATCCCGTTCACGGTACGGATGACGTCGTCGCCGATGTCGCGGTGCACTATATGCCCGTCCCCGATTTGCGCGTCCTTGAGCAGCAGCACGTGCTCGGGCAAGGCGCGCAGCTCCGGAAACGGATCGAGCAGGCCCTCCACGATCAACGCCCCGGACATGCCGTTGCGCACCTGGTCGTCGGAACGCCCGTGTGGATGCGGGTGGTACCAGTACAGGCCAGGCGGATGGGTCGACGGGATGAGGATCTCGTAATCCTGCGCGCGTCCGGGCGCCACGTGCAGGAACACGTTGTCCGACCTGCTGAGCGACGAGACCGACAGGCCGTGCGTGTGCAGGTTCGTCTCGTCGTCCAACCCGTTGACGAGGCGCAGCCGCAGCGTATCACCCGGACGCACGCGCAGCGTGGGGGGCACGTAGCTCCCGTTGTACGTCGCGGCGATGACTGGCCGGCCCGCGACGCTCACCGCCGCTCGCGCCGCGGTGAGCGTCAGCTCGAGCACACCCTCACGGCTCGCCACGACGACCGGGTCGCGAAACGTGTCGGGCCGGACCGGGGCGGCATCGTGCGCGTCGAGGACGGCGACGAACAGCGCCAGCGGGACGACCGCTCGCAGCTTCAAGGGGTTCCGCACAGTGCGGCAATCAGCATGACCGTCACGGCATGCGTGCGGCCGGTCATTCGCCCTCCTTAGCCAGCGTCCCGGTATGCACGCGATTCCCGGGCTGGTGGTCCAGCGTTACCGGCGCCGGCCCGGCCGCGAGCCGGAGCTGCCGTTGGGCGCGATCGCGGCTGATCCAGACGATGGAGTCGCCGCACATGATCGCGTCCACGGGATAGCGCTGGCGCGCGAAAGACTCCGCGTCGGAGCTGGCTACCGCGGTGCCCGGGAAATAATAGAAGCAGCGTTCGCCTCCCGGGTGGCTGTGGATCACCCCCACTGTCCCTACCCATCCTGCCTCCTCGCACGTCTGCCGCGCCAGCACGTGAGTCCGGGTCGAGTAAACGGGATCCACGTCGGCGGGAGCGATGCGCTGCACGAAAACGACGGGACCGCGGACCTGGCCGATCATACAGCCCATGAACTCGGTGGCGTGTGAGCCGTATGCCAGTGTGAGATAGCGGCGCGCCTGATCGGACACGACCAGGACGCGCGCCATCATGGACGCGGCGCCTGCATCGCTCGCAGCCCCGAGATGCAGCCCGAGCAAGGCCATCAACCCTGCTGTCGCACTCGCAGCGTGGAGCGGCGAAGCTCTCACGAGCGCCCCCCGTACTGCGTCAGCACCTGCGGTTGGAGCGTGCTCGAGCCGAGGCACCACCACGCCCCGAGGACGCGCAGGCAGCGCAGGTACGTGGGTTCAGGCACGCGCAACGTGATCGTGGTGTTCATGGAGTTGTGCGTCTCGCACGCAGCGTGCCAGCGGCCAGGCGATGTCGGCCCTTTGGGCAAGTTGTGGCGGTGCCATGCGTTCGATCACTGGAAGGCCGTCGCTCCTCGAGATGCGACCGGCTCGGAGATGCCGAAGGTCGAGCAGAACTGCCCGGAAGCCGACAAAGGCAGAGTCGCCCTGGATCAAGTGGATCTTGTGGAGCGGACTGACTGACGTTCCAGGCTCAAGGCCGGCGCTCCAGCGCGTCGCGGTCCCACTTCCCGAGGTCCGCCGCCGCATCGTAGGTACTCTGGAGGAACGCCAGCAGCGCGTCCACCGGCGAGCTGGCGGCCCGGACCGCGGCGTAGGGCAGGATGAAGATGCCCATATCCTTCTGGTAGGACACGGCGCTGGGCAGCGGGACGAGGTCTCGCAAGCCCGCGGGCTCGGGTGCCGCATAGGCGTAGAACGCCGCCTCCTGCACGGCGCCGCTACCGGGCCAGAAGCCGGCGCTGATCACCTCGTGAGAGTAGGCCTCTTGCGTCATCCGGTCCGCCCCCGGCCGCTCGGGGGCCCGCCGGCCGGAGAACCGCGTCACCGCGAGGTCGAAGCTGCCCCAGAAGAAATGCACTGGGCTGCATTTGCCGAGAAACGGCGCGCGAAACCGCTTGAACACTTCATCGCTCTGGACGAGGATGCGCCAGTGCCGATTGGCGTACTCCGGATCGTAGGATGCATGCGTTTCATCGTCCGTGAAGGGAGTCTTGTGCTCCGCCTCGACCGGCATGGGCCAGATCTTGACGCGCATGCCCAACGTGTCGAGTGCGGCGAGATAGGCGCGGTAGAATGCCGCCACGGAGCGCGGGCGTAGCGCGATTTTCTGCACCGCTCCCTCCCCCGTCCGGAGCACCAGCTCGTGCTCGACAAAGTCGAACTCCGCGTCGAGCGTGCGGCTGCCGTACGGCATCGGGCCTGTCGCGAGTCCCCGCGCCGTGACGCGCAGCGCAATCTGCCACCAATGGTTCTGCCGGGAAGCGAGCGCGAGACAGGTCTTCCCCACCATCTGCGTCCACATGTGGAGCGTGGCGTACGTGTCCCGCCACTCCTCGAGCGGCAGGGCCGGCCAGAGATCGCGTGTCGTGAGGTCCGGGGTCATGGCGCGTTCGAGACTGTACGGCCTGGATTACACCGCGTCAACCAGGGACAATCGCGAGGACGACTAGTAGGCATCCAGCGGCACAGCCCGTTCCACGTCACCGCGCTCGCCCCGTGCACTCCACCGGAACCACACCACGCTCGTCGCGGCCCACAGGTAAATCGTCCCCACCACCCACATCAACAGACCGCCCAGCTGCTGGTCCGCGAGCGGCGCGAGGCTCCACACCCGCGGCGCCGTCGTGTAGAAGGGATACAGCACGGCCTCCGCGAGGGTAATCATCGCGCCAGCGATCGACATGGGGAAGCCCAGCAAGAAGAGATATACGAGCTGGGTGGGGTAGCTCGCTCTCGGCAGCTCCGGCACGGGCGACAGCACGGGCCACCACATGATCACCGCCGTTGCGATGAACACGAGGTGCTGGACGATGTGCAGCGGATGGTGCTCCAGCGCCGCCTCGTAGAATTGCGGGAAGTGCCACAGGGTGATCGGCACGGAAAAGAGCAGGCCCGCCATGAGCGGGCGTGTCGCCCAACGGGCGAACGACGAGACCCAGCGAGGCCGGAGCAGCGGCCGGACCACCCACGCGGGAGTCCCATACAACAAGAGCGGCGGAAACACGAGGGTGAGCGCGAGATGCTGCGCCATGTGGGCGCTGAAGAGATAGGCGTCCGAGAGGTTGTGGAGCGGACCGTTGAGTGTCACCCCCAGCACCGCCAGTGCGGCGGCGAACGACGCGACGCGCCGACGCGGCGCGCGGAGCCCCCCCCAATACACATAGAGCCCGCCCAGCAGGGCGAGCCCGATCACCACGCTCGGATGCAGGTCCCACTGCTGCCAGGGCGGCGGGGCCGGAGGGGGCGCGGGGAGCGTCATCCGGCGCCCGGGGCACCCCTTAGCGTGAGCGCGCCGAAAAAGAGGAACAGCAAAGCGACCATCACGCCGACCGCGAGCAACAAGGGAACGCCGAACAGGAAGGTGAAGAACTTGCTGTCGGCCTTCAGGTGCATGTAGAACATCACCACCAATGCGAACTTCGCGGCCGACAGCACGAGCAGCACCGGGACGAGCACGGGGTGGAACGCCGGCACGTAGAACACGCCCACCTCGAGCACGGTGAGGATCACGAGCACCGCGCCGACCCGCAGATAGACGTCCGCCGTCGGGTGCACGCGATGCTCCGCGGACCCTCCCTCGTGCATCGCCGTCCTCCCTTGCTCGCTCATTGGATCAGGTAAACCACCGTGAAGATTACGATCCACACCACATCCACGAAATGCCAGTACAGTCCCGTGATCTCGACCGTCATCGCGTTGGCGGGCCCGAGCTTGCCTTGCAGGGCGCGCACCCACAAGGTCAACAGCCACAGCACCCCCACCGCGACGTGCGCGCCGTGCGTCCCGGTCAGCACGAAAAAGGTACAGCCGAACAGGTTGGTCGAGAGGGTGAGTCCCTTATGGACGAACTCGGTGAACTCGAGCACCTGCCCGCCCAGGAACACGAGCCCCAGCAGGGCGGTCGAGAACAGCCAGATCTTCCCCCATTTCATGTCGCCGCGCTGCACCGCGGCGAGCGCCAACACCATCATCAGGCTCGACATCAACAGATCGAAGGTGCTGACCGAGGTGAAGGGGATGTTCAGGATCTCGTGGGGGTACGGCCCGACGACGCTCCGCCCCTTGTAGACCAGATAGGTCGAGATGAGCGACGTGAACAGCAGGCACTCGGAGCCGATGAAGGCCCAGAACGCCATCTTGCGGTTGTCGAGCCCCAAGCTGGTGTGGTGCGTCGTGGCGGCGTGCGTCATCGCTCAGACCTCGAAGGGCTCGAAGGCCCAGCGGTAGATGCCGAACAGCAGGATCGCAGCCCCCAGGAACACCAGCCACAGCGTGTGCGTCAACACCGAGAGCGCCATCACCGGCAGCCCGCACGCCGCGACCAGCGGCCACCACGATCCGCCGGGGACGTGGATCGGCGCGGGGGGCGTGGCCGGGGGATCTCGCATCGGCTCGTGGTGCTCCGTCTTCCACCGCGGCAGCCGGCTCGTGACCGTGGGAATGACCGAAAAGTTGTAGACCGGCGGCGGCGATGAGATGCTCCATTCGAGCGTGGCACCGTGCCACGGATCGTTCGGGGCAGGCTGTCCGTGCCGCCGGGTGCGCCATACGTTGACCAGGAACACCAGAATCGATACGGCGATGAGGAACGCCCCGATCGTGGACACAAGATTGAGATCGGCCAAGCCGAGCTCCGGCGCATACGTGTAGACGCGGCGCGGCATGCCCAGCAATCCGATGAAATGCATCGGGAAGAAGGTGAGGTTCATCCCGATGAACTGCAGCCAGAAGTGCCACTTGCCCAGAGGCTCGTTCAACAGCCGGCCCGTCATCTTCGGCCACCAGTAGTAGATGCCGGCGAACAGGCCCAGGACGGTGCCACCGAACAGCACGTAGTGGAAGTGCGCCACCACGTAGTAGGTGTCGGTTTGTTGGAGATCGGCCGGCGGCGACGCGTGCGAGACTCCCGAGAGCCCGCCGATGATGAACATCGCGACGAACCCGACGGCGAAGTGCAGCGCGGTCGTGCCGCGGATGTCGCCGCCCCACAGGGTGGCGATCCAGTTGAAGATCTTGACCCCGGTGGGGATTGCGATGAGCATCGAGGTCGCGGCGAAGGCCGAGTCGGCGATGGGTCCGAGGCCGACGGCGAACATGTGATGGCTCCACACGCCCCAGCCCATGAGCCCGATCAGGACTCCCGAATAGACGACGACGGTGTAGCCGAACAGGGGCTTGCGCGCGAACGTGGGCAACACCTCAGACACCACCCCCATCGCCGGCAGGATCAGGATGTAGACCTCGGGGTGGCCGAACAGCCAGAACAGGTGCTGCCACAGGATAGGCGTCGCGCCCGCACTGGCCAGATAGAAATGCGCGCCGAACAGACGGTCGAACATCAGGAAGACGAGTGCGACCGTGATGACGGGGAACGCTGTAATGATGATGAACTGGGTGACGAGCGTCATCCACGTGAACACGGGCAGCCGCATCATCGTCATCCCGGGGGCCCGCAGGTTCAGGATGGTGACGATGAAGTTGAACCCCGCGGCGAGCGACGAGACGCCGAGGATCTGCAGGCCGAGCTGCCAGAAGTCGATATTCGGCCCGGGGGAAAATTGACGCTCCGTGAGGTTCGCGTACCCGAACCACCCGCCGTCGGGCGCGACGTTCAGCATCCCGGCGTGAAACAGGGGTCCCGCGAACCAGCTTGCATTGAGCAGCAGCCCGCCGAACAGGAACACCCAGTAGCTGAAGGCATTGAGTCGCGGAAACGCCACGTCCCGCGCGCCGATCTGCAGCGGGATGATGTAATTGAAAAACGCCGACGATAGCGGCATCAGCGCGAGGAATATCATCGTGGTGCCGTGCATCGTGAACAACTGGTTGAACGTCTCGGCGCTCACGACGTGACCGTTGGGCTGGGCCAGCTGCGCCCGGATCACCAGCGCTTCGAGCCCACCGATCAGGAAGAACCCGAAGGCGGTCCAAAAGTAGAGCAGCCCGATCCGCTTATGATCGGTCGTGGTGAGCCAGCTCGTGAGGCCCTTGGCGTCGCTCATTTCAGGCTCTGGAGGTAGGCCACGAGCGCCGCGATCTCGGCGTCGGTGAGCGGTGGCTGCATCCGGGGCATCAGGGAGCCGGGCTTCAAGGCGGGTGCGTCGGCGATCCACTGCGCGAGGTGCGCCGAATCGTTCGAGAACATGCCCGCGGCGATCGTGGTACGGCTGCCGACGTGCGTGAGATTGGGCCCGATCACGCCGGGCGATACACCTTGGATCGTGTGGCAGGCGAGACAGGCGCTACGTGAGTAGACGGCCTTGCCGCGCTCGGCGGGACTCGCCGGCGCCGGCGTCGCCGGCCCGCTCTGCTCGGTCTTTACCCAGGTCTCGAAGGCGGAATCCGCATCGACGACGACACGAAGCCCCATGTTGGCGTGCGAATGCCCGCAGAACTCGGCGCATTGTCCGGAGTACTCGCCCACCGAATCCGCGCGAAACGCGATGCGGGTCACGTGCCCCGGGGTGGCGTCCCGCTTACCGCCCAGCGCGGGGGCCCAGAACGAGTGGATCACATCGGCCGACGTGATCGACAGTTGCACGGGCCTGGCGACCGGCACGTGCATTTCGTTCGCCGTCACGATTCCAAGGTTCGGGTACTTGTACTCCCACCACCACTGGTGTCCGATCACCTCGACCTTGAG
>Ga0137409_10001759_pt1 | contig 23424 bp, 18 predicted proteins | sample CZODoug1_16funga_FD_122059 | JGI IMG/M metagenome (GOLD analysis project Ga0137409, IMG submission 122059) | Vadose zone soil fungal communities from Angelo Coast Range Reserve, California, USA - CZODoug1_16fungal (Hybrid Assembly) | ecosystem: Environmental > Terrestrial > Soil > Vadose zone...
TTAGCCGGCACCGGGGCCTCCGCTGGCGGAACACAAACCGCCGCCTACGACTCCACACTCAAGGCCCTGAAATGCGGAACCCTCGGTTCCGCCTGCGATTCCGGCCCATCGCTCCTGCTCGGCAGGGATACCCTCTCTGGCGGCGCCGAACCCAATCAACCCAACACCATCAATAGCTCGTGCGCGGACGGAACCAGCGGCACCTTCCACTCCGACGAATCCAACGATCGCATCCTCGTTGCCACCACGGATGGCACGAATTTCACCCCTGGAAAAACCATCAAAGTCAGCGCCACGGTCTGGGCCTACAGTGGGTTCACGTCCGATGCGCTCGACCTCTACTACGCGGCGAATGCCAGCAGCCCAACTTGGGTGCTGATCGCCACCATCGTCCCACCCGCAGCCGGTGCGCAAACCCTTTCGGCCAACTACACGTTGCCGAGCGGCGGCACGCTGCAAGCCGTTCGCGCCAACTTCCGCTACCAGGGCACGGCATCCTCGTGCAGCACGGGAGCCTATGACGACCACGACGACCTCGTCTTCACGGTCGGCGCTGGCACCCCGGGCTTCACCGTAGCGGCTGCTCCCTCAACTCTCGCCATCAACCAGGGCGGGAACGGAACCAGCACCATCACCGTGGCCAGCCAGAACAGCTTCAGCGCAGCCACAACACTCAGCGTCACCGGATTGCCCACGGGCGTGACCGCGGCATTCTCCACTAACCCGGTCACTCCTCCGGCCAACGGCAGTACCACTTCGGTACTCACCCTGACCGCTTCCGCCACCGCGACCACGGGTCCAGCTACGGTTACCGTAACTGGAACATCCGGCAGCACAACCGCCAGCACAACAATCGCACTGACGGTCAACGCCGCAGGCACCGGTCCACAGACAGCCGTCTACGACACGGTGCTCAAGACAACTAAGTGCGCCACAGTCGGCTCATCCTGCGATTCCGGCGCATCGTTACTGCTCGGAAGAGACTCCATATCCGGAGGCGCGGAGCAGCATCAACCGAACACCATCAACAGTTCCTGTGCTGACGGCACCAGCGGCACGTTCCACTCCGATGAGTCCAACGACCGCATCGTAGTGGCCACCACCGATGGCAGCGCTCTCACTCATGGGAAGGTAGTCAAGATTACGGCGACAGTCTGGGCCTGGAACACCGGCTCCGCCGACTCGCTCGATCTCTACTACACCGCCAACGCCAACAGCCCAACGTGGACCCTGATCGGGACGATCAAACCCACCGCAGGCGGGGCGCAAGCCCTCTCCACAACCTACACACTCCCAACGGGAGCACTCCAGGCCATACGCGGCAACTTCCGCTACCAGGGAAGCGCGTCGTCTTGTAGCACCGGCGCCTACGACGACCACGACGACCTGGTCTTCGCCGTGAACTAGCGGTAACCATAGAAATAGGGCCGGTCTCTGAGGAGACCGGCCCTTTTCTTGTGTGGTGCGGACACTCTTGTCCGCATGGTCTTGATTGAGTGAAACCTTGTGCCCGGTCCTTGTCTCCTGAGCGACAGGAAGGGGGTTTTGCTCTAACTTTAGGAACTCTTAATTCAGCGTAACCGAATCCTTCAACTTAAACGAAAGCGCACTCTCCGCGGGAAACACCAACTCCTTATTCCCCGTATATGCAGCCCCAGCCGTTCCAGCACCACCACCAGCCAGCGCTCCAATCGCCGCGCCCTTGCCTCCGCCCGCCAAACCGCCAATCAGCGCACCCAAAGCCGCACCACCGCCACCAACGACCAAGCTCCGCTTGCCCTTACCCTTAACCGATTGCGCCACCGTCGAGGTAGAGACGTTGTAGGTCTTGCCGCGTACCTCCACCGAAGTGAGCCGCACGGCCAGCACCCCAGCGCCCTTGAACTTCCCCGGCGATTGCGATTGCGTAACTTCCCCGCTCACGTTCGAGCCCGAGGGAATGACTTCCCTGCCTTCCACGCTGACAGCATTCGCCAGCGATCCCGTAAACGCCTGCCCTGCCGTCGCATCTTTGGCACTGATCGTCTGCCCCAAGCGAATCGTCAGCGTCGTCCCCGCCGGAATCACCTCCGGCGCAACCGATTCGCTCGCCCGAGAAGCCGCACCCTTGCTCGCTCTGACCGCGCGTCCCGTGGCATCCTTCGCATTGTCGGCCGCTTGCTGCGCGCTATCTGCCGCATTTTGTGCGGCATCTTTTGCGGCGTCCTGTTGCTTCGAGCAAGCGCTGGAGCCCAGCAAACTGGCCAAAATAAGAATAGCAACTGCAAAAGTGGACTTCATAAGTTCCTCCTGTGGATTACGGCCCCAGCCTAAACGCGGCTTCCCGGGATGTCAATTTCGCCTTGCCCAAAGTATTGTTGTAGTGAGACATGAGGCGAAGAAAGATAGCCGTCGTCACCACCTCCCGCGCCGATGCCGGTCATCTCCATTGGATTTTGAAAGATCTCGCGGCACATCGGCAGGTCGATCTTCGCATCATCAGCGTGGGCGCGCACCTCTCTCCAGAATTCGGCCACACCGGCAAGGAACTTCGTGAGAAGGGCTTACGCCCCCAAGTCGCCATCGAGTGCCTCCTCAGTTCCGATACCGATATCGGCATGGCAAAAACGATCGGCGTCGCCATGCTCGGTCTCGCGGACGCCCTGGGAGAAATGCGTCCCGACATCATTCTCCTCACCGCCGACCGCTACGAGATGCTTGCTCCCGCCGCCGTAGCGCTAGCTCTGCGCATTCCCATCGCCCACATCGAAGGCGGCGAAATCAGCGAAGGCGCTATCGACGACGCCGTCCGCAATGCAATTACCAAGATGGCCCACCTCCACTTCGCCTGCACGCAAAATGCCCGCGAACGCATCATCCGCATGGGCGAAGAACCGTGGCGCGTCCATTTCGCCGGCAGCCCATCGCTCGACCAACTCCGCCGCAATCGTTTGCTCACCCGCGCCCAAGTAGAGCGCCAGTTGAAGATTCGAATTTCTTCCAAGACGATCGTCGTAGTTCACCATCCAGTAACCCTGCTTCGGGATACGACGCGAGAATCCACAGCGCTGTTCGCCGCCCTCGCGAAGATCGACGCCAACTTCGTCTTCGTCTACCCGAATGCCGACGCTGGCAGCCGCTCCCTCATCGTACGCACGGAAGAATTTCTAACCCAACATCCGAGCGGCCGCCTGCTGGTCAATCTCGATCACCGCCTCTACCTAAGCCTGCTTCGTCATTCCGCCGCGCTCGTAGGAAATTCCAGTAGTGGAATCATCGAAGCCGCCTCGCTTGGGCTCCCGGTTGTCAACATCGGCATCCGCCAAAAAGGCCGCGACCACGCCGCCAACGTCTTCGACATTCCGGCGTCAGCGCCAGCCATTGGCGAGGCCATCGCGAAAGCGCTGACTGCCAAATTCCGCAAGGCGATCCAAAATCTCGACAACCCCTACGGCGACGGCCACGCCTCCAAGCAGATCGTAAATCTGCTGACGACAGTCACCTTGGGCAACAAGTTGCTGCTCAAACGCGGAGCACTCCTGGATGGCTACCAGGCCACGAAAGATAACTGAATGCAACACGAAGATGGCCGGAGCTTTTGGGCGGCGCAGCGCTTCAGCGCTGCGATACTGCTGTGCTATGACAGCGGCTTTAGCCGCTGAGGTAAGGGTCGTATCACGGCACCGCTTCAGCGGTGCCGCAACGGCCCAGCTCTGAATCACCTTTAGGCGCTGGGTTTCGTGACTTAAGTGATCACCATTACTGGCCTTCGACGATGAGAATCCCCCTAGCCCAACCCGAAATTCCTGCCTCCGACATCGAAGCCGTCGTCCGCGTCCTCCGCACCCCACACCTGGCGATGGGCCCGGCTCTTGCGGAATTCGAACAAGCAATCGCGCGCTATATCGGATCCCCGCACGCTGTGGCTGTGAACTCCGGCACTTCGGCCCTCCACCTTGCCATGCGCTGTCTCAATCTCAAGGAGGGCGACGAAGTCATCGCCCCCTCCTTTGCTTTCGCCGCAATCGCTAATGTTCTACTCCAGGAACGCCTGACCCCGGTCTTCGTCGACATCGACCCGCGCACGCTCAACATCACCCCAGCCTCGGTCGAAGCCGCCATCGGCCCCCGCACCCGTGCTGTCCTCGTAGTCCACACCTTCGGCTACCCCGCGGAGATCGACACAATCCGCGAAATCACTCGCCGGCACAAACTCGCGTTAATCGAAGACGCTTGCGAAGCCCTCGGCGCGGAAGTGCGCGAAAAAAGAGTCGGAACCTTCGGCGACGCCGCCACCTTCGCCTTCTACCCCAACAAACAGATCACCACGGGAGAAGGCGGCGTCCTGGTGACACGCGATCCCGCAGTCGCCCGCCGCGCCACAGTCCTCCGCAGCCAAGCCAAGGACCCCTCCCTCGACTGGGCCGAACAGCACACCGAAATCGGCTACAGCTACCGCATCGCCGATATCAACTGCGCGCTCGGCACGGCACAACTCTCGCGGATAGATCCGGTTGTGGAACAACGCCAGAATATAGCCGCGTCGTACGAAGCCCGCCTCCAAAGCCTCCCAGCGATCCTCCCACCGCAGTCCACCTGCCCCCACGGCCGCATCAGTTGGTTCGCTTACGTGGTCCAACTCGCCGAGGATTTTACCCGCAAAGACCGCGACCGCGTCTGGCAATCGTTACTCGACCGCGGCATTGGCGCCGGACGCTACTTCGCGCCGCTCCATAACCAACCGGTCCTGCAGGAACGCAGTCGCCAAAGCGGCTCTCTCGCCGTCACCGAATCCGTGGCGTCTCGCGTCCTCGCGTTACCCTTCTTTGTTGGCTTAACTGAGGATCAAATCGACGAAGTCTGCGCCTGCCTTTTGCGCCTTCTGACACCGACGTAACCACACTTATGCGAACGCGCAGTACTAGAATCAACCTATGCAGCGCAAAATTTTCTGGATCACCATGACGATTCTGGGAATCGTGGCCGACTTCACCCTCCCCATTTGGTGGGCGCTTCTGTCGACCATCCCAATTGTCATCGCCAGCTGGTGGATCGCCTACCGCAGTGAGTGGTTTGATTGAGCTAGGGTCGATGGAGGCGCGGGCGTCCTCGCCCATGCGGGTCTAAGCGGGTCTAAGAGGAACTATCGCGCGGCACTCTTCAACACGTACAGCAAATTTCCCGCAACCGTACAAACCTCTCGCCGCCCTGTCTCATAGTTCAGTACGATCTGCTCTACCTTTACTAAACCGGCTTCCGGCAGCAGTGTCGTCATCTCCTTGGCGGAAAACACATGCCCTACCGTCTCCACCTCACCTGCGCTCGTCTTCCACCTCACCGGAACATCTCCGTCGCCGGATGAGAGTAACCGCCGCGCTACAACCTCAATTCCGCACTCCACCACGTTGTACCGATTGATCACATCGAGAAAGATCAACCCGCCGGCCGAACACACCCGCGCCAGATTCTTCAACGCTGAAACCCGTAACACCCGCCCCGGCACATGCCCAAGCACATTCCATAAACATAACACCACGTCAAACTTCCGCCCCGAATTCGAAAGCGATTCGATCCGTTCGTCCCAGACCTCGCTACCCGCCGGAATCAATTCGCGCATGCCGGTGCTGGGCTCTACCAGGACAACCCGCGATAGCCCAGCCCGTTCCGCAATTGCCAAAGCCCGCCGCCCATCGCCGGCGCCCACGTCAATCAGCGACGCCGCCCCCTGAGGCACTCTCCGTATAATCTCCGCATCCACGGCATCCAAATAGCCACGCCGACGCTCGCTCAACTCGCGATACCCAGGTGCAACTAAGTCATAGGCGGCGACCGCATCCAACACAGGCCCACGCACAGGCCCGCGCCCTTGCCCACCCTCCGCACCAGTTGTAGGATTAAGAGTTCCGTGCATTCCTCAGGAGAACCCCTTTATATGGCTACCGATACAGTTTCCACGTCCGCCGTCGTGTCCGGCTCAACGACAACCGGCCAGACGCAGACCAAAGTCTATAAGAACTTCATCGACGGCGAGTGGATCCCCTCCGCCTCGGGCGACACTTTCGAAAACCTCAACCCCGCCGACACCCGCGACGTGGTCGGCATTTTCCAGCGCTCCGGCCAGGCAGATGTCGACGCTGCCGTCGATGCCGCCAAGCGCGCTTACGCCAAGTGGCGGCTCGTCCCCGCGCCGCACCGCGCCGAAATCATTTTCCGCGCTTCGGAAATGCTCCTCGAACGTAAAGAAGAGTACTCGCGCGACATGACTCGTGAGATGGGCAAGGTCATCAAGGAAACCCGCGGCGACACGCAGGAAGCCATCGACACCGGCTACTTCATGGCCGGAGAGGGCCGTCGGCTCTTCGGACCCACGGTGCCTTCCGAACTTAAGAACAAGTTCGCCATGGCCATCCGCCAACCGGTCGGCGTCTGCGGGATGATTGCGCCCTGGAACTTCCCCATGGCGATTCCATCTTGGAAGATCTTCCCCGCACTAGTCTGCGGCAACACCTGTGTCATCAAGCCCGCCGAAGATACTCCGCTCTCGACGATCAACTTCGTCCGCACTCTGGCCGACGCGGGCGTGCCGAATGGCGTGATCAACATCGTCACCGGCCACGGCCCCGAAGCGGGCATGCCGATTGTGGAACACAAAGATGTTCGCGCGATCTCGTTCACCGGCTCCAGCGAAGTCGGCCGCTTGATCGGTCAAACCGCCGCCAAAAGCTTCAAACACTGCTCGCTCGAACTCGGCGGCAAAAATCCGATGATCGTCCTCGAAGACGCCAATCTCGATCTCGCCATCGAAGGCGGCCTCTGGGGAGCCTTCGGCACCACGGGCCAGCGCTGCACCGCCACCAGCCGCATCATCCTGCATAAAGACATTTACGCGGAGTTCGTTAAGCGCTTCGTCGAGCGCGCCCAGAAGATCAAAGTCGGCAACGGCCTCGACGAAAGCATTGAAATGGGCCCAGCCATCAACGAAGAGCAGCTCAAGCGCGACCTCAGCTACATCGACATCGGCAAAGCCGAAGGCGCCAAACTCCTAGCCGGCGGCAGCCGCATCGAAAACGGCGACCTGAAGTACGGCTACTTCGTGCAACCCACCGTCTTCGGCGACGTGCATCCGAAGATGCGCATCGCCCAAGAAGAAATCTTTGGCCCCGTCGTCAGCCTCATCCCGTGCGACAGCTTCGAGCACGCCATCGAAATCGCCAACGACATCGCCTACGGACTCTCGTCCTCGCTATACACCCGCGACGTCAACCGCGCCTTCACCGCCATCCGCGACCTCGACGCCGGCATCACCTACGTCAACGCCCCCACGATTGGCGCCGAAGTCCACCTACCCTTCGGCGGCGTAAAAGCCACCGGCAACGGCCATCGCGAAGGCGGCCTCGGTGCCATCGACTTCTACACCGAGTGGAAGTCGGTCTACATCGACTACTCGGACCGCTTACAGAAGGCCCAGATCGACCGCGCAGACTAGGCTCGTAGGAGCCACCTTCGCTCCCCCCGGCGAATGACTCGCCAAAAGAGTGGGGCCGGGTCTGGACTTACCCGCTTGTTTTCAGAATGCTTTGGGCTTGATACTTTCGTTGGCGAAAGCGGCCGTAACTGTATCCAAATCCAAAGGCTAGCGTCGCTGCAATGAGGCACAGGCGAATAATGGTCCCCCAAAAACCGTGCCTGAGCCAAAGCCAACGTTCATAGTCCATCGCTGACTGGTAATAAAAACCCCTGTGCGCACACGCAACACTCCTCCCGCGGAATGCTTCTGCAAGTTTCGGATTGATCAGGAGTGCTCGATCGTAGTCCTGCATGGCGAGATCGTAGCGACCTTTATGCGCATATGCGAAACCGCGGTTAACGATTGCGGCATCAAGGGCTGGATTGATCTGAAGGGCCTGAGTATAGTCCTCGACTGCGCGGTCATAGTCACCCTCTTGCGCATAGGTCAAGCCTCGCCCGTTGAAGGCGGCTGCATGGGTTGCATTTATTCGCAGTGCCTGATCATAGTCCTTGATCGCACGGTTGTAGTCACCCTTACGCATATATGCCAGGCCCCGATCATAAAAGGAATCAGCGTCGCCGGGCTTTAGCCGTACCGCCTGATCGTAGTCCTGAATCGCGCGGTCATGTTCGCCCTTCGACTCGTACGCGAGCCCCCGATTGTAGTACGTGTCAGCTTCATCGGGCCTCAGCCGCGCCGCCTGATCGTAGTCCTGGATAGCGCGGTCATCGTTGCCTTTATGCCAGTATGCCAAGCCGCGGCCAATGAACGCGCCAACTTCATTGGGCTCCAGTTGCAACTCCTGATCGAAGTCCTGCCTTGCACGGTCATAGTCGCCCTTCCGCAGGTAGGCCAAGCCCCGCCCAGAGAACCCACTGGCTAGGCTTGGATTCAATCGCACCGCGTGACCGTAGTCCTGAATGGCTCGGTCGTCGTCACCAGTGTGTGCGTAAATCAGTCCGCGATCATAGAACGCCTTAGCCAAGTTGGGGTCTAGGCGAAGAGCCTGATCAAAGTCGCGAAGAGCGTGGTCATAGTCGCCCTTACGCTTGTATGCCACTCCTCGATCGTTGAACGCCTCAGCAACCTTGGCGTCTGGCTCTCTGCCAAACTGGATAAATGCCGAGCATCCTACGATACTCTGGTCGAGATCGTTGCTCTGGCACTGCTTCCAGTTCTTCTGTTGCGACTGCCTCTGCTGCGGTTGGCCACGAAGCTCGGCATATGACCCCAACAGCATCATCAGCAGGATCAGGGACGGCACGCGCATCTTGCCCCCTGTGCACAACAATTCCTTCGCGCTGAGCTATACCGTGCTTCCACATTTGAATCATACTCGAGCATATGGACTTGGAGGGCCGTTCCCTTGGTCCCGAAGCGGTAGCGTCTTGGTGGGTGCCGGACCGCTCATGCTATAGGGTGTTCGGCGAACCAAACTTCGGAATACTGTCCGGCGATTTGTGGATCAAGTGCCAGACCGATGTTCCATCTCTGGCTGAGCGATTTCCTACTGATCGACTTTACCGCTCAACACGCCGCCTCTACCTAGGGAATCAGAGAGCCGCAGAAAACATCCCCAAAAAATACCCCTTGACAAATTACTGTGTGTCATACACTATATGTCACATACTATGCCGAACACGGTACAAACCCGATGAGCCCCGAATCCTTTGAAAACCTTCGCCTGGAACTCCGGCGTGGCTGCCTGGTCGTAGCCGTTTTGGCGGCCCTGCACGAGGAGCAGTACGGCTACACCCTGCGCAAGGCCCTGGCCGAGCACGGTATGGACATCGACGAAGGCACCCTCTATCCCCTGCTGCGCCGGCTCGAGAGTCAGGGCCTGCTCTCGAGTGAGTGGCGGGAACAGGACAAGCGCAACAAACGCTTTTACCGCCTCTCGCACGACGGCGAGCTGATCTTGAAGCAACTGGTCGCGGAGTGGAGAGGCATGGACCAGGCATTGAACGGAATTCTGAACGGAATTCTCAATGGAAATCTGACTGAAGACGTGAAGAAGCAAGACGCAAAGAAGGAAGTCACAAAGAAGGAAGACTCAAAGGAGAAAGCTCATGGAACTACTCGAGCGGTACCTGCAGGCCGTTAAATTCTGGTTGCCCAAAGAACAAAAGCAAGACATCATCGCAGAACTCTCGGAAGACTTGCGCTCGCAGATTGAAGACCGCGAAACCGAACTCGGCCGCAAGTTGAACGAGGCCGAGGTCGAAGCCATCCTCAAGGAACGCGGCCGTCCACTGCTGGTCGCCAATCGCTACCAGCCGCAGCAGTACTTGATTGGCCCGGTGCTGTTCCGCATTTACAGCTTCGTGCTGAAGATCGTGGCGCTGTGCTATTTGCTGCCGTGGGTTATCGTGTGGGTTTCCCTGTTGTCGTTCAGCCCTGCCTACCGCGCCTCGCACGGCAACTGGGTCATGTCGGCGCTGGCCGGGTGGAGTTCACTTTGGGTTGTCACAGTACTTGCCTTCGGAGCCGTCACCCTGGTCTTCACCGTGCTCGAGCAGGTGCAGGCAAAGTCCCACTTTCTCGAAAAATGGAATCCGCGCAAGCTCCCGCCCGTGCGCGACCCCAACCGTATTCAGCGCTCCACTTCCATTGCTGAGTTGGTGGGGAACTTTGTCATGATCTCGTGGATTTCGTACCTGTCCTCGCGAACGATTTTCATCGGCACCGAAATACGGGTTTCTCTGTCTCCCGCCTGGACGTATTTCTTCTGGGGCTTTCTATTGCTGGCCTTATTCAATATGGCGCTTGCGGGAACGAACCTGATGCGCCCCTATTGGACTGGGTTGCGAGCCTCACTGCGGCTGGTCAGTGATGGCCTTGGGTGCGTCCTCTTCTGCTGGTTTCTGAAGGCGAATATTCTGGCGGAAATCGCCGTGCACGGCGTGTCCCCGGAGACAGCACTACGAATTCGCGACGGAGCCAATCTGGCGATGGCGCGGTCGTTTGCGATGGCGGTCATCTTTTGCGTAGTCATGGTTGCGATCGACGTCCACCGCATCGTGCGCGTAACCGGCAAGGACCGGCGCCTGACCCCCGGCGTGCCCGTGACCGTGGTCTAGCACTCGGGATGGCTTTCCCCGCTAGGCCTCCATTTACAATACGGGTTCGGCGCACGCCGAATATGCAAACCATGGGCACCAACCGGATCGAAGCCTTCAGCGACGGCGTCATCGCCATCATCCTCACCGTGATGGTTCTGGAATTGAAGGTTCCCACTAACGCCACTCTCACTGCCCTGAAGGCTGTGGTTCCAACGCTCTTGAGCTACACCCTGAGCTTCCTCATCATCGCCATCATGTGGGTCAACCACCATCACATGATGCACCTGGCCAAGCACGCCAATGCCGCCATCCTCTGGGCGAACAACAACCTGCTTTTCTGGATGTCTCTAATTCCGTTCGTGACCGCCTATCTGGGGCAGACGCACGGCGCACCCCTCGCTGTGGCCATCTACGGTTTGGATCTGACATTCTGCTCGGCAGGCTTCACGCTATTGCGCTATCTCGTCACAGCCGACCCTCACGGTCATGCCAGTGCGCTCGAGCAAAACCGCCGCGCGATCCGCAAGAGTTTGTGGTCCTGCCTGCTGTATGCCTCCTCGGTTCCACTGGCCTTTGTGCACATCTCGCTGTCGTTCTTCATTTTTCTATTGATTCCGGCGATCTATTTTCTGCCGGAGCGGAAGATTGAAGAGATGATCGCCGAGCTGTGAGTCAAAGCAAGTGTTCACGAGCCGCTCTTGCTTTTGGGCGGCGCAGCGCTTCAGCGCTGCGATTAAGCCATCTTTGATCACCGGGCTTTAGCCCCTGAGGTAAAGCAGGCGGTTACCAACAAGTGTCCCGTACAATTAAGATTGACTTCAAAGGCTTCAACCATGCCCACAACCCACGCTCGCGAAATCACTGCCGCCCAGCGCCTGGAAAACGTTCGCTACGCCATCCGAGACATGGCCGTCCTCGCCGACCAGCTCACCCGCGACGGCCACAAGATTCTGCCGCTGAACATCGGCGACCCGCTCAGCTTCGATTTCTCGACGCCTGCCCATATGATCGAAGCCGTGCACAAAGCCATGCGCAACGGCAAGAATGGCTATGCCGCCTCGCTCGGGATTGAAGAGGCTTTGGTCGCCATCCGCCACGAGGCCTCACGCAAGAAAATCGCTAACGTACAAAGTGTGTTCGTGACGCAAGGCGTCAGCGAAACCGTCGATCTCTGCCTGACCGCCCTGCTGAATCCCGGCGAGAACGTGCTCACACCCTGCCCGGACTATCCGCTCTATTCGGCAGTCTTGGCCAAGCTCGAAATTCCACTGAGTCTTTATGACCTCAACGAAGAAGACGAGTGGCAACCGGACGTCAACGACATCCGCAAGAAAATCACCCCTCAGACACGCGGTATCGTACTCATCAATCCCAACAATCCGACGGGCGCTCTCTATTCGCGGCGCAAACTGGAAGAGATTGCGGAGTTGGCGCGGGAACATAACCTGGTCGTCTTCGCCGACGAGATTTACGACAAGCTGATTCTCGATGACGGCGAAGAACATGTCGCCTTCGCCAGCATCGCGCCGGATGTTCCCTGCGTCACTTTCGGCGGCCTCTCGAAAAATTATCTCGCCCCCGGCTGGCGAATCGGATGGGGCATCGTAAGCGGCGACGCGTCCACGCTCGCGCCTTACATCGACGGCATCCACAAGCTCCTGCGTTCGCGGCTCTCGGCCAATCAACCGATGCAGTACGCCATCAAAGCCGCACTCGAAGGCCCGCAAGATCACCTGATCGATGTGCGTGCCCGCATGCGCTCAAGGCGCGATGTCACGGCGCAGTGGTGCCATTCCAACCCGCGTGTCAGCTGCGTCGCTCCACGTGGCGCTTTTTATGCATTTCCGAAGATTGACATTCCCGAAGGCGACGACGTTTTCTGCAAGGAACTCCTGTTGCAGAAACACGTCCTAACCGTGCACGGTAGCGGCTTCGGACAGCGCCCCGGAACGAAGCACTTCCGCATCGTGTTTCTACCCAACGAAGAGATTTTGGGACGCGCGTATGCTGCCGTGCAGGATTTCCTGCACGAACGCTACGATTCAGGCAAGCCCTAAGACGCTGAAGCCAACTCGCCGGGAGCTGTCATCGCAGGCTTCTTCGGTGGTAGTGGCGGTAAAGGCATGCCATCCGCCACCAGCCCTGGATGCTTACCGGGCGGCGGTAATGGCGGAATCGGCGTCCCGTCCGAAACTACTGCTGGCTTTGGGCTAACGTGAGCTGCCTTAACGTTGACTCCAACAGGCACCAGCAACGCAAAGAGTCCCACGGCGATTATTGCCTTTCTCATCACTGACTCCTCGAACGAACAATACTCCGGTTTCATACTAATTCTAGAACGAAAACCGCACTACTCCGGCGTGAAGTAATCCACCGTCACCGGATTCTCGAACAGCGAGTAGTCACGCGTCACTACCGTGATCCCCGTCTCCGTCACAAAATACCGCGACTTATCCGCGGCGGTGTCATAGCCGATCGTCGTGCCCTCCGGGATGTGCACATCGCGGTCAATAATCGCCTTCCGAATCTTGCAATGCCGTCCAATATTCACGTCGTGAAACAAAATGCTGTCCTCTATTTCGGAATAAGAATTCACCCGCACGTTGGGTGAAAGAATGCACCCCTTCACCATTCCGCCGGACACAATGCAACCCGCCGAGATGATGGAATCCACGGCGGTGCCCGTGCGGCCCTCCTCGGCAAACACAAACTTGGCCGGTGGATACTGTCGCTGGTGCGTGCGAATCGGCCAATCGGCATCGTACAGGTTGAACACAGGCGACACGGCGACCATATCCATGTTCGCTTCGTAATAAGCTTCCAGCGTTCCCACATCGCGCCAGTAAAGAGCTTCCTTCTTGTTCTCGTCCTCGAAGTTGTAGGCGTAGACGCGATACTCATCCACCATTTTCGGCAAGATGTCCTTGCCGAAATCGTGATTCGAGGCGGGATCTTCCGCGTCCTTGAGCAATACCGGAATCAAAACATCCGTATTGAACAGATAAACACCCATCGAAACTGACACCATCGCCGGATTGTAAGGCGAGCGAATCTTCGTTTCCTTCGGCTTTTCGTCGAATCCCGTGATCCGGCTGTCGGCGTCGACCTCGACCACGCCGAACCGCGCACAATCCTCCGGTGGTATCAACAACGTCGCCAGCGTAATGTCCGCCCCGCATTCGTCGTGCTGCTGCAACATCTTCCGGTAGTCCATCTTGTAAATGTGGTCGCCGGAGAGAATGAGGACGTGTTTGGGCTGCTCCGAGCCAATGGAATAAATATTCTGATAAACCGCATCGGCCGTGCCCATATACCAGTTGTCGCTGACCCGTTTCATCGGCGGAAGGATTTCGATGAACTCGCCCATTTCTCGCGCCACAATGTTCCAGCCCTCACGAATCTGCCGGTTGAGGGAAAGGGCCTTGTACTGCGTCAAAATATAAACGCGCCGCAAGTCAGAATTTACGCAATTGGAAAGCGTGATATCGATAATGCGGTAGTTGCCGCCGAAGGTTACAGCTGGTTTGGCGCGGTCACGGGTGAGAGGATAGAGCCGCTCGCCGGCTCCGCCGGCCAACAGGACCCCGAGCGTGTCCTTCATATTGCTTGCGCTCATGCGTGCTCCGTGTCCCGCGACGAGGCATGGTTGCGCGGGAATGACGGGAAATAGTACCACAGGGTATGCGAGCAAAGACCTAAGGTCTTTACCGCACTAACTCGGCCAATCTTCCGGTACCGAGCAGGGCTGAAATTCGCTCAAAGTCACCCGCCATCACGCGGTCTTTCTCGATCGCCGGAGACACGCTTCGAATGGCTGCCACCGCCGCCTGCCCTCGTTTCGACGGCTTCAATGGTGCCAGGAAATCCACCGCCTGAGCCGCCGCCATCGCTTCAATTGCCATCACATTTCGAGTATTCTCGACCACGCGCTTCAGTTTGATGGCGCCTGTCATTCCCATGGAGACAAAGTCTTCCTTGTTCCCCGAAGTAGTAATGGAATCCGCCGACGCTGGATGCGCGTAAATCTTGTTCTCGCTCACCAAGGCCGCGGCGGTAACCTGCGCCATCATGAATCCGGAATGCAACCCCGCGCCGGGAGCGAGAAACGGTGGCAGACCATCACTCAACGCGGGATTCACCATGCGTTCCAGGCGGCGCTCGGAAATACCCGCCAGCGCACACAGGGCAATGGCCAGGAAATCCAGCGCGAAGGCTATCGGCTCTCCGTGAAAATTGCCGCCGGAAATGACATCGCCTTCGCCATTGGGCTGCTTAGAGTCCTTCGGGAAAACAAGCGGATTGTCCACCGCCGAGTTCGCCTCAATTTCAAATACCGAACGACAATAGGCCAACGCGTCGCGCACAGCACCGTGCACCTGCGGAATACAACGCAGCGAGTAGGCATCCTGCACCTTGCCGCACTCGCGATGGGACTCGCGAATCGCGCTGCCCTCCAAGAGCTTGCGTAGGTTCGCCGCCGTCCGAACTTGCCCAGCGTGCGGACGGGCTTTATGGATGCGCTCATCAAACGCCGCGTCCGTTCCCTTCAGCGCATCCAGCGAAAGAGACGCCACGACGTCAGCTGAATTCACCAAAGTTTCCGCCGCCAGCAACGCCAGCGTCCCGCAAGCCAGCATCGCTTGCGTACCATTGATCAGAGAAACGGCTTCCTTGGCTTCAAGGACAACGGCCTGAATTCCAGCCTTCTTCAAAGCTTCCGCCGAAGCGACTCGCCCAGCGCCCTTTTCCCCCCAACACTCTCCCTCGCCGACAAGAGCCAATGCGATATGCGAAAGCGGAGCGAGATCACCGCTAGCCCCGACGCTCCCCTGAGACGGCACCACCGGCGTCACGCCGCGGTTCAGCATCTCGCACAGCGTGTCCAACGTCACCGGACGAATACCGGAAAAGCCTTTCGCCAGTGAATTCGCCCGCAACACCATCATTGCCCGCGTTTCCGCAATGGAAAGCGGCTCACCCACTCCTACGCAGTGCGACCGCACCAGATTGATCTGCAACTCGCGAATCTGGTCGCCCTTGATGTGCACGTCGCTCAGCTTGCCCACACCCGTGGTGATGGCATAAGCGATTTCATCTTTTTCGACGAGAGCATCAACCACAGCGCGGGCGCGAATTACCGCCTCGCGGGCATCGGGATCGAGCAGTACCGGGCGATGCTCCACCGCAACTTCGCGGACTTCTTCCAACGTCAGGGTATTTCCGTTTAGATGCAGGGCTTTCATACGAACTCAATTCAGATTTCTGATTGCGACCTTCAAGGTTACATGTTTTAAGGAATTTGAGCGAGGTTCGTGTGGGTCGGATACTCTTGTCCGACCGGTTTTCGGCAGGCGAGCCACGGCTTAAAAGCTCGTCGGTTGGTCAACATCAACTGCGTCGGACAGGAGTGTCCGACCCACATACTTCGTCAACTTCTCACCACCCTACTGTGCCCCGCTCCCGTCCCCCGCGTGCAACAAAATCGTCAAGGGCGGTACATGCTCCGGGCTAACGTACCGGTTCACTAGAAAACGCTTGCCATCCCTCGTCACGTCGTAGGTAAAAGCATCCGTGCTGGAAATCGGCGCGCGGCCGCGAATTTGGAACAGGGGAACAGGCGTTCCCGTCGAGAAACCGTTGCTATTGCTCACGGGCACCGCCATCAACATACCGCTGGAGGCCATGTAGAAGATTTCTTTGCCGTCCGCGCGCCAACGCGGCTCGCCACCGCCGCCGCGCGAGACCTGCCACTTGCCGGCGGCGCCAGGAAAGGAAGTCACATAGACTTCCCAGTTGCCGGATTCGTCTGACGCGTAGGCCACCCACTTGCCATCGGAAGAGATTTGGCCATTGGTTTGGTTATTCTTAGCGGTCAGGAATGGTACCTCGTGCCCGCCGCCCGCCGGCACTAACACCAGGGAATAATGGGATGGCTCCTGGATTGTGCAGAGAATCTGCTGACCATCCGGCGACCAGGAGTTTGGAACATAGTCGTTGATAGGATTGCTCTGCACCAGAGCTTTTTCCCGCTCGATGCCACTGGCGCGCTTGGCGACAACTGCGGCGCCATCCTCGTTGGCGATCCGGTACGTAATCAGGCTCCCGTCCCGCGACCAAACCCCGCTCACTTCCTCCGCGGGATCGAACGTGAACCGCGCATTGCCGCCGGCGTTGGCGCTCTCCAGCCAGAGGTCAACGTTATTCGCCTTGAGGTCGGCAATGTCCACAACTACCCGGCTGCCATCGGGAGAGAGAGTGGGATTGGCAATCACGCCCGGCTCACCGATTGTTCCCTGTGCCTTGCCCGAGCGGTCCATCCAAGTCAGAACGGAAAGCACGGCGCCTACGCCCGTATTGTAAATCAAAGTTCCATTTTCGGAGACCGTGAGCGCCGCCCAGAAGGTTGAGGGCTGGACGCCAACCAAATTCGCGACGGCGGCGGGACTGCCCGATACAGTGCCCTTCGAGGAATCGAACGATAGGCTGACCAACTGTCGCTGTGCATCCGCATAGTACAAATGCTGCGCATCGTAGCCAAAACTCGAATGGCACAGTACAACGCGCCTCTTTTCCTTGCTGTTAATGGAGCCGGAGTATATGCCGCTATAGTGGTCATCCCTGGAGTTCGAGAAATTGCCGCCCCAGTACAGGAAGTGCTCGCCGTCGGAAAGGAAGTCGGGCCAGCGATGGGTCTGTTCATCCTTGTCAGTGAACGTCAGGAACGGCGCATTGCCGCTGCCGTCGGCGTTCACACGCCATAGGGTGCTGGCCGTGTCCGGCGCATAGATGATCACATCCCTGCTGCCCCAACTGCCCCCTCGCGCCGAGAGTACACTCGCCAACACTTGCGGTGCGCCTCCGGAAGTCGGCATCTTTTCCAACTTTCCGCCAGCGAAGAAAGCAATGTAGGTACCGTCGGGCGACCAGAATGGAAAACTCGCGTTTTGCGTCCCCGGAAGCAGAGTGATGCTCGAAGAGCCGAGGCGCTGCACGTAGAGCATCGGCATCCCCGTGCTGGGTTCCGGGGAAATAAACGCCAGCATCGAGCCATCGCGCGAGACCGCCATGTGGCTCACGTTCATTTCCTGCGGAACAGGAATCGCAAACTGCATCCGAGCGGTGGGGACGGGACGTCGAGCCACCCACCACGTGACTCCCGCCACAGTCACCAGCGCGAGAATCCCGCAAACCGCGTACAGGATGTGAACCCTCCGAGGCGCTGCCCCGGCGGTCGCGGCACGCGCCGCGCTGGACGCTTCCGTTCCCGACAACGCACTCAGCGCAAACGACAAATCCCGCGCCGATTGAAAACGCTGTTCCGGACTCTTCTCCAAACACCGCCGCACGATGCGATCCAGCGCCGGAGAAACCGAGCGCACCGGATCCAGCAACTCCGGCGGATCTTCCTTCAACACCGCCGTCATCGTCTCAACCGCGGTATCCCGCCGAAACGCCCGCTTGCCGGAGAGCATCTCGTACAGCACGGCCCCAAAAGCAAAAATATCCGTCCGCGGATCAGCCGGCTCGCCGCGCACCTGCTCCGGCGCCATATAGCTCGCCGTTCCCATTACCACACCGGCTGCGGTGTGCGAACTGGTGAGCGTAACTTCACTCGGCTCGTGGCTGAGAACTTCCACCTGCTTCGCCAAGCCAAAATCCAGAATTTTGATGCGCCCGTCTTTGGTGACGAAAATATTTTCCGGTTTCAGATCGCGATGGACGATCGACTTCTCGTGCGCCGCCGCCAACCCCTGCGCGATCTGCACTCCATACTCAATCGTCTTCCTCTGCGCCAGCGCCCCACGATCCAGAATCGCGCGCAGCGTCTCCCCCTCCAGCAGCTCGGAAACCAGGAAAGGCGTGGCCTTCGGACCCTCGCCCTGCGCCCCAATATCATGAATCGCCAGAATGTTCGGATGATTCAGCGCCGCCACAGCCCGCGCTTCCTGCTCAAACCGCCGCAATCGCTCCGGCTCGCTGGCAAAAGACTCCGGCAGAATCTTCAGCGCAACCTCTCGCCCCAGGCGGGTATCCTTCGCGCGATACACCTCTCCCATCCCGCCAGCACCTAGCGGGGAGACGATTTCATAAGGACCAAGGTTGGTGCCAGAGGCGAGAGGCATCGGTTCGCGTCATTATAGTCTGCTCGCAGGACATCGCTGCCGATGCGACGACCAGGACGTAGCCCGGCAGACTGAACACTCACCGTCCCCCAATCGAATCAAGATTGGCGATCACTTCGGAACGAAGTCGCAGCGTTGCAGCCGCAAGATTCTCGCGAAGATGCCCGATGGAAGATGTCCCGGGAATCAGCAGAATGTTAGGCGAGCGCTGGAGAAGCCACGCAAGCGCAACCTGCATCGGAGTGGCCTGCAGGGATGCCGCTGCAGCGTCGAGCTTCGACGACTGTAACGGAGTGAACCCTCCTAGCGGGAAAAACGGTACATAGGCTATGCCTTGCCCGAAGAGCTCCTCAATGAAGCCGTCATCACTTCTCTGAGCCACGTTGTACATGTTTTGCACGCACACGATCGAGGTAATTCTCTGACCCTCAGCCAACTGCGAGGGACTGACGTTACTCAGACCGATATGCCGGATCAGTCCCTGACGCTGGAGTTCGGCCAGCACGCTCAGCGGCTCTTCAATCGATCCTTCCGTTGGCTCCATCATTCCTCCCACCCGAAGATTGACGACGTCAAGAGCGTCGAGCCCCAGATTTCGCAGGTTGTCGTGAACTCCATCGATCAGCTCTTGCCGCGAAAGGGCGTGCAGCCACGACTTATCGTCACCCCGCCGAGCGCCCAGCTTGGTCACGATCACCAGGTCATCAGGATAAGGATGGAGCGCCTTCTTAATGATTTCGTTCGTGACATGTGGACCGTAATAATCGCTGGTGTCGATATGGTTCACGCCAACCGCAACCGTTTCTCGCAGAACCGCAATCGCACCATCGACATCATGCGGCGGTCCCCACACTCCCTCACCAGCCAGTTGCATCGCCCCGTAGCCCATGCGATTCACGGTCATCGAGGTGCCGAGGAGCGTGAAACTGCCGCCAAGATCAACACTCATTTGTTTCGTCATTGCTTTTCTCCTGAACGATCTTTTCTTTTGTTATAGCCGTGGTACTTTGTATTGGATGAAGAAAGCTTCAGGTTAGGAGTTCGCATTTGCCCCAACGTTCCCAGGTCGTCTTAGAGCCCCGTAAATCGCCAGTTCAAGCCCGTTCGACCGCAAGCGTCGAAGCCATTCTCGAAGCCACTGTTCAGGTTTTGCTCGACGTTGGAAAGGAGCGGCTGACCACAACAAGGGTCGCGTCGCGGGCTGGTGTGTCGGTCGGGACCTTGTATCAATACTTCCCGAACAAGAGCGCGCTTTTGCAGGCTGCCTTGCAACGTCACCTCGTCGCGGTCACCGAGGCCGTCGAACGGGTCTGCAAGGAACAGGAGGGCGAAACGCTCCGAAACATGGCGACGGCTCTCATAACCGCATTTCTACAAGCCAAAATGAGGAGCCCGAAAACGAGTGTCGCCCTCTACGCCGTTAGTTCCGACGTGGACGCAACCAGGATCGTGCAGCAGATGGGCAGCCGGTTCAATAAGGCGATCGTCCGAATGCTGGCAACCGCCCGCGAACCGCTCACGACCGATCCACAACTCATTGCTTCCATGCTCGAAGGCGCGATGGTCGGCGTAAGCCGGAGAATGCTGGAAACAGGCGCCCCAGAGAAACAAGTCGACGCCTTGCGTCGTGAACTGATCGTTGTCGCGTGCGCCTACCTGGATGCTTGTTCTGGCTTGTTCCAGTTCAAGACGCAATGCTGACCAAGATGTTCCGTGAAGCACCTACCACTGAATTTGATCGAACACTCCGCGAAGGCGCAAACCCTTCGCCGGATTCACCATCTTCACATACTCCACCCGGCCCCGAAGGTGCTCTTGAAAAGAAGGATGCGCCTCGCGGTTCTGGCTCTTCGGTCCGTGGCGCACACAATTGTTCAGAATTGCCTTCAGGCGGTCAAAGTCCGCCCGCGCAACGTTGACGTGCTGGTTCGCCACCAATCCAGCAAGCCGCTGCCGTACGCCCTGCCGCATGATGCGAGTTTTTCGGTGATTCATGGTAAAACCCTCTTCCAGCAACACCGCTGCTGCATGCGATGCAAATCGCTCTACACACTTCTCGAAAGTTTCTCCGCCAGAGAAGGCAAGATCGTCCGCATAGCGTGTGTACTCCGCGCCCGCCGATCGCGCGAGCGCACGCAGCCGGCAATCAACGCGATAGGCACAGCCATTGGCAAGCGCCGGAGAAGTCGGCACGCCTTGCGGCAGGTGCGGACGAGAATACAAGCTTCGCGCTTCTCTTAGCTGGACGCGATCGATTCCTTGCCCCAGCTCGCGCCAGATTTCAGGCGGTGGCGCGTTCGTACAAATGCCTCCCAACAGATCCGCGACCATCTCGGGATATCCCGCCGTGCGAAAGAATGCCTGAATTCGAGCGCCCGATAGGGACGGAAAGAAGTCCTGCAAATCCATTTTAAGAACAACGCGTCGCCCAACATGCGGAGCCACAAATGTCCGGATGGAACGCCCTTTAACAAACCCATGGGCTGCGGGATGCGGCGGGATCTGACTGAGAATCTCGGACAGAATTCGCCGTTGAATTTCCTTGAGGCGCGGCTTTGGCACCTCAATGAGCCGGATCGCTCCAAAGTTCTTGGCCAGCACCCGATAGTGATAGTGCCTCAGCCGCGCACTGCCTCGAACGGATTCAAGCCCCTTCAAGTCGGCGAACCACTCCAACTCGCCCACATCGAGCCGCAACCAATCGGCCAGCTCGCCAAGAGACTCAATCGCCGGAACACTCCAATCCCGCGCCGCCGCCACAGGCTGCATCCGCTGCGCTTCCGCAATCCACTCGGCGACCCACAGTTCGTCGAAATACTCCCGGTACGCGCGCTGGAAACCTCTATCGTCCCGCAGAAAACGCACCACGTCCCTGCGTCTCGGACGAACCTGATGTTCAAATCGCCGTACATACCGCCGCGCCAGCGTCCGCAACCAGCGCCAATCCCGCCCCAACGTCCGCCCGCAGCGCGCAGCGATCTTCTCAGAAGTCGCCTCACCAGCAAGAATCGATCTCGCCAGCGCAGTCAGCAGTGGAGTCTTGGCCGTTGGCTTGGGCGTGTAAGACGACAGCGGAATGCTCCAACGAGTCTGACCTTGCGTGAGCAACCCTGCGCCTACGCGCAGTAGCGCTCTCGCGACGGATTGTGTGCCATTCAAGATGCCCTGGGGTAACCCCAGAGAGACCGAAACCGAGCCGAAGCCCGACCCAGCCCAGCTTGGAGCATTCCACCGTCAGCGGAATGATAGCAGTCCGTCACACCTTCCGGACCTAAAGAGTCAGTTTGCCAAAGCAGACGTCTTCTGGATCCTTGCCGAACGTTGCTCCAGCTTCCCAGCCTCATCGTTTCGTCCCAGCTTCCGCAGCACCTTCGCCTCGTTCGCAAGGGACGCTTGGAAAGTAGGATCGCTCTCGCCATGTTTCTTCTCCGCGATCGCGCTGAGCCGGTGCCAGCAAGGCTGTGATTTTTCGGGCTTGTTCCACATATCGTACATACCGCAAAGACCCCACAGCGGCAACACCACCTGGAAGGCGTCCGTCCCACTGGCCGTCTCTTCCGATTTCACCGCGCGGAGCATGTACGGCTCGGCCTTTTCCCACAAACCCTGCGCCATGTACAGACCCGCGAGCGTCCCCAAGCTCTGCGACGTTCTTTCGCTGTTCTCTCCCAGGGTTTTCAGATTGATGTCGAGAATCCGCTCAAAGTACTTCTCCGCGCCGGCATAGTCTTTGCGGTAACCGGCCATGCTCCCTAGGGCAAAGAGTGGATTCAGCATCTGCGGGGAATACGGGCCAATTGTCTTTTCAACAAGCTGAAGCTGGCGGTTGATCGTCACCTCGGCATCCGTAAATTGCTGCCACATACCATAGGTTGCGCCTAGGCGGCCGAGCGCCTCGATCAACAATTGGTTGTCCGACGGAAGTTTCTCCGCGAGCTCCACAGCTTGTTTATAGAATTTCTCCGCGGCTTCGAACCGGTTTTCCTTATAAGCGCCCTCGGCCTCCTGCATCACCAACTCGATCCTTTCCTTCGCTGTCGGCGCCGCATCCATCGCCTGAACTTGCTTTTCCAGCTCCGCCGCTTTCGCCGCTTTTCCCTCGGCCTTCAGGGAGGCCAAGTACCGTTGATACCGTAACTGCGCCGCCTTGTGCCCGTCCTCCGCGTTCTTGCTAAACAGAAAAGGCTCTCCTGCCGGGTGGTTGGCGTTCGCGCTTCTCTCAGCCAATTCGGCTTTCCGGTACTGCTCCAGGGCGCTAACCCAGTCACCGTTCTTTTCTAGAACGGACGCCAGTTCGAGAATCGCTTGGTATTGGGAAGGGTCGAGAGAAATAGCGTGCTTGAACTCGACGACAGCCTTCGCATTATCGCCGGAGCCTTCCAGCGCTTGACCGTAGAGATCATGGGTCTCCCAGTCGCTGGGTGACAGGGCCGCGGCCTTCTCCAACTCAGCCAGAGCCGTAGGTGCTTCCATCTTGGCCAGCAGAACACGTCCTACAGCGACCCGGTGCCGTTCGATGTTTCAGATGGCGACATCACGGGAATCGAGATCAAGGTTCGGCGCGGCGCGACTGTCGAAGGAGTCGCGGTTATCGAGAACAACGTCGATCCCGCAGCCGCGGCGCTGCTGCAGTCAGTCTCTCTGTTTGCCTACGTTGCTGATGCAAAGAGCACGAGCGCTCCTTCATTCAGCTTCGGGAAGATCAATCCTGATGGGAGCTTTCAACTCGCGGGCCTTGCTCCTGGGAAGG
>Ga0137409_10001760_pt1 | contig 23419 bp, 17 predicted proteins | sample CZODoug1_16funga_FD_122059 | JGI IMG/M metagenome (GOLD analysis project Ga0137409, IMG submission 122059) | Vadose zone soil fungal communities from Angelo Coast Range Reserve, California, USA - CZODoug1_16fungal (Hybrid Assembly) | ecosystem: Environmental > Terrestrial > Soil > Vadose zone...
ACCCACGACCAGGTCGAGGCGATGACCATGGGCGACCGGATCGCGATCATGAACGCGGGCATCCTGCAGCAGGTGGGCACGCCGGGCGACATCTACGACCACCCGGCCAACCTCTTCGTCGCCGGCTTCATCGGCAGCCCGACCATGAACTTCGTTCCGGCCACCATGCAAAACGGCACCGCCAAAGCCTCGGGCTTCGAGGTCCGGCTGCCCAAGCCGGTCACGGCGGCCAAGGGCACCTTGGGTTTCCGGCCGGAGGCGCTCACTGACCGGACCGTCGAAGGCGCGCCGACGATGGAGATGAAAGTCGACGTCGTCGAGCGGCTGGGCTCCGACCAGTTCCTCTACGGCCAGGTCGGCAGCGACCAGGTCACCGCACGCGTCGACCCACGCATGGCGGTGCAGCCGGGCGACAAGGTTCGCCTCGGCCTGGACATCCGCACCCTGCACTTCTTCGACGCGGAGAGCGAGCAAGCCCTCCTGTAGAGGTGCCTCTAAGCTAGGACGGCTTTGGAGCGGATCCGGGCACTCGAGGACTTCGACGCGGCCCGATTTCGCGCCTTCACGCGCGCGATTCGATCCATCCTGACCCGGCGTGCGCGCCGGCTGCAGTCGATCGAGCCGGTCCTCGAGGCCGCCGGCCTCGAGGGCAGGTCCTACGGCGGCGTGCAGGAGATCCCGCTGGACAGGGTCGTAGGCTCGGCGGCGCCTCCTTCGAAGACTGGGGACTTCGATCCGGGCTTCTTGCCGGTCAACCGTAGGCTGCGAGACCGCTGGACGCGGATCTACCAGGCGATGGTCGAAGGCGACGAGCTGCCGCCGATCGACGTCTACAAGGTCGGCGACAACTACTACGTGATCGACGGGCACCATCGCGTCTCAGTCGCGCGGAACCTCGGCCGCGCCACGATCAACGCGCGTGTGGTCGAGGTTCAAACTCGGGCGCCGATGACCTCCAAGATCGACGCCGCCGCCCTGCTGCGCGCAGCCGAGTACGCGGCCTTTCTCGAGACCACTCAGCTGCATCGCGTGCGACCCGAGGCCCGCCTGGAGTGCAGCCGGCTGGGCCGCTACGACGAGATCCTCAAGCACATCCTCGGTCACGGCTACTTTCTCTCGCTCGAGCAGGGCCGCCAGGTGCCTCTACCTGAAGCGGCCGCGAGCTGGTACGACAACGTGTACCGGCCGGTGGCTGAGGCGATCAGAAAGCATCGGGTTCTCGAGCAGCTGCCTGGCTGGACTGAGGCGGACCTCTACGTGGAGATCACGCGGCGCTGGCTTCAGCTGAGCCAGGGCGGCGAAGTTGCCGGGCCGGACCCGGCAGTGAAGGCGCTGCTCGACGAGCACGCCAACAACTGGTGGCGGCGGCGCCACGCGATCCGGATCACCGACCGCCGTCATCGGACCGACGACGAGGTGGAGTCTTGATCGGCATCATCTTCGGACCGCCGGGCAGCGGCAAGGGTACGCAGGCTTCCCGGATCGAAAAGGAGTTCCACCTGGTGCACCTTTCGACGGGCGCCATCCTGCGTTCGGAAGTTGCGCGCGGCACCGAGATCGGCAAGGAGGTCGCGCGCATCATGGCCGCCGGCGACCTCGTGCCGGACGACATCATCGTCAAGATCGTCCGCCGGCTGCTCCCGGAATCCGAGGTCGGCGCGGGCGTGCTCCTGGACGGCTTCCCGCGGACCCTGGAGCAGGCGCGGGCGCTCGACGAGATGCTGGCCTCAGAAGGCCATCGGGTCGACTTCGTGATCGCGCTCGACGTGCCTGAGGATGTGCTCGTCGAACGGATCCTTCACCGGGCGGCGATCGAAGGCCGGCCCGACGACACGAGGGAGGCGATCGCCGAGCGGATGCACGAGTATCACAAGCTCACCGAGGCGGTGTTGGACTACTACCGCCGGCGTGGAGTTCGGGTGGTGGAGATCGACGGAATGGGCGACCCCGATGCAGTTTTCGAGCGCATCCAGGGGGCCATCGGCATATCCTCTCGATAGCTGGGTAGAGGTGGCGAGAAAAGCACGCGAGTCCGACCTGGGACCGGCTATGAAGCCGGCCGTGAACGGCGATCGCGCGCGGCAGCCCGATCCAGACCGGGAGGCTGGGCCGCAAGCCGCACTCCCTCGGATCCAGAGCTCCTTCCCGCCCATAGCCGACTACGCCTTCCTGTCCGACTGCGAGGTCAACTGCCTTGTCGCGCCGAGCGGTCGCGTGGAGTGGATGTGTCTGCCCAGGCCCGACAGCCCCAGTGTGTTTGCGGCCATCCTTGACCGGGCGGCGGGCAGCTTCAGGTTCGGCCCGACAGGGGTGCAGGTTCCCGCCGGTCGCCGCTACCTGCCGGGGACCCTGGTCCTCGAAACGACATGGAGGACGCGGACAGGCTGGCTGATCGTGCGCGACGCGCTATGCATCGGTCCCTGGTATCACAGCCAGCGCCGATCGGGCACCAACCGCCGGCCGCCGACGGACTATGAGGCCGAGCACATCCTTCTGCGCACCGCGCGCTGCGTTGTCGGCAACGTCGAGCTCAGCCTGGACTGTCACCCGGTCTTCGATTACGGAAGTACCTCGGCCAGGTGGGAGTATGCCGGGCCCGGGTACGGCGAGGCGATCGCCAGCGGAAGCGAGACGGAGGTTCCGCTGCGCCTCGTCACGGACCTGCGCGTCGGCTTCGAAGGACCCGGCGCACACGCGACCAAGACCCTGCGCCAGGGCGAGCGCGCATACGTCGCCATGGTGTGGGCGCGCTCGCGCCACTCAACCTCCAAGGAGCACTGGGAGGAGCACCCCGCGCCCTCGACGGCAGAGGAGGCGTTCGAGCGGGTCGAGCGAACCGCCGACTACTGGCGCGAGTGGATCAACGGTGGCGAGTTCCCCGAGCACCCCTGGCAAAGCTTCCTGCAGCGCAGCGCGCTAACGCTGAAGGGCCTCACATACAGCCCCACCGGCGCACTGCTGGCCGCGCCGACGACCTCCTTGCCGGAGACGATCGGCGGCGAGCGCAACTGGGACTACAGGTACACGTGGATCCGCGACGGGACCTTCATGCTGTGGGGTCTTTACACGCTGGGCTTCGACCGCGAGGCCAACGACTTCTTCTATTTCATCGCCGACGTGGCCGCCGGGAAGAAGGACTTGCAGATCATGTACGGAATCGGGGGCGAGCCCGAGCTGACCGAGAAGACGCTGGATCACCTCAGCGGCTATGACATCTCTCGGCCTGTGCGCATCGGGAACGCCGCCTACCAGCAGGTCCAGCACGACGTGTGGGGGGCCGTGCTCGATTCGGTTTACCTGCACACCAAGTCGCGCGACTACTTGCCTGAGGTCGTGTGGCCGATCCTGAAGCGCGCAGTCGAATGCGCGATCGAGAACTGGAGGAAGCCTGATCGGGGCATCTGGGAGGTTCGCGGGGAACCGCAGCACTTCACGTCCTCGAAGCTCATGTGCTGGGTGGCTTGCGACCGGGGCGCGCGCCTGGCTGAGATGCATGGCGACGTCGAGCTGGCAAAGTCATGGCAGGCGATAGCTGACGAGATCAAATCGGACCTATGTGAGCACGGCGTGGACAAGCGCGGTGTTTTCGTCCAGCACTACGGCACCGATGCGCTCGACGCATCTGTCCTTCTGATCCCGCTGGTCCGTTTTCTGCCGCCCGAAGACCCGCGTGTCCGGGCGACGGTGCTGGCGATCGCCGACGAGCTAACGGTCGACGGGATGGTCTTGCGCTATCGAACCGACGAGACGGACGACGGGCTCTCCGGTGAGGAGGGCACGTTCACGATCTGTTCGTTCTGGCTGGTCTCAGCGCTGTGCGAGATCGGGGAGCTGGACCGGGCACGGGAGCTGTGCGAGAAGCTCCTGTCCTACGCAAGCCCGCTGCAGCTCTACGCCGAAGAGATCGACCCACGCAGCGGCCGGCACCTCGGCAACTTCCCTCAGGCCTTCTCCCACCTGGCCCTCATCAACGCGGTGATGCACGTCATCCACGCCGAGATGGGCACACCGGGCAGGTTCGGGCCAGGAGCGCCAACGCCCCAACCCTAGACGCGGCAGATCGGAAAGGTCGCGTAGCGCCATACCGCAGGGTGTGCGAACATTAGTTCGCTGTGGGCGCTGACTCCCTCGGCCTGAACACGGCCGACCCGATGACCCTCGTGGTCGACCTCAACTGCGCGTTTGCCTCGATCGAGCAGCAGCACGACCCGACTCTTCAGGGCCGGCCCCTCGCGATCGCCGCGTATAACACCGACGCCGCGACGATCGTCTCCTCGTCGAGGGAGGCCCGGGACCTTGGGATCAAGACCGGCATGAAGGTCTTCGAGGCCAAAGTCATCTTTCCCCGGATCGTGGTCATGGAGCCCAACCCGCCTCGCTATCGCGTGGCGTCGGACCAGATGATCGAGATCATGACCCGCCACAGTCCCGACGTCCTGCGCATGTCAATCGACGAAGCCTCGATGAACCTGGCCGGCACGCCCAATCTGAAAAAGCTGGGTCCCGAGGGAGTCGCAAAGGCGATCAAGGCGTCACTGCGCAAGGAGGTCGGAGAATGCATCACCAGCTCGATCGGCATCTCGACTTCGATCTGGATGGCGAAGCAGGCCTCCAACCTCAACAAGCGCGACGGCCTGGAACGGATCGATCACACGAACCTGGTTTCCGTCTTCGGACGTCTCCGGCTCACGGATCTTTCCGGGATCGCGGAAGCCTCCGCCCGCCGCCTGCTGCTGGCGGGAATCCACACGCCGCTCGAGTTTCTGCACGCCAGCGTCGACCAGCTGAGCCGGTCGGGCATGCAGCCGGCGGTGGCAGGAGGTTGGCTCAGACGCCTGCGCGGTTTTGAAGGCGGCCACTTCGAGGGTCCTCCGCGCAAGAGCTACAGCCACTCGCACGTGCTGGCGCGCTCGACCAGCTCGCAACAAGAGCTCGAGGAGCTGCTGATGCGCCTGTCGGAGATGGTCGGGCGACGGCTTCGCGCGGCCGGCCGCCGCGGCACGGTCGTCTCGATCGGCGTGGTCTATCGTCCGGACGTTGACCGTTTCTCCAAGCAATCGAAGCTGGCCCAGCCGGTCGGGACCGGCGAGGAGATCTATCAAGCCGCGCGCATCCTTCTCGCCGCCCGCGACGTGCGGCGAGCGATCGGGACGCTTGGCGTCGGCCTGTCCGGCCTCATCGACGATGAAGCGGGACAGCTTGATCTCTTCGGGGGATCCGCTCCACCTCGCAACCAGCGGCTGGAGACAGCGATGGACGCCATCCGAGATCGATTTGGCGAGGACGCCGTGCAGAGAGCCCGTCTGCTCGGCCGGGCCAGGGTGGTTCGCGATCGGATCGCCTTCGGCAACACCGGCCACCCGGATGACTAACGCGCGGGGGAGGCAAGCCTCCCCCGCGGTACCCCCTTCGTTTTCAGCATGCCTGGAGGCGATTGGAAGGTGGCGCGCGAGGAGACGGCCGGAATGAATCCGGCCTTAGGCTCCACTTGGTTCGATCAAGGAGTGTCTAGTTGATCAATCGCGCGGCGGGCGGCGCAGGGGCGTAGTTCGGGTTGAAGTCGATCCCCACTGAACCGGCGCCGGACACGCTGGCCGTGTAGCAGATCACCTGGCCGGCGAGCGGTGAGCGATCGCCGCCGTTGATCGTCCAGTCGGCGCCCGGTGTGTAGATCGTGCCGATGTACTGAGTGGACGCCCCGCCGTTCATCGAGTTCGAGCAGGTGTTTGCGGCAGGTGCATAGATGACTATCCAGTTGTACTGCTCTCCAGCGAACACATAGGTGGCTCCCTGTGAGTTCTGGCCCAAGCACGAGCCTGTTGGAAAGTAGAACTGCACTCCGCCAGGGGTGACTTTGGCGGTCGAGCAGGGCGAGCTTGGGTCACCGGGGTTAGGCGACACCACGCAGTAGTTTTCGTTCGACACGTCGCCGCCTGTGTACGGCGGGTACTCCAGGCTCATGGGTGGGTTCTCTTGCGACAGCAGTCCGGCGGGCGGTGGGCACCCGCTGAAGCACTGCGGCACGATCTCGTCGTCCGGGACCTGGCAGAGCGTGGTGCGGGTCTGCGCGAAGCAGAGAGAGGTCGGCGTGAGGCTGTTGTAGGCGATGCCGCAGATGGTGATCGTCGCCAGCCCACACGGCCAGCCGAGGGTGCCCAGCATCAACGGGGAATTGGCCCCGCTCGGATAGGGACCAGTGGGCGTGGTCGGCGGTCCGCCTACGTCGGTGAACCCAGGAGCGCGATAGCGGTTGACGAATGAGAAGTTGTTCTGGTTGCCGTCGCATCCGTTCGGGTTGATGTAGACGTTGTAGTACTGCGCACCGGGCGCGTTCTGGGTGATGTTGACCGTGATCCCCTGGTTGCTTGCGTCAGCCGTGCTCACAGCCTTGCAAGCGGACGGAGCGCTTTCCCTCCTGCATCCCGGGGACGTGAAGCATGGATTGGGAGTGATGGTCGGATCGAGGAATTGGTCGTACCGCACCGACGTCAGCTCGATGGCCCAGTTGCCGCCGCCGCCCTGGTGCTTCACTCCGAAGCCTGGAGCGGGCGTCGCAGCCACGTTGAAGTGGCCCGCGCAGCCAGTGCCGTTCATGTCCCAGAACTGGGGATTGGCGATAGACGTGGAACCTGGTGCCGCGTAATTCTCTTCGTCCGGCGCCTTCAGCTCGTTGGAGAGCAGGCTGCCTGCAGCGTCGGACTGGTATCCGCCGCTCCATGTGTACACGCCGGGGTTGAGGAAGGCGCAACTGGCCGACCCGCCGGAAAGGTGGAAGGCGCCATACCGGCCGGCATACATCTCCGTCCACGTGCCTCGGTTGAATTTGGAATATCCCTGCGCCAATGGGTAATAGGGCACCGATGGGGCAAGGTAGGCCGGGTCGGGAAGGGTCGGCGCCGGCACCACCGGTCCCCCCGTGATGTCACCGGCGAGGCATGGCGGGGCGTAAGGCACGAAGCCAGGGCTGGCGTTGTAGCAGTAGTACAGCGCCGAGCTGCAGGATGAGCCCGCGGCGCCATAGCAGTTTCCCGCTTCATGCAGGTCTGAGTCGACACACGCCGTGCCGTTGGAATAGACGTCTCCGAGCACGGTGAGCTGGGCGCCGCCCCTGAGGTTCATCGCGCAGTTGCCGTTGCTCAATGTGAGCAGCGCCGGTGTCTGGCGCTGGTTGCCGACGATGGCAGTGGCCGTAGCGGTGATCGTGACGAACGAAGGTCCCCCGAAGATCTGCATGAACGCAAGTGGCAGCAGGTGGACCGACGTATAGGTGAACTGGTAGCCGTTGAACTGGGTGTTGGTGGCAACGATCGTGAGCGTCCGGCTGCCCGGATAGACGACCACATCTGTGTCCTGCTGCAGCTTGGAGCCGGGCCCGACGAAAGTGGTGGTGACGACATCCGAGGTCGGAACCCCATAGAGGTGAAGGTTGGTCTGGAAAATTTGCTTGGACTGCGGAAGCGTGCTGCCATACAGGTTGCCGTAGTTCTCGTACCAGTCACCAGCGGCGAGCGCCGCCGCGTCGACCGCCGTCTGCTGGTCTCGCCGGTCCACATACGCCCGTCCCGCGTCGATGCCAAGGCCAAGCATGCCGAACAGCACGAGGATCAGAAGCCCGATCAGGACGATCGCCTGTCCACCCTGGGTGGCAAGCCTCCTGTGACGAGTTCGACTGTTCAGCGTGGCAAAAGGCATATGCGATCAGTCGTGGGTTGAGGGCTTTTGCTTCGGCACCGCCGTTTGAGCCGGCAGTGGGGCTGTGCAGCTCCCGTTCTTGCCAAGGTCGCTTTGAGCAATCGCGCTTACGTACGCGCCACCCTTGTGGGCATGGGCCGCCTGCGAGATGTAGAAGCCGTGGTTGCATGGATGCCCAGCCTGCTTGTCAGCGCTCCGCTCGGGGGCCCCGGTGGAAGACTGAAGGGGACTCGTGCCACGGACGTGGAAGGCGACCATCGAGGCGGTCCCAATCGTGGCCACGACGCCAACCGCGGCCACCAGCAGCACGATCGGCAGCGTCACTCGAGCCAGCAGCTGCGTCACTTCCGTTCCTCCTGCATTTCTCTGGACTGGCGGGCCGTTTGGTGCCCGTCCGATAGATCAACCCGCAACCGGCGCCAACTAACGACGCTCCACGAAAGGACCCCCCGGAAGCAAGGATGTCCGGTTCGCCGTCGTCATACTGCCTGGCAATCAATTGGGCGAGCTGCATTACACACCCGGGTCTGTCGAGGACTTCGACCGCCTCTACCGGTCGAGCTTCAGCAGGATTCTTTACACGATCTACGCGATCGTGGGCGACCACGCGGCGGCCGAGGACTGTGCTCACGACGCCTTCGTCAGAGCGTTCAAGGCCTGGAGTACGTGGAAACCGGATGCTCCCGCCGAGGCGTGGCTGCACCGCATCGCGATCAACGTCGCGTACAGCCACATAAGGCAGAGGAAGCTGAGGGACGTCGGCGAGCTGGTGCGCAGGCTTGGCCGGCCCGAGCCGGCAAAGGACCCCACCGAGCTCGCGGGAGACAGCGACCTCTTCCGTGCACTTAGCAAGCTGCACCCCGACCAGGCCGCAGTGATCGTCCTTCGCCACCACCACGGCTACACCAACCGGGAGATCGCATTCGCCCTCGGCTCGCCCGAAAGCACCATCGCCTCGCGGCTGGCCAAGGCCAAAGAGCGCCTGCGCGAAGAGCTGAAATGGTCCCCCGATCCGGCGCCGCCGCACAGCTCCTTCGTTAGACAGCGCGAAGCCGGAGTTGTACTTACGGATGGGCGCACGAGGTGAGCATTTGATCGACCCACCGTTCGACACCTGGCTGGAGGACGAGCTCGCCAGGGGCTTTGTTCAATTCAGGCAGGCACCGCTGCCAACGGGCGCCCCGTACCGCCCCGGCGCCTCACCGCGGGTTTCCAGGCGGCTGGCGGCCAAGACGCTGGTCCTAGTCGCGGCTGTCGCCCTTGCTCTTGCTGGGACAACCGCCCTCGCGGCGGTCACCGGCAGCGCCAACCCGCAGGTCTGGGGGCAGTACATGAAAGACGTCGTCACGACGTGCAAGAGCCAGCTCGGGGCAGGTCAACACGGAATCGGCAACTGCGTGAGCACGATCGCCAGTCAGCACGGAGCGCAGCAGCGCGACCAGCATTCCAACGGCCAGGGGAAAGGACAGAAGAAGCACGCCGCCCCGGGTGCTTCGCCCCAGCCCTGACTAGTTGGTGAGCACTCCCGTCACCGCGCCCAGGGAGCGGAGCAGCGGCCGTGCGATACCTGCCCGCGGGGCGGGCTCGAGTTGGACCGCGCCCGGCAACGTCTGCGCGAATGCGTCCACGACCGCCATATCCCACTGGGTGCCGCGGCCCCGAAGAAGCTCTCCGAGCGCCACCTCCGGGTCGAGGGCGGCGCGGTAAGGGCGGTCTGATGTCATGGCGTCCCAGGAGTCGGCGACGGCGATGATGCGGGCGCCGAGCGGAATCTCGTCGCCCTTCAACCCGCGTGGGTAGCCGCGCCCGTCCATCCGCTCGTGGTGGGCCAGCACGAGCTCGCGGCCTCGCTTGTACTGGGGGAACTTGTCCAGGATCTCGACGCCGGTCTGTGGGTGCTTCTTCATCAGCTCGAACTCGGCGTCGGTGAGCCGGCCCTGCTTGTGCAGCACCTCGTCCGGCACCGCGATCTTGCCGAGATCGTGCACTCGGGCAGCGAGCCGGATCAGCTCGACCTCGCGATCGGGCAGCCCGAGCTTCCGCGCGGTGCGCACCGAGTGGTCGGCGACGCTCTCCGAATGCTTGAACGTGTAAGGATCGCGACGGTCGACGATGGCCGCCATCGACTCGACGGCCGCGACTGTCTGCTCCCGAAGCTCCACGGACCGCTTCAGCGCGAGCTGAACGCCCGCGATCGGCCCCATCATCACCACCGCCAGCCAGGGCCGCCCGTTCGACAAAACCGCCAGGAGGTAGCCTGCGACGTAGGTAGCCGCGGTCTGTGTGATCTCGGTGCCCGCGGTCTCTACCCAGATCTCGAGTGGGTTCCGCCCGAAGAGCCCACCAGCTGCCACGACGACGAGCGATGCGCTCACCACATACATCACGCCGGCCGCCAGGCCGGCTGCGATGAGCTGTCCGGCGGATGGTGCAAGCCCGTGGTAGACGACGGCCGCGGCCGCGGCCGCGATCATCAGCTGCGAAACGTTGAAAACGAGGTCGATCGGGTGGCGGCGCCTTGTCCCGGTGGTCGGGTTGCGCCTCAGGCACAGCGATCCGTCGCCCAGGATCCTGCTCAACCCGACCAGGGCGACGGCGGTGGCCGGTGGAAACAACAGCACCATGGCCAGGTCGATCGCCGGCGATGCGTCGGTCTTGTATCGGGGGGAAACCATGATCGGAAAATTTGCGGCGACCGCGCCCAGCAGCACCAGGAGGACCATCAGCAGCGGATCTCTCGAACCTGCCTGTGGCAGGGCGAGCGTCAGCACTGCGGCCCCAATCCCAGGAGCCGCCATGGCCAACAGGTAGCCGCGAACCAACGGCTTCATGCCGCTACGGACTAGAGGCCGAGCACGGCGCCGTAGGTCGTCGTCTTGCTGGTCCCGCTCGCGTACACATGGGTGCCCAGGACCTGGACGCTCACGCTGAAGTGAAGCGGCGTGCCGATCGGATACGTCGGGTCGATCGTGCAGATCGTCGAAGCGCTAGCGTTGACGACCCCTATCAACAGCATGCCAATAGCTAGGCCAAAGCCGGCCAACACCCGTTTCATAGCTTCCCACCCTTCGTAATTCAGCCCGGAAAGGGCTGCGTGATCAGAAATCTAAGTGGAAAGTTGTTAAGAAAGGTCAAAAAGGTGTAAGGCCCTGTGAGGGCCGCGCTAATGCCTCAGCCGACCTCTACAGGCGCCGGCTTGAGGAAGAGAGCCGCCAGCGGAGGCAGGGTGAGAGTCAGGCTGTGCCGGTGCCCGTGCATGCTGATCGGAACGGCCTCGATCGAGCCCAGGTTCCCTTGCCCGCTGCCCCCATAGAGCGGCGCGTCGCTGTTCAGCAGCTCGAGCCACCGCCCTCCCTCCGGGATGCCGATCTGATAGTTGCTGCGCGGCACCGGGGTGAAGTTGAAGACCCCGACGATGATGTCCTGGGGCGACCGGCCGCGCCGGATCAGGCTCACCACGCTCTGGTCGGCGTCCGTGACGTCGATCCACGAGAAGCCCGCCGGGTCGAAGTCCAGCTCGTGAAGCGCCTTCTCGTCACGCAGGATCCGATTCAAGTCGCCTACCCACAGGCGCATGCCGCCGTGCATCGGCTGGTCGAGCAGGTGCCAGTCGAGGCTGTGCTCGTGGTCCCATTCGTGCCACTGCCCGAACTCGTCGCCCATGAACAGAAGCTTCTTGCCCGGCTGCGCATACATGTACCCGTAGAGCAGCCTCAGGTTCGCAAACTTCTGCCAGTCGTCCCCCGGCATCTTGGCGAGCAGCGAACCTTTGCCGTGCACGACCTCGTCGTGTGACAGCGGCAGCATGAAGTTCTCACCGAATGCATAGAGCATCCGGAACGTGAGGTTGTTGTGGTGAAACTTGCGGTGAATGGGCTCCTGCGACATGTAAGAAAGCATGTCGTGCATCCAACCCATGTCCCACTTCATGCCGAAGCCCAGGCCGCCGAGGTAGGTCGGGCGCGACACGAGAGGAAATGACGTGGACTCTTCGGCGATGGTCTGCACCGCGGGTTGTTCCTTGTAGACCTCGATGTTGAAGCGCCTGAGGAAGTCGACCGCCTCCAGGTTCTCGTTGCCGCCGAACTTGTTCGGGATCCATTCACCCGCCTTGCGCGAGTAGTCGAGATAGAGCATCGACGCGACCGCGTCCACGCGCAGGCCGTCTGCGTGGTAGCGATCGAGCCAGCAGAGTGCGCTGCTGAGCAGGAAGCCGCGCACCTCGTTGCGGCCGTAGTTGAAGATCGAGCTGCCCCAGTCCGGGTGCACGCCAAGCCGTGGGTCGGCGTGCTCGTACAGGTGGGTCCCGTCGAAGTTCTGCAGCCCGAACTCGTCGGAGGGGAAATGCGATGGCACCCAGTCGAGGATCACCCCAATTCCGTTCTGGTGCAGGTAGTCGACGAGGAACATGAAGTCCTGCGGGGTGCCGAAGCGGCTGGTTGGCGCGAAGAACCCGGTCACCTGGTATCCCCACGAGCCGTAGAAGGGGTGCTCCATCACCGGCATGAACTCCACGTGTGTGAAGCCTGTCCGGCTGACATAGTCGGCGAGGCGAGGAGCGAGCTCGCGATAGGTCAGCCACCGGTTTTCCTCTTCCGGAACACGCATCCAGGAGCCGAGATGAATCTCGTAGACCGACCACGGCGCGCTTCGCCCGTTGCTCATGTGGCGATTCAACATCCAGGTTTCGTCGCCCCACTGGTAGCTCAGGTCCCACACGATCGACGCCTGTCGAGGCGGCTGCTCTGAGTAGGCGGCGTACGGATCAGCCTTGTCAGCCCCGGCTCGGGTCACCCGCGAATGTACGTGGTATTTGTAGAGGGAGCCGTGCTTGACGCCCGGGATGAAGCCTTCCCAGATCCCCGACTGCTCCCTCGGAAAGAGCCCGTTCGCGGTTTTGTCCCAGCCGTTGAAGTCACCGATCACGCTGACCGCGTCGGCGTTGGGCGCCCAAACCGCGAACGACGTCCCCTCCGCCTCAGTGGAGAGGTGCGCGCCGAGCTTGTCGAAGAGGTGGCTGTGAGTTCCCTCGTTGAAGAGGTGCAGGTCAAAGGGGCTGAGCAGAGAGCGCGCGATCATGCGGGCGTCACCACCTCCAGGATGCCGCGCAGTGGGATGCGTACCCAGTCGGGCCGCATGTTCAGCTCGTAACGCAGCTCGTACAGCGCTTTCTCGAGCAGCATCGTGGTGAGCTGTAAGTCGAGGTCATCGTCTGCCTGGGGCACGAATGAGGCGGATCCGGCGGTCGCCAAGTAGCTCTTGAGGAAAGCCGCGGACACGCACTGGACCCAGAACCTGCCCCAGCTCCGCAGGCGGGGAAGCGCGTTCGGAGCGATGTGGTCGGAGCGGAGGGCCGCCTGGCTCGCGTAGTCGAATGACCTCAGCATTCCGGCGACGTCCCTCAGCGCCAGCCGCTTGAGCCGCCGCTCGTAGAGCGTGCGAGTCGGCTCGCCTTCGAAATCGATGATCACGAAGTCGTGTCCTGTATACAGGACCTGCCCGAGGTGGTAGTCGCCGTGGATGCGGATCCTCGTCGTGTTCTGTCGCCGGCTCAGGAACTTCTTGAAGAGGCTTGCGATCCGCGGTTCGAGCTCGAGCACCTGCTTGGCCTCTTCTCGAGCGTCCTGGGGCAGCTTGCTCAGCTGAGTGCGCAGGAGGTCGGTCGATCGCATCGCCAGCCCGCTCATCGATTGATAGATCGAGCGCTGGTCCTGGGGCGTGATTCGCTCCGGCGCAAACGCGGGGTCTTCCGCGTCGGACGCGAGGGCTGTGTGCAGCTCGGCGCTGCGCCGGCCGAGCAGCCGCGCCGATTCCAGGTAGGCGCCGAAGGTTTTCGCCGAGACCTCGGGCAGCTCGGACGCGCTCGCCTGGAGAAGGTTGCGCGGCATCGCCGGCGGGTCTGAGTCGAGCAGCTCGGGGCCCTGCAGGAATTGGGCCAGCGTGTTCAGCGTGTACTGCCAGGCGTCGCCCTGGTTCGGAACATATCCCTGGAGCACGGCCAGGCTGATCGGTTCACCAATCTCGCGACGGTATTCCAGGCTTCCGGCCAGGGGCGCGATCTGCGCGAAGTTCGTCTTCTCGGTCAGGAACCGGCCCACCTCGAGCTCCGGGTTGACGCCCTCCTCGAGCCGCCGGAACACCTTGAGGATGAGCCGCTCGCCGAAGACGACCGAGTTGTTGCTCTGTTCGGCCACTGACAACGCGGCCTCGAGGCGCACGGTTTCCGGGCCCCGAAGGCGCAGGAAAGCGCGCGTCGTCGAGCCGATCAGCACGCCCCGCCCGCCGGCGGCTCGCCGCCGTCTCGCGATCGCCCCCAGCACCGCCTCCGCGAAGGCCGGCGGCCCCAATGCGTCGTACAGCAGCCCGCGCCCTTCCTCGCCCTGCACGCGCACCCAGGCGATTGCCGAGTAAGGCCAGCGCTCGAGGATGTGCGGGGCCTCGGCGGGATTGGCGAAAGCCAGTGGCAGCTGGTACGTGTCGGGGTCGCCCTCCGCGTACGAGATGACGACGGCCGTGAGGTTCGCACCGCCGACCACGCCCGGCACAGGTATCACGTCGGAGATCTGGGCAGATTTGAGCCGCCGCGCTTTCCCGGCAAACCAGCGGCGATTCTTTACATAGCCCAGGAGGATCGTCTCCAGCCGCTCTTTGGACGGGCCGGTGAGGGCGGACTCCCAGGATCCGGTGACCCGGATCTCAGGCAGCGCGGCCGCGGCGGAAGCCCCGTCGCTCTGCAAGGTCGGCGCCTGGCGGGGCTCGAGGGAGAACCAGTAGAAAGAGTGCGGACCGAGGGTCAGGAAGTACGGCGTGTCTCCCACGACCGGCATTTCGTTGCCGCTGAATAGCTCCACCGGCACCAGGCCTTTCCACTTGCTGAGGTCGAGCTCAACCGCCTGGAGGAAACGAGACAGGTTCGCCACGCAAAGGATCTGCTCCGACTCGTATCGCCTCACATAGGCGAGCACCTTTCGGTTCTCGGGCCGCAGCAGCTCGAGGGTGCCGCGGCCGAACGCACGATGCCGCTTGCGGAGAGCTATCAGCCGTTTCATCCACGAGAGGAGCGAGTGCGGGTTCTGTCCCTGGGCTTCGACGTTGACCGTCTCGTAGTGATACTCGGGGTCGGTGATCACCGGGAGGTAGAGACGCTGGCGGTTCGCGCGCGAGAAGCCTGCGTTGCGGTCAGCGCTCCACTGCATCGGCGTGCGAACACCGTTCCGGTCGCCGAGGAAGATGTTGTCGCCCATTCCGATCTCGTCGCCGTAGTAGAGGACGGGAGTGCCGGGCAGCGAGAAGAGGAGGCCGTTCATGAGCTCGATGCGCCGGCGGTCGTTGCCGAGCAGCGGTGCGAGGCGCCGGCGAATGCCGAGGTTGAGGCGCGCCAGCCGGTCCTGCGTGTACGCGCGGTACATGTAGTCGCGTTCTTCGTCGGTGACCATCTCCAGCGTGAGCTCGTCGTGGTTGCGCAGGAACAGAGCCCACTGGGAGGTGTCGGGAATCGCGGGGGTCTGAGCCAGGATGTCGATGATCGGGAAGCGGTCCTCCATGCGGATCGACATGAACAGGCGAGGCATGAGGGGAAAGTGGAACGACATGTGACACTCGTCGCCTTCGCCGAAGTAGGTGACCGCGTCCTCGGGCCACTGGTTCGCTTCGGCCAGCAGCATTCGATTGGAGTAGTTGGAATCGATGTGGCGGCGCATCTCCTTGAGGAACTGATGCGTCTCGGGGAGGTTCTCCCCGTTGGTCCCTTCACGTTCGTAGAGGTAGGGGACGGCATCGAGCCTCACGCCGTCGATCCCCATGTCGAGCCAGAAGTCGAGCGCCTTCAGCACCGCATCTTTGACCTTGGGGTTGTCGAAGTTCAGGTCGGGCTGATGCGAGTAAAACCTGTGCCAGTAGTAGGCGCCCGCCACGTGGTCCCACGTCCAGTTCGAGGTCTCCGAGTCTTTGAAGATGATGCGGGCGTCCTGGTAGCGCTGGTTGGTGTCGCTCCAGACGTAAAAGTCTCGGGCTGCGGTGCCGGGCTTGGCGCGTCGAGCCCGCTGGAACCACGGATGCTGGTCCGACGTGTGGTTGCAGACGAGCTCGTTGATGACCCGGATGCCCCGGTGGTGCGCCTCCTTGACGAAGGCGTTGGCATCGCTGAGCGTGCCGAACATCGGGTTGACGTTCGTGTAGTCGGCGATGTCGTAACCGTCGTCGCGCAGCGGTGAGGGATAGAACGGGAGCAGCCAGATCGCGCTGACTCCGAGGTCCTGCAGGTACGAGAGCTTCTCCATCAGGCCACGGAAATCGCCGCTGCCGTCGGCGTCGCTGTCGTTGAACGCGCGGACGTGAAGCTCGTAGATGAGCGCGTCTTTGTACCAGAGCGGGTCGTCATCCAGTCGCGACGTCTCGAGTTTTCGGCGCCGCGGAGAGGTTTGAATCAAAGGAAGTACTCGAAGTCGTGCTCGCTGCGCATGCGGCGGCGGAACCGGAAGATCTGCGCCGGGATCGCGTGGGGGTTGATCTCGACGTAGTTGCGCGGGCCGTTCCATAGGTAGCGCGCCCCGCTCAGGAGCTCGTGCGCCTGGTAACCGCGGTCGCGCCTGATGCCGAGCTCCTCGAGCGGCAGAGTGACCATGCCGGCCTGCGTGTGATGCGGGTCGACGTTGACCACGGTCAGCACCACGTCGGCGAGGTCCGGGGTGGTCTTGGTGTACGCGATCAGCTGATCGTTCTCGGTGGGGTGGAACTTAACGCCGCGATCGCTCTGCAGGGCCGGGTTTTCAAGCCGGATCTTGTTGACCAGTGTGATCAGCTCGCGGAGGCTGTCCGGGTTGTTGTAGTCCCACGTTCGAATTTGATACTTCTCGGAGTCCAGGTATTCCTCGGACCCGGCCTCCCGAGCGCGACCTTCGCACAGCTCGAAGGCGGGCCCATAGATGCCATAGCTCGCTCCCAGGGTCGCGGCCAGGATGAGGCGGGTCGCAAACGCCGGGCGGCCGCCGTTTTGAAGGTACTCGGTCAGGATGTCCGGGGTGTTCGGCCACAGGTTTGGCCGGAAGTACTCGCGAATGGGTGGCTGCGACAGCTCGGTGAAGTACTGCACCAGCTCCGAGGCCGTGTTGCGCCACGCGAAATACGTGTACGACTGCGAGAACCCGACCTTGGCCAGGCGATACATGACCTTGGGCCGGGTGAACGCCTCGGCAAGCAGGATCACATCCGGATGCTGGCGCTTGACCTCGCGGATCAGCCACTCCCAGAAGGGGAATGGCTTGGTGTGAGGGTTGTCGACGCGGAAAACGTCGACACCCTGGTCGATCCAGAACAGGACGATTGACAGGAGCTCATCCCAGAGCTCGCGCCAGTGCTCGGTCTCGAAGTCGAACGGAAAGATGTCCTCGTATTTCTTCGGCGGGTTCTCGGCGTACTGGATCGTGCCGTCGGGCCGATGCTTGAACCACTCGGGGTGCTCGCGCGTGTATGGGTGGTCGGGCGAGCACTGAAAAGCGATGTCGAGGGCCACCTGGATCCCGTGCTGACCGGCAGCGACCAACAGGTGGTGAAAGTCCTCCATCGTGCCGAGTTGAGGGTTGATCGACTTGTGCCCGCCTTCTTCTGAGCCGATCGCCCATGGGCTGCCAGGCTCGTCAGGTCCAGCCACGGTGGAGTTGTTCGCTCCTTTGCGATGCGTGCGGCCGGTGGGGTGGATTGGCGGCAGGTAGAGAACGTTGAAACCCATCTCAGCTATGTCCGGAAGGCGCTTCTCCACGTCGCGGAAGGTCCCATGTTTGCCGGGGTCGCCGGCCGAGCGAGGAAAGAGTTCGTACCAGGTGCTGAAGCGTGCAAGCTCGGGGTCGGCTGTGACCTCGAGCTCTTTGGAGTAGGTCACTGCAAAGCTCTTGTCGGAGTGCCGGTCCATCAGCTGCGCCAGCTCATCGCCGAGAGCGGACGACGCGGCGGCGCGTCCTTTCCGCATCGCTGCGGCGTATGCCTTCAGGCGGTTCGAGTCGGAACCATCGGCTCGGGCCGCGGCGGCTTCGATCATCCGCGCGGCGACCTCCAGCTCGAGCGTGATGTCCTGCCCCGCTTCGACACGCTTGGCAAATTGCCGGCTCCAGGTTTCGAAAGCGTCGATCCAGCCCTGGATCGTGTAGAAGTAGCGGCCGAGCTCGCTGACCATGAACTCGCCTCGCCAGCGGTCGTTGACGACCGGCACCATGGGCACGTCGCTCCAGAGCTGAGAAGACTCGTGCCGCCAGCGCAGGACGCACGCCAGCGCGTCGTGCCCGTCGGCGAAGACGTCTGCCTCGACGGTGACGCGCTCCCCGATGCTTCGCTTGGCTGCGAACCGGCCGCCGTCGATCTCGGGGGTCACGGATTCGATCACCACACGCCGGCGGCCGTCCTCGCGATCGGGCGTGATCGAGTGCAGAAGCGACGGACGCTCGAGGCGCCGTTTGACCGGAGCGCGGGCCATCAGACAAATCGTGCCATGATTCGACAGGGTGCTGAGATCCATCGACCCGGCGACAGGCCGGGAGCTGGCCACATTCCCGGAGTTAGACGAGGCAGGGATCGAGGCTGCCATCGACCGAGCCTGGTCCACCCGGCATGCCTGGCGCGACGCCGGCGTGGAGGTTCGGGCCTCGATTCTGAGCTCGGTGGCGGGGGTGCTCAGGGCGGACAAACAGAGGTACGCGGCTCTGCTCACCTCCGAGATGGGCAAACCCATAGTCGAAGCCGAAGCCGAGGTGGAGAAGTGCGCCTGGACGGCCGGCTGGATCGCCGACAACGCAGCCAGGATGCTCGCGGACGAGCCGGCCGAGAGCACGGCGTCGGAGAGCTACGTGAGGTTCCAGCCGCTCGGGGTGGTGCTCGCGGTCATGCCGTGGAACTTCCCCTTCTGGCAGGCGTTCCGGGCCGGCCTGCCGGCGCTCGCCGCCGGCAACGTGATGATGCTCAAGCACTCGTCCAACGTTCCCCAGTGCGCCCTGGCCATCGAGGAGGTGTTTCGCGAAGCCGGCGTGCCCGAAGGGGTCTTTCAGACGTTGATGATCGGCTCGAGCCCCGTGGAGCGGATCGTCTCCGACCGCCGCGTTGGGGGGGTGACGCTGACCGGCTCGGAGGGGGCCGGCTCGCTGGTGGCGGCAGCCGCCGGCAAAGCCTTGAAGAAATCAGTCCTGGAGCTGGGCGGCTCCGACCCATTCATCGTCCTGCGGGACGCGGACATCGCGACCGCGGCGACAGTCGCCTGTCGGGCCCGCAACCAGAACAACGGACAGAGCTGCATCGCCGCCAAGCGCTTCATCGTCGAGGAGGCCGTCGCCGATGAATTTGAGGAGCTGTTCACGAAGGCCGTCGGCGCACTGAAGGTCGGCAACCCGATGGATCGCAGCAACCAGGTAGGGCCACTTGCCCGCGAGGATCTGCTCGATGAGCTGGAACGCCAGGTCACCGAGTCGGTGCGCCTCGGCGCCCGCACTGCGGTGGGTGGCAAGCGCTTGAGCAACGGCGGCGGTTACTACTTCCAGCCGACAGTGCTCACGAACGTGCGCCCAGGCATGCCGGCCTACCACGAGGAGACTTTCGGGCCCGTCGCGGCTGTGATCCGCGTCGAGGACGCAGAGGACGCCGTGCGCGTCGCGAACGACACCGATTTCGGCCTGGGCTCAGCGATCTGGACGGGAGACGTCGCGCGGGCCAAGAAGCTGGCTGAACGTGTCGAGGCCGGCCTGGTGTTCGTCAACGGCATGGTCGCCTCCGACGCGCGGCTGCCGTTCGGCGGCGTGAAGCGCTCGGGCTACGGCCGCGAGCTTGGGTCGTACGGCATGAAAGAGTTCGTCAACATCCAGACAGTTTGGGTGGGCCCAGCCAAGACCTAGCCTTCGACTGTTTTATCCGCAGGAGCCGGCACCTGGCGGCCTCAAATCGATGCGCTCCGCGCTACTCTCTCCCGCAAATGGCGCACCATCGCCAGCGGCGACACCTTCGCGATCGCAGCATTGAAAGTGAGCTGAAGTTCCGCGTTTCGGGACCCAAAGATCACAACAAGCTGCGAACGATGCTGCGCCAGCGCGGCGCGCACTTCGATGGCCGGTATCGCGAGGAGAACTATCGGTTCAATGGGCCGGGCAAGTCCACCCGCAACACGACCCTCAGGCTCCGCGTCCTTGACGGTGGACCGCGTGGGGTGCTCACCGCCAAGGGTCCCGCCAGGTTTGAAGGTCGGGTCAAGATCCGAGAGGAGACCGAGGTCGCCGTCTCGGACACCCACGCGACCCTCGACCTCCTGCTGCAGCTCGGGTTCCAGGTGGCGTGGTCGTATCCGAAGCGGCGAATGCAATGGATGCTCGACGGCGTCGCCGTCACCCTGGACGTGCTGGAGTTCGGCTGGTTCGTGGAGCTCGAAGGACCCCTGGGAGTGCTGCCTGAGATGGCACGGAGCTTTGGGCTGAACCCGGACAAAGCTCTGCGTGAGAGCTACTCGGTGCTGGCGCGCCAGCACCTCGCGACGAGCAAGAGGAAGGCGACGAGGAAAGCAGCGCTGCCGGAGACCGCAGCTTAAGCCGCGGTTGGTTTTCTGATCCGGTACAGCGAGCTCACGACCGCGGTGCACTCGTCCTCGATGTAATCCAGGCCGCCGGCTTCAGCAATTCGACGCGCCTCTTCAGAGCGGATGTCCAGCTGCAGCCAAAGCGCTTTGGCGCCTACCGCGACCGCCTGCCGGGCGATCTCCGGAGCATCCGCCGCCGGTCGGAACACGTCGACGAGGTCGATCTTGACGGGCACCTCGCTCAACGAGCGATAAACCCGCTCGCCGAAGAGCACGTCGGCAAAGGGATTGATCGGGATGATCCGAAATCCTCGCTGCTGCAATCCCACGGGCACCGAGCCGCCCGCTTTGTTTGGATCACGCGACGCTCCCACGACCGCAATCATGGTCGCCTGTTGAAGGATGTCCGGCGAGGATTTGCTCACGGCTTCATCAATACCAAGCGCGCAGCCACGCGGCGTATTCCTCACGCCCTCATCGGATTCGGGTCGCCCGCGAGCACGCCGAGCAATGGCTCGCCCGCGACGTAGCGGCGGATCTGGTCCCCGGCGAATCGGTACCCACGCGAGATCCAGCGTGCCGTCGAGCCGGCGACGTGCGGGGTGATGAGGATGTTTGGCGCGTGCCATAGGGGATGTCCGTCCGGCAACGGCTCAGGGTCGGTGACATCAAGCGCCGCGCGAATGCGGCCTGAACGCAGCGCGTCGAGGAGGGGGCGGTGTCCACGGTCTTGCCGCGGCCGGCGTTGACGAATAACGCACCCGCCTTCATCCGATCGAGGAAACCGCGATCCACGAACTCTTCGGTGTCGGCGGCCAGCGGCAGCAGGTTCACGACCACATCGGCTTGCGCCAGGAGTGAGGGCAGCTCGGAAGATGGTCTGGCGTCCGGGCGTGCGTGCTGCGCCACTCCTATCACCCGAACCCCAAATGGTGCGAGCCGAGATGCCAGTGTCCTGCCAATCGACCCGTGGCCTACAACCAGGACCATCTGCCCTTCGAGATCGTCGACCGGGGTTTTTTCGATGGGGCTCCGGTCCCACCTGGCCAATTGTTGGGCTTCAATGAACTCCGGCAGCCTGCGCTGCATGGCCAGGATGGCGGCGACCACCCACTCCGCAACCGGCCCGTCGTGCACTCCGACCGCCTTGCAAATGACCACGCCTTGCGGAACATGGGGTTGAAGCCAGTCGACGCCGGCGCTGAGCGACTGAACGACGCGCAGGCCCGGCATCGCGGCGAAAAGTTGCGGCAGGCGTGCGGCTGCACCGAAGTTCAGCACCGCAAACTCGACGTCAGGCGTCGGGTCTGACACGACCTCGACGGTTTCCGGCACCGGCTCCAGCTCGCTCCGCTGACCGTTGTCAAGTACGAGAACTTTCATTGAAGACGACGGTAGGGCACCGTTGGCCCCAAACGTTCGGAATTCCGGCGCTTAGGCCGCTTCGGACTTCGCCTTGGCCACCGGCTCGAGGGCGAACTCGAGCACCTCGGCCACGCGGCTCGCGAAGTGGAAGGTCATCTTCTCGCGCACGCTCTGCGGCACGTCGTCGATGTCCTTCTCGTTGCGCTTGGGGAGGATGACTTCCGTCAGTCCCATCCGGTGGGCGGCCAACACCTTTTGCTTGACGCCGCCGATCGGCAGCACGAGGCCCTGCAGCGTGACCTCTCCAGTCATCGCGACCGTGCTCCGCACCGGGCGTCCCGTGAGCAGGCTGACGATCGCCGTCGTCATCGTCACGCCGGCCGACGGGCCGTCCTTGGGCACCGCGCCCTCGGGAACGTGGATGTGGAACGACTTGTCAGCGGCGCCTTTCTCGATCTTCAGCTCGTCAGTGTGCGAGCGGACATACGACAGCGCGATCTGCGCCGACTCTTTCATCACGTCGCCCAGCTGACCGGTCAGGATGACCGTGCTGCCGTGCCCGTTGCTGTCGGTCGCGGTCGCCTCCACGAAGAGGACGTCTCCGCCCGTCCCGGTGACCGCGAGGCCCGTGGCCACGCCCGGCACGGATGTCCGCGCCGCAACCTCATTGTCGAATCGAGGCTTGCCCAGGAACTCGCGCACCCGCTCGACCGTGATCGCCACCGGTGGCGTCAGCTCGGCCTTGGCGACCTTGGTCGCGACCTTGCGTGTGATCTTGCCAAGCTCCCGCTCCAGGTTGCGAACGCCGGCCTCACGCGTGTGGTCGGTGATCACCTTCATGATCGCGTCCTCGGTGACGGTCACCTCCTCCGGCTTCAGGCCGGCCTGCTTGACCACGCGCCGCAGCAGGTGGTCACGCGCGATCGCGACCTTCTCCTCTTCGGTGTAACCGTCGAGCCGGATGAGCTCCATGCGGTCCAGCAGCGGGGCCGGGATCGTCTCCGAGACGTTGGCCGTCGGGATGAACAGCACCTCTGAAAGGTCGAGGTCGACCTCCAGGTAGTGGTCGCGGAACGTGTTGTTCTGCGCCGGGTCGAGGACCTCGAGGAGGGCGGCGGACGGGTCGCCCCGCCAGTCGCTGCCGACCTTGTCGATCTCGTCCAGCATGATCACCGGGTTCTTGGTGCCGGCCTCTTTCAGGGCCCGCACGATGCGACCCGGCAGCGCGCCGACGTAGGTGCGCCGGTGGCCGCGGATGTCCGCCTCGTCGCGGATGCCGCCGAGAGAGACGCGCGTGAACTTGCGGCCCAGCGCGCGGGCGACAGACTCACCCAGCGAGGTCTTGCCCACGCCGGGAGGTCCGACCAGGGTGATGATCGCACCGGAACCGCGACCGCCGAGCACTTCGAGCCCACGCTCCTTGCGCAGCTTGCGCACGGCCAGGAACTCGATGATGCGGTCCTTCACGTCGGCGAGACCCGTGTGGTCCTCGTCCAGGATGCGGCGCGCCTCGACCAGGTCGTAGTTGTCTTCGGAGCGCACGTTCCAGGGGATGTCCAGCATCCAGTCGAGGTACGTGCGGATCCAGCCGTATTCGGGGTTCTGCTCGCTGGTGCGCTCCAGCCGGTCGAGCTCACGGTTGACCTCGGTCAGCACGCCTTCCGGCATGGCCGCCTTGGCGACCCTCTCGCGGTAGGTGGAAACGACGTCGCTGCTGCCCTCGTTGAGCTGCTTCTTGATCGCTTCCATCTGCTGGCGCAGCAGGAACTCGCGCTGAGTCTTCTCCATGCCCTCGGCGACGTCGCTGCGGATCTTCTCCTT
>Ga0137409_10001761_pt1 | contig 23419 bp, 13 predicted proteins | sample CZODoug1_16funga_FD_122059 | JGI IMG/M metagenome (GOLD analysis project Ga0137409, IMG submission 122059) | Vadose zone soil fungal communities from Angelo Coast Range Reserve, California, USA - CZODoug1_16fungal (Hybrid Assembly) | ecosystem: Environmental > Terrestrial > Soil > Vadose zone...
GCCATGCGCCATGACCGGCCCTACGGCATTCCTCTCTATTTCACCTACATTTCGGTATTGTCCAAGACGTATGACCGCGACAAGTTGAACGAAGACCTCGAAGTCGGCGTCCGCGGCCTCTATCAGGATAACGGTTATTTTCGCGTGCTCGTGGCCCCGAACGGGCCAATCATCGAGAACCTCGACACGCGCAACAATCGTCTCGGCGTGCCGCTGGTCCTCGGCAAATCGAACGGCAAGGCCGTCAACATCACCATTCCGATTGAAGAAGGCAATCGCTACATGATGGGCACGCTGAAAATCGTCAGCGCCGATCCAGACAAACAACTGTCCCTCAAAGTGGACGCATTGAAATCGTTCTTTCCCCTCAAGCAGGGCGACGTTATGGACGTCGACAAGCTTCGCAAAGCGCTGAAAAACTACACCAGCGAGTATGGCCGCTTCGGCTTCATCGACTTCACGGCCGAGCCGGAATTCGACATTGACGACGCGAAGAAAATAATCAACGTCACGTTGCGCTTCGACGAGCAAAAGCAATACTACGTGCGGCGAATTGACTTCTCCGGTAACACAACGACGCGCGACAAAGTCATCCGCCGCGAACTTCTGCTTGATGAAGGGGCGTTGTTCGACAAGCGCGCCTGGGAAATCAGCGTCCTTCGCCTCAACCAATTGGATTATTTCGACCGCATCGAAGCCGACAAAGCCGTCGAAATCAAGCGCAACACGAAGGAAGGCACGGTCGACCTCAATTTGAAGGTCAAGGAGAAGGGCAAGCAATCGATCGGCTTGAACGGTGGCGTCAGCGGACTTGCCGGCGGGTTCATCGGCCTCACCTATCAGACGAACAATTTCCTCGGCTTGGGCGAAACGCTTACTTTTTCCGCTCAATTCGGCAGTCTTCAGCGCAGCTTCATGTTTGGTTTCACCGAGCCATATCTTTTCGACCGGCCGATCAGCACCGGCTTCACCCTCTTTTCGAGCCGTTACAGTTACGACCAGGCGAAGCAGGAATCGCTGCTCTTTGGCCAGAACGTCAGCATCAATCCTCAGTTCATCCAGAATTACAATCAAGACAGCACCGGTTTCACGGCCTTCGCCAGTTATCCGTTACGGAAATTTTCGTTCACCCGCGTCGGCCTGACGTACGGACTCACTCGCACCAATATCACCGCATTCAACGACGCTTCAAAATTGTTGTTCCAGTCGATCCAATATCGATCGTTCGCCGGCCCCAGCGCGCTAAATGGCATCGTCTCCAGTACCATCACGCCGACCATCACCTACAATTCGGTCGACAACCCGGTGAATCCGACAACGGGCAAGAGCTACCTCTATACAATGGCCTTCACGGGCGGCCCGCTCGGCGGAAACGTTAACACGATCACGAACGTCGCAGAGTTTAAGCAATTCCGTCCGGTCAACAAACGCAGAAATGTTCTGGGTTATCGCGCTCGCGTCGCGTACACGACAGGCTTTGGCGGCAAGGAAATTCCGCCCTACAGCCGCTTCTATATGGGCGGCGAAGACGATATTCGTGGTTACGACATCCGATCCATTTCGCCGGTCACCTTTATCCCGACCGCAACTTCTATACCGGTAGCTACCAGCGCGGGTTCGTTCACCATTCCATCGCTCATCTATACCGCGACGCTTCCGGGCGGTGACGCGCAGGCGTTTGGAAACGTCGAGTACCGCATCCCGATTGTGAAGCAGTACTTCCAGACCGCCTTCTTCTTCGACGGTGGCACGAGCGGCATCGCGAACCGCAATGGACTGAAACTCAATCCCGCCGCGTTGGACCCTGCCTGCCCGCCGGGTTCCCAAAGCTTGGCTTGTCTATTCCCGACCGCGAACGTAAGCACGCGGTTACCCATCGCCTCCGGAACGAATTTCCGGTTGCGCGGTTCGGCCGGCGTCGAATTTGTCATTCAGTTGCCAATCGTGCAGGCTCCTTTCCGGATCTACTACGCATACAACGTTCATCGTTTGAGAGAACAGCTTGTCGCGCAGAATCCGTTCATCGATCCGACCCAGATCTGCGAGCCATCGAGTGTTAATGATGCTCTTGCGCCCTGTCCCGCCGGGTTTCCATTTGATCGCGGCTTCTATCCCAGGACGCTATCGCCCGATCAATGGCTTGATGTTAAGACTCAATTGCGCAGCGTGCTCAATAATCCGGGCCGTTTGAACTATTTCGAACCGGCGACGACGTTCCGGTTCACCGTCAGCCGCACTTTTTAGAGTGATGGCCACGTTGCCGGGCACGTAAACCGGCAAAAAGAGTTTGGGTTTGAAAAACTGAAAAACGGGAGCGGCTCGGCCGTTCTAAATTGAATTTGTGGGGGAAATTGTGAGCACGAAGTTTGCAACTCTAAAGCTATTTCTAACTGGGGCAATCCTTGCCGTTCTCACTCTGTGTGGCTGCGGCGGCGGCAGCGGTGTCGGCAACGTTGTTGTTGTCTCCGTGTCGCCAAAGGGCACAACGACTGCGCCTCTCACGGTTATCGTCACGCAGTCCCTGACGCTCACCGCCAACGTCACGGGCAGCACCAACACGAATGTTACCTGGAGCTGCACTTACGCCACTTCGACTTTCGATAGCACGGGAAAACAAACTACGGGAACGGCAACACCCTGCAGTGCCGACTCCGGCAACATTCCCGCGAACTCCACCAACACCACCGTGATTTTTACAGCTCCACAAAAGATACCCGATCCAACAAAAATCACTGGATCAAACTGCACTTCCGGCACGCAGCAGACTTGCATCCTCGAGGTCACGATTACAGCGACTTCCGCTGCTGATACGAAAAAGACGGATACTTCCGTCATTCAGGTCGACTCCGGCATTTTCGTCGGATTGTCACCCACGACGGCGACGGTCCCGACAAGTTCCAAATTCCAGTTCTCGGCGACGCTTACGAACGACCTGCAGTCGCTAGGTGTAACTTGGCTGGTTTCGCAGGGCACAATCGATCTCACTAAAGGCATAAACTACCCGCAGCTGGCAACCTGCAGCCCAGCGTGCGGTTCGATTGACGCGAACGGCCTCTACACGGCGCCGGCGACTGTGCCGACAACTGCGACGGCGACTCTCGTCGCGACTTCGAAGGCCGATCCGACTCGGTTCGCTATCGGTACCATCACCGTAGCCACCGCCGGCCCCATCGCCTTCAACGGAATTTCGCCGACAATCATGCCGCAGGGCGTTGCTTCCTATGATTTGTACATTTTCGCGCCGGGTGTTACGTCCGCGTCGCAGGTTACCTTCACGAATACCACCGGCGGAACGCAGACTTTTAATTTTGGCAATCCGAAACTAAAAATTTTGTTTCCCATCCCGACGACTACCACGACGGCGCCGGCATCGACCGGCGTGCGGATCAGGCTCGCTGCCAGCGACCTGCAAGCCGCCGACACCTATACTGTGACTGTATCCGACCCGACCCAGACCGTCACAGCGGGGAGCGGGCCGTTCAAGTTCAGTGTCGTTCCGGCTCGCGCCTCGTCGGTCGCTTCCTTGCCGGACTCGTATGTTCAAAACTCTCAAACGAACGCGTTGGATGTATTGGTCAACGGCGGGTACTTCGGTCCGTCGAGCAGCTTCGTGCAGTACACGTTCCTCGGCAACACCGTTCCTGTCTCCGCTGCCACGGCCCGGCAAGTCAATCTCTTGGTACCCTCTTCCGGCGCGAACTCCGCACAGCCTGGCCTGTACCAGCTCGCGGTGAACCGCAGTTTTCCTCCGTTGCCTGCCGACAACAGTCCGGCCGTAACAAATTTTTCGATCTTCCCCGACTACCAAACGGTTTCTCCCGTGATCGGAGTTTCCGTTGCCAACGGTGTTGATGGCCATCCTTTGACGCAAGCAAGCGCCATCGCCATCGACCAGGAACGTGGAATTGCCGCAGTCGCAACCACCGGCCAAAACCGCGTCGACTTCTTCCAGATCGGTGGAAGCGGTAGCGCCGGAACACTCACGCCGATGGGCTTCACCGCCACCGTCAACGTCCCGACATCCGTTTCCATCAATCACACTCTGCATCAGGTCGCCGTCGTCAGTTTCAAAGACCAGTCCGTGTCCGTCTTTCCGCTTCCGCCGTTGAATAGCAGCTCTGTGACTCCTATCGCGCCGATCACAACGATTTCTCTGGCCGGTTACATTCCGCCCCAGCCACCGCTACCCGGCCAGACCACGCCGCCTCCAACGCCGTTTCCGTATTCCGTTGGAGTGGATTCCGATACGAATCACGCCGTCGTTGCGTACTCTTCTTCGGCAAACCCGACGACCGCGCGAGCTGGGTTTCTTCTCGATTTGAACACCGGTGCGACGGACTGCCTCACTATCACACTGCCGCCGCCAACCCCCCCGAACCCAACGACGTCACCGTGCGTCTCCGGACAAGTAACGTTGACCACTGGTCTCTATCCGCAAATCGCGATGCTTCCGCACAGCCACACGGCCGTCGTGAGTCCCGGCGGTCTCGGCACCACCACCGGCATCGACGTGCTCCATCAATCGGATCGCCAAGGAATCAAGAACGTCTCGCTTACTTCGGGGTTGGTCACAGTCGTTACGGTCAAAGATCACGGGATAAACCCCGCAACGCCCGGCACGATCCTAATCGAAGGTATGCCCGACGGCGCGAATGGCGCGAAGTTCAATGGCGCATTCGGCGTTCAGAGCGTCATCAACAGCACTACTTTTACTTATGCACTCGCGTCGACGGTGAACGACACCGCCGTTGGAATCGATGGGACCAGTTTCGTCTATTTCGCCCAGCCAAATATTTCCATCGGCGGCCTTTCTCAAACCACGCAAGGCGTTGCCGTCAATCCGATCACGGGTCTGGTTGCTGCCGCCGATGCCAACGCGACCGGACAAAACGGCCCGCAAATTAATATGCTCAACTCGCTCGACCAGAACTTTTCCTCAATTACGTTCCGCGCGGGCAGCACCTTGGTGAATAACGTTAGCGTTTCGTTCGGTTGCACGTTCTACACGACCACTTGCGCAGGTGCGCCGGAACTTCTCGGCACCACGAGCGTTGCCTTTCAACCGTTCGCCAATTTGCTCGTTTCCTATAACGGGCCGCAGAACCAGCTTTCTGTTTCCAATCCCGCTACACAGCAGCGTTATGCGTGGATACAGCTTTCACCAGGGCCAAGTCCCGTGCAGACAAGTACGGTACCCGCGACGACCACCGGCTATTCCGCTGACATCGCGCTCAACGGAGGCCTCGCTGTGGATGCCGCGACGAATCAATCGCTCGTCGTGAATTCCAGTACAGGAACGGTGACGCTCGTCGGCCTCGGTCCCGCGTCTCCGACCGTGCTCAAGCCCGTACACATCACCGAAGTGATCGCGCCCAGCGCTGCTCCGAGCGATCCTTTCACACTGGGTGGAATTCCCGGCGCGAACTTCCCGCAAGGAACTCAAACTTCTGCTACCGCTCTTGCCGGCGTGAAAATTTTCGGTTCTGGGTTTACGGGCAGCGGCACTACCGTTCGGTTGAATGGCACCGCAATCCCAAGTCCAACTGTTGTCAGCGACCGCGAGATCGACGTCACGATTCCCGCTTCATTCCTGACGGTTCCGCATCATTACGCACTTGATGTTGTGAGTGGTGGCGCGACTTCAAACGCCTCGGACTTCTTTGTCGTGAAGGTCGTCGACCTGTCTACAGTCTGCAAAGACTCTACGGGAACCGCCATCCCTACAAAACCCGCGTCTGTCGCCATCGCCGATCAGCTCGGCCTCGGAGGCTTTGCGCCCACTGCGATTGTCAGCAACAGCGGATGCAACAACGTCTCCGTGATTGACATCGCACCGCAGCTTCCGACATTCCTGCCTTCCGGCCAGTTCGACAAGTTTGTAAGTAACCCAAATTTTGGAATTTTCTTTAATCTCACCACTGGCACCAGCCCGTCGGGCATTGCCGTCAGCCCGCGGTTTGGCCTCGCCGTGGTTGCAAACAACGGCGCCGGCACCGCGTCAATTCTGGACATCGTCAATAAGAAGCAGGCTGTTCCCGACGTCACAACGGGTAGCGGACCCATCGGCGTTGCCGTCAACGAAGGTACCGGCGCAGCGCTCGTCGCAAACACGCAGCAGAACACAGTCTCGGAAATTAATCTCGGCTTGCTCTTTCCACCGGTTACCACGCCTCCGACCACGCCTCCAACAACATTGACCGCCATCTCGATCGGTGTGGACACAGCGCCTATCGCCGTCGCGATCGATCCGGACCGCGGTACGAACAACAACGGCCTGGCCATCGTCACCGCACTCGCCCTGACCAGTTCTTTCCCGCGCGGCGTACTGGACTCGGTGGACATTGGCTCCGTGTCGCCTGCGAAAAGCACAACGGCGGCGGTCGGCCAGGTGACGTTGACTCCTACCGGTGTTGTTTTCGATCCATCCGTCGTTCCCACGCTCTTCTACGCCTTTTCGAGCGGAGGTAATCTCGTGAGCTCGTTCAATCCCGACACAGGTGCTTCATCCAGCGTACGCGTCGGCATTAATCCGACGTCGCTGGCGATTAATCCGCAGACCGGCGGAATCATCACAGTCAACACGCTGAACAACACGATTTCGATCGTTGATACACTCTCAAGTCCGTTCAAAACGCGGCGTTCTTACGGTTTGCCCGGGCCGCCGCCATTGGACTCGACTATCAACCAGCTACAGACAAATCAGGTTGCAATCGATCAGTTCCTGAACATGGCGGTCATTGTGGACCAGGCGCACAACCGAGTGCTGCTGTTCCCAATTCCGAATTGAGTTGTGCGAGGCAGGCACCGCGGCGGACGAAGAGACAACGTTATGCCAGATGCTCGGCATCGGACTTTGCAGTGTGTTCCGCGACGGTGTTGGCAGTCCTCGGCTTATACCCATTGCGGCGGGCGGAGGGGCTCAGCTATACTTTCTCGTTTGTAAACCCCCGCGAAACCCCGTAGGGAAGCGGATTACGAGTTTGGCCAACACGATTTGGCCCGAGGTGGACGCGCTGCGTCCAACCAAAACAAGGAGACTACTGTGAACAAGATGTTTCGTATGACGGCTTTGGCAGCCGCCGGGCTCATCGGAGCGGTTGCGGCCAATGCGCAGGCTGCACCGGCAGGAGCGGCTCCCGCAGCGGCAAAAGTTGGTGTGCTAAATGTGCAGGCCGCGATTGCCAGCACGGCAGAAGGCAAGCAAGCGTCCGCGGAGCTGCAATCGCAGTTTGCATCTCGCCAGACCGAATTGGAGACATTGAATAAACAGATTGACGATTTGCGCAAGCGGCTCCAGGCTGGGCAAAACACGTTGAGCCAGGAAGAACAAGCTCGCCTAACGCGGCAAGGCGAAGCGCTCGCGAAGCAGGCGCAGCGCAAACAGGAGGAATACAACGAAGATGTGCAGGCGGCGTTGGGCGATGTGCGCGAACGCATCGGCCGCAAGATGCTGGACGTTCTGGATCGCTATGCCCGCGAAAACGGCTATAGCGCCATCTTCGATACTTCTTCCCAGGCCCAAGTGATCATCTATGCGTCGAATCAAGCGGACGTAACGCAGGACATTATCCGTTTGTTCGACCAGGCCTATCCCGTGAAGGCGTCGGCTACACCGGCAAAACCCGCAGCGGCAAAGCCGGCTCCGACAACGACGCCAACCAAGCCGTAATTCATTTGCTCAAATTTACTTGAGGGATGAGCGCTCCGGCATAACGCCGGAGCGCTTTTCAGTTTTGGGCTGTTCGCCGCTAAAACAAACGGCGGATTTACTGCGGCTTCTGGTTTGGATCCGTCTGAGGCTTGTCGTCATTTTCAACCGGCACATTCTTGGGCGCGCTGATCTTGTTGTCCGTCGCTACGTCAAAGAGTGCGTAGTTCGACAATGTGTGGCGATGATGGTAGTGGTGGCCGTGCAGGTCGAGAAATATTTCCGCTGTCCACGGGAGCCAGAGCTCGGTTTTGGATTTCTTGAATTCCACCGGGCCGTAGTCGATCGAAATGTGGTCGCGCGCCAGCTCCAACTCCTTCACCGGGTCCCGCAGATCGGTTTCAACGTGCAACACGTCGAAACTGTTAGTGGATATCCATACGCGGCCTTTGAGTGGAACTTCCACCGTCCGAATCTTTGTTTGCCAAAGCCGAAGAAAAGACCGCTCGCCCGGTTTTTGCGCGAAGTGCACGACCCAAGCCGCTTTTCCCCGCCACTGGCCCAAACCTTCACACTTGAACGTAAGCGCTTTGGCAAAGCCAGGCTGGAAAATGTCGATACCTAGACCAACCAGGCCGACAGTTGCCAACGACGTGGGGAACTCATCGACTCCCGTCCCGCCGTCCCGTTTTTCGTCCAGGTACAACTGTTTATCTTTTTTGTCCTGCTCAACGAAAACCATGTAGTTGAAGTCGCGAGTACGAAGATGTGCAGGTTCGCCGTTGCCGCGGATCTCTTCGTGTTCAATGTGTTCGGTCGCGACGAAGCGTTCAAAATTTTGAAACTGGCGCTTTGCGGCTCCGCTGGCTTGATCGACCACGTCATGTTCCTGACAAGCTACATCCGCGGAAACTACCGGTGCGGCGGCGTCAATATCGGGAGGCGCCCAGACGCGCAGAGTCGCGACGGAAAGTGACGGCAATAGTTGCCTGTTAGCCGGTGGTACCGCTGCTGTCGCTCCGCTTTTCTCGATATTGGCCAGGCCTTCTTTCGCGGCCGGCACAAGGGAATCCCCCGGATACTTGTTCACAACTTCTTTGTATTCTTGTTCGGCTCTTTGACGATTGCCCTCGGCGGCAAGAATCTGCGCCAATAACAATGTGGGCGCGCCACCATTCGCGCCGGCTAGACTGACGGCGCGTTCCGCGTGCTTTTCCGCTCTGGCATAGTCTTGCAACTGAGCATACGCGGCAGCAGCGATCAAATGAGCACGCCAGGAACCTGAATCTTGCTGCAGAAGTTTTTCCATCGTTTGCGTCGCGGGCTCAAACTCCTGCAGTTTGACCTGAACTTCGCCCAGCGCGAGAAGCGAATGTTCATGGGTCGGATAGATGGAAACGGCGCGTTGAAACTGTTGGCGCGCGGCCGGAAAGTTGTCTTGATGCATTTCGAGCAAACCGTTCAAGTACAGTACGTCCGGATTGTTGGGCGCAGTTCGCATCGCCTTGTCCAGGTGCTTGCGAGCGTCGTTCAATTTGCCTTTATGAAGCGCTTCGCTGGATCTATCCATTTCCTGCAAGACGCCGGGCGTCACAGCTGGCCGGTAATTAGAGGTGGCGGGTTCCGATTCCGGGTGAAGATAAACAAACACATACTGGTTACGCACTACCAGGGAATCATTTACCGTGATGCGCTCCAAGGCCCGCTTAAAGCCATTGGAGGTCACTTCGACGTTGCAGTCGCCGACGGGGACATGCATGAATTGCACGGTCGATGTGCCCTTTGCCGGACCGCTGAGAGTCAGGCCTGATAGTGGGCAATTTAGAGTGATGTTCGCACTGTTATCGAGAGCCAGGCCATTCAACTCTCTTACGTTCACAAAAACATTCACCGGTGATTGCGAGACGTTTTGTTCGGCAGGATTGCCGCCGATACGGCTGGGAACTTGCGGGATAATATCTTGCGCGAGTGTGCGGGAAATCGAAAACAAACCCGCTGTCATCAATAGAACTGACCTGCTGAGATTGGGAACCGAGAAGCGCGTCATAATCCGCCAGTGAGAATGCGAGCCGTAGCCGACAGTGCGACGCCACAACCGGGGGCAGCGTACCGCCTTCGCAGTCGGAATTCCAGTTGCAAGGTGAGTGGTAGGGGGAGGGAAAGTGCGACATGACTCGGGATGGCGTAACTGTGGCCTTTCAAGAGGCTGTCCATTCGATTGCGCACCAATCCCGGTACATGCATCGGCGATGGCTGCATAGCCCGACGACAATACAGACTAGTTTTCATGCCATGTTTCCAGTCCCTCGAGAAGAGATTTTGCGGCATTCAAATCCCAAGCCTTCGGTGAAAAGATGTAGACGCGCGTTTGTTTGCTATCGAAGCCCACTTCCGTTTTTCCGGAGAGGATGTCGCGGGAAAAAGGTTCGTCGGTGGAAAGGCCGAGGCTGGTCGCGCAGGTCGGGACGGTAAAGTTGTTACCTGCGGCGAGATAGCTTCGGACTTCGCGAGTGCCTTGGCCCATGCGGAAGAGCATCGGGACAGCTTCGTCGACGGTGCCGGGAGGAAGCTGGTCGAGCCAGCGGTCGCCAATGCACCAGGAAGCGAGGGCGGTGATGCTAAGGGGAAAATTCGGAGGGAGTTGTTTGCGGACTTCGATGAGGAGATCGCGGTAGAAGGCGTGTTCGCTGAGAGTGGCGTCGAAATCGATCTGGAGAGCCGAGACGCCCTGGATTTGCGCTGCGGTGGCGATTTGAAGGGCGAAGAAAATGACGTCCTCGTGGGAGATTGTTGCGAGTACAGCGGAGGGATTGGGAAAAATGGCGAGCGACTCGCCGCGCGCGGATTCTATGCGGACGACTGCCATAAGAGGAGTCCCCGGAGAGACGCGGAGAGGCTGAAGGCGAGGCCGAATATTCACGCGAGCAGTGTCGAAGAACGAGGAATCCGGAAAGGTGGACTTTGGCGAAGATGCAGCCAGCGAGGGCATTAGATAGACAGTCTTGGCGAGGAAACCTACGCCGACTTTTCCGTTGTCGAGAAATTGCAAATCTTCGGGGCGCTCCCATGCCCAGAGATAGAGGTTGGGCAAGTTGGCCATGCGCGGGGACGGTGAGGGTTTTGGTGCGAAGAATCTGCGCACGCTGCGGGGTAGATGCCGTCTTAAGCGGGCGGAAAGGGCGGAGTCGCCGTCGAGATACCAGCCAGCGAGGCACACCACGGCGAGAACCAGTGCTCCGCCGCCGAGTTTGGTCCCCCGAGTCACTGAATGGAAGAGTGCAACCCTCGTGCCAAAGTAAGCTGTTGATGAGAAAAGACTTGTAGCGAGTTAGACGAGAGAGCGTGCGTTTCGTTGTCCACGGTGCGTCTCAACGCGCACATATCCCGGGCTGGTCCTTAGATCTGGCGTAACTCCGAGGCTGTGTTTCGGCTTGAACTTCAACTTTTGCGTCACGATCCATGAGATTCAAACGCACCCAGCGCCAAATTCGGGGCGTATCTTGCTTTTGCCGTGCAGTGGGAATATACTCTACCTTCGCTCGGAAACGGGTCGCACGACAGGGTGGGCGCAAGCCCGCTTTTTTGTTGCCGCCGGTTAGGTAGGGCGTCGGACCGGCTTAGCCCGAGGAGTCTCTGGAGTGAATCTGGAAAAAATCCGTGCCGCCGCAGAACGCGTGGCGCGTTCGGACGGACTGGAAGTAGTTGATGTCGAATGGAAAGTCGGCAAGCAACGTTTCCTTCGGGTGTACATAGACCGGGTTCCCCCACTGCAGTCGGCGGATGGAACAGCTCAAGTTTCATCCGATCCATATCCGAAGATTTCGCACGCAGATTGTGAGCGGGTCAGCCAGCAGTTGAATGTGCTCCTCGACGTCGAGGAGCTGATCACCGGGCCGGGATATGTGTTGGAAGTGAGTTCGCCCGGAATGGACCGCGCGCTACGCAAGCCGGAAGAGTTTGTGCGGTTTGCGGGGCGGATGGTGAAAGTTTGGACTCACCAGCCAGTGGAAGAGTTGACGTTTTTGGAAGGGCGCATCGCCGGAGTGGATTCCGGCAGCGTGCGCCTGGAATTAAAAGGGAAAGTGCCGCGGACGATTGAAGTGCCTTTCGGGGCGATCCGCAAGGCGAATTTGGTAGTGGAATTTTAGGAGTCGGGAACTCAGGAACGCGTTATGGCCAGCTTGCTACTTCAACAGATCGAGATGCTCAGCCGCGAGAAGCACATCGAGCCGGAAATCGTCGTGTCTGCGATTGAAGACGCGATGGTTGTCGCTGCGCGGAAGTATTACAAGACCGAAGAGGATCTGCGCGGAAAGTTTAATTCGGACACGGGCCAGGTGGACGTGTTTTCGGTGATTACGGTGGTCGAGGAAGTGGCCGACCCGAAGCGCGAAATTTCCGTGACCGACGCGAAGAAGAAAAATCCGGCGGCGGAAGTTGGCACGGAGATTTTGACGGCGAAGCCGACCGATGTGCTGGGCCGTATCGCTGCGCAGACGGCCAAGCAAGTGATCATGCAAAAAGTGCGCGAGGCCGAGCGCGACACGATTTTCAATGAATACCACAACCGCGTGGGGGAACTGGTTACCGTGATTGTGAAACGCGCCGAAGGTCCCGACTTGATTGTGGACATGGGCCGGACGGAAGCGCGTTTGCCGAAGCGCGAACAGTCAAAGCTGGAAACGTACAACATTGGCGAGCGCCTGCGCGTGGTCATCAAGATGGTGGACCGCGCTGCGAAGGGACCCCAGGTGATTGTGTCCCGCGCGGATTCGGCTCTTGTTCAGCGATTGTTTGAAATGGAAGTTCCTGAAATCTACGACGGCACGGTGCAGATTCGCGCGGCGGCTCGCGAAGCCGGCGAGCGCACGAAAGTGGCCGTACTCAGCCGCGACAAGGATGTGGATCCGGTTGGCGCCTGCGTCGGTATGAAGGGTATGCGCGTGCAGTCCATCATTCGCGAACTGCGCGGCGAGAAGATCGACATCATTCCCTACAACGAAGAGACAGTTGCTTTCGCGCAAAAGGCGTTGAGCCCGGCGAAAGTAACGCGCGTACAAATTACCGACCCGGAAAATCACAAGCTGGAAGTGATCGTCGAAGATTCGCAGCTCTCGCTTGCAATCGGCAAGAAGGGGCAGAACGTTCGCCTTGCCAGCAAGCTTATCGGCTGGGATATCGACATCAAGAGCGAAGAAGAGAAGCGCCGCGAAATCGAAGAGCAGATGACCGCGCTGACCGCGCCAGCCACACCGCTTACCGTGCTTGCGGGGGTCGGCCCGAAAACGATCGAGAAGATCGAAGCCGCCGGCATCACTTCACTGGAAAAACTCGCTGGCATGACGCCGGAACAGTTGATGGAAATTCCGGGTATCGGCGAAAAGATGGTCGACAAGATTTATCAGGCTGTGAACCGCTTCTATGAAGGCGGCGAAGCAGCTCCTGCCGGCGAAGTCGCTGACATCACGGATGAAAACGAAGAATCGGCGCCAGTGGCGGAAGCTGCTGCAGAATCGGAAGCTCCGCCAGTTGAAACAGCGCCGGCTGCGGAATCATCGGAGCCAGAGCCGGAGCAAACGGCGGCCACGACGGCGGAAACAAGTTCGGAAACACAAAGCAGTACGGAGCAGAAGGAAGAGGCAAACTCCTAAGAGCGCATGACTGATATCAATCAAGTCCGGATTAATGAGCTGGCCCGCGAACTAGAGGTCAAGGCGAAAGCGATTATTGACCTTCTGCCCGGTTTCGGCGTAACGGAAAAGAAGACACACTCCAGCTCGATCCCCGCCGATGTCGCGGTGAAAGTACGCGCAACAATTCAAGGGCAAGCGCAAGCCGAAGCCGACGCGGAAGCCAAGGCTAAGGTCGACAAAGAGGCGAAAGATGCTGCGGCAAAGGCCGCCCAGCGCAAGCCAGCCGCGCCTCCAGCAGCCGCTACACCTGCTCCGGCGCCAGTCGCCGTTAAGCCAGCGACCCCGGTCGCGCCGCCACCCGCTGCGCCGCAACCAGTAGCTCCAGCACCGGTGCATACGCCCGCTGCTGCTGCCGCGCCGGCGCCTGCTGCCGCGCCGCCTCCGGCAAAGCCGGTCGCGCCACCACCGGCACAAGCGCCCGCAGCGCAGCCTGCCGCTGCTAAGCCTCCTGCTCCGCCTGTTCCGCAGCCGGGACAACCATTGCGTCCTGCGCCGGCACCTTCTCAACAACGAAGTGCACCACCTGCGCAGCGTCCACAGACTCACCCGAACCAGCCTTCGGCGATGAGGCCTGCAGCGGCATCCCAGCCGCAGAGGCAAGGTCAACCTTCTCGCCCGATGCCTACGGGCAACCGCGGTCCTTTGCCGACCGGCAATCGTGGACCGCTTCCCCAGGATCGGCCCAGCGGCCCGCGTCCGGGCCAGCCGATGCGCCCGCAGCAAGGTGGCGGACAAGGACAAGGGCAAAGCCGTCCGTTCACGCCGCGTCCTGGAGGATCGGGTGGACCCGGCGGTCCACAAAATCGTCCTTTTGATCAGCGGCGCGGAGCGGTTCCCACGGGAACGCGTCCCGGTCCGCGTATGCCCGGCCGGCCAACCATGTTGCCGCCGATGCCGGACAAAATGCCGTCGAAGGCAGAGCCCGGTAAGCCGCTTTACACGCGCCGTGCGCCGCAACGCCAGCGGCCCGTCGCCGACAAGCGCGAGATGGAAGGGGAGCGCAAGCTTCACCCGACGCGCCAGCGTTCTGGCGGCGATCGCCGCGCTGCTGCTGCCGTTATTACTCCGCCGGAGCCGCGCGCTCCACGCGACGTTACGATTACCGAAGGAATTACAATTCGCGAGTTAGCCGAAAAACTGGATGTGCGCGCAAAAGAACTTTTGAAAGTCTTGCTCGATAAGGGCATCTTCGCGAGCATCAACCAGGCTTTGGATGTTCCAACCGCTACCCAGCTTGCGGAATCCTTTAACGGCGTCATTAGCATCGTCTCCTTCGAAGAGGAAATGGTTCTCGAAGTTGCGAAGGAAGAGACGAAAGAGAATCTCAAGCCTCGTCCGCCGGTCGTTACCGTCATGGGTCACGTCGACCATGGCAAAACAAGTTTGCTCGATGCGATCCGCGAAGCGGATGTGGCAGGCGGCGAAGCCGGCGGCATCACGCAGCACATTGGCGCGTACAAAGTGCAGGTCAACGAACGCGCCGTTGTGTTCGTCGACACGCCGGGCCACGAAGCGTTCACCCGCATGCGTGCGCGCGGCGCCAAAGTTACCGACATCGTGGTCCTTGTTGTCGCGGCCGATGATGGCGTTATGCCTCAGACCAAAGAAGCGATCGACCACGCGAAGGCTGCCAATGTGCCCATCGTCGTGGCGGTCAATAAAATTGACAAGCCGGAAGCACAACCCGAACGCGTAAAACGACAGCTCAGCGATCTGGGCTTGATGCCTGCGGAATGGGGCGGCGAAACGGAATTTGTTGAAGTCTCGGCGAAACAGAAGAAGGGAATCGAAAAACTGCTGGAAATTCTGTTGCTCGTGGCGGATCTGCGCGAACTCAAAGCGAATCCGGACGCTCCCGCGACTGGAACAGTTCTCGAATCCCGTGTCGACAAGGGCCGCGGTCCAGTCGCTACCGTGCTCGTACAGAACGGTACGCTGCGTTCCGGCGACTTTTTCATCTGCGGCGCCGTGTTTGGAAAAGTTCGCGCGATGTTCGACGATCGCGGCCGCCCGGTAAAGGAAGCGCCGCCTTCAACGCCGGTGGAAGTGCTCGGTCTTCAGGGTGTTCCTGAAGCGGGCGATCACTTCTCTGTGACGGACGAAGCCAAAGCGCGCCACATCGTGGACTACCGCCAGTCGAAACAGCGAGATGCAGCACTACTTGCGCGGTCGACCGGTGCGCGCATCACGCTCGATCAGTTGCACGAACAGCTAAAAGCCGGCGAAGTCAAGGAATTGCCCATCGTCATCAAGGCGGACGTCCAGGGCAGCGTCGAAGTGTTGAGCGAAATGCTGCCGAAGCTTTCGACCGATCAGGTGAAGCTGAAAATTATCGGCTCCGGCGTTGGAGCCGTCAGCGAAAATGACATTCTTCTTGCGAGCGCTTCCGGCGCGATCATCATAGCGTTCGGCGTACGGCCGGAGCGCAAAGCGGCTGAACTCGCGCAGCAGGAAAAAGTCGACATCCGCACGCACAACATCATTTATGAAGTTTCCGACGAACTCAAAAAAGCCATGGAAGGCTTGCTCGAGCCGGTCTTCCAGGAGAACTATCTCGGTCGCGCCGAAGTTCGCAATACGTTCCGCGTCAAAGGCTCCGGCACAGTCGCGGGTTGTTACGTGGTGGACGGCATCCTCAAGCGCGACGCGCAAATTCGCGTTTTGCGGGATGGCGCAGTTATCTACACATCAAAACTGAGCTCGCTGAAACGCTTCAAAGATGACGCGAGCGAAGTACGTACCGGCTTTGAGTGCGGCGCCGGCATCGCCAACTTCAACGACGTAAAGGTCGGCGACATCCTGGAATGCTTCAACGTGCAGAAGCTTTCCGCGGCGGAAGCTGCGGCTCAGTCTGGCGTCCCCGCCGGAAAAAAATAGGCTAGCAGCTGTTCCCGGAAATCCTGATGCCCGTAGGATTGCTCACTTTAGAATTGCACATTGCCGATGCGCAATCGCTGAAGGATAAGCGCCAGGTGCTGCGCAGCCTGAAGGACAAACTGCGGTTCAAGTTCAATGTCGCTGTTGCGGAACTGGATCATCAGGATGTCTGGCAGCGGTCGGTCGTCGGCGTTGTTACCCTTTCTACCGAAGAGAAGCATGTACGCGAGGTCTTGCAGAAGGCTCTGGATGAGGCCGATGAAATTCTGGGCTCCATGCTGATCAACCAGGCCATTGAGATTGTTTGACCAGGTGAAGTGAGACCGAAATGAGCACCACAAGTCATCGTCACGAACGTATCGGCGAGGAGATCGCACACGAAATCAACGCCATGCTTGCCGGTGAGTTAAAAGATCCTCGGCTCGAAGGCCATGTCAGCGTCAGCGAAGTTCGCGTTCAGCCGGACATGAAGCACGCGCGAATCTTCGTCGTTGTCCGTTCAAACGATTCCAAAGAGCAAAACGGAGCCATCAAAGCGCTCGAGCACGCTTCCGGGTATATTCGTCACGAACTCATCGAGCGTTTGCAGGTGCGCCGCCTGCCTGAACTTCACTTCGCGCTCGACGTTTCCGAAGAGAGCGCGCTTCGCATCGAACAACTGCTCAAGGAAGTAAAAAAGGACAAGCCGACCGCATTGTGATTCCGGCATCAAGAACAGCGGTTTCGCATGAAGTTGTTGCCTGCTTTTTAATCTTGCAATCTAAACTTAGAACTTAGGACTCATCACTCGAACTGAAATGCGCCGGAAACCACAACCCGCTCCGTTTGATGGAGCCCTTGTCATTGATAAGCCACAAGGCAAAACATCTCACGACGTCGTGGATGCCGTCCGCCATCTGGCCGGCTTTCGTCAGGTTGGCCACCTTGGCACGCTCGATCCCCTGGCCACGGGCGTTCTGGTGGTTCTGCTCGGTCGCGCGACGCGGCTGGTCCAATTTTATTCTGGCCGTCGCAAACGCTACACTGCTGGATTTCGTTTTGGCTTTGCCACAGATTCCTATGATTCGGATGGCGAGGCAAAGGGTCCCGACACAGCGCCAACTCTTGACGCTGCGACGCTGGAACGTTTTGCAGGCGAACGCATCGGCCGCTTCGCGCAAATGCCGCCGATTTTTTCCGCGAAAAAAGTGAACGGCCGTCCAGCATACGAACTCGCTCGAAAGAAGAAGGAAGTTGAGCTGAAACCGGTAGAAGTCGAGCTTTTCGAATTTAAACTCACCGGAGTCGACGGCTCCGTCGCGCGGTTCCTAATCGAATGTTCTTCCGGCACTTACGTCCGGTCACTCGCTCAGGAAATGGGCGAAAAGATCGGCTCTGGCGCGCATCTTTCCGAAATCTGCCGCACTGCCGTCGGTGAATTCTCCCTGCAGCAGGCGTGGAAGCTTGATGATTTGGCCGAAGCTGCGCGAGCCGGCAAATTCAAGGAGTGCCTGATCCCGCTCGAAAATCTTCTGCCGAATTTCCCCAGCGCAAACGTGTTGCCGGTTATCGAGAAGCGCGTCCGTCACGGCGCGCGTTTTAACATCGTCGTCTCGCAGATTCAGCCCGGCCGCGCGGAAAATCCGCCTGGTTCGACAATGGAACTGGATGCGGGCGAACCTCGCCCACCGCGTCTGCGCGTCTTCGATCAGCAGAAAAAACTGATCGCTATCGCCGAAGCAGTCGTTCCGCGCACCTATCAGCCTATCGTCGTGTTTGAACCCCTGCCTTGATTTGTCTTTGCGCCTGTCGTTGCTTTTAGCGCTGAGGGGGATTCGGCACCGGCTGCGGCGGTGTCTCCGGCTGCTGTTGTGGCTGCTGCTGAGGTTGTGGTTGCGGAACTTGTTGTGGCTGCTGCGGTGCCAATCCGGGCCCGCTTGTGCCGGCGCCCGGGTTCGGCCCAGCGTAAATAGATTTGGATAGTCGCGGCGGAATTCTTAATTTCCTCGGCGTAATCAAAATTAAAACTTCCGTGTCCTGCGAGGTATTGTTCCGGTTCTGCACCGCGTAGCCCAGTCCAGGCACTTTTCCCAAGCCCGGCAATGATGCCAGGGATTTCGCCGCTTCTCTATCCGTCAATCCGCCTACAAGAGTAGTTTCGTCCTGCTTCAAGCGAATCGTCTGATTCAAAGTTTGATTGTTGATGACCGGAATCCCGTTCAGCGCCGAGCCCGCGAGCGATCGAATCTCAAACTCCATCTGCAGCGTCACTTCGTTACCGCCGTGCACGTAAGGCGTGGCTTTTATCTTCAGTCCGAGGTCTATGTATTCGGAGCCGGGGTAGGGAACCTGCACGGCGCTGCCCGTGCTCGAAAAGGTCGAAGGATCGAGAAACACGCTGACGACGTTACTGGTGCCGGAATGTGCCGTGATCGCTGCATCAGGCAATCCGGTGGCGTCAAGGCTCGCCGTGATGACGGCTTGCGGCCCAGTTGGCGTTGAAAGTTCAAGTTGCGGCGAGTAGGCTCCAAAGCCGAGTCCGACGTACACACCCAATGTCGAGACACCCTGGTTCGTTACCGCAATATCGCCGATCCCATCGTTCGTGAAATCCGCAATCGCCACACCCGAGGGATTCGCTCCGGCCGATGTCGTCAACGGCGAGCCAGCGGCCTCGGCGAACGTCGCATCGCCGTTATTTAGAAAAACGCTGATCGTGCTGTCCGTGGAGTTCACTACCGCCAGGTCCGGCACGCCGTCGGAATTCAAATCGCCGGTCGCAATCGCGATGGGACCGTTGCCGGTGGCAAAGGGCGACCCAGTCGCCAGCGTGAACGTGCCATCGAAACCTTGTCCCTGTGATTCCAGGATCGCCACATTGTTCGTCAGCTCACCAATGACTGCCAAGTCCGGTCCGCTCGTGCTCAGATTTTGGAAGTTTCCGCTCACCATCGCCACAGGCCCCTGCAGCGTCGCCGGCAGCACAAACGGTGACTTCGGAAATGGCGTGAACGTTCCGTCGCCATTTCCTTGGAAAGTCGCAATCGTATTGTCATTACTGTCCGCCACCGCGAAATCCAGGTTTCCGTCACTGTTGAAGTCCGCGATCACGACCGCGCGCGGTTGCAGCCCCACCGCGAAGGGTGATCCCGGCGCCTCAGCAAAAGTCCCGTCGCCGTTGCCCAGCAGTACGGTCACCGTGTTCGACGTCGAATTTGTGATAACCAGATCTGCCGGTTGAGTGAGGTGAGTCGTGTCAGTCAAGCGAAACACGCCGGAAGCGATCGCCGCCGGTCCTGTCTCGTCCGTTCCTAGAACAATCGCTGGATTCGGTTGCGAAAAATTCCCATTGCCCTCGTTGAGCAAAATGCCGATCGAATTGTCCTGCTGATTGACAACCGCGAGATCCTTTTGATTATCGTTGTTAAAGTCCTGCGCCGCGAGTGCAACCGGCACTTGGCCAACAGTAAAATCTGTTCGCGGAAATACCGTCGATGGGATTGCGCCTGCGACAGTCGTACCGCCGAGGCTCGTGGAGAGCAGTGACAATGTTACGGGGAACCGCTGCCCGATAAAAAATGTCGCCGGCTTCGTGTCTTGCACACGCAACAGCACCTTTCGGCCGTTTCTTACGAGCGAAAGCGCATCGGAAAAATTCGCGCTGGTGCCCGGCAGGTTCAATAGGAAGGTACTCCGTCCGCCGCCGACCGGAATCACCGGTGGCACAGGGGAAATACCGTGCGCCGCGAAGACTTGTTGCACGAGTGTCAGCAGATTTGCCAGGTCCGTCGCTTGCAGCAGCGATTTCACGTCGCTGCCGCTTAACGGAATGGCGCTCGCAGTCGTCGGGGGCACGAGGCCTAGATCCATGGCTCGATTCTTATCCACTTCCAGCAGCTCGATCTCCAACATCAGCTCACTTCGCGCTTGTTCTGCCTGCTTGATCAACGCTCCCGCCAATTTAACTTTTTCCGCTGAGTCGCGAATCGTCACGCTTTTGCTCTTCAAATCCAATTCAATGTGGTTCGCACTCGTAATTTCCCGTAGCGCGCGCAGCATCTCCGTAAGATCCTGGGAATCCACACCCGCGCTCAATACAAATGTCTCCTCAACTTCGATTCCGTACTGCTTGCGCTTTTCGATCGTGTCTGCGGCCACAAAAATCATGTTGGACGTCAGCGGCCGGAAGAATGTAGTCGTCTGCTGCCCGATAATACGCATCGCGGTTTCGAAATCCACGGCATCCATACGCAGCTTTACGTCTCTCGCCACTAGATCCGGATCGAACGCCGCTGTAATCCCGAAAGCTCGCGCCACCTGCTCGTACGCGCTGCGCGTGTCTCCTCGCAAACTGAAACTCTTTACCCCACGCTGCGCCGCCAGCAGCGGTGGCCCCTTTAGTTTGTATTGTTCCGCTGGCCCGGGCGGCAGCGTGTCTTCTTCGTTCATGGCCCGCATCTCGGCTTCACGCTCGGCCAGAAACGTGTTTCCCGGATCGATCTTCAACGCCGTGCGCAATTCTTCCGTAGCTCGTCGCAAGTCGCCGTTGATCGCCGCATTTTCCGCGGCGTCCGTGCGCGTTCGCACTAATTTCGCTCGCAGGGCCGCGGCGTGCCCCATGATTCCCAGGTCGCCCGGCGCGTCTTTCGCCGCCGCGTCGTAGAGCGTCAACGCATCGTCCCAATGTCCGGCCACCTCAGCTTTCTCACCCTGCTGCACCTCGCGCTGAGCTTTCTTCAGGTCCTGCGCTTTGTTCTGCCCCTGGCCGAAGAGGGCAGTAGCGACCGCAAGCGTGCAGGACAATGCTGTCGCTGCGCGCCAGCCCGGCGCAAACTCTCTCCAACGTTTTGCCCTAAGCGCTTTGCGTTGCATCAGTTCCAGTGTCTTCGTCCCATACAAAATTTGCCATTCCAAAGCACTCCGTTATTCTATCCTGAAGAAATCGGACTAAAATGGTCCGATTGACCTATGCCCCGTCCCAGCGTTACACTAAAGGCGTTGTTGCAAATCACTTTCAACTGGAACCGCCTTGCTCTCTGCTCTATTAGTCGCCCTTCGTGAAGGCGTCGAGGCCTCTCTCGTCGTCGGCATCATCCTTGTTTATCTCTCACGGACCGCCAGGTCCCATCTTGCACGCTTCGTCTGGTTTGGCGTCGGCCTGGCCACCGCGCTCAGCCTGGCCGTCGCGATTGCGCTCGAACACTGGCGCATAAGCGAAGACGGCTTTGAAGGACTGCTCCTGCTGGTTGCCGCCGTCTTCGTTGTTTCGATGATCATCTGGATGAATCGAGTTGCGCGCCATCTTCGCAAGGATATCGAGCAAAAAATTGACGCGTATGCCGAACGCGCCGGAGCCGCTGCCGGCTGGGGCATTCTTCTTTTCGTATTTCTCATGGTCCTGCGAGAGGGCGTTGAGCTGGCGCTAATCCTTCGCGCTGTCGAGCTTTCCAGCGACGGCCTGCAAACGTGGATCGGCACCATTCTCGGTCTCGCGGCCGCCATCGCTGTCGGCGTTTTCTTCTTCAAGGGTACCGTCAAGATTCCGCTGCACCGCTTTTTTGCGGCGACCACCATTATCTTATGGCTCGTCGCCGCGCAGCTCGCTATCACCGGCCTTCATGAACTCAGCGAAGCGCGTTGGCTTCCGTCGAGCAAACAGGAAATGGCCATTATTGGCCCTATCGTTCGCAACGAACTCTTTTTCTTCGTTTTTATCTTCGGCGCGGCCATGTTGCTGATTCTTCGCGAGTGGCTCACGCCCTCCGCGCCCAAAGACGCCGCTTCCAACGATGCCGAACGCCGTCTCTTTGAGTCGCAGCGCCGTCGCCAGCGCCGCTGGATGATCGCTGCTTCCACGGCGTGCCTCGCCGTCATACTTGTGCTCACCGCTGACTTCATCTATGTTCGCGCGAGCTCCGCTCCGCCTTCTTCCCGCACGGTGGCTCCAGCTGCGGATATTATCCGCGTGCCGATTGCCGAAGTGCAGGACGGGAACCTGCATATCTTCACCGTGAATTCCGGCGCTCAGGATTTTCGTTTCCTCGTCATCAAAAAGCCGCAAGGCTGGGGCGTTGCGCTCGATGCTTGCCGCATCTGCGGCGCGGAAGGCTATCGCCAGGACGGCCAAAATGTCGTTTGCCGCCATTGCGCGTCCGCCATTTACATTCCCACCATCGGAGAAGCTGGCGGCTGCAACCCGGTCGGGCTTCCTTTTCAGGTCGAAGGATCCGACATCGTCGTGAACGTTTCCTCCATAACTCGAGCCTTCACCGAGGTGCCCAAGTGATATTTCCGCTTAACTCGACGACAGCGACAATAACTAGATTTTCTTTCTTGTTGTTCTTACTGAAGACTGAAAACTGAAGACTCACGACTACTTTCATGTTCGCCCGACTCATCACCGACTCCGTCAAGCGCCGCCCACGACGCAAGCTCCTCACGGTTGCCGCCCTCGCTCAGAAAATGTCAGTCAAGGCAGCCGAGGTCATCAAGGTACTGATGAAGCTGGGGAGCATGGTCACCATCAATCAGGTGATCGATCAGGAAACTGCGATGATCGTGGTAGAAGAAATGGGCCACATCGCCAAACCCGCGAAACTCGACGACCCGGAAGCGTTCCTGGCAGTCGAAGGAGAAAAGCATGACGTCGTGGCCGAGCCACGCGCTCCCGTCGTTACGGTGATGGGGCATGTCGATCACGGCAAGACATCTCTGCTGGACTATATTCGACGCACGCGCGTCGCGAGCGGTGAAGCGGGAGGCATTACCCAGCACATCGGTGCATATCACGTAAACACGCCGCGAGGCATGATCACGTTCTTGGATACGCCCGGTCATGAAGCTTTTACGGCGATGCGTGCGCGCGGCGCCAAGGTTACTGACCTGGTGATTCTGGTGGTTGCGGCCGACGATGGGGTGATGCCACAGACCCTGGAAGCGGTCCATCATGCAAAAGCCGCAAAAGTTCCGGTGCTGGTCGCGGTCAACAAGATCGACAAGCCCGAGGCGAATCCGCAGCGGGTGAAGCAGGAGCTGCTGTCGCAGGAGGTCGTCGCCGAGGAGTTCGGCGGCGAGGTCCAGTTCGTCGAGGTCTCGGCCAAGACGGGCCAGGGCATCGACAAGCTGCTCGAGTCCATCCAGCTGCAAAGCGAGGTGCTCGAGCTCAAGGCCCCGGTGAACGCGCCCGCCAAGGGTGTGGTGATCGAGGCGCGCCTGGACAAGG
>Ga0137409_10001763_pt1 | contig 23389 bp, 18 predicted proteins | sample CZODoug1_16funga_FD_122059 | JGI IMG/M metagenome (GOLD analysis project Ga0137409, IMG submission 122059) | Vadose zone soil fungal communities from Angelo Coast Range Reserve, California, USA - CZODoug1_16fungal (Hybrid Assembly) | ecosystem: Environmental > Terrestrial > Soil > Vadose zone...
CACTCCGGAAGGCGCCAGTGTCGTCCGAAAACGACAAAGATCTGGCGCCCCCGAGATTATGCGTAATTTAGCTTAGAACGAGAAATCGTGGACCAATCTCACCTCGTCGATGGTAACGGAAGCTGGGCCGTAGGCGGCGCCGGCAATCGCCACTCCGCCAGTCATCTGGCTCGAATTCGTGTCCGCTAGGACCTGAACCTCAACGGTATGGGTGCCGGAGCCTACATTCAGCAACACGAAATTGAACGCATGCGCGCTGGAAGTACTCAGAATCAGTGTGATCTGTTCCGGAGTCAAGGTGCAGGTGGTACTGCTCAGCGCGCATGCTGAAGTAAAGATATTACCCAGATTTGCCGTGAGGGTCTGGACGCGGTTATCGAAGTCAATCCCCGCGCCAAGCTTGTCCGGGAAGGCGTAAATGATGTTGTCCAGCAGAACTCTGACGTGAACACCGGCCGTAGCGGTGGCTGAACTGGTGGCGCCGGTGTTGTTTCCTTTGACCTGGGTAGAGGTGTAGAGGCCGACCACGGTAGACACATCCACGAATAACGAAGCGGAGTTTGAAGTCTTTACTGTCAGCGTTGGAACTAGATCTACCCAGGTGCCCGGGCACGGAGTTACCGAATTGGGTACATTGCACGCGGCGACCGAGATGGTCGCTATAGCCGCGGTCTGCTTCGAACTGGCTGTCCCTGTTTGGGCGGAACAAATGGTCGTCAGCCCGGTCAGGGCCAAAAGTACTAAAGTCATTCTCAGTGCATGTGGCTGTTTCATAGGTTCCTCCAGATATCCTTAGAAAGTTCTAAAAGTTTTGCAAACGCAATGGACGCTGCGGGCGTACTACTCGCGGCGATGGGGATGCAGCAGCCGACTGGATGGAGCCTACGTTCTGCGCGGGAAAGTATTTTGAACATTCATGACCCACTCTGACGAGAACCTGCTGGCTGCAGCGGGCGGTCTTGAAAGCTCGTGAACGGCATCTAAGAACTGACGGCGTGCGCTGCGAGACGGTAGCGTTCGGCCGGCAACCCCGCTGTCTTCACAAGCCAAATAGGCTCTCAAGACCGGAAGCTTTGCGTCCCCGCCTCACGACGGGTTTGCCCTTAACTCGCCTCGAGTAAAGCGCGGACACATCTAAATTGCAACTGTCGGTGCAGGCCGACAGCGTATTTACTCAAGGACGCGCGAGCGCGAGCGCGCGCGCAAAGCCAGCCGCATTAAGTCAAAGTTGCCTGCGCATTACCGTGTAGCTCATGTTGCTGACCTGTGGCTGTTTAAAAAATTCGGGATCGACCGTCGTGAAACGCCGGCGCTTTTCCGCCCTTTACCGAAACCCAAATTTTCTTTGGATACCGTTCTACTCACTCGCGCTCGCCGGCCCCGTCAGAGCCGCTTGAAAGGCCGCGGAAAGCGATCAGAAGGTGAAGCGAGCACCCACTGTCGGAGCAGTGTTGCTCTTGTTGAGATAGGGGACGCCGGGGCCGTGAGGAATGGCGATGGCCAGACCGCCGCCCACGTTGGAATAGGCAATGCCGGCATAGGCATCGAATCGCTTGGTGAAGTGATGATCCGCATACAGCGAAAACTCGTTGAGGGTGCCCGCGCAGGAAGCGCGGAAACCGGCGGCGGTCGAGCAAGTCGGAGGAAGACGGAAGTCGTTTTGCTGCTGATGGTACCAGGCCGCAGTGATGTCGGTTTTGATGTCGTAAGCGTATTTCACACCCGTCCACCAGATCTGCACGATCTTGGGGCGATCAAGATTCTTGTCTTCGACTCCGCTCAAGAGATAGCCACCCTGGGCCGAAGCGCCAATGCCCAATGGGTTCGACGGGTTGAACTGCTGGATGTGTTCGTAGCCGGCATAGAACTTGAAGGGGTCCCAGGAATACTTGGCAGCGAGCATAATGGCCGTGTTGTCGGTCACGATGCCATATTCGGTATTCTCCGTTCCGATCAGATTGGCCCCGGTGATGCGGTTCGTATTGATGCTGTTGGTGGTCGACTGATAGGGCTGCGTCAGACTCTGGGGTCCCAGCAAGGGATTGAGTACGCTGATCGCCTGGTTGTAATGTTGGAAGACGGCGTCGGCGGAGAAATTGAAGACTACCGCGCCGAGGTCGAATCCATAGGCGGTGTTATGCGCCGCCTCCGGCGTACAGGTGGCGGCGGACCAGGTTGCAGAGGCCGAGTAGCAGCCGCCAGAACCGTCGGCGAATTTATACATCACGCCGACATGGACCGGACCATAGCTCAAGCGATATTTCACGGCCTGGTCCCAACGGGTGTCCTCGGTGTCGCCGCCGCCGGCCATCGTGCCGTTATACCCGATGTACGAAAAGGAGTAGGCGCCGCCGGCCGGATCATAAGCGAGCATCGCATCGGTACCGAGAGCGCGCTGACGACCGAAGGTGAGCGCGCCGAAATACGTGGACGATCCGCCCGCATAGAGTTCGTCATTGAAGGCTTGGCCCGCGCGCGCACCATCGCCGGTTTCCGAATAGGCGCTCCTGGGTAGGCCGTTGTTCGTGGTGTTGGTGGCTGCCATGTTGGCGAGCTGACCGGACTGCGGATTGATGCCGGTCGAAGCGTTGAACACAGCGTACCAGTCGGCCATGAACTCTATCTTGCCCTTGATGCCCAGACCCGTCTGCTGCAGGTTGTTCGGCGCAAGGAGCCATTGGGAGTGATTGCCGTTCCGGTTGACCAGCGATTCGCCTTCGTAGTTATAGCCGTTTTCCGGTAAGCCGTGGCTGACCCAGCCCACGCCGACGTCATACACGCCGTACAGCGTGATGCCGTTCCAGGTCAACGCGCAATCGGTGGCGACGAACTCCTTGACGCTCGCGCAGGCGGCCGGGCTGGGCGGAGCAGCTGGAGCCGGTTCGGCGGTTGGAAGATCGGCGGCGCGCGCGACGCCCGCGATTGCGCTCATGACTACCAAGGCCAGGACCAACTTTTTCACGGTTATGCTTCTCCGGAATGCTAACGACCACCACTATCTTCGAAAGGGAATATTGCGACACGCAATCATCGATGAAGCAAACATCCCGTCTCTTGTTATGATTAGCGCTATATATCGCCATATATAGCACATTTGCGCAAAAAACACAGTCTCGGTTGAGCCGAACTGCGTTGCGTCTGTAGCGGCAGCGCCGGGTTGGCCACCGCGGAAATGCGGCCGTTGACCGCCCGACTGCGGGGATCAATGCATACGATCCCTAAACCCCGAGCGATTGAGGTTTACGTGTGCAGTCACCGCGCGTAGTCTTCCGCCCACATGGAGATACTTGCTATGGCGCTCATCCTGACATCGCCTGCGTTTGCGAACAACGGCGTGATCCCGAAGCAATATAGCTGCGAGGGCACCGACATCTCGCCGCCGCTGCAGTGGTCGGGAGCTCCTCAGGGCACGAAGAGCTTCGCGCTGATCATCGACGACCCGGACGCGCCCGATCCGCGCGCGCCCAAGATGACGTGGGTGCATTGGGTCGTGTACAACATTCCTGCCGACGCGCATGGCCTTCCGGAGGGTGCGGCGAAAAGCGGCCTTCCACCGGGAGCGAAGCAGGGCCTCAACGATTGGAAACGGGCCGGTTACGGCGGCCCCTGTCCGCCTACGGGCAAGCATCGATACTTTCACAAACTTTCCGCGCTCGACGCGGTGCTGCCGGATCTCGGGCACGCGACGAAAGCTCAGCTTCTGGATGCGATGAAGGGTCATGTGATTGCGGAGACACAGCTCATCGGCACCTACGAGAAAGGACGCTGATTTCGGGGAACGCCTTGCTGGCGCGTGTGATTCTCGTACCTGAGAGCCACTTGTGCTCTACGCGATCGAACCCAAGCGGCGCCGCTTAGCGCCCCACACGCGTCTCGTAAAGCGCGAACGCGCCATAGCCGACCACACGAGCGCGTTCCGTAGCCGTGTCGCCCGAATTGCGAATATCGAGCAGCCTCACCTCGAGCCCACGCTCGCGCGCTACACGCATGAGCCCGTTTATGCCGACGCAGCCGCACGCCTGCTCACCGCCGAGCTCAGTTGAGCAGTTGAGAATCGACTGAGCCGTCGAGGCATCGACGCTGCGGGCCGCGGCGTATTCGAGGTAATGGGAGAGGTCGGAACTCACGACAATGAGCGTTTCCTCATTGCCCCAGACGCATTCCAACGCCGCGGCAACCTCCCCTGCCGTTGCGTCGCCGGCTGCGATCGGCAGCACCTGAAACTCATCGAGCAGCACCTGTAGAAACGGAAGCTGCACCTCCAGGCTGTGCTCGTGCGCATGCGGCGCATCCGCTGTCACAACGTGAGGGACGCGCAGAACGTCGCGGCGTGCAGCGTCGTCTACTGGAACGGCGCCTAGCGGCGTTTCGAAGGCTTCGGCTCGAGACACCGCGAGGCCGGAGAAGGGCACAAAGTGGCTCGGACCGATCAGGACGACGCGCTCGATTCCTTCCGCGGCGCACCCAAGCGCGCTGTATGCCGAAGCGGCTATGGGCCCGGAGTAGACGTAGCCGGCGTGCGGCGCAATCAGGGCCTTCGGCATGGATGGGCAGACAGGGCGTGCGGTGCGTGCGGCGTTCGGAGCTACTTGCGGCCTGTTAGCCTGAGCTAAGTAGTCGGCGATCGCAGTGCGCAACGCCTGTGGGTCCTGCGGGTAGAAGAGTCCCGCTACGGCCGGTCGACGAATGCGAGGGACTTCGATTGCGCCGCGCATGCGGCAGCAGTATAGATTCTTCCAAATGGGAGCACAATTGCGCATATGAGCGAGGCGGCGGAAAACGTGACGGCACAGCCGGCGGAAGGCTCGATCATTGGCACGCGCTACTGGCATGCTCTGGACGACGGCCGTGTGCAATGCGACGTGTGCCCTCGCGCCTGCAAGCTGCGTGACGGTCAACGAGGCCTGTGCTTCGTACGCGGCGCGGAAGCAAGCCGTATCAAGCTGTTCAGCTATGGCCGCTCGAGCGGCTTCTGCGTCGACCCGATCGAGAAAAAGCCTCTCAACCATTTCCTGCCCGGAACGAGCGTGCTGTCCTTCGGTACAGCCGGCTGCAATTTAGCCTGCAAGTTCTGCCAGAACTGGGATATGTCGAAGTCGCGCGCGATGGACACCCTTGCCGACAGCGCGAGCCCCGAGGATCTCGCCCAGGCCGCCGAAAGACTCGGCTGCGCGAGCATCGCGTTCACCTACAACGACCCGGTCGTGTTCATGGAGTACGCGATCGACGCTGCGCAGGCAGGCCGTGCGCGCGGCATCAGAAGCGTCGCCGTGACCGCGGGCTACGTGTGTGCTGAGCCGCGCGCCGAGTTCTACCGCCACATGGACGCTGCGAACGTCGATCTGAAGGCGTTCACCGAGCGTTTCTACTACAAGATCTGCGGGGGCGCGCTCGCGCCGGTGCTCGAAACTCTGGAGTACTTGAAACGTGAGACCAACGTGTGGTTCGAGATCACGACGCTTCTCATTCCGGGCGAGAACGACTCGGACGACGAGCTCGATCAGATGACGCTCTGGATCGTTGAGAACCTTGGCCCTGACGTGCCGCTACACTTCACGGCGTTTCACCCGGATTGGAAGATGCTCGACAAACCGCACACGCCGCCGGCGACGCTCACGCGCGCTCGGCGCATCGCGCTCGCGAACGGCCTGCACTACGTCTACACAGGTAACGTGCACGACGCCGAAGGGGGCAGCACATACTGTCCTCACTGCGGCACGCGCGTGATCGAGCGCGACTGGTACGAGCTCGGCGCGCGGCAGCTCACCGATACCGGCGCCTGCAAGGGTTGCGGGACGCAGATTCCCGGAGTGTTTGCAGGGCCGCCCGGAGCCTGGGGCACACGCCGCCTGGGTGTGCGGCTCGCGCGGGTTCAGCGGATGGAGCCCCCAACCCGGCTTCTGCAGTGAATCAAATAAGCCCCCGGATTGTTGTGCATCGCATTGCGCAATGTTTCAGCATTCATCATCAGCAGCGGTATGCTTATCCGCAATTCTGCGAGTGTTCGCAGGGGTCATCGGTGCGATAACAGACACTCCCTGCACTGCCTGGAGGCTACTATGGCGTTTCATGTACGACGCATCGACTACTTCTCCGCAACCGTGAGAGATGATCCCGGAGAAGCGTACAAATTGCTGGCGACGCTCGCTAACTTGGGGGTGAACTTGCTTGCCTTTACGGCCGTACCGGTAGGACCGCTGCATACCCAGCTGACGATCTTTCCGGAGGACTCCGCCAAGCTTGCCAACGAAGCGAAAAAGGATCGCCTCGTGCTCGATGGACCGCATCCGGCACTGTTAGTGCAAGGCGACGATGAGCTCGGAGCCTTGGCCGAACTCCACATGAAGCTCTTGAAGGCCAATGTCAATGTGTATGCCGCCACCGGCGTAGCGGACGGCGGGGGCAGCTTCGGATATGTAATTTACGTGCGGCCGGAACAGTACAATTTGGCAGTCGCCGCTCTTGGCTTATAGTCCACGATCCCAGAGCCGGCTTTCGCCCGGCCGGCATGACTTAGAAACTTCCTTCGCGGCTTTCCAAACTCCAAAACGGTCCGGCTAGGCCGACTCTTTCAAAGATCGCTATTGCCTCGGCAACCGACCATTTGCGCCAGTTTCGATCGCAGTGATGCGCGTACCATTCCCGCCCAAGCTCTTGAACCTGGGAAATCGGCACCGCGGATCCGGCAGGAATACCATGTCGGTTGCTCCACGTCTGGACATCGGCCGCTTGCCGGAACGGTAGAACGGTGGCGCAAAAATGGTGGACGTTGTCCCACGCGGCGCGAGGCGGCACGGCGAAATGCACCCAGAGACTTTTCTCCGCAACCTCGTCATTGACGATATTGATATCGACGTCCTCCATCTCCCCGCCAACCCGGGCGTGGATCACCGTATTCCCGCCTGCGAGAGCAGCGATTCCGAATCCACACCAAATACAAGGTGCCCACCAACCTCGCTCGCCTTGCTGGACCCAGGTCGCCGTTGGCGAAAGGGAGAACGGATGAATCACCCAGGGCTCACAAACGTGCGGATGTAGAACAACACCGTGGCTCGCCGAAAGGCGGCGCAGAGCCTGTTCAATGTCGTTGACCGGCCTCGCCAGTGCCGCGGAAACCTCGTGACGGCTTGGTGCACGACCTGTCCGCCGCAGCTGGTCGATGAACGCATGATGAACTTCAGCGTCAAAGGCAGCGGTTTGCATCGGATGATCTCCTGTGGATCGTCACTAGTTAATTACACCGGCACGCGACCCTCAACATTGGACCAGTCCCAGGACAACTAAGTGGCGTCCACGCCGCCCACCTCTTCGTGAACGATGGATTTATTGCGGCCCTTCGCCTTGGCCTCGTACATATTCCTGTCGGCGATGGCGACCAAATCGAGCAGCCCGTTTTCCCGGGTCGGGACCGTTACCGCACCGCCTATGCTCAAGGTCACGTACGGAGTGGCAACGGAGCTGCCGTGCTCGATTTTCAGATCCTGTACCGCCTGGCGCAGTCGTTCGCCAATGGCCTCTAGACCACCCCCCTGTATTCCGGGTAAAACGACCGCGAATTCGTCTCCGCCATAGCGTGCCGGCAGGTCCTCCGGGCGTCTACAGCAGTCGCGGATCGTTTCGCCGATTCGCCTCAGCAGCTCATCTCCCGCGAGGTGACCGTTGGCGTCGTTGTAGGGCTTGAATTGATCGACATCGATCAGCAGCAGCCCGAACGGCACCCGTTCGCGCAGGGCGCGACGCCATTCAGTAGAGGCATACTCATCGAAACGGCGGCGGTTGTTGAGCCCCGTGAGCCCATCCATGTTCGAGAGCCTTAGCAATTCGATATTTGCCGCCATCAGCTGGCGCTGACTTTCATGCAGCGCTCCGTACGCTGCATCGCGCTGCCGCCGGCTGAGATAAGCCTGCGAGTGATAGCGAATACGCGCGATCAGTTCGATCTTGTCGGGGAGCTTCACGACGTAGTCGTTCGCGCCCACCGCAAATGCATCTCGCTTTGTCGTGGGGTCTTCGCGGGTAGACAATACAATGATCGGCGTATTGCGCGTCGCTTCGAGGGTGCGATACTCGCGCACCAGCGTGAGTCCTTCGACCCCCGGCATGACAAGGTCTTGCAGGATGACGGTCGGTGCAATGCGCTCCGCGGTCTTGACTGCAGCGCCAGGTTCGGAACAAAAATGAAACACGATATTGGGTTCACTCGCCAGGGCGCGACGCACCGTTTCACCGATCATCAGCTGGTCGTCGACCAACAAGACGACGCAGTTGGAATCATCGACGATACGCACGCCTGCTGCGTCGACAGCCCGGCGCAATCGGGCAGTCGGATTACCGGGTTGGGCCGCGATCTGCGTCGGTCCGACGGTCTGCGGATGTGTTTTAGGGTGATTCGTACTCATGCGAATGAGTCCTTCCTTAGAGCTTGTGTCTGAACGTATCTACCAGCCGCGGTGCGATGCGTTCGAGCGGCAGTATATCCACTGCAGCGCTTAAGGCTGCGGCGGCCTTGGGCATGCCGTAGACCGTGCTCGTGGCTTGGTCCTGAGCAATGGTGTAGTGGCCTTTGTCGCGCAGGGACTTCAGACCTTTCGCACCGTCGCGGCCCATGCCCGTCAACAAGACACCCACCGCCTCACCCGGCCAGTGTGCGCCGACGCTGGCGAAGAAGACATCCACGGATGGCCGGTAGGCCTGCTCGCGTGGCTCAGATCTATACCCGATGCGCTCCGAGGATATGAATGCCAAATGGTCGTTGGTGCCGGCGAGCAACACCGTACCGGCGGTCGGGCGATCGCCCTCCTTCGCCACGCGTACCGGCAAGGCGGAATCGCGGCTCAACCAATCCGCCATCCCTTGAGCGAATCGCTCATCCACGTGCTGAACGATCACTACCGCGGCCGGGAAGTCCTTCGGTAGGCCGGACAGTACGGCGGTCAGGGCCGCCGGGCCGCCGGCGGAGGCGCCGATGGCGACCAGTCGCTCCCGCCGAGTGATGATCCAAGTATCGGTGAAAGTGTCGGCGCTCGGGATGAACCGGCGCGTGCCCACGAGTTTCGCGACCGTGTCGATTTTGTGCAAGAACGCGGCTGCGCTCTCCTGCAAATCGCCGCGACCCAATACCGGCGTGTCGACGGCATCGATCGCCCCATGGCCCATGGCGTCGAACACGCGTGCGGCATTGACGCCGACGCTCGAGGTGACGACCAGGATCGCACAGGGCGTGGCGGCCATGATCTGCCGAGTCGCCTCGACTCCATCCGTTCCCGGCATGATGAGATCCATGAGCACCAGATCCGGTGTCTCCTGCTCGCATAGGGCAACGGCCTGCGCGCCGTCGCGCGCGGCCCAGATCACCGCGTGGTCCGGGCGCAGCGCCAGTACACGCCGCAGTGCTTCCAGCGCTACGGCCAAATCGTTGACGATGCCGATCTTCACGGCTGCCCCGCGCCGATCAAGTCCACGACGGCATGCAGCAGTGTCTCATCGTGAAAGCTGCCTTTGGCCAGATAGTAGTCGGCGCCGGCGTCGAGGCCGCGGCGGCGATCCTCCGGGCGGTCTTTGTAAGACACGATCATCACCGGGAGCGACTTCACATGGGGATCTTTTTTGATGAGTGTTACCAGCTCGATGCCATCCATGCGCGGCATGTCGACATCCGTGATGACTAGATCGAAATGGCTGGTGCGGGCGGCGTTCCAGCCGTCCATACCGTCGACGGCAACTTCGACTTCAAAACCGCTGTTGACTAGAAGCTTGCGCTCCAGCTCGCGCACGGTAAAGGAGTCCTCCACCACCAGGATGCGCTTGCGCTTAGCTTGGGCGGCGGCGCCCGAGGCATCGGGCGCGACGCCGTGCAAGTTGCCGGCGCTCACCAGCTTTTCGATGGAACGAATGACATCCTCGACATCCAGAATCAGTGCCGGCGAGCCGTCTTCCATCAGCGCGCCGGCTGCGATGTCCTTGATTTTGCCGAGTCGCGGGTCCAGCGCATGTACGACCAGCTCGCGCTCGCCGAGAAAACAATCGACGATGAGCCCGTAAACATGAGTGGCATCGCCCAAAACAATCACCGCCAACAGGTCGGCACCGTCCCGCGGCGGCGCGACGCCGAGCAGCTGGTGCGCCGTGACCAAGCCGACCGAGCGGCCGTCCAGATTGAAATGCGCGCGGCCCTCGAGCAACTTGATGTCGCCCTGGGCGAGCTTGAGGGCGTGCCGGATGTACGCGAGCGGCACGGCATACGCTTCGCTGCCCACTTTCACGAGCAGCGTGCGCGCCACCGACAGCGTCAGTGGAAGCTCCAGCTGAAAGCGGGTCCCCTGGCCGCGGCGGGTGACAATGCGCACCGTGCCACGGATTTGTTTGAGTACATTCTGCACCACATCGAGTCCGACTCCACGGCCGGAAATGTCGCTGACCGCCTCCTTCATTGAAAATCCAGGCAGGAATAGAAACTCGAGCAGCTCCGCCTCGTTCAACTGAGCGGCAGTCTCGGCATTCGAGAGCTTGCGGTCGATGACCGTGGCCCGCAGGCGTTCAAGATCGATGCCTCGACCATCATCGGCCACGGTCACCTGCAGCCGCCCGGCGCTGTGCCGCGCTTCGATGCCCACCACCGCCTCTGCGGACTTCCCGGCGGCGAGGCGTTCTTCCGGTGATTCGATGCCGTGATCCAGTGCGTTACGCAACAGATGCCCAAGTGGCGCTTCAAGCCTTTCGAGAATGTTGCGATCGACTTGGGTATCTTGACCGATAATGTCCAACCGCAGCTGTTTGCCCAGCGTGCGGGCAAGATCTCGTACCATGCGCGGGAAGGCCTGCACGCCGTCGGCAAAGGGCCGCATGTGGCAGGCCAGCGCGCCATCGTAGAGCCGATGCGAGAGATGTGCGGCGCGCCGGTCGAACGTGTCGATCTCCACCAGTCGCTGCGCCAGGAATTGCTGACATTCGAGCGCGCGCCGCTGTGCCTCGGCCAACGCCGCCTGTGCCTGTTCGCTCAGGCGTTGCGGCGGCAGCTGCTCGCGCAGCCGATCCAGCGCACGCAGCAGGTCGTATTGAAAATGCTTCAACCGCAACAGCGAGCCCGCAAAGGACTTGAAACTGCGTGATTCCACCAGAGACTCGCCCGCCAGCCCCAACAACCGATTGAGATTTTCAGCCGTGACCTTGAGCACCCCGCCCTGCGCTCCTTCGCCCGTTTCCTCGCCTAAGATCGTCTCGGGGTGAACCTCCCTTTGTTGTCCTCGAGGCCTGTCGGTGTTCACTTGCGCGAGGCTGAACTCGCGCGCAACCGCCGGACCCGCGGCGACATGATTCAACGCGTCGAGAAACGCCTCCACCTCTCCGAGCTTTTGCGCCTCCCATTGGCTCATGTCCGCCTCAGCCGTGCGCGCCATTTGCTGTAGCAGATCCACACCGCGCAACAACTCATCGGTGTACCCCTGCTGCAGGGTGATGCGACCCTGCTGCGCAGCCACGAAACAGTCTTCCATCGCGTGCGTGACGCTTACGCCGGCGCTCAGGCCGACGATCCGCGCTGCGCCTTTGAGCGAATGCGCCGCGCGCATGCAGCGCTCGAGCTGCTCTACCGCTTTCGGGTCGCGCTCGAGCGCCAGCAATCCTAGCGTCAAGACCTGGGCTTGCCCCTCGACTTCCATGCGAAAGAGATCAAGCATCGACCACTGGCTGAGATCCTGGGAACTCATGCGAGCGCCCGCTCAACCGTATAGAACAGCAATTGCTCATCGAGCAAACCGACTGTGCTGTCGCCCAGCGGCATCAGCGCCTGAGTGTAGGTCGCCTGCGCTTGGGCGACCGTCGCGGGAACCTCCTTGAGATCCCGTGCGCGAAAGCGCTCCATGCCGTGCACTTCGTCGACCGGAAAGACAACGGCACCCGCCGTGCCCCGCGCCACCAGTAGACGCGGCGCCGCGGCACGACGCCGCGATTGCGTGGGGATCGCCTCGGGCTGGGCGGCCACGCCGAGGATGACGGTCAATGCGATGCAAACCAGGAGTCCGCCGCCCACGTTCGCCACCCCCAGCACCGCTCCGTCGCGCCGATGCGGCAGCGAGTGGATGGGACGCAAGTCGGCAATCTCCTGGCACACCGCCGCGCGAATTGCGTACCACTCTGCGCGCAGGCGAAAGACAATGACCGACTGTGTGTCAGCGCCGGCCGCAATCCCACGCTCCCCCTGCTCCGCCTGTGCGAAATGCTCGGTCGCGATCCGCCCGGAGCCGGTCGGCGCAGGCACGTCGAGCAGGGTACGGGCGGCCGCGGAAAATACCGGACAATTGCGGCAATGTATGTGACCCTCAAGCTCCGTACAGGATCGGTCGCCGTGGACCCCGATACGATTCCAGCAGTCATCCAGCACGGCCTGCGACAGGTCCTTCGCGCTAGCCATTGCCTTTGCTCTCGCCCGGGCCCAACTGACGATTTGCCCGCTCGAACAGACGCTCCGCGCCGCGCGCGTCACCTTCCTTTTGCAGCGCCACGGCCAGGTGCACCAGCGCCTCGGAATGCTGCGGGTCTAGATACAACGCCTTGCGGTAGTGCTCGGCCGCTTCGCGCACCCTTCCGGCGGCATCGTGCAACAGCCCGATGAGATGATACGTCTCGGCCGACGCGGGTTGGCAGCGCAAGTTCTGTTCGCAGCACTTCAGAGCCTCGACGAGCTTGCCCTGGTTTGCGAGATGGCGCGCCTGCTCGATCCAATGTTCGGTCGCGGCGGCCATCGCCTTCTCTGCCAATGCCGGTTTAGGTTGCGGCGTGGGGCTGGACGCCGGCTTGCCCGGCTTCCCACGGACGGCCTGCGCCACGATGACTGCCGGTGCCATTCTTCGCCTGAACCTCAGCCGCGGCCCCGAACTGCCGGCTTGGCGAAACGCGAACGCGAGCGGGATCCCGACCGAAACAAATCCGTGATCCAAGAGCAGCCCCGTCTCCGACGGACCCACGAATAATAGCCCGGAAGGCGTCAGCAGCCGGCCGAGCACTTCGATCGCACGGCGCTGAGTAACACGGTCAAAATAGATCAGCACGTTGCGGCAAAAGATCGCGTCGTAACCGTGCGCGCCGTGCAGCCAGCCGGCGGACAATAGATTGCCGTGCCGAAAGTGCACCTGCCGTCGCACGCCGTCGCTCAAACGATAGCCGCGTTCCGCCGGCTCGAAGTAACGATCTCGAAAGCTGAGATCCTTGATGCGAAACGAGTTCTTGCCATAGATACCCTGCAGAGCCCAAGCGATCGCGCGCGTGCTGATATCGATGGCGTCGATGTGAAAACGCGACGGCGGCAGGCCGCCGTCCAGCAGCGCCATCGCCATCGAGAACGGTTCTTCGCCGGTCGAGCACGGCAGGCTCAAAAGGCGTAAGGTGCCCTCCGCATGTTTCGACAGCCATTCCTCCCGGACCATACGCGCCAATGCCGCGAAGGCCTCGGGGTCGCGAAAGAACCAAGTCTCCGGGATCACGATCGCTTCGATCAGTTCCTGCAATTCCTGCTCGAGGGTGACCAGCTGCTCCCAGTAGACCTGCACGTCCTCGAGGCCGCGCGCGGCCAGCCGTTCGCGCACGGCACGTTCCACGCAGGCAACGCCGATCGACTCGGCGTCGAGGCCCATCTTCTCCTTCAGCAGCGCGGCGATTCTGGCGTAGACCACGCGTTCTCCTCAGCCGGGCGGAACAGAACGCTACTGACCTCTGGCGGCATCAGCTTCTGCACATCGATCCGTCGAATCAATCGTCCTCCATCCTGCGTGACCGGCCCCAGATAGGGTGCCGTATCGCTCGCCAGCCCTGAGTCAGTGAAGCTTCCGGCCTCACGTCGCATCATTTCGGTTGCCTGTTCAGCGATCAGCCCCAACAGGTGCTCGCCATAGCGCACCAAGATCAGACGGGTGCTGATGTGCGGTCGCCCGGGTTTACCCAGCATCAAATCGCTCAAATCGATCACGGGAACCGGTCTGCCTCGGTAGTTGATCAGGCCGGCAACACCGACCGGCGTCTGCGGCACCCGCGTGATCTCGAGCAGCGGCAGAACCTCGGCAATCTGGGTCGTATCCAGCGCGTAGCTCTCGCTGCCGATTCGAAACTTCAAGAACAACATCCTCAGGATTCCGGACTGGTTTGCAGCTTGAAGCGCGAGACGCTGGCGTGCAGCCCATTGGAGACTGCCATCAGCCCGTCCACGGCGACGGTCGAATGGCGCAGCGACTCGACCGTCTGTTGCGCCGCCTCACTCAGCTGCGTGAGCGCCTGGCTGATCTGTTCCGCACCGGTTGCCTGGGCTTGCATTCCTTCATTGACCGACTCTACGCGGGGCGCCAGCGCTTGCACCTGCTGAATGATCTGCGACAACTCCCCGCCGACGTGCTGCACCTCCTGCATGCCGCGTCGAACTTCCTCGGAAAACTTGTCCATGCCCATCACGCCCGCCGACACCGCCGACTGAATTTCTTTCACCGTTTGTTCAATGTCGTAGGTCGCCACCGCAGTCTGGTCGGCGAGCCGGCGAATTTCCGAGGCCACCACGGCGAAGCCCCTGCCGTATTCCCCGGCCTTCTCCGCCTCGATGGCAGCATTGAGCGAGAGCAGATTGGTCTGGTCGGCCACCTTGGTTATGGTCGTGACCACCTGATTGATGTTACTGGCCTTTTCGTTCAGCACTGCGAGCTTGGCGTTGATCGAGCCCGCCGCCTCCATGACCTGACGCATGGTCTCCTCCATGCGCGACAAGCCGGCCTGGCCGCTGTTCGCCAGAGTCGCCGATTGATCGGCGACCGCCGAGACTTCATTCATGGTCTTGACCAATTCCCGGGAGGTAGCCGAGATTTCCTTGGATGTTGCGCCAATCTCGGTCGTGGTCGCCGCGATTTCGCTCGCCGTCGCCTGTTGCTCCTTGCCGGTGGCGGCGATCGCCGTTACCGAGGAATTGACTTGAATGCCCGAGCTTTGCACCGAGCCGACGATCTTTGCGAGACTCTGCAGCATATTCTTCAGAGCTGCCAGCAGCTGTCCGGTCTCGTCCCGGGTACGCACATCGATATCGGCCGTCAGGTCGCCGCCTGCAACCTGTTGCGCGGTCTGCACCGCGCGTTGCAAGGGCACGGTGATGCTGCGTGTGATCCAGAACGCCAACACAGCGCTGACCAGCGTGACCAGTACGCCGATGCCGACGATCATCGCCCGTCCGCTACGGAACTCAGCCGTCGCCCCGCCGCGTTCCTTGCCGATCAGCGAGACTTGGTAGTCGCTGAGTTTGTAGATGTTCTCGAGATACGCCAATTGTTCGGGATGCACCTTGTCGATCAGCAATTTCTTGGCGTCATCCAGGCGATTGGCATGCACGAGCCGCACGAATTCGTCCTCATCGGGGGCGTAAATTGCGCGGGCGTCCGTGACGTTCTTGTATAATTCCTCTCCCTGATCCGTGTCCTGGACTCTCTCGATCGTATTCATCAGCTCATTGCGCTGTTTCCTTTGTTCCTCCAAACCGCTCAGCTCTGCAGGAATCTTGTCGTGATCGAGGACGATATTGCGGGTGTGCCCTGCGGATTCCAGGACCGAGATGGCCAGCTTATGTGAGTTAACTACCTGCGGCACTCGCTCGTTGGCAAATTTCGTGATCAACGTGTCTTGCGATTCCATACGCGACACGGCAAGCGCGATGATGCCGAGAACCATGATCAGAACGACGGCAAATGCCAGCCCCAATCTCGTCCCGATCTTCAAGTTACCCAGAAACATCGTGTTACTCCTCACTCTTGGCGCAAAGCGCGGCTGTCACAACGAGTCGCTCCGCTGCGGAAAGCGTCCCTGAAGTTCGTGGTCGCGCTAAGGAATGTTCTTGATTAACACCCGACCTCAGGGACGCGTCGGTCGTTCGCTTGTCGTCGCTCGCTCAAGGAACATCTTCGTTACCACCGGTTGCATCCTGCACGCGTCTTCGCGTACCGCCAGGCTGAATTAAGGTAAATTAGCAGTGTCCATTTAGCCCCAGCAGTGCGTGGGTACCGAAACTTCGCCGCTTAATTGTGATGCGTTTCGCAGCGGCGAGCGTTCCGCGTGAGAGCTACGACCCTCTTGCCCGCGCTTGCGAATATTTCCCTGACACGTTGATCAGGCCGCTCCATGCTCATGTGTAGGGGAAAGCCTTACTCGGGGGCGGGCGAGCGACAAGCCGACTCTTACGTCGAATCGCCAAAACGAGCGCAAACGATACACTGGGCGAGGCAGGTTGACGACAACAGCCGCACGTCAGCACAATCGGTCACCGCGCGATGCTATTGGTCGCAGCGTTATGCGTTATGCGCGGTGGCATTCCGCGACCCTCATATAACGCGCGAAAATAAGTTATGTGCTAGAGCGTGCGGAGAAACTCCACGACATCCAGCTTCTCCGGGCCGGAAAGTTTTGTCTCGAGCACGAGATTGAAGAATTCCACCGTGTCGTCCAGCGTTAGCAGACGTCCGTCGTGCAGGTACGGCGGCGAATCCTTGACGCCGCGAAGCGGAAAGGTTTTGATCGGGCCGTCCGCGGACGCCATCATATGATTGATCATCCGCGGCTCGTAGAAGCGCTCCGCCTTGAGATTGTGCATCAGGTTATCCGTGTAGTACGGCGCCTGATGACACACAGAGCACTTGCCTTTGCCGAAGAATACGGCCTCGCCGCGCAGCTCAGCGGGCGTTGCTTTGGCACGGTCGAGGTGGCCGAAGACGTCGAGCTTCGGTGCAGGCGGGAAGTCCAGCATCTCCTGGAATTCCGCCATCTCATGGACTTGGCCGCCGCGATCGAGGATGTTCACTCCTTTCTTGGCCGCGATGACATGGTCGCCGTCGAAGTACGCGGCGCGCTGCTCGAACTCGGTAAAGTCCTCCACCGTCTTCAGCGCACGCTGCGAGCCAAATAATCGCTCGATGTTCACGCCGCGCAGCGACGGGGTGTCGATGCGGTGGCGGAACTCTTGCGGACGGATGTCGCCGACCAGATGCGTCGAGCCATTGGTATGGCCGTTGGCATGGCAATCGAAGCAGGTGACACCGCGGCTCGGCTGCGCCGAGCGGCGATCTTCGGTCTGGTTGAACTGCTGCTGAGCGAAGGGCGTCACCAACAGCCGCAGACCTTCGAGCTGCTTGGGGTTCAGAATCCCGTTGAATGTCTCGTAGTAGTTGTCGATGGTGATGAGCTTCCCTTTCGACACGTCGCCAAGGTCCGGCCGCGTCGTCAAATAAATCGGCGCGGGAAATTCGGGAAGAAAGTGATCGGGCAGATCGAAATCCAAATCGAAGCGCGTGAGGTCACGCTGTTCCTGTTTCTTGATCTCCTCGATCTGAAACCTGGGGAACACCATGCCGCCTTCGGGATGATTTGGATGCGGCAGTGGCATGAATCCGGCGGGAAACAGACCTTTGGCGCGAATGTCCTGCGCCGACATGCGGCTCAGCGATTCCCACGTGGTTCCGTTCGGCAGCTTGACGCGCACTCCCGCCTGAATGGGCTTGCCGCGCGACATGCTGACACCGCTCGCCGGATGATTGCTGAGGTCGTAACGCTCTACCAGCAGTTGCTGTTGGCGTTGCTCGATGGCGGGTTTCGCAACCTGCATCCGCTGCATCGTCGTTGCGAAGTCCTCCTTGATATCGACGGGCATGTAGCTCGTCGGCTGATCAGCCGACACGGCTCCTGCCGCGAGGGTCGCGCAAACGCACAGAACCACTTTCATCGCTGCCGACGCTCTACGTCGAATTATCATGATGCGCACTTATCCTTGCTTCGTTTCTGCCGGTCCACGAGACTCTTGATCGAATTGAGTCTAGCCATTCGGTTTCGCGTCCGGTCGGGACCGTAATCCGATCGAGATGGCACGAACGAAGTTACATCGCTGCAGGTTTGACGTCGTGAGCTCAGCGCGCACTTTCGCCGGCACCAAGGCGCACTGTTGCGTTGCTGGCGCGACCCTTGGCATCCGAGTGGGCGCCCGGCGCTGGTGAGATCGTAGCTCGATATCACGGCCTTTTCGCAGCGATTTCTCACTCGCTTTAGCATAAGGCGCCTCGGTGCCGTGATAGCCCTGCGAGGCGCCGGGGCGTCCCGTCAGGCACGCCATTCCGCCCGACATGATCGCACCGGTTACGCAGTAGTGCGCGCCAACACCTGTGACAGTGCGTTCTGGGCTCACGACGTCGAAAAACCGGCTATCTAAGCTCACGCCCAACGTCGAACCAATATCGTCACGAGGGAGCAAAGCAATGCAGTCTGGGCCTTTTTTTCAGCGATGCCGCAGGCGCTGCTGGACACGCGGCGCAAGGACAATCCGCGCTCGCTACGAGGCCTCGCACTGCTGCTAGCGGGCCCGAGCCACCGGCTGCCTCACTTAAGTTTTATACATTCAATTTTATACATTCAAGGGGAAAGACTAATGAATGACCTTACTCTTACTCGGAAGGACTTTCTCAAATCTCTGGCCGTAGGATTAATAGGGGCCTCGCTTCCGGCCGTCCTATGGAACCAAAGCAGGGCCGCACCAGGGCATGAAGGTTCGCGCCCACGGTTCTTCCAGAACCCGGAGGACTACGAAACTCTCGAAGCACTCGTCGATCGCCTCATCCCGCCCGATACCAATCCAGATGGTTCGCCTTCGCCTGGCGCACGGATAGCCGGTGTGGCGGATTATATTGATTTCCTGCTCGGCGCCTTCGCGAGCGAGCAGCCCTTCATCTTCGCCGGCGGCCCTTTCAGCGACCGCAATCCCTTCAACGGCGAGGGGCTGACGGACAGCATGGCTCGCCCGCTGGTCTTGACAGACAACCAGCGTGTGGCTTGGAGCGTTCGCATTTTCGGCACGGCGAAGGCGGCCGAGCGCGATAGCGATCGGGCAAAGATCGCCATCATCCGCGCCAACAACAGGATCGCCGGCCAGGGCGACGCCAATGGCGATCTGCCCGGCTTCCAGCAGATCTATACCAGCGGCATCGCCGTGCTGCGCGGGCTGAAATTCACCAGCGGTTCCATGGCGCAGCAGGATGCGATCCTGAACGAGCCGCAGAAGCCGGCGGCGCTCGCGACCCTTGTGCCGTTGGCTTACGCGCATTCGGTTGAAGGCATGTACGGCAATCCCGAATATGGCGGCAACCAGCCATCCAACAGGCCCAAGCCGGCAACGGGAGCTGACGGCAGCAACCGTCCGATCGGCTGGCAAAACGTCAATTTCGAGGGTGACCGGCAGCCCCTTGGCTACACCGTGTTTGATCCAGTGGCGGACGCCTATATCGAGGATCCGAACCATCCCGTCTCGACACCCAATCCCAACGACCCAGCTCTGAGGGGGGGCCTCGGTGCTCTGTCCGGTGCCCTGCCGGGTGCTGGTGCTCTGTCCATGGATATGCACACCGCGCTCGCCGTTATGGCGCGCCACCTCTCACGCCAACCCTAACGACTCACCGATACCAAAGGAGAAAGTGTCATGGCAACGAAGTCCAAAACGGCCGTCATCATCGGCAGCGGCGCAGGCGGCTCTATGGCGGCCCTTGCGCTCGCACAATCGGGACGGTTCGACCGGATCACCGTCCTGGAGAAGGGACCGAACTACTATCGAGGCCTGGGGCGGCCAAATTTCAGCGATATGTCGGTCGCGTTCAGCAACGACGAGATCAAGTTCGGGCAGCGGGCCGGTTCCGGTGCTTCGTCCGATAGCCTTGATGACCCGGATGTGCTGCTCGATCCACGCAGCTTCCGCACGAGCACGGGTGTTGCCAGGGAATTCGTCGGCGACGTGCAGAGCCTGCCGCAGTTGGTCGGCGGCGGCCTGACCCATGCCGATTGGAAGGCACGGCGTCTGCGCCCGGCCGATTTCCGGCTGAAGACCCTCGCCGATCAGTTTGGTTACAACATTACCAACTCGACGACCGTCGACTGGCCGATCAGTTACGATGATCTGGAGCCGTTCTATGCGCTGGCCGAGCAGATCATCGGCGTGCAGGGGCCGGCGCAGTTGCCCGCGCCGTTCGCGCCCCGACGTAGCGGCCCCTATCCAATGCCGCCAGGTGTCCCGCAGTTCGTCGCCAAGCTCATCACCGCCGGCGCGGAACAAGTCGGGCTGTCGCCCTTTCCGGCGCCGACCGGTATCACGTCCCGCCCCTATCGTGACCGGCCGGCCTGCAACGATTGCGGCTTCGACGTTGGCTTCGCCTGCCCCATCGGCGCCAAGAGCACGCCCGCCGTCACCGCTCTGCGCGACGCGCTGTTGACCGGGAGAGTCTCGCTGCGACCCGATTCTCACGTCTTCCGGCTGAATATGGGCAAGGGTGGCCGCGAGGTTGAAAGCGTCGCCTTCCTCGACGAGGACGGCAATCCTCGCGAGCTGGAAGCGGATCTCTTCGTCCTGGCGGCATCGGCAATCGAATCCGCACGGCTTTGCCTGTTATCGGGTCTTCCCAACCCGCTCATTGGCGCGAACCTGATGTTTCATCGTGAGACGTTCGCGATCGGCTTCTTTGCGCAACAGCTGCATGCGCATCGCGGCCGAGCCTCAACCTTTCAGTGGGACGATTTCACCGGACCCGCGGAGATCGCCGACTACAAGAATTTCTTCTCCGGCGGCGGGCCGCTGCCGCGCGGCGGCACCACCGAGATTTCCGGCGGCCCGCGCGTGATCAGCGAGGGACAGATGTACCCGTTCGGCGAGGTGCATAAACAGAGCATGCGGGCAAGCCCGCTGCGCGAGCATCTGGGGATTCTGACGATGGAGGGCGAGGACCTTCCGCAGGCGAGCAACCGCGTGGATCTCGACCCCGACCTCAAGGACAGTCACGGCTTCCCGGTCGCGCGCATCACGTATGCCAGTCATCCCTACGAACTCAACGCGGCAGCGCATTATCAGCCCGTCATGATAGATGCGCTAAATGCCGCCGGCGCATTGCAGGCAATCCCCGTCATGGCCAACCAGATGTCGCCGGTCCCGGCTACAAGGCACATCATGGGGACGCTCCGCATGGGCAGCGATCCGGCGAGGTCCGTCACCGATGCCAACGGCAAGTTCCACGACGTTGCCAACCTCTACGCGGCCGATGGCAGCGTCTTCCCGACTGCGGGTGGCATGAATCCGTCGCTCACGATCATGGCTCTCGCCTACCGCCTCGGGACGCTCGCGGCGCGGACCGCCTAGAGAGATGTTCAAGGCAGCACGGGACGGAAACGGGCTGCGCGCCGCCAGACATCTCCCGAGCGAAGAAACGTCTTGTCGGAATGTTTCCGGACTGCACCATCGAAGGCTGCGATGAGATTCATGCAGAATGATCCGGTTTCGTCACATGGCCAGCGCGCGTGACAGGACAGCGTCCACATCGACGTTAGTCACGTCGATGGCGCCGGCAACTCTGCCCGACCGTCGGTCGTCAAGACGCGTTCGGATAAAGGCGCCGGAGATCTCGGGCGTCGAATACCGATGCAACAGGCATCCCTGAGCTATCAAGACGAGTTGCTGGGACAGTATCCTCGCTGACGACTCGAGCATTTCGGGATTCAGACGTATCAGTTTGACAAGATGCGAGAGTTCTCCCGTGAGGATGGAGCAGCCGTCGCTCATTTCCGTAAGATCCGCTATCAACGCCTCGACGAGACGCGCTTCTCGAGATAGCGCTCTCACCACGTCCAGACACATGACGTTTCCCGAGCCCTCCCATATCGAATTGACGGGCGCCTCCTTGAATAGTCGCGCGACGATCCCCTGATCGACGTAACCGTTCCCACCGAGGACTTCCATCGCCTCTCCGGTGAGTTCGACACTTCGCTTGCAGACCCAGAATTTGGCGGCCGGGGTCATGATACGCTTCCAGGCCAAGTGTCGATCGTCGGCGTCCTGCTGCTCGAAGGCTTCCGCAAGCCGCATGCCGAGCGCCAACGCGGCCTCGCTCTCTAGGGCAAGATCCACGAGCACCGCGCGCATCAGCCCGTGTTCAATCAGCTTCTTCCCGAAGGCTCGGCGCTGTCGGGTGTAGGACAATGCCTGAACGAGAGCTTGGCGCAGCAACGCCGCGCTACCCAGTACGCAATTCAGTCGCGTGTACGTCGCCATCTCTATGATGGTTGGAATACCGCGACCTTCTTCTCCCATCAGGAGGCCGTAAGCGTCCTGGAATTCGACTTCTCCGCTGGAGTTGCTTCTGTTGCCGATTTTGTCCTTTAATCGCTGCACCAGCACGGCGTTCTTACTGTCGTCGGGACGGAAGCGAGGAACGTAGAAGCAAGCGTACGAATCGGTATCCACGGCTCGCGCGACGACGAGATGGGCATCGCACATCGGTGCCGAGAAAAACCACTTGTGCCCGCGGAGTTCATATTCACCTCCGCGACCGCCTTTGCCAACGGGGACTGCCAAGGTCGTATTCGCGCGAACGTCGGATCCTCCCTGCTTTTCTGTCATGCCCATCCCAAGCCAGATAGAGCTCTTTTTCGCGATAGGCACGTCGGAAGGGTCGTATCTGTCGCTAAAGAGCTTTTCTCTGAGCGCTTCCCAAAGCGCCGGCTCCTTTTGAAGCAGCGGTATGCTCGCTTGCGTCATCGTGGCCGGACACAATGTGCCGTATTCGATTTGCGCATGCATATAGAAGCCGGCCGCCCAGGCGGGCCACCTACCCGGCCGCTGTTCGCGAAACGGAAGCGAGACCAGACCTTCCTCCCGGTACATTCCGAGTACGGCATGCCAGGCCGGATGGAATTCCACGGAGTCGATTCTGTGGCCACGGGCGTCGAAGGCGTTCAATATCGGCGGATTGCGATTTGCTGCGTCCGCCAGCGCGAAGGTTTCCTCTCGCCCGAGCCGCCCGCCAAAGGCGGTCAACTGTTCGGAAGACCACGCAGCGGTTCGATCCAACGCTTCGGTAAGCGCGACGTCGGAGGCGAGCAGGTTGTAATTGGAATGTTCGGGAATCTGATTAAAGATGTCGTGCGTACGCCAGTCCATGCAACCCTCCAAATAACATGATCCAAGGACTCTAAGGCATTTGATGAAGACAGGTGTTCGGATTGCAGCATTGAAGGAGAAGCCGGCGGCTATGCGTCGCCGACCGGTGCAAAGCCGCGCTTACGCCAGCTCGCAAGCGCTCCAGGAAGCGTTTGTTCGGGTTTTGATCGAGCAAGGATTCGACAAGACGACCATTCGCGAAGTCACCGCGGTCGCCGGGGTTGGAATCGGGACGTTTTACGACTACTTCGGGAATATGGATGCGCTGGCGGCGCTGTGCATCCATCGCCGCATGAAGGCTTTGGCTTTGGCTGCCAGATCGGTTGCGGCCGAGCAAGCGGATAGACGGCTGCTCGCCATCGCCCACGGCGTGGCAGACACGTATGCCCTTTCGATCACCGGGGAGCTGAAAACCTGGGT
>Ga0137409_10001764_pt1 | contig 23388 bp, 19 predicted proteins | sample CZODoug1_16funga_FD_122059 | JGI IMG/M metagenome (GOLD analysis project Ga0137409, IMG submission 122059) | Vadose zone soil fungal communities from Angelo Coast Range Reserve, California, USA - CZODoug1_16fungal (Hybrid Assembly) | ecosystem: Environmental > Terrestrial > Soil > Vadose zone...
TAGGGGCGGTGGGGATCGAACCCACGACCTTCGGCTTAAAAGGCCGCTGCTCTACCACTGAGCTACGCCCCTAAACTTTTACTGTACAGACGCTTGCGAGGAACTCGCCTCGACAGCGTTTTCGCTGGTGGCAGTTGTGGTGGCAGTTGCTCCGAGCAAGGACAACACTGCATGCAGCCTGTTCGGACCCAGATGCGCGTACCGTCGTGCCATCGTCAGACTCTTGTGCCCCAACAAATCAGCAACATCTTCAAGTGGCGCGCCCTTCATTCGCAGCCTGCTGGCAAACGTACGCCCCAGATCGTGCCAATGAAAGTTCTTGAGCGTCGCTTCCACCATCGTATCCTCAAACCAGTGGCGCGAATTTTCAAGCGGATCACCCGTTCTGATTGATTGGAACACGCGTCCTTTTCCGGTAACCCGCTCAAACACTACTTTGAGCGCTGCCACAGCTGCATCATTCAGTGGCACGTGAATTGCCTCTTCATTCTTCGTGCGCGGAATATGCAATGTCCGGGCCTCCCAGTCTACCATGTCCCAAGTGAGCGGGTATTGGCTTCCCTTTCGCAGTCCTGTCTTGATTGCGAGGTCCAGTTCCGGTAGGGGATTACACGGCAAGTAGATAGTGTCCGAGCATGCCGCCGAGAGCCCACAACGGCGGTTTCTCGCCCACTACTCCCTTAAATCAGGCCGGATCATCACCTGGTCTAATACGCATACGCTTTGAGGAACACGAAAACCACCACGCCAGTGATCGAAACGTAGAGCCAAACGGGGAACGTCAAGCGTGCGATTCGACGGTGCATCGCGAACCGGCCCGTCAGCGAGAAAAAGAACGTTGTGAGCACCATCGGCAGCGCAACGATGGAAAGAATTATGTGGCTGGCTAAAATGGAAAGGTACAGCGTGCGCACTGGGCCGTGACCGGGGAAAATCGTGTCGCCGTGCAGTGCGTGGTTCACGATGTAGCTAATGAGAAAAGCGGAAGAGAACGCGAAGGCCAGCAGCATGCTCGTGCGATGTGCTCCCCTATTGTGCCGTTTGATGAAATACAATCCCACGCAGAGCGCAATCGCGCACAATGCGTTCAGAAGCGCGTTGAGAGCCGGCAAAAACATCCAGCGCCCGTTGAAATCCGCCGAAGCATGATGCACGTACAGCAGCCACAGCAGGAATGACACCGCGAGGCCGCTCACGACGACGATCGCTCCAACCACCGGGCGCGGACTAATTTCAGTCTGTTCCATGCTGACAATTAGATCACAAAATCCATCGGGAAGTCATATAGAGCCCGGCGCAAGATCGGCAACATGCCTTCCGAGTGTGCCGGTAGGAGAATATGCAATCGTTGAACGTCACATGCGACTATCTTCTGGGAAGCCGAGGGGCCCGGCCGGTTGGGCGCCAACTCGCAAAGTATTTTCGGGGGGCTGATGCGGCTACGACAGAAGGAAATGTCAGGAAATGCCGTGCGAGGCATTTGAGCGCAACGATTCGCAAGGCCATCTAAGCAAGTACCAGCTACACTGTCCGCTACAGTGTTTGTTGGCAATCTGTTCTCCGATTTTGGGACGCGGAGATTCAGCTACTTCCTAAAAAGGTAGAAGCGAGGTTTTTCGGGCAGGCCACAGGGCTCTGGTTAACCGTCGGCTTTGGCAACCGGCCGCAATCGCCGTGATCCCAACAAATTCTGGCCGCGTTCACATTTTTCATCAGAAGAATTCAGGTGTCGCTATCGGTGTTGATCTAAAACCATCCGGATCGTCTGACCGAGACTCTTGCGTCCGTAGGGTTTTTGCAGGACGGTCGGGCGTTTCCCTGTTGTTGCACCTAATGTTTCCTCGGCCGAATATCCGGTCGTGAAAACAGCGGCCACATCCGGCCTGACCGCGCATATCTTGGCGTAGGCCTCAGGGCCAGTCATCGCGGGCATCACGACGTCGAGTAGTACAAGGGCGATCGAGTCCTGCTTCTCTACAAATAATTGAACAGCCTCTGCTCCGCTCCGAGTTAGAAGAACTGTGTAGCCAAATGAGATCAGCATTTCCCGCGCGGCTTCGGCTAAGCCTTCGTTGTCCTCGGCGATGAGAATTGTCTCCGTTCCCCCTCTGACGGACCCTTGAGCTATCCGTGCCCTGGCTTCCGCTGGTCCAGTTCCCACAGGAAGGTAGACACGGAAGGTAGTACCCTGATTCAGTTCACTTGAGACATCGACGCACCCATTGTGCTGCTTCACGATGCCGTAGACTGTCGCCAGGCCAAGTCCTGTCCCTTTGCCTTCTTCCTTCGTACTAAAAAAGGGCTCAAAGATGTGTTCCAGGGTTATTGCGTCCATGCCCGTGCCAGTGTCGGACACTGAGAGCAAGGCATAGCGGCCTGGTTTGGCAAACCCGCTAAGAGGATCGCCAACTTCGGCAATCGTAGCTTTCGCCGTTTCTATGCGCAGATTCCCTCCCTGTGGCATCGCATCTCTTGCATTGAGGCAAAGATTTGTCAGCACTTGCTCAATCTGCGTCGGATCGGCCCACACCGGTTCAAGATCAGGCGCCAACGCTACCGATACCTGAACCCGCTCACCGATGAGCTTCCCAAGGAGATTGACCGACTCGGACACGAGCGCGTTCAGGTCGATGTTTTTCGGCTCGAGAAACTGACGCCGCGCAAACGCAAGTATTTGACGGGTCAAGTCGGAGGCGTGCGCTGCCTGATCCCAGATTGTTTGAAAACGTTTCCCGCTAAGGCTTCCCGCTGGGGACTCCGTGGACCCTATTTCCGCCCAACCCATGATTGCGCCGATGACATTGTTGAAGTCGTGCGCGATACCGGCGGCAAGCCGGCCAATCGCTTCAAACCTCTGCAGCAGTCTTACCTGCATCTCCAGACGTTTGCGCTCCTGGCGCTCCTCGACATCGCGCAGTTCCCGACGGATGGCAGGAACTAGCCGGGTCAAATTGCCCTTAATGACATAGTCTTGTGCGCCGGACTTTAGCGCGGCAATCGCCGTATCCTCACCGATGGTGCCGGAAACGAAAATGAAGGGCGCTTCGATACTTCGTTCGCGCAATATTTTCATCGCCTCCTTGCCGGAAAAATCGGGCATTGAGTAGTCTGAGATCACCAAGTCCCATTTTTCACCATCAAGGGCTGCGCGCATGGCCTCGGCTGAATCCACGCGCCGGTGCGTGACATCAAATCCCCCAGACTCCAATTCCAACACGAGCAAATCCGTGTCATCCTCGGAATCCTCGACGATCAGCACGCGAAGAAGTGATTCCATTTAGGTCCTCCGGGTTGCGGGTGGCGGCTTGTTGAGACCCAGCCAATACAAACCAAGCTGTCGTGCCGCGTTCAGGAACTGAGCGAAGTCGACGGGCTTTTGCACAAAGCTGTTAGCGCCCAAATCATAGCTACGAATGATATCCGTCTCCTCGTTGCTCGATGTGAGAACCACGACGGGGAGCCGCCGGGTGCGGCTATCGGCACGCACGCGTCGCAGGACTCCTAAGCCATCGACCTTCGGCAGATTCAGGTCAAGGAGTACGATATCTGGCATGACTTTGGGATCGCGGTTCACATAAGAACCTGTCGCGAATAGATAGTCCAATGCTTGCTCACCATCGGGAGCGACGACAATTTCGCTGAGCGTCTTGCTTTCCTCGAAAGCGCGCAGCGTCAGGTCCGCGTCGTCGGGATTGTCTTCGACCAGCAGGATGAGGCGTCTACGAATCATGAAGGACCTCCAAGTCGTGTGGAAGAGATTGTGAAGTAGAAGGTTGCGCCTTTTCCGACTGCGCCCTCGGCCCAGACGCGCCCTCCATGTCTGTCGAAGATGCGGTAGACCGTCGCAAGTCCAATGCCTGTCCCGGGAAAATCCGCGTCGCGGTGCAATCTTTGAAATGGGCTAAAGAGCTTGTCGGCATACTCCATGTCGAAGCCTGCGCCGTTGTCACGCACAAAATACACCGTCCCGGCATCTCGCTGCTCGGCGCCGAATGCAATCTTGGCGCTGGCGATCTTCGATGTGAATTTCCAAGCGTTCCCGAGCAGATTCTCCAGCGCGACCTTCATCAGACGACTGTCTGCGTCGACAACGAGTTCGTCCGGTATGTCGAATTCAACCGCGCGTTCTGGTTCATTCCTGCCAAGCTCCGTCGCGACTATGCGTGCGATCCCGGAAAGGTTCACGTGGCCCCGACTCAGGTCCTCGCGTCCCACACGTGACAATTGCAGCAGATCGTCGATCAGCTCCCCCATTCGTTGCGCGGCGGCGCGAACCCGCTGAAGGTGGTGCATTCCTTTGGCGTCCAGCATGTTCGCGCAATCCTTCAAGAGGATCTGGCTGAAGCCGTCGATGCTACGAAGGGGAGCTCGGAGGTCATGGGAAACGGAGTAGCTGAACGCCTCAAGTTCCTTGTTCTTGCGCTCAAGTTCCACGACAAGGGCAGTACGGGTTTCGGCCAACTCGCGCGCGGCGCGAGCCTCGCTGGCTTCCATCTCTTTAAGCAGCAACTCCTCGCGAACACGGCGGTTCTCGTCCTCGAATTGCTTGCGCCGGATCTGGGCGCGCAGTCTGGCCTTTAACACTTCGAACTCGCTCGACTTCGAAATGTAGTCGTCAGCGCCAGCGCCCAGGCCTTGAATCATGGCTTTCCGGTCTTCCATCGCTGTGAGCATGATCAGGGGGACATCTCGTACGATCTGCGTGGCTTTGATCCGGCGGCATGTCTCCTGCCCGCCGAGACCCGGCATGAGCAGGTCGAGCAGGATGCAGTCCACAGACTGAACGGCCAGCAGCTCAAGCGCTTCCTCGCCCGAGTGCGCGAGAATAACGTCGTACCCTTCGCCGCGCAACGCGTCGGCGAGTTCCTGCAAGTACGTCATGCTGTCATCAACCGCGAGGATCTTTTTGGGTCCGAGCAGGCTCGCGGTATCCTCAGCGGGCTTGGTTGAAGCCGCCCCTCGGAGAACAGCAGCAAGCTTCGCAAGGATGACTGCGGCACCTTCCCCCTTTCGCACGAAGGCGTCCGCACCGGCATCGAGCGCGCGGAGTTCAGAGCCGCGGTCTTCCGAGGCGGTTAGAAGCAGACAGGGAATGCCGCGCAAAGCAGCATCCAGGCGCACCCGCCTGATGACCGTTGCCCCATCGATGCCGGGGAGCATCCCATCAACAAGGACTGCGTCCGGACGCTGATCCGCGGCGACCTGCAAGCCCTCTTCTCCGCTCGCAGCAGTCAGGACGATGTAGCCGGCCGGCTCCAAGGCCTTTGTGAGTTCGTCGCGGAGCGTTGCACTATCGTCGATCACGAGAACTGTCTTAGATCCCGCGGCCGAAGATCGGCGACTCCGTAGGAATTCTCTGGCTCTGGCGACCAGATACCCGACTTCGTAAGGTTTGCCAACGTATTCATCGGCGCCTCTTCGCAGACCGCGAATTCTGTCCTTAACTTCCGCCTCCGTGGAGAGCATCATGACAGCGGCCGTTTGGCTCGACCGGCATTCCCGAATCTCTTTCAGGAACTCGACACCGTCACCGTCCGGCAGCAGGACGTCCAGGATAACGAGGTCCACAGGGTCGCGCGTTAGAGCCTCTCGGGCTTCAGCCAATGTCGCGCAAGGAATCGGATGGAAGCCCCCTGTCTCGAAGGCCTCCGTCAGGTCCATGCGGACCGTCAGGCTATCGTCGATGATGAGAATGGCGCCGCTCATGCTAACTTCGCTTCGGACTGCCGTGCCGTGAGTGCTGCGAGTGCGGGGCCGATCTCGCCCAACGGAAGTACGCGCTCTGCCGCTCCGAGGAGTGCGGCCTCCCGGGGCATCCCGTATACGACGGATGTCGCCTCGTCCTGTGCAATCGTGAAACCGCCGGCCTTGCGTACGTCCAGGAGGCCGGAAGCACCATCACGGCCCATCCCGGTCAAGAGGCAAGCGGCTGCTCGCGAACCGCACTCGCGTGCCACCGATTGAAAGAGCACATCCACGGAAGGACGACAAGAGTGGAGTTCCGGATCGAGTGTCAGGTGCAGTCGCCCGTCACGCACAACAAGGTGACTCCCGGGCGGCGCCATGATTACGCGTCCACCTGTTGAGCCGATCGGCTCACAATCTTGGGCGTATTTGACCCGCCAGTCCGTCTGCCCATCGAGCCAGTCGGCGAATGCAAGGCCGAAAGGTTCGTTGATATGGAGAACCAGCAGCAATGGAACCGGGAGTGTAGCGGGCAATCCTCGCAAGACCTCGACGATGGCGCTCGGGCCCCCTGTGGAAGCGCCCATGGCGATCAATATACATTGCCCTCTTGAAAAGGGCGGGAGGGGGGTCTGTTGGCGTTGGCCTTGCGGCTGCCCAAGGGTTCCTAGCCGGCCCCGTGGGTGCGTAATCACGCGAATACGTGAAACCAGCTTCAAAGCTGAGATAAACTTCCGTTCCCATGATCCATTCGACTCGTTTCCGCCGGGTTTCTCCAGTACGTCGACCGCGCCAGCCGCCAGCGCCTCGTACGTTTTGAATAACTCACCGCGGTTTGTAGACGACGAGACAATCAGGATGGGAGTTGGGCAATACGCCATGATGTATTCGGTTGCGGCCAGACCACTCATCACTGGGAGCATCATGTCCATCGTGATCACGTCTGGGTGTAACTCCCGGCAGAGCTCGATTGCTTTCTTCCCGTCTTCGGCCTCACCTACTACATCGAACTCGCGGTCCCCCCCCAGCACTTCACCGAAACGCTTTCGCGCCGTCATGGAATCTTCAACGAGAAGCACTCTTATTCTTGCCATCGTCATCCCACCAACTTCAGTACACGTTCGAGGAACTTTCCCTGGTTGAATTCACCCTTTACGATGTAAGCCTGTGCACCAACTTCCCGCCCGCGACTGTGATCTTCGGGAGAATCGCGCGAACTTACCAGGATCGACGGAATCTCCCGAAGATCCGGATCGGACCGGGTGCGCTCGATGAACGTGAATCCGTCCATGCCAGGCATCTCGACATCGACTAGAAAAAGCGAATACCGTGTTTGACTTGCTTTCTCGAGGGCATCCTCGCCTGACGTGGCGATTTCCACCAGGTAACCTGCGGACTCGAGGATGCTCTGCTCCAACATGCGTGTGGTCAGGGAATCGTCGATCACAAGAATTGGAGGCCGCGTTGTTTGGGGTTGAGATTCCCCCGTGCGCTCGCGCTGCGCTTCGGCAACCAAGCCGTCCGGGTCGAGAACGATCTGCGGAGTGCCCTGCGCATCGAAAGATGCGCCCGCGACTACAGCAGCCGCATGAGCAAGTTCAGGCAGCGGATGAAGAACGAGGTTTGTCGTGCCCAATAAGCGGTCCACGCCGACGGCGGCAAACCCGTTTGTACCTTCGACGATGACCGCCGACCAGTGACGCGCCGCGCCCGCGGGTGGAGCATTCGCCAAAACGATGCGAGCGAGCGGCAGGAATGGAATCACTTTCCCCTCGTAGACAATGGTGTCTCCCTGTGCCGTTCTTGCGAACTCTTCCGGCGCCAGGCGCACGCTGCGTCGCACCGCGTCGAGCGGTATGGTCGCTGCAATACCGGATGCCTCAATCGCCAGCGTTTCCAGAGAAGCGAGCGAAAGCGGAAAAGTGAGTTCGAGAGTCGTACCCCTTCCTAGTTCGGTCCGAACTGCAACCTCCCCTCCCAATCGCTCGACGGCTTCCCGAACCACGTCAAGACCAATTCCTCGGCCGGAAACCTCGGTCACCGTGCCCGAAGTACTTATCCCCCCGCCCAGCAGCAGACGAAGCAACTCTTCGGACCCCATTGCATGTGCCTCTTTTGAGAGCCCTCCTTTTCGCTGGGCAGCGCGGCGAACGGCCTCAAGGTCAACTCCCCTGCCATCGTCCCGGCAAACGAACACGACACGCCTGCGACGCTGCGAAACTTCAAGAACCACGCGCCCCTCGGGAGATTTACCCGCAGCGATTCGATCGCTCTCGGATTCAATCCCATGGGCCAGGGCATTGCGGACGATCTGCACCAGTGCGGGTTGAATCTCTCCGAGCACGTGCGCATCGAGACGCACATCGCCTCCTCTTCCCTCGAAAACAACACGCTTTCCTTGTGCCTGGGCAATGTCACGGGCAGTGCGTTCCAAAGAGGAGAAAAGACTGCTTGCAGGCAGCAAACGCAACCGTTCCGCAGCCTCGCGTATTTGCCGAAGTTCCCTGTCCACCTGTTCGAGCCCGGACGTCAGATTCCGATCAATGGTACCGATAACGCCTTCTAACTCCTCCACCAGTGAATGGGCCTTGTCACCCGACTCACCATTTCTGGGTCGCTCCGCACCTCGAGTTCGGGGCGCAGCAAGTTGTTTTGATACGAGATCCACGAGATGGCGGGCGCGTTCCAGACCGCCCAGGCTGCGCTGCACCGAACTCAGTTGCGTGTGGGCCTCGGCAACCCCATCGAGCAGTTCGTCTACCTCTGCGATGTCAGCGCGTACCGTTCGAAGAGGCACTTCGACCTGCTGTGGGCTGGGCAGCGTATCAATTTGATCTGGAGGAGGAGCCAGACTTGCGATGCATTTTCCGATGCCATCGAGGAGTTTCAGGATGATGCCGATTTGATCGTGTGAAACGGGTCCCGGCATTTCACGATAGGGAGCGAGCACATCCTCCAGTGCGTGGGAGTTGTCAGCAATCTCTCGCTGTTTGACGACCCGCGCTGCACCTTTCAGCGTGTGCGCCAGTCGCAGCAGCCGCGCCACCAGTTCAGGAGCCGACGGAGACTTTTCGAGGTCCAGAACTCCTTTGCCAAGCTGATCCAGGAGCTCCCGGGCTTCTACGCGAAAATATTTGTATGGATCGTGCGCCATGTCTTATGCACTCACCTGCGGCTGGACAAGTCGGAGCAGTTCCCCGGACAGCGAGGCAAGCTGCGACGCTGTTTGCAGCGTCTGGCCCGAACTCGCCTCGGTCTCTTTGGTAGTCTGCGCGACGTTGGCGATGGCCACATTGACCTGTTCGACGGCGGTGGTCTGCTGTTTAGTGGACAGCTCGATCTCACGAGCAGCCTCCGTGGTGGTCCCCACGAGGTCCGCGATCTGCTTGAATGCAACGGCCACGTCTGCGAATTGCTTGGAGCCGGTCTCCACGGACTTCGATCCCGTTTCTGTCGCCATGACGGTTGTGTTGACGGCGCTGCGAACGTCGTCAATGAGACCCCGAATTTCCTTGGTCGAACCCGCGACTCGATCCGCGAGCTTCCGGATTTCGTCTGCGACGACGGCGAAGCGCTTACCAGTGTCTCCAGCTCCGGCCGCTTCGATGGTCGCATTAATCGCGAGAATATTGGTCTGTTCGGCAAGCTCGGAGACGATTTCGAGTACGGCCCCAATTTGTTGCGATTTCTTTCCAAGCTCGAGCATGTGATTTACGATCTGGTCCACCTGGTGCCGGATTCCGGCGATGGACTCGTGCGCCTTGTCCACGGTTCCGTCGCCGGAGCGCGCTGCGGTTACGGTTTGCTCGGCGATCTGGGCGACACGCTGGGCGCTCTCTGCGATCTGGCGCGACGTGGCGAGCAACTCTCTGATGGTCGTCGTGATCTCGTTCATCGCGGTCGATTGCTCCTTGGCTCCTGTTGCCTGCTGATTGGCCGCCGATTGCAATTCTGCCGAGGAATTTTGGACGTGCTTAACCGCCAACGCGATCTGCCTAGTTAGAGAGCGCGTGAGGAACAGCCCTGCGGCACTCACGAATAGAAGGCAGAACAGGGTACCGAAGATAATGGTCGACTTCGCGCTGCTCGCGGCTGCTTCCACTTCCTCGCCGCGTTGCTTGAGCAGCACACGCTCCTCGTTTTCCATCTGCGCCAGTATCCGCCTCAGATCGTCCATGAGCCTCTTGCCTTCCCCCGACTGCATCGTCTTCGCCGCTTGTTCGAGACCTCCCTTTTTTCGTACATCAATGATTTCCCGGAGAACGGTCAGACGTCGAGTGATGACTGGCTCCGCCTCGTCCAATCGTTTTTGTTGATTCGGATTATCGGAAGTCAATTGCCGGAGCTCCTTGACGACCCTGGGAAGACCGTCAATTGCTCCTTGATAGGGTTCGAGGTAGGGATCTTCGCCTGTGACCAGGTATCCCCGCTGCCCCGTCTCGGCATCTTTCAAAAGGCTGAGCACTTCGGCAATGTGCTCCAGGACTTCGTGCGTGTGAGTGACTAAATGACTCGTGTCCGTGAGCGAGCTTAGGCTGCGATACGCAACCGCGCCGATGATTGCCAGCAACACAAATGAGAGCGCGAATCCTGCCGCTATCTTTTTTCCAAATGTCCACATAGCATCACTCCTTCTGTCTATAGGTTTCCCTGACCGGCACGCTTTCGAGTCATTTCCAAAATCGATGGCAAGTGAACGATCGGCCGTGTGAAACCCGCCGTTCGAACGATTTCCCGCACATGATGCCGCTGGGTCGCGCCCCTGCTCTCTTCCACAATGGCAGTCCGCGCCACTCGCGTGTGCCCCTCGAACTGATCGAATGCCAGCGCAATCCGCGTTTGCCCTGCGATGAGGATCAGCCAGCGTTGTGATCCACCGCGTGCATACCCGAGCAGAGTGCGGAGGTCATACACGGGAACAATTGCGCCTCGGAAACCCGCAATCCCAAGCAGTTCTGGAAAAGAACCGGGAAGCGGTGTGACCGGCTTGTCCGCGAACACGCCTGTCACCTGATCCAGGTGGATCGCATACGGGTCGAGCCCCACACGAATATCCAGCAGGTCGTCTAATTCGGTTGCGCGCATGACCGGAGTTTCCGTGAAGGACCGGTCGAACGCCCGGCGCAATTCGGTGGAACGCTCGATGACACCGGTTAGGTTCTCACTCACGGCTTTCCTCCGCAGGCAATCAACTCTGCGCGACAGAGCCCCAGGAGCGCCTCACGATTGAAGCCACCTCCAAACAAGAGCAGCCGCGACGCATCCTCGCGCTGAAGCAGCGCGAGTGCCTGAGCGAGTTCACGTCTAGCGGTGCCGGAGTCGCCGGCGCGACGCGCGAGCAAACCAAGGTGCAGGCGGGGCATGGCAAATGCGGGATCCAGGTAGACCGCGACTTGGTCGTGATTGGCGGCTGCGGGTTGATCTCTTGCGCCTTCTCGACACAGCGCCAGCACGTAGTGCGCGCCGGAATTCAACTCGTCAATCTTGAGCAGCCGGCGGCACACTTCTTCGGCGGGTGCGAGCCGACCGCTGTGCGCCAGGAGTACCGCCTGCAATAGAAGGACATCGGGGTCATAGGCGGACTCGAGTGGGAGGCCCTGAACGACGTCGAGCGCTTCCGCGTAGTGTTCCGTCCTCAAAAGATCGAGTGGGATGCAGAGATCCCATCTTGGCCCCGCATGGAGAGCTGGAGCGGCTCGGCCCGGCAACGAATGTGGCTTCGGCGCTGCTGTCAATGCTTGGATTCGCTCCGTTGCATTGCAGATGACGTCCACCCACGTGCTGGCTTCGTCCACAATGGTTGCGAGTGATGTTGAAACGAGCGTGGATGGCGTGGCCGCAGCCGGCGAAAGGCTTCTTGTCGGCTGGTCCGAGCCCTCTTTGCGCCGGTAGTAGAACGTTCCGTGGGTGTGATGGAGGTGGAAGTCATGCGAAAGCCCGCGAAGAGTCTCGGCGTGCCCAAGGAAAAGATAGCCCCCAGGGGCAAGGGCCCGCGTAATCCGCGCCACCAGCGTCTTGCCTGCCTCCTCCGTGAAGTACATGATGACGTTCCTGCAAAAAATAGCGTCGAACGCTCCAGGTTGCCAGAGTTCATGATCTTCCTCTGCAAGGTTGTGCTGCTCAAACCGGACCGATGCCCGAATCGTCTCGTCGAGCACCATCTCGCGGCCTTCTGGGCGGAACCAGCGGCGCTGGGCATCAAGCGGCGTTTCCCGCAGCGCCCAGCTCAAGTAGCGGCCGTGCGCTGCCTTTTCGAGCATGACTGGGTTGACGTCTGCCCCCAGGATCGACACGACCCAGGAGGGATCCGCCAACCCTTCGCGCAGGAGAATGGCCAGAGTGTAGGCTTCCTCGCCCGAGGCGCACGCGGCTGAGAGAAACCGAAGTCGCCTATGAGACTCCCGCGCGCGCAGACGACTGGGGAGCACAACTTCCGAGAAGGCCCGGAACTGATCGATGTTCCGGAAGAAATATGTCTCCGGTACGGTGAGTTCCTGTACGAGCGCACTCAATTCATTCTGTGAATCTCCCGCCTCGAGGTTCCCCAAGTAAATCTCGCAATCGTGCCCGTTTCCGCTAAGCCTCCGGCGAAGCAAGTCGCCAAGAAAACCCAGCTTGGCGTCATCGAATTGGAGTCCGAAACGGCGTGCCACGATGTTGCGGAAGCGGTCAACTTCACAGGCTTTCAACGCGGCGTTCATTGAGACACTCCCTCCAACTCCAGAGCGGCCCAGAAAGACTCCGGTACGACGCGGGCAGTTCGCAACACGAGCAGCAGTTCAGAGTCAATGGCCCCGATGCCTGTAATCAATTCGGCGCGCGCATCGCCGAGCAAAGGCGGAAGCTCGTGGAGAGAATCCGCCGAAATCGCTCGAAGACCCAAGACCGCGTCGACCGCCAGCGCTACGAGACGCTTCCCAGCTTTTACCGTGACGAAACGGGTGGGGAGTGATTCCCCCGCGCCCAGAAGCGATCCGGTGTCCACAACCGGCAGCGGAACACCACGGATGATGGAGAGTCCACTGACGAACTCCGGGGCACCCCCTACAATCTCGACCGGGAGAGGCCGCATCGTCTCCACGACGTGCTCGAGGGGCAACGCGCAGAGGTGCATGCCAACTCGGCACAACAGAGACAGCCGTTGCTGCGTGTTATTCAATGCCTGTTCACCTTAAGTAGAAACGGACTTCACGAAGGCCGTGTTCGTCTTGGCCGCAATGCGAACACAGTTATTTCGTGTGGCTCTGATTTTCGGAGAAAAGCCAGAAGAGAGCCTTCTGGGGCTTTTTGGAAGGGTAGGTCTATTCTGAACCGCCGATTCTTCTTGTCAAGTGCGTAATACGGCTCTGTGCTGTTCGAAAGACGATAAAACTCGGCCTCTCAGGGCCGGATAGAATTTTGGCGAGGTACAGGACCACAACAGGGGAACAATCGTGTTTCCCAGCGCGGACAGATTTTTGGCGAGGGACAGCCCTTCAATCAGGAACACTCGCTCGGCGGACGGAGCCTCATCTCAAACATTGGGCGGGTGGCTCACCCTTTGAGACGGTTTTGGTTTTCCGGGTGGCCGCTCCTTCGCGGGTTTTCGAAGAGGCGGAGGGTTTGGCTTTTTCTCTCGGATGAGTTTGTTGGCCATGGAATTGAGGACAAATCAAAACGCCGACCCTTTAAAACCGAGAGGGTCGGCCACCCGGAAAAGCTAAACCAGTTCCTCAGCGTTGACGTACTGGAGTGGTATCATCCAACCGTGACACGCCGTCAAAAAGAAAATTGGAGAAGGGTGGGCCACCCGCCCCGAGTCAGCGACGGCGTGCTGCCTTTTTGCCGCGTGCGATTTTCGCGAGTGCCCGCGCGTATGCTGCGATGGTTTCGGGGACGGCCTGGCTGTAGACAAACTGCCCTTCACGGCGGCAGGCGATCAGCCCGGCTTCGCTCAAAATTTTGAGGTGGTGAGAGACGGTTGCGGGGGTCACGCCGCGCATCGAGACGATCTCGCCACAGTTTATGTGCTCAGTTGCCGAGATGGCCTCAAAGATCCTGAGGCGAGTCTGGTCGGCCAGGGCCTTGGATATTTTCTCGATCTCAGAATAGTTCATGGACTCATCCAAAGTGTAGCGAAGTCATTGACTTACTGTCAGAAGTCTCTTCTCCGCACCAAATTACAAAAGTCTTGTATCCGTGTCCTTAGATTATCATCTAAATGTCTAATTACTGCTGGTCCCCTCCGAGAAGCGGCGGCCGGTGGCGCGGATCCTTTGGAGAGGATCCGGCACAAAATGCGAAATACATAGGAGATTGACATGAAGAGACTCGAAGGGAAAGTGGCAGTAGTGACCGGCGGAAACAGCGGCATCGGGCTGGCGACAGCCAAGCGACTGCAGGAAGAAGGCGCGAAGGTAGCCATCTCGGGTCGAAGCAGGAAAACGCTGGATGAAGCGGTGAAAACCATCGGAAATGGCGTGGTGGCGGTGCAAGCGGACGTCGCAAAGCTTACCGAAGTGGAAAAGTTTTATGCGGAGGTTTCGCAAAAGCTGGGCAAGATCGATGTGCTGTTCGTGAACGCGGGAGTCGCGAAGTTCGCGCCACTTGCCGAGACATCCGAGAGTCTGTACGACGAGCAGTTTGATATCAACATCAAGGGCGCGTACTTCACAATCCAGAAAGCACTGCCCCTGCTGAATGACGGCGCGTCGATCATCTTGAATACCAGCGTAGCAGGCAGCACAGGCACCGCCGGGGCCAGCGCATATTCGGCTACAAAAGCAGCGCTGCGCTCCTTGGCAAGAACTGCGGCGGCGGAATTGGTGGGGCGCGGCATCCGCGTGAACGCGGTTGCGCCGGGGCCGATTGTTACGCCCATCTTTGGCAGGACCGGGTTGCCAAAGGAAGCCTTCGATGAATTCGCGAAGGAAATGGTTGCGAAGGTTCCGATGAAGCGGTTTGGACAACCCGAGGAAGTGGCGGCTGTCGTGGCGTTTTTGGCTTCGCAAGATGCGTCGTACATCACGGGCGTGGAAATCAATGTAGACGGCGGCTTGGGACAGATCTGAATCGCTCGAAACGGCTGATAAGATGGGGGGAGAGTCCGCCCTTGGAGAGATCATGACACATGGGGCAGGCAACTGCACGCGTTGGGCAACCGCGGTCGGAACCACCAACCGTGGTCGATTCAAGGCGCAGAAGAGATCCTGCTCAAGGACGCGGTATGAGGGCTGCTGTGAATCGCACTGCCCGATCTTGTTCATCATCGTAGTAACATAGCCATTCACATTGTTCCGATGGGCGGCAAGGTCCCGAGCATTTATGGACCCTCAGCTGACGATGCAGGTTAATCGGCAAGCAACCAGCGACCGGAGGCTGACATGGGCGACTCACGTCAGGAAGCGGCCAGGACGACCGAAAAGAGTGACATACGAAGTGTAGTCGTCCGAGGCAGTGCTACTGGATTCGCACAGGAGATTGTCGCAGGTCCGCATCGGATGGCGGCTGATGAACCGGTGACTGTAGGTGGCACGGACACGGGGCCATCGCCTTACGATCTTCTACTCGCCGCCTTGGGGGCCTGCACTTCGATCACCGTGGGGATGTACGCTCGACGGAAAGGGTGGCCGCTCGAGGAGGTTACCGTAAATCTGCGACACGCAAAAATCCATGCTTCCGATTGCGCCGAGTGCGAAACCAAAGAAGGCATGCTGGATCGGATTGAGCGGGATATTCATTTTGCAGGACCATTGACCAATGAACAGCGATCTAAGCTGCTCGAAATTGCAAATAAATGCCCCGTCCATCGAACCCTTACATCAGAGATTGTTATCAAGACGCGAGTCGTTTGAACCAGCTGATTGCTGCTTCTGGCGTTTCCTATGGGCCTGGTCGCAGACTGCTTGCCCTCTAAACCTCCGCCAAGGCCCGGTGGACAAGGTGGACTGCAATCGCTCCCTCCCCCACAGCTGCGGCCACGCGCTTCACATTCCCCGAACGAACATCGCCCACCGCAAACACGCCGGGAAGGCTCGTTTCCAGCATTTGCGGAGAACGGGCCAGTGTCCACACCGGGGCTCCGGTTTCGGCATCCAAATCTCGTCCGGTAAGGATGAATCCTTTGTCGTCGAGGGCGACGCAGCCCCGTAGCCACTGGGTTCGCGGCGATGCCCCCGCCATAATGAACACATGGCGAATGTCGTGGACCGAAGTCTCGCCGCTGGTTTTTTCCTGCCACGTGACGCGCTCCAGATGCGCATCACCTTCAAGGGCCACGATTTCCGTTCTCAGGTGTAAAGCGATCTCGGGATTCTCTTCGATGCGCTGGATCAAGTAGCGTGACATACTGTCCGACAGCTCACCCGAGCGCACTAGCAGGTGCACCTTGCGGGCCGTCTGCGAAAGGAAAACGGCTGCTTGTCCGGCGGAGTTCCCTCCACCCACCACGACAATTTCTTCTTCTTGGCACAGTTGGGACTCCATGTAAGTCGCACCGTAGTAGATCCCCTGACCCTCAAACCTCTCCAGATTGGCGATGCGCGGCTTGTTGTACTGTGCCCCGGTGGCAATGACCACTGCACGCGCCGCGATCCGGTTGCCGTTGTCGAGGACAACTTTGTACGGACGCTTTGCGCAATCGAGACGTTCAACGCTATGCGCCACCATCATTTTGGCTCCAAATTTCTCCGTCTGAGCGATCGCCCGCGCCGCCAACTCCTGGCCGGAAAGTCCGGTGGGAAATCCAAGATAATTCTCGATCTTGGAGCTTGATGCGGCCTGCCCTCCGGGAGACCCGGTCTCGATCACCAGGACATCCAGGCCTTCCGAGGCGGCGTAGACGGCCGCTGCCAGGCCGGAGGGGCCGGCACCCACAATGATCAAATCGCGAACCTGAGACTCGTCAATCGCAATGTTCAGTCCCAGGCAATCGGCCAATTCCTGCATCGAAGGATTCCGCAGCACGGAACGAGCATTGCAAACGACCACGGGAATTTCGTCGAGCTTCACCTCAAAACGGTCGAGAAGTTCCTGCGAAGTTTTGTCCGTATCGAGATCGACGTAGGTGTACGGATGCTCGTTCCCTGTCAGAAACTCGCGCAGGCGGAGTGTGTTGGCCGAGTGGCGGGAACCCATCAATATCACGTTGCCCTGACCGCGACGGATGAGTTCCAACCGGCGCAGGATGAAGGCCCTCATGAAAATCTCGCTCAGTTCGGCATCCTTTGCGACGAGCGACCGCAAACCGTCTCCGCTTAGTTCCAGAAACTCGCCGGGCTCGGTGACTCGGCCGCGCACGAGAGCGCGCCGTCCCGAGATCATGGTCATCTCACCAGTGAACTCGCCGGGGCCGTGTGTTGCAATCAAGCGTTCGCCGGCAAAATCCGGCTGGACAATCTCCATGCGTCCGGAGAGCAAGACGAAAAAAGGGACTTTTGTGTCATCGGGCTCAAACAGGATTTCACCCTTCCGGACGTGCCGAGTCTGGCTGCCAGAGCGGACGCGGCTGATTTGGGCCGCAGTCAAGACTGGAAAGGCTTGGGTACGAGCATCGAGCGCGCTAGGTACAGGCGAAGAAGACATTTTTGCCCCCCAGGTTCAACGAACGACGGGAGTATTAAGGTATGTCTGGAATCGTTTGGATTCAACCATGGATTAACGCAGGGGCCCGTTTCGAGTTGTGCGCACAATTCTCTATCTGCCAGATTGGCGCTGATAGGTTCCGCAGCTCATCTTCGAGCGAACCCCGCGAGCGCGGAAGGTCCCAATTAATGTAGCGTTGTTGCTCACGCCTGAAGCTCAATGAGGATTGTGCTCGGCCCAGAGTCCCAACAAATTGAGTTGATACCGCATCTCAAAGCCCAAAGTCGGTTCGGGACGTGGTCACAAGCCTCGCTGACTTTCAGTGTAATTGCGAGCCCGCGAGCGTTTGCTCTCATCACGCCACACCAGAGGATCAAGATCCTGGTCATTGGAGTTGCGGCCAAGCCCAGTCAGTTATGCTAATGCGACGACCGGAGTTCAACTCACACCCACCGCGTTCATCGTCGATGAGGCTCTGGAACGCCTCCTCTATTCCGGCGGGAATATTCTCCCCACTCTGCCGGTCTATGCAGATGTGAGGCGGCTTCTGCCGACAAACGTCGTCACGGGCTAAATCAACCTCGCGCAAATACGAACGAAGGGACAAATATGGTGCAGAAACTGCTGATCAGCTTCCTACTCATGTGCGCCAGCTTTTCCGTCCAGGCAAGTGTGGCACATGCAGCTTCGCTCACTGAGGGTGACCGGATACTAGAATATACTCCGACACGCGCGCTGAACCCCGTTGTCCAATGGAACAGAATACTCTTGGTGATCGTTCGCACGCCTGGTGCTCAGCCGGTAACTGTCCAGCCGACCCGCAGCTTTGCGATCATGCACGCTGCAATTTATGACGCGGTCAATGCGATAGACAAGAAACATAAGCCGTACCTTGTCATGGCGCCAGATGCGTCACCAAACGCTTCGCAGGACGCCGCAGCCGCTGCGGCAGCCCATGAGGCACTAGTTAGGTTGTACCCGGCCTTCCACACGCGGCTGCATGGCGAACTTCAACAATCATTAGCGCAAATTGTGGACGGGAAGGACAAGATCGACGGTATTGCTGTGGGGGTGGCCGTCGCGGATCGCATTCTGGCCCTGCGAAGTAATGACGGCTCCAACGCTCAGCCGATTCCATACGTTTTCGGGACCGCCCCAGGCGATTACCAATCGACGCCTCCGAACTTTCCTCCACAGCCCCAGTTCACGCATTGGTCTCATGTCAGGCCGTTTGCCCTGAACCTCGCAAACCAGTTCCGTCCAGGTCCTCCCCCGGCGTTGACTAGCGACCAATACAGCGACGCCTTCAACGAAATAGAAACCTTGGGAATCGCCAACAGCACAACCGCGACAGCCGACGAAGCCTTGACTGGGCGATTTTGGAACGGCGCCATCCAAAACTATTGGAACGAGATAACACAAACGGCCTCGCAGGCTCACAATTTGAGAACCGCTGAGAATGCGCGGCTCTTCGCATTACTTAACCTCAGCCTCGCGGACAGCGTTATCGCTTTCTATGACGCGAAATATACGTACAATTTCTGGCGGCCAGTGACCGCCATTCGTGCCGCCGCCACCGATGACAATCCCGAAACACTAGCTGACCCGGGTTGGCTTCCTGAGGCCGGCAAAACCGCTCCAGATCCGTCCTATCCAGGCGCGCATGCCGTCATTAGTGCCGCTGCAGCAGAAGTGCTGCTTTCATTTTTCGGTAGAGACCATTTCGACTTTGACGTGACCTCCGAGGCCTTACCTGGGGCAGTGCGTTCTTTCTCGAGCTTCTCAGCAGCAGCTGAAGAAGCAACCTTGAGCCGCATTTTTGGTGGACAACATTTCCGGTTTGACCTGACCACTGGTCATCGCCTGGGTCGTGAGATCGCCGATCTTGTCGTCGACAATCTCTTGGGACCCCTTGAAAAAGATGAAAACAGGTAACCGGAAATTACTTTGAGAAATCGACGCGTTCAACGCTCATTTTGGCAGAACGTATACAATCTCCGGCTTAATGTTGCCAAGTGCACTCTTGTGCAGCAGTACGGTTTCTACTGTGCGCTCTAAGTGATATGTTCCTTGTAAGTTGGTCGGGGGGCGCGGATTTGAACCGCGAACTTCCCGCGCCCAAGGCAGTTGCAGAAAATCTTTCCCGTTTGTCCGTCTAGGGTTGTTCTACGTCATGGCGTACGGCTTTGGACCAAATTTGGCAGTTCTTGGACATAAGCTGGTCCTAAGTTTTCGCGCGAAAACCCGCATACGTTTGGCCAATCGAGCAATTCCACGTCGATCATTTCATCGCGACGCAGCCCGGCGGCCGGTCCACCGGCCATCTCGCGGACCGTTACGATGGCGTTCGCATCAGCAGCGGTGCGCACCAGCGCGGAGCATTGATTCGCAAGCGGTTTCACGACGAAGCCTTCCTGTCTGCATTGCAGACGAGCCAGGACGAAGTAGCGGCGACCAGGACGTCCGTGCAGCTCTGCATCGAGCCGGGCTTGCAGCTTTGGCAGTTCGACGGCAGGGCTGCCCGAGAGGCGCGCAAGAGCCGGTCGCACCAGTTTCTGGAAACACACGAAAGCGGCCGCAGGATTGCCTGGCAGCACGCACACCGGGATGCCGCCCCATTCGGCGAAGCCAAACGGCCTGCCCGGCCGCATGGCTACGTGCGTGAAGTGGAACTCAGCGCCCAATTCGGTGAGGACACTTTTTACAAGGTCGCGCTCGCCCGCCGAAGCACCTCCGGTGGTGATCAGGAGGTCCACGCCGCGGCGCGCCCGCTGGAGCGTCGCCGCGAGGGCGGTACGATTATCCGGAGCGACCCCTTCATAGCGAGGTTCTCCCCCGGCGGCGAGCACGAGTGCAGAAAGTGCGACGGCATTGCTGTTGCGCACCTGGCCATGCGTCGGCGTTGCCCCCACATCGACCAGTTCATTGCCGGTACAAACGATGGCGACTCGCGGGCGCCGAAATACGCACACCGAGGGTCTACCGGCGAAAGCCAGAAGTGCAAGTTTTCCTGGGTTCAGGGCCTCACCTGACTTTATGAGTTCGTCGCCGCGGCGAAAGTCTTCGCCGGGAGGAAAAACAGAATCGCCCTTAGCCACGGGAACAAAAACGCGGACTGAGGCGCCATGTTTCTCCGTGCGTTCGTGCGGAATCACGGCATCGGCACCACGCGGAACCGGTGCGCCGGTCGTGATGGCCACGGCACTTCCGGCGGCGAGCGTCGATTCCCCTTTTTCCGCGAACACCTGCCCCGCCACGGGAAACTCAATCGGATTCTCCTGTGTCGCCAGGGCACACTCACTTGCCCGCACCGCGTAGCCATCCATCGCCGAACGAGGAAATGGTACTGCGTCTTCATCGGCGATTACTGTCGCCGCGGTGACTCGCCCGAGTGCTCGGGCGAGCGCGATATTTTCAGCCGGCAGCGGTTGGACGGCGGAAAGAATTGTACCGAGCGCTTCATCAAATCCAATCGCTGGCATCACAATCCTCCGGATCGCTGTGCAACTTCCGCGCGCAGTCGTAGAATCGCTGGATGGCTGTGAAGCGCTATCGACAAGTCGCCGGCTTCATTCTCGCAGGAGGCGCCAGTTCTCGCATGGGCCGCGACAAGGGACTTCTCGATTTCGGCGGCGTCCCATTGATCCTCCATACAGTACGATTGCTCGAGCCACTTGTCGCCGAGGTCATCATTGTTGGATCTCCCAGTCGGTACGCGAAGCTCGGACTGCGCGCAATCGAGGACGATGCGCGGGCTCAGTGCGGCGGAGATAGACCACGGCGTGGGCCTCTGGCCGGAATCGCCACCGCTCTGGCCGCAACGCGTTCGCGATGGAATTTGATTATCGCCTGCGACCTGCCGTACCTTACGGCAGAATGGCTTGACTGGCTGCTTTCGCGTGCGCTGCGGTCGCGCGGCGAGGCTGTCATTCCACGAACCGAGCGCGGGATCGAGCCGCTTGCCGCGGTGTACCGCCACGAATGCGGAGCGACGGTTGCCGCCGCACTGGCGCGGGGCGTGCGAAAAGTTTCCGACGCCATCGAGGCGCTTCGCGTGGATCTCGTCTACCCGCGCGAGTGGCGATCCATCGATTCGAGTGGGATGATTCTGAGAAACATGAACGCACCGGGAGATTACGAAGAAGCGCGGAAGTGGTGGGCGTCCGAGCGATTGAGCGAGAACGAGCATGTCATGAAGCCCCAGCGGGCACCGAAGCGGAAACGGCAATCCGCTCCTCGCCTGCATAAATGACAAACCGCCGTCCACGCAGGAAACCGACCAGCGTCAAACCTAGCTCGCGCGCCAGTTGCACAGCGAGACTCGACGGCGCAGACACCGATGCCAGCAGCGGAATGCCGGCGGCGATTGTCTTCTGCACAATCTCAAATCCGCCGCGGCCGCTCACAAGCAGGAGGTGATCACTGAGAGGTAAGCGCCCACCGAGCAAAGCCCAACCGATCGCCTTGTCCACGGCATTGTGTCTGCCAATGTCTTCCCGCAAGACGAGCAGTTCGCCGGCCGGACCAAAAATTGCCGCGGCGTGCAATCCGCCGGTTCGGACAAAGACTGCCTGCGTCTCGCGCAAAATCGGCGGTAACTGGCAAAGCATTTCGGGATCAAACAGCAAAGCGGCTTCCGGACGGCGCAAGCCTCGCCGCCGGAGTTGCGCGATGGACGCTTTCCCGCACACACCGCAGGCCGAACCCGCCGAAAATCTGCGCGCCGCGCTATCTGGCGCGAGGCGCACGCTGGGATCGAGAGTCACGCGTACGAGATTTTGCTCAGGTGAGGAATCGCCTGGCATCCGTAGCGCCACCAAGTCTTCTCGCTGGGAGATGATGCCTTCGGTAAAGAGAAAGCCGGCCACGAGCTCCTCGTCGTCTCCCGGGGTGCGCAGAGTGACTCCGAGGGAATATTGGCCGGCGCGCATCTCCAGTGGCTCTTCGGCTGCCAGGTAGTCTTCAACACGCGTGGCCTTGCCGTCCTCCCACTGGGTCACTTGCGTGAGCTCGATGTTGCGTTTTTTTTTCACCATTGGAAAAGATCTCATTCAGCGAGCACGTCGGCCGCCCCTCTCAGTGTGCGGGTCGAGGACTTCCCGTTCCTGTATTCTTGGAGTACAGCGTTGGCGTCTGAGCCGTAGAATCGACATTGGTTTCGCGCGGTGGGGACACCAGCATCGGGAGCACGGCGGAGATCAACATCACCCCGGCAATGACGTGTAACGCACCGCGATAAGTCCCACTCGCCTGGCGCATATATGCGATCAAGAGCGGTCCGAACGCGCTCGCAAAACCCCACGCGGTCAGCATGAGACCGTAGATCGGGCCTACGTTTTTCGCACCGAAGTAATCGGCCGCGAACGCAGGCATGGTCCCGAATCCGCCCCCGTAGCAAAGTAAAACGACGAAAGTTACAACTGTGAGTAGGGCTGCGGAGGTAATGCCCGGCAGGAACCAGAAGAGCAGCGCCTGGATCAAGAACATCACGAAGAAGGTCGCTTTGCGCGTGATCACGTCGGAAACCCCGGCCCACAACACGCGCCCCAATGCATTGCCGAGGCTGACCACGCCGACCATGCCCGCGGCGACGACCGCAGTCACGCGCGCCAGTTCCTGGAACATCGGCGCCTCTTGCGAAATCACCGAAATGCCCGCGGAAGTGTTCAGAAAAAGGAGCAACCAGAGAGCCCACCACTGCCACCTCGCCAGCGCCTCCGGAAGCGTATAGTCTCGCCTCGCCCGTTGCGCTATTTGTGTGGCCGTGGGGCTCCATCCCTCGGGCTTCCAACCCTCTGGTGGATTCTGCATGAAAGCGCCGGAGGCAACCGTCACGATTAGAAAGGCGATGCCAAGGTAGGCGAACGTGTGGAGGACGCCAACCGTCTGGATCAACCGCGTCGCGACAGGCGCAGTGATCAATGCTCCGGCGCCGAAGCCGCCAACCGCAACGCCGGTGATCAATCCCCTGCGATCCGGAAACCATTTAACCAGCACTGCAACCGGTACGATGTAGCCGAAGCCCAGGCCAATTCCGCCAATCACGCCATAAGTTAGGTACAACCACCACAACCCATGATCGGAAAAGCTAGCCAGGAACACGCCAAGTCCGTATAAGACGCCGCCAGTCAGCGCGACAAT
>Ga0137409_10001411_pt1 | contig 23381 bp, 20 predicted proteins | sample CZODoug1_16funga_FD_122059 | JGI IMG/M metagenome (GOLD analysis project Ga0137409, IMG submission 122059) | Vadose zone soil fungal communities from Angelo Coast Range Reserve, California, USA - CZODoug1_16fungal (Hybrid Assembly) | ecosystem: Environmental > Terrestrial > Soil > Vadose zone...
CTAGACTTTGATCCGATTAGATTGAATCGGATCAAAGTCTAACTTTTTGCTTGAGCATGATCTTTTCCGAAAACCGGCTTCCACCCCGGGTCAAGCCCGGGGCAGGCTTTTTCGGGATCATGCTCTAACCGGCGCCCCGTTTCCGCAGCTTGGACGCCGTCATGGGCGCGGTCCACTCACGAGGCAACGCTACGAACTCACGAGGTCGCGATCTTCGCCGGTGCCGCCTTCCTTGTTGTCGCGGCCAAGAGTAAAAACATCGAAATTGCCGTTACGACCGGGGATACGATAACGATATGGCCGACCCCATGGATCGAGTAGTGCCTCTGGGCTCTTGAGATAGGGTCCATGCCAAGTCGGGACGCCGGGCGGCGCCTTCACCAGCGCTGACAGCCCGACCTGCTCGGATGGATAGCCGCCGTTATGAAGATAGAACAGCTCGAGCGCCGTTGAGATATTCTTGATCTGAACCTGAGCGGCCTGTGAGCGAGCCTGCCCCAAGTACCCGAGAAACTGCGGCGCTGCCAAGCCCGTAATCAAGACGAGGATGGTCAGCACCACGAGCAGTTCGAGCAGGGTGTAACCGGCATCCGCCACCGAACCAATCGATGGATGAGGCGTGTCCCCGCCTGCGCGCGAGCGCTTCCCCTTTGCGGTCGCTTCGATCATGTCACTTCTCCGTCCAAGTGAAGACTTTGCCGGAGGGGAGCTAGACCATGATCCGATCAAATTGAATCGGGATCATGGTCTAGCTTCTTTGTTGAGCATGATCTTTTTCCGAAAACCGGTTCCCACCCCGGGTCAAGCCCGGGGCAGGCTTTTTCGGGATCATGCTTTAGTGCAACGGGCCCAAACACCAAACAAGCCAAGTGCCAAAAGCGAGAAACGATCCGAACGGGATCGCGGTTTGCGCGCCGATCTGCCGGCCTGCAGCGTGCATCAGCGCCAGCACCACTAATGCCGCGACACAGGACCAAAGCAGAACTGTGGGCAAGGCCTCCGCGCCGAGCCACGCACCTGAAGCGGCGAACAGCTTGGCATCACCGAGACCGATCCCGCTGAAGCCGCGCCAGGTCCGGTAGGCTTGATCGACCAACAGGATCAGCACCAGTCCGAGGCCTGCGGAGAACACGTGCCAAGCGATCCCGCCGTCCGTGATCGTCGTCGCGAGAATGCCAGACAACCCAAGCGGAATGGTAATCACGTCCGGTAAGCGAAAGGCCCGGCGGTCTGTTTCACTCAAGACGATGAGCGCGGCGGCCAGCACCAACGACAACACGAGCACGTGCGTCGATATGGTGGTGCCGAGCCAAATGAAAGCAAAGACTGCCGGTGCAGCGTAAAGGGCCACAAACCCCGCGGTCCACCACCATCCGCCCGAGTGGAACCCCAGGCGCCACCCTACGCCTTCACCGACTATCAGCATGACCCTGAACTCTCGACCACCAGCCCGCCCATCGATTGCGGCAAAGACTGCGCCAAGCGTCAAGAAGTACAGTAAACTCTATATGCGCAAACATTATATCATCTGCCTACTATTGTCACCTCGAATTTCGTGCTAGGCCAATGCGTCCAGGTCATTACATCGTGAGTGCTTTGTTTTTGGTAGTGTGCGATGCGTCTGTTGCGACTCTTGAGGTCACAACTGGTTCTCGCCGTCGTCGCTGGCGCGACGACGCTCGCGGGATGCTCCTCTCTTCCGCAAGGTCTGCTGCTTCCCGATCTGCCCGCCGCCGAGAATGGCACCCCGCGCACGCCTCAGACGGCACGGCACGGCGCTGAAGGACAGTCGTCTGAACGACCGCGCATCTGGGGCGCCGCCGAAGCAGGGCAACGGCCGGCCTCCCCGGCTGATCAGCAGGGCAGGCCTGCTTCTCGTGCAGTCATCGCCGAGGCTGAGGGCGACGGCGTTACGCTCAATCTCGTCGAGGCGAGCATCGCGGATGCGGCCAAGGCCGTCTTGGGTGACATGCTCAAGGTCAACTATATCATCGACAGCCGGGTCAAAGGGTCGGTTACGGTTCAGACAACAAGGCCCGTCAAGCAGCAGGCGCTGCTCGACATTTTCGACGCCGTACTCAGTGGTCAGGGCGCACGCATCGTTGTGAACCGAGACCTCTACAGGATCGTTCCGGCCAGCGACGCGCCGGTCGGCGCGCCGATTAGCACCGCCCGAAGCAAAGCCAAGCTGCAAGCGGGCGTGTCCGTCAACGTCGTGCCGCTCAGTTACGTCGCAGCGGCGGAGATGGAGCAGGTGCTGAAGTCCGTCGCGCGGGAGAACGCGATCCTGCGCGTCGATTCAGCCCGTAATCTCCTCATGCTGACCGGTACGACGGCCGAAATGTCGGCCATGCTCGAAGTCATCGACGTGTTCGACGTCGATTCCATGCGCGGCATGTCCTTTGCTCTATTCCCGGTCGATTCAGCGGACCCGAACACAGTGGCGCAGGAGCTGGACACGTTATTTGCGAACGACATTGCAAGTCCGACCAAGGGTCTTGTGCGGTTCGTCCCGAACCGACGGCTGAGGGCGGTGCTCGCCATGTCGTCACGCCCGGACTATTTGCGCCGTGCAGCGACGTTGGTCGAAGGCCTCCAGTCAGCGAGCCGCGCCGGCGCACGTGAAATCTTCTCGTACAAGGTGCGCAATCGGTCGGCAGGCGAGCTGGCACAGTTGCTGTCGCGAGTCTATGGCGGCGGCAGTCCCGCCACCACACGACCGGGGACCGGGAGCGGCGGGGAAGCCCCCACAACGACCGAGATCCGCCCGGAAGAACGACCTCCATCGTCGGGCGCCGCCACGTTAGTGGACCCCGGCCGGTCGACGTCAACCGGCTCCCAGCCCTTGGCGCAGCCGCCCCTTCCGGTTGATCCGGCGTTGCGATTTCCCGGCGGTCCCCCACCAGGGGAGGAGCGCGCCGCGTCACGAGGTTCTGTCAGCGTCGTGCCTGACGAAGCCAACCGCATGTTGCTCATCACTGCAAGTCGGAGCGAGTACAAGCGAATTGTGGGGATACTCGACCGGATCGACATGCTCCCTGATCAGGTGCTGATCGAGGCGACGATCGCCGAGGTGACATTGAACGACAAGCTGCGCATGGGTGTGAAGTGGTTCTTCGAAGCAGGCCAAAGCCGAGCGACGTTCCCGGACGGCCTGGTTAGCGCGATTGCGCCAACTTTTCCCGGCTTCTCCTACGCCCTCAACGCGACCAACGTCCGTGTCGTTCTGGACGCGCTGAGCGATGTCACGGACGTCAACATCGTGTCGTCCCCGACCTTGACGGTTCTTGATGGCAAGCGGGCCTCGCTGCAGATCGGCGACGAGGTGCCTATTCTGACGCAACAGGCCCAGGCCACCGTCGCAGGGTCGGCACCTATCATTAACTCCATAACCTACCGAAACACGGGTGTGATCCTTGGTCTCGTTCCGCGCATCAACGAGAAAGGGCGCGTCCTTCTGGAGATCGAACAGGAAGTGAGCGAGGTGGGCGCGATCACGCCATCGAGCCTCGGGGGTTCGCCGACGATTACGCAGCGCCGTATCAAGACGACAGTCGCGGTCAAGGACGGTGAAAGTCTCGCGCTCGGCGGCTTGATGCAGGATCGCAGCAGCGTTGGACGGAGCCAGTTGCCGATCCTGGGCGAAGTTCCCGTCGTGGGAAATCTCTTCAAATCCAAGGACGACAGCATCAAACGCACGGAACTCGTGATCATCATCACTCCGCGCGTGGTTCGCGACGTCAATCAGATGCAGGGGATCACCGACGAGTTCCGCGATCGGCTGAACCTGACGCTCAGGCCGCAACGGCAGGCTCCCCCGCGCCTGCGGGAGAAATTGGATCGGATCCAACGCTGACGCGGCCGTTCGCAAGTCATTGGGCTTTGAAACGTGTCCGACGACAACGGAAGGCGCAGAGCGGTCGGCGAACAGGGGTTCACATTCCTGGTCGTCATCTGGGCGTTGTCGATCCTCATCATGCTGGCGCTCTTTTTCGGCGCGTCCGTCAGCGCACACCTCAAGACCACTCGCAATGCCATTGACAATGCGCGCGCCGAGGCGCTTGCGGACGCAGGTGTCGAGCTGGCCGTGCTGGATATCTCGGCGTGGCGTACAACAGCGGTGCGTGAAGCGCGGTTTCCGCGCAACGGCCGGTCGATCCGCTGCAGTATGGACAATGGCGACTGGCTTGCCATCGCAGTCGAGGACGAGGTCGGCAAGGTTGATCTCAACATGGCCGACGAGCGCCTCATCGGCGCTGCGCTGCTCGCCGCGGGCGTATCGGAAGACCGTGTCGCGCGCCAGGCGTGGCGTATTCTCAATTATCGAGATCCTGGCAACACTCGTCCGCCGCTCGGCGCGGAAATGGAGGAGCCCGATCAGGTCCGGGCGGGAGCGAAGAACCGGCCGCTCGATGCGATCGAGGAGGTCGAGCAGGTGCTTGGCATGCCCATTGGGTTGGCGGACGCGTTACGTCCCTATGCAACCGTCTACTCAGGTCAGGTCACTGTCGACGGCAATCTGGCGCATCGGCGGCTCCTCGCGGCCCTCGCAAGCCGCGGCATCGGTTCCGGCTCTACCCTTCTCTCAGGCGCCGGCAGCGGCCGCGTGTTCCGCATCCTGGCTGAAGCGCGGACGCCACAAGGGGCCGTGTTCCTACGCGAGGCCGTTCTGGAGTTCGTGGCGAGTCAACCTGGCGCCTACGCCTTCCGCCGCTGGCGCAGGGGGTTTGGCGTCGCGAATGCCGGCGACACAGTGGAGGAATCCATCGCCGCCATGCCGATGTGTTGATCAAAAGAACAGAGTAGAGTTACCGGATGCAGCGATGCCTAGTGCCGCCGATTTGAAGTTCCTACACCACCTGCAGCAAACTCTGTTAGGAACTTCAAATCGAAAAGCGGCACTAGAGTTAGTGCCCCTTTGTTTCCGAAGTTCGTGTGAGAGCATGCTGAGATGTATCACGAACTTCGGAAACGGGGCACTAGCCGCACACCCGGAAGCGAAGCCAACGATCACGGACTCGCTCCCGTGCCCAGTAGCAGCCCGAGACACGCGTGAGCGGTCCAACGCTCACGACTCTCGCGGTGGTGAGCACCGGCACAACAACCGCGGTCGGTCTGTTTGGTCCACCGATGATCACAAGACCCGAACCCGCATTGACGACGGCAGTCCTCGGCCAAGAATCCTGGGCCGACGCCGGGATGGGCAGACTCGCAACAACGATCGTGTTGATCGCCGCCGCAGCGGCGAGAGTGAGCAATGTCTTCTTCATGATCTCTCCCTCCGGAACTGGTGGAGCAAAGCGCTGATGAGGACCGGATGAGCTCCACCAACGATTCGACGAACCTCCCATTTGCCACCCGCACGCCGCTGCACATTGGCGCCGTGGGCATCACAGTGCGCGATCTCGACCAAGCGCTGGGTTTCTATCACAACGTCGTCGGGCTGTCGGTGTTGGAACGCGCTGAGCACGCGGCGCGGCTCGGCGTCGGCGATGTCGTCCTCGTCGAGCTCACGCATCAGCCCGAGGTGCAGTCCGATGACCCGCACACCCCCGGGCTTTACCACGTCGCCTTCGTCATGCCGACGCGCGCCGACCTCGCACGCTGGATGCTGCACATGTCTGGTGCCGACGTGCCGATCATCGGCGCCAATGACCACGGGGTCTGCGAAGCATTCTATCTCAACGATCCGGAAGGCAACGGCGTCGAGATCTATGCCGACCGGCCCGCAGAAACCTGGCGCTGGAGCGAGGGCCAAGTCCTGATGCCCTCCAAACCGCTCGACATCGAGTATCTTCTGCGCGCCGCGGACGCAGTGGCAAATGAGACTACGCCAGCCGACCTCCGCGTGGGTCACGTGCATCTACGCGTCGGCGATCTCAGTGCGGCGGAAGCATTCTATCACGGTGCCCTCGGCCTCGATCTAACACGCCGCCGCGCTGGCGCCTCCTTCATGTCGTCGGGCGGCTATCACCATCACGTCGCTACCAACGTATGGGACAGCTCTGGTGCCGGTCCCCGCGATCAGCACCGCGCCGGGCTTTCCTGGTTCTCGATTGTGGCCAATGATAGCGCCACGCAACAGCCCATCGCTTCCCGCCTGCGAGAGTTGGGCGCGCCTGTCACCCCGATTCGCACCGGCTTCGAGACCGCCGACCCTTGGGGCACGCGCATTCGCTTCATGGCTGCGTAACCAACATTTCCTCTCCGGAGCGCGCCCGCTGCCACATCAATGGTGATGGTGAGGGGGCGCAGACGTTCCCTGCGAGCCACTTTGTGGAGCGCTCAGCCGATACATCTGCAACTCCACATAGGAGATCAGGTCGGCTGCATCGTTCTCGGAAAGTCCCATCTTGGGCATGCGCACGTCTGGGTATTTGGCGAAAAGTGCCAGGGCGTCCGGGTCGTTCTGAGCCCGCATCTTTTCCGGGTCCCTGACATAATTCGAAATCCAAGCGCGCCCATGGCGGTCCGTGACGCCATTCAGGTCAGGTCCCACCTTGTCGCCCTGCCCCACCGTGTGACAGCCGGCGCACAGCTTTACGAACAAGGATTGGCCCGGAGGTCCGTTAAGCGGAATGGGACGCATGGCCGCGTTCTCTTTCGTTGGCGTGCGTACCTGCTCACGCCACTTCGGATCCATGGCGCGGATCGCCGTGATAACGCGGTCGAGGTCATTAAAAACATTGTCCCGCTGCCACTCGCCGGTCGTATCGTTGCCGAGCACGATTTCATTGCGGTGCTCGCTCAGGCTGCGCATTCGCTCGCCAAACTTGCCGTTGATCGCGCGGATGTCCGCCAATTTCCCGGTCAGAAAGAGCCAACCCGGTCCGGCGTGAAACGCCTCGGCATATTTCTTAAGCCGGTCCGGCGTGTCGTTCTCCGGGTCGACGCTGATCGAATTGATGAAGATGTCGCGCCCGACACGGTCGCCCAGTTTCTCCTCGATCTGTGCCAGCCTCGAGGTCGTCATCGGGCAGATGTCTCTACAGCTCGTGTAGATGAAGCTCATAACGACGATCTTGCCCTTTACAACGTCGTCGTAGAACTGCAGCGTCTTCCCGTCCTGAGTGACGACGGGCAAATTCGGGAAATAATCCTTACCCCAGCGACCGCTTTGAGCCTCAATTGTGCCTGGCATCGAAACCGTTAGCGTCGCAAACAGCGCAATGCTCGCCAGAAGAGTTCGTTGCATATTGCTTCTCCAGGACACCTTCCATGAGAATCCCTGCCGGAGAGTATCCGTTTGAAGACACCCTCCGGCGCGCCACTAATGCCCTCGAGTCAAGAGCCTCATCGGCAACCGCATCAACAAGGCGGCGCGTTGGGATCGAACGTGAAGGGTTCCTCGCTGCCGAACTGTTCCGGTGTGCCGTTTTGCAGGAACTTGGCCCTGCGTGCCTTTGACCGTTGGCACGCTTCTTGGATCATCTGCGCTGTTGCTGAAGTCGGCTTTGACTTTCCCGCGGAAGTCAGGTTGCCAGCAGACGGAGCAGACGCCTTCGGTGTCGTGGTGGTCTGAGCCGACGCGGAGAGGCCGATAGCAGCTACGACGGCGCCGGAGATCATCAGCTTCACAAGTGTGTTTGGCTGGTTCATAGCTTTCTCCTGAATCTTGGTTTTTCAACTGCCCGATCAGATCGTGGTTCTCGGATCGCCTTCGGGCAGGATTTCCGGCGTCGTGAAGGTCACGCCATCGGGGCTCGGGTTCGGCGTCGGGGTGACCGCGGTCTGCGGCGATCCGGGCACCCCGGTCAGCAGTTGGATCCGCATTAACAAAGCGAAATCCTCGTGCACCGTGTTGTGACAGTGGGTGACATAGGATCCGCCATATTCCCCAAACTGCACCTGGAACGTGACTTGGCCGCCGGCCCGCAGCCGCCAGACATCCTTTCTGACCAGCCGTTCGGTCGCCGCGAGCGGAGCGCCCCCGCGGTTCAAGGTGACGCCCTCCTCGAAATGGAGGTGGATCGGGTGGTCCCAGCCGCCGCCGCCGTTGACAAAGGTCCACTGCTCGATCTCGCCGGCCTTCGGGATCAACTCGGAAATGCGGTTGGCGTTCATCGAATGCGCGTCCTGACCATTGACCTTGATGGTCCACGGGAACACCGCGGTTTCCGGGCAATCGGGGGTGCACTGACCGGTCTTTGGGTTGCGCGAGTCGCCGTTGCCTGACCTGCCAAACTCGACCAGCCGGGTCCTGACTGGAGCGACGACCGGAATCTGCTGGGTCAAGACCGCCGGCACCACGCTCGGATCGGGGTCGGTCGCGTGGAGGATGACGCCTGGCACATCCACGCTCTGAACCTGGCTGACGACCCGGAATTCCATGATTGGCCCAACCGCCGGATCGTCGGGGTCGCCATTCACCAGGGAAGCCGCCTGCCTGAGCGTCAACGGGTCCGTCGGCCCGCGCCCGTCATCACGCATGCGCAACCTGTTCACCAGCCTGATTTTGGAGCCAATCGAGAATGTGGAGAAGTCGACGACGATGTCAAAACGCTCCGCAGTGCCCTGCTGGTCCAGCGTTCCTCCTTCAAGCGCGGTGTTTGGAACCGGGTTCACCAGCAAATTCCCGTCATTGCTAATGACCTTGAATGGCACCGTATTCCCGCTCAGATCGGCGAGGCCGAGCTGAATGAACCGCGACATGCCGGCGCTGAGAATGCGGAAGCGGTACTTCCTCGGCAGCACTTCCATGAACGGCGCATAGGCGAAGTTGACGAGCATCAGGTCGCCGAGGAAGCCGTCGGTGTCGAAGATGTCAAAGAACAGTTGGCCTGCTTGATCGGTAGCGGCATCGGAGACGATGAGGTTGACGTCGAAATCGATGTTGCCGAAATCCAGCAGTTTGCCGCTCGGCAGCCGCAGATTGACTCCGTCAACGAGCGCCTCATTGCCGCGGTCCGGGCCACTGTAATAATTGAGCATCATTATGTTGCCCTTGTAGACGTTCTCCGCGGTAAAGAAGAACCGGTGGTCGTGCGCCCACATGGTGCCCTGAATCTCGCGGAAATCGCCCGCCACCTGCTCGAGCCCGCCATTGCCGTTCGGTCCCGACGCGCGACGATCCCCGGCCTGGGTATTGATCTTGTCGCGCCGGGCAAGCGTCGTGCTCCAACGGTAGTCATAGAAGGTGCCCGGGAAGTGGTGCGCGTTGGCGGCGCCATCGCTCTCCGCGCCGTTGTGTGCATTGTGGAAATGGAGTTGGGTCTCGTTGCGACCGAAGCCTCCGTTGTCCGCGCGGTTGGTCGGCAGGTTCTGGTAGACGCGGTTGATGATGGGTTGGCCATATCGGCCCTTGAAGAGCATGGGCGGCAAGTGACCCTGCGCGAACGCGCCGGTGCCGTAGGTCCACACGCTGTTCGGGTTCTGTGCCGGGAAATTGGGATGGAACCTGCTGTTGGGCGCGACCGGCGCGATAGAAATGACGTAGCCGACCTCAGGGAAGAACTCGTCCCAGCGCTGATGGGCAAACACTTCGCCGGGCGGGCGGCCTTCGATCGGTCCTCTTCCGGTGACCGGATTGATGAATCGGGCGTCAGTCGGGTCAGCGGTGAAGTCGGTATGGTACGACAACCGCTTTGCCGGCCGCTCGTTGGCAAGCGCCCCGGTGAATTTGGCGTTGCCAAATTGGTCACGGACCATCGGCGTTGGCGTCTGCAGGGCCAGCCGCGGCATCGGCTGGCTGAACTTCTGGGCCCCGAATAACGGGCTCCGTGGCGTTCCGGTCGGGACCGCCGCGAAGGCACTGCGCGCGAAAGGACTCAAGCCGTTCTTCCACGCCAGGAACCCAGTGGTCGTGAACAGCCCCCATTTGTAGAGATCGCGGCGCGTGATCTGGCCGATCGAGAGCGCTTTTACGATCTCCGCTCGATTGTCGCGTGCCCTCTGTGCTTCTCTCTGTCGGATGCGGGATGCCTTGCTCGAAAGAAACATGTCCATCTCCTCCTTGCACCACTGTCAGAACGCCGTTATGCGGCGTGCATCAATATGGATCGGACACAACAAAGCTCACGAACGTTCGGAGCACTCGCAAAAGAGCCCGCGACCGAGTTCGCTGATCACTTTGAAGTCTCAGTCTCTGTTTTTGATGGCCAGCTTGCGAGACAGGACCTCGCCCCCGGTTGGCGCAAAGCCCCAACAAAACAACCTAGCTTGAGAACTAGCCCGGAAAGAGCGTCTCACGTTTATGCTGCGACATTATATCAAGTTGCTTGTAGAGTAAACATTATACTGCGTAACGACTCCATCAACTCCGTCCGCATGGCGAGCCGCGCAACTATTGCGTAATGAAATCATTGCGAACAACGATTTAGACGTCCTCGCGCAAAACAGAAGCCTTCCTGTTTTATCTGTCCAGCAAACATAATACCGATAATCGAAATCCGTTTTCTCGATCACAAACTCGCGATCCCATCTTCTCCCGTAGGGCGTTACCATTGGCTGGGCAAGTGATGCACTGCGGAACGTCGCACCCCAGCGATGTCAATCTCGCGATCGATCGACAACAGCAAAACCAACGCATATTCCGACCGACGTCCGCCTTTCGACTATTTCTCTCGAAACGCCTTCATGACTTGGTCACTCATCGGCTTCACGAGATATGAGATCACCGTGCGAAGTTCGGTCTGGATGAAGGCTTCAACTGGCATGCCAGGAACAAGCTTGAGCCCGCGCAACCGGGCAACCTCTTCACCCGGCATGCTTAAACGTGCCAAGTAGTATGAGGCACCAGTCCGCTGATCTTGGATGATGTCGGCCGAAATCCTGCTCAAAACACCGTTGATCTCTGGAGTGGTGCGCTGGTTGAATGCAGTAAAACGCATGACCGCGGGTTGGCCAATCCGCAGCTGATCGATGTCCTGCGGGGGTATCCGCACTTCCACCGTCAACTCGTCCCTCTCGGGTACGATGAACATCAGCGGCTCACCGGCATTCACGACCCCTCCGACTGTATGCACCGCAAGCTGATGGACAATCCCGTCCTGCGGTGCGCGAATATCAATGCGCGTAAGCTGGTCTTCGGCAGCCACTTTTCGTTCGACGAGCTCGGCGGTTTTGCCCTGGATCTCCCGCAGTTCCTTGGCGACCTCGCTGCGCAGGTCCTGATCGATCTGGATGATTTGAAGCTCGGTCTCGGTCGTCTTACCCTTGGCTTGCGCAGCGGACGCAATAAGCCGATTTAGCTCGCCTTCGAGCCGAACCGCCTCCCGCTCGAGCGCCATTACGCGTGAGATTGGAATAAGTTGCTTCGCCCACAGCTCGCGCACACCCTTTAGCTCTTCGTTGATGAATTCGATCTCGCGCCGCTTGGCTGTCGCTTGACCCATGAGGCCCCCTATTTCTTCCTGGAGCTGCGCGATACGCTCTTTCAGCTGCGCCTTTTGGCCGAGCCGTGCCAGCTTGCGAAACTCGAACAGCTTGCGCTCGCCAGCAATAACCCGGGCGACATCTGGATTGTCCGCGCGCGCCAAGAGCGCGTTTGGAAATTCAAGCTGTTCGATGTCGTCACGCTCAGCCTCCAGGCGAGCCTGGCGTGAAGCCAATTCATCCAGACCCTTGACAACAATCGCCAGGTTGGCGCGAGTGACCGTGTCGTCGAGCCGGACCACAACGTCCCCGGCACTGACGCGTCTGCCGTCGCGAACGCGCAACTCTCCCACCACGCCGCCGGTCGGATGCTGCACCTTCTTCACATTTGTATCGACAACAAGCGCTCCTGAGGCTACGACCGCGCCCGACAACTCGGTTGTTGACGCCCACCCACCGATGCCCGCGAGCAGCATGATCAGGGCGGTGGCCCCGCCGAGAGCATGTCTCCGGATCGACCTAAGGGCTGGGGCTGCTGGTCTTTTCATGACGAGTATCCCTGCGCGTCCACGACCACCTTTGGCATCGGTGTTACCACCTTGGGGCTCTGCAACACCTTGCGCAGCACTTCCTCCTTCGGCCCGAATGCCTGAGCCTGGCCGTTCGCCATAGCGAGCACAAGATCAACACCGGCAAGAGCAGCTGGCCGATGAGCGATGACAACAACGAGGCCGCCGCGTTTGCGAATGCCGAGTATCGCCCGCGTCAGCGCCTGATCGCCCTCCGAGTCGAGGTTCGAGTTCGGCTCGTCCAGCACGACCAGGAACGGATCACCATAGAGGGCGCGCGCGAGCGCCAGCCGCTGCCTCTGGCCGGCGGATAATGTCGCGCCGCCCTCGCCGATCTGGGTCTCGTAGCCATCCGGAAGCCGAAGGACCAGCTCATGCACACTTGCGGCTTGGGCTGCAGCGACAATGGCTGCAGGATCAGGGTCGGGCTCAAATCGAGCGATATTTTCCGCCACCGTCCCATCGAACAGTTCGACGTCCTGCGGCACGTATCCGATGTGCCGGCCGAGATCCTCGAGCGGCCATTGCTCGAGCGCAGCGCTATCGAGGCGGATTTTTCCGCGTGCAGGTTGCCATACGCCAACAACGGCGCGTGCGAGCGATGATTTGCCCGCAGCGCTTGGCCCAATAATGCCGAGACCCTGGCCACTCTCCAGGCGGAAACTCAGGTTCTGCACCACCGCATTCTGTTGGCCGGGAGGAACTATGGTGACCGCCTCCACCGCGAGGCTGGCACTCGGAGCCGGCAGTGCCATGGGTGTCTCGCCAGAAGTGAGGCGCCCCATGAGCTCCGACAGGCGTGTCCAACCCTGCCTCGCCGACACAAAGTTCCGCCAGTGGGCGATCGCCAATTCGACCGGTGCAAGCGCACGAGATACCAGGATCGAGCTCGCAATGATGATGCCTGGCGTGGCTTCTTGGAAAATCGTCAGATAGGCTCCGACTGCGAGGACAGTGGATTGAAGGGCCATTCGCAACACACGCGAGGCTGTCCCGAGACCGCCAGCCACGTCCGAGGCCCCTTCCTGAGCGGCCATATATTTGGCATTGGCAGCACTCCACCGGGCCAGCAGGCGCCGGCTCATTCCCATCGCACGTAGCACCTCGGCGTTGCGACGACTTGCTTCCGCGAGCATCATCCGCGTCGCCCCGAAGCCCGCGGCCGCCCTGGTTGGTCTGCGGCTCAGCGCCTCGGTTAGCAATGTAAGCGTAACCAGGATGCCAGCACCTGTCAGCGCTGCGATCCCGATCCAGAAATGAAACATGAAGCACAAGCCCATATAGAGCGGCATCCACGGCATATCGAACAGGGCCGTTGGCCCGACGCTCGAGAGGAATAGCCGCACCTGATCGAGATCGCGCAGCGCTTGCAGACCATCGCCGCTGCTGCGCACCCTTAAGGGCAAGGCGACGATTGCCTCGTAGACCTGGCTGCTCAATGCCTCATCGAGCGAGCGCCCGATCCGGGTCAGCATGCGGCCGCGAATCCACTCCAGAAAGCCCTGGAAGGCATAAAGGCCGATCACAAGCACCGACAAGGCCACCAGCGTCGGTACGCTCCGGCTCGGCAGCACCCGGTCGTAGACCTGCAGCATATACAGCGAGCCGGTCAGCAGCAGCACGTTGATCACGCCGCTGAAAACCCCGATCGCAATGAAGGCCCCCCGGCACGCCGACAAAGCCGTCGCGAGCGGCGACGTTGCGGACGGACTCTGCAGCTGACTTGGTGACAATGGCATCAAAGGACCGGCACTCCCTCTGCGCCTTCGGGTGGATTTTCAGAACGGGGTTCTCCCTTTGGTCGCGCGCCGGAATTCCTGCGACGTGGATGACTGCTCAGCATGGCACGGCAGCAATACGCAGGCGAACGACCCACACTTAACAACAAACCTACCTAACGAGGATTTCATGGTCGTGCTTCGGTATTGCCAGCCATGTCTCTTTTGATTTTTGCACCTAGGACGGCGTCAGCGCGGCGCGCCTGAACGCCAAGTCAGTCTTCACATCGCGCCTTTGGGCAAAGACTCGCTCTGCGGAGCAGTGGGCACGCAACGAACCTCACAAACTTTTGAGCTTGCGCTTCATCCCTCCAGCTCCATCTCCACGCAATCCCTCAACTCGTCACGGCTTTGCATCCGCCGCGGCGCTCATGGCCGCCTCGAGCTGCCGCCGAATTTCCTGCTCCCCACCGAACGGGGCCATGACCTCCACGATCCGCCGATGCGGGCCACAACGCCATTCGGCTGCGGCGAGGCGTTTGTCGCCACTGTCAACTCTTTTCGCTATGGCATCATCGACCTGAGCCCATAGAGCGACACCAACCGGGCGGTCAGCCCGATAGAAGATCCGGAATTGCTTCAGCTGGATCGCCGGCATCACGAACCATTCAAGATCGGAAAGCGCCAGCGACTTGTGGCGTGGGCTCTGAACCATGATCCAGACGATCTCGCCCAACACCTGCGCCGCGGTCTTGCCCGGCATCTTCGGTGGCGACTGGCCAGCCTGCGCGCTGGCTGACTCTGTCCCTTGAGCTGAATTGGGCGGCACGCCTGCCGATCCACCATTTGCCCCCGAGCCTGCGCGTGTAGCGAGGGATCCTTTAGCCGCCGCTTCAGTGCCATCGCGCTCCATCAATTTCGTCTGCTGCTCTGCGGCTTGCGTTGCCATGTTGTCTCTTCCTCCTGGCGACTGTTTCTTCCACATCATTGCCGACTCCCACCTGAATGAGTATGTCAAATTCTGCCGTCGGCCCTTAACCGAGTGATCATGGTGCTTAGAACGTACAACGCCTCTGAATTCTGCGTGAGCCTAAGCCAAGTATCTAACATATCATTTGCTCTCTGTAGAGTAAAGGTTATACTCTACTCAAGTGGCCGCCAACAACTCGCAACCAATTGCCGTCCTGGGTTACGACCCATGCGCCGCGCGACACAACGTGCGAACCACTTTTTGGTCCGCATCGGAGGTTGCTATGAACATTGCAGGTCGGGAGCCATTGGTGGCGCTTGGCAATGAGCCTGCAGCCACAAGTATTGTGATAGTCCCGGGCGTTTCCGCAAGATCAGAAATTAAATCGCAAGGTGGGCGGCTCAATTTCCCGACGTATTGGATCGCCGTTTCGCTAGCTCTCGTATGCGGGACAATTTTGCTTGCTGGCTGGACGGCGGCACATATCGAAGCGGACATCATCGACAACTTTGCCGTCGATGCGGCGCACTACATCGACACTCTGATTAGCCGGCACCTGCAGGAGCTTGCTTCGACCTCTGACGTATCAGAAGAGCGTAAGAGGGCACTCGATGCGCTCATGTCTTCCGACGCGATGAGAGGGCGGGTTGCTACTGTCCGGATATGGAAGGACGATATCGTCGTTTACAGCAGCCGAAAGCAGGATATCAAGAATAGGTCTCAGCCAACCGAGGCACTGGCGCGCGCGCGGAATGGGCAGGTCGTAGGGCAGCTCGATCATTCGACAGATCGGCATAACCCCGTGGCCCTGGCGTTTGGATTCCCCGTGCTTGAGCTCTATACGCCAGTGCGTGAGCAAGGTTCCGGCCGGATCATTGCGATCGCTGAAGTTCACGAGATCGCACCGGCACTGAAAAGCGAACTGTTGCGCGTCCAGCTTCAGGCATGGCTACCAGTGGGAGCAATAGCACTTGCCATCGTCGCATTGTCCTACGGCATCGTGCTAAACGGGGGTTGGAAAATCGCGCGGCAGCGCAGCTTGCTGCGGCAACAGCCTGCGGAGTTCTCGCCGACTCCCGCCGAAAGCGTAGACACGCATGGGCAGCTCGATCAAGTGAACGAACGCTTGAGCGAAAGCGATAAGCGGTTCCTTCGTGGCATCAGTGCAGACCTGCATGATGGCCCACTGCAACTCCTTGCGCTCGCGCTCATGAGGCTGGATGAAATTCGTGACGCGCTCACGAATGCCAAATGTGACGTCTCTGAAAGGCCCGACCAAATCGGCTCGATCCGCCGCCTGTTGACCGAGGCGATGCAAGACATCCGTCACATTTCTGCGGGTCTTGGCCCTCCCGACGTTGACGACGCCTCCCTAAGAGAGGCGCTGCAGATGGCTGCGCAGAGCCACCAGCGCCGCACTGGCACCAGTGTGCGGTGCGAGTTCAGCGGGGGAGACCGACACGTCACCTCCCCGCTCAAGGTGTGCATATACCGCTTCGTTCAGGAGGCATTGAGCAACGCGTATCGGCATGCCGGCGGCAGGGGGCAAGCTGTCATGGCTTCGTGCGATGACTCCGAAGTTGAGGTCAGCGTGGTTGATGAGGGACCAGGTCTGGCGGCGAGCATGGGAACGAGCAGCAGTGGCCAAGGATTGAGCGGCTTGTGCGAGCGCATCGAGTCCCTGGGAGGGGCGTTTGAGGTGTATTCAATTCCGGGTGAAGGGACTCGGCTCACCGCGCGCTTTGAGATATTGCCAAAAGGACATCGACCCGAGCGTTCGCCGTTGCATTAGCAGCATTTGGTGGCACATTGTCTGACGCAACGCATGAGTGATGCCACATGAGTGATCCCATAGGTGTTGCTGTCATCGACGACCATCCTCTATTTCGAGAGGGGGTCATCCAGGTCATCAGGGGTTCCAAATTCTTCAAAGTCGTCGGGGAAGGTGCCACCGCTGATGATGCGGTTCGCATCGCCATAGGCAAGCAGCCAGACATCCTTCTGCTCGATGTCAACATGCCCGGCGGCGGCATCCAGGCGGCAAGTGAAATTGCGCGTGCCTGTCCGACCGTCAAGACGATCATGCTCACAGTGTCGGAGCGCGAGGAACACTTCGCGCAGGCCCTGCAGGCGGGCGCACGCGGATACGTTCTGAAGGGAGCGAGCGGCGCTGAACTCTTGAACGCGCTGTACGTCGTTTCTCGTGGTCAATCCTATGTAACGCCTGGATTGGTGGCACGCTTTCTGACGCTTTTGAAACGGCCTCGGCCTACCTCCGTTCCCAACTACTCTGTGGCTGACTTAAAGCAACGCGAAAAACAGATGCTTGATTATGTCGCCCGTGGTCTGACCAACAAAGAGATTGGAAACCACTTTGCGATCAGTGAGAAGACCGTGAAGCATTACATGACGATCATCATGCAAAAGCTGCATGCTCGGAACCGAGTTGAGGCGGTGGCGCTTCATAGGAAGACAATCGAGGGCGCCGGTCCAGTGGACGAGTTGCCTTTTGCTGAATGTTTGGATGAGCGGGCGTGATGCGGGAATTCGCTGACGACGCCCCAGTCGAACTTGTTCCAGGCCCAATCCTTGGTACCGTGCGAAATCGCGGCCTCGATGAGGGCGCCAGCATAGGCGTCGCGCCACCGGTTTGCCGGAAGCTCGGCGTCGAGAACTTCGATCGACCACCAATACTCTGCCATGTCGGGCTTGAGCGTACGCTCGGCGCCGCTTCGGGTAAATGACCCCAAACCGTGGGTACGGTCAGAGTTCGCTGAGTGTTTCTGCGCTCGGTATCTTTGCGCGCAGTATCTCTGCGCTCAGTATCTCTGCGCTCAGTGTTTCCGCGCGATGAGCACGTCTCGATTAATCGACTGGTCGACCCAGTGTTCGAGGTCGTCGAAGCCGCGTACCACGCGCGCGGCGGCAAGAGCCCGCACTTGCCGGGACGGCCGGAGTTCGTCAAAGGCGGCCGCGCCGACGTGCGGTTCTCGATCGACGCGAACGGCGAGCTGTATCTGTACAGCAAAGGCGACGGCATCATCCGCGCGGTCGTCGAAGCCGTGGGTTTCTAGAGGTGAGATTGCAGATTGCAGATTGCTGATTGCTGATTGCAGATTCCTCATCAATCTGCAGTCTGCAATCTGCATTCTGAAATGTTCATGTCACCGTCGCTGAAATTCCGGCGCGCCGAGCGTCAGCGCCGCGGTCTGTTGGATGCTCGTCGCTTTGGCAATCGTCGACCGTGTGGTGTCCGAGACCGCGCCGTCGAAGATGCTTCCGTTCAACGTCGTGAGGTCGCCGACCATCGTGCGAGGCAGCTGGTTGCTTGCCAGCCGGAGCGCGAAGTTCATGCGGTTCACGAGCGCGCCCGTGTTCACCCAGGCATCCGCCGTATCCTTGTAGCCGGTCGGCGGCTGACACATGTAGAGCGGCATCCCTTCCTGCTGCAATTCCCGCACGAGCGGCTGGGCGTCCTGCACGTCCGCTCCCGCCGCGCGCAGCGCGCTGACGAGGAACTCGAACGGCGTCTTGACCTTGGCACGGTAGGCGTCGGGCGACAGGAATTCCGGCGACGTCAGGATCGTCCGCGTGACCTCACGCAGATCGCCGCCCGTCTGCCGGAACCGCGCGGCTGCGCGATCGACGAGCGCGGGGGGTGGAGCGTCGCTGACGAACCGGCGCACGAGCTTCGTCGCGATGAACCGTGCAGTCGACGGATGCGCCACCAGGATGTCGAGCACCTGCTCGCCGTCCGATTCGCCGCCGCCGGCCTTGAGGACATGGCCGAGCACGACCTTCTGCCCGTTGTCGTGGATGCGCGGATCGAACTTGAAGCCGGCGCCCCGGCGCGGATTCTCGATCGTCCATCCGGTGAACGCGCGCGCGACCTCGGTGACGTCTTTCTGCGTGTAGCCGCCGTCCACGCCGAGCGTGTGCAGCTCCATCAGCTCGCGGCCGTAGTTCTCGTTGAGCCCCTTCGGTGCGTTCTTGCGCTCCGGTTGCAGATGCGGGGCGAACCTTTCAGGAAGACCTGGGGACAGGTCTCGGCGAGCTTGCGGACCGAGACCTGGCCTTGCCAGGTCTCGGCGCGTTCGCGCACTGAGACCGGTCCCCGGGTCCGCGCTCATCCAGTTGTCGAGATAGAAGAGCATCGCGGGGCTCTTCGCGGTGGCGCCGAGCAGGTCGCGGAAGTTGCCGAGCACCCGCGGTCGGATCGTGTCGCGCTCGTACTCGGTCAGCATGAAGCGATCGCGCCCCTTGCGCGCGTCGACGTTGAAATGGTTGAACCAGAAATCGGCGAGCGCCTCTTGGAGCTGGCGCTCGCTGTAGACGGCGCGCAGCAGCTTCTGCTCCGAGAGCTCGACGACGATGCTGTTGGCTTTACGCTGGACGGGATCGGGCGGCTTCTGATCCGCCGATCCCGGCTCGCCGGCCTGCGCGTCCGCTTTCCGCTGGCGGCGCGCCTCGATCTGCGGCCGCTCGTAGTTGTCGAGGATCTGCCGCGAGCTGAGGCCGACGGTCGCGAGGCCGGCCAGCCGCCCCGGCATCGCGGCGTCCGGAATCCGCTCCGGGTGAAGCTGCTGGTCGAGATAGCGCGCGATGCCCATCGCCCGAACTGTATCGACATCGCCGGGCCGCGGACCCCAACCGGTCCGGTTCAGGAGGTGCGTAATGGCCTGGTCGTCGGTCCCGGAACGGGGCTGGGCCTTCAGGCTCGCAGTATCCGACGTGGCCAAGGCGGTGGCAGATATTGCCAACGCCGCGACAAAAAATCGCCTCATGGTCCGTTAGACCGCGGAGCCAGCCTAACGTTTAAAAAACTGCCATCCAATCGCCGAATCCGATAGCAGTTCTCGCGCCGGCCGACGGCCCGCTCCTGGACCAGATCTTCAAGGTCACCTATGACTTGGCACGCAGGGCTCAGCCGGTTTTTGCCACCGAGGAGAGATTGCTGATTGCAGATTGTTGATTGATGATTGATTGTTGATTGGATTCATTGGGCTGAGGGCGGACTTCAGCTGACGTCCGTCACCGGCATCCTGTCTGCAGGTGCTGCCGTGCATGAATCCAGAAACGGAAGCGCTCAGAGACCGTACGAAGAAGTTCGCCCTGGACATCCTACGATTCGTCCGGACGCTGCCGGCTACCGATGAACAGAGGGACGTTGGCGGTCAGCTGCGCCGGTCGGGCGCTGGCGTCGGCGCGAATTATCGAGCAACCTGCCGTTCCCGGTCTCGCCCGGAGTTCATTGCTCGTATCAATGTCGCACTGGAAGAGGCGGATGAATCCGCGTTCTGGCTCGAGGTACTCGTGGAGACCGGAATGTCCGCCGGCCGGACGGCTCGTGAACTTCTCGACGAGGCGAATCAACTGTGCGCGATACTCGCCGCATCGAGCATCACCGCCACCGAAGCACAACAGCGCGGCGATCCCGACCTCCGAGGTCGTCGCCACTCGTGATTGCAATCACCAATCACCAATCACCAATCAATGACCAATCACCAATCAATGACCAATCAGCAATCATCAATCATCAATCTCACGATCCAGACGTGATCCTCAAGTCCACCGACTTCGTCTCGCCCTCGTTCACCGAGAACGACGTCGCCTTCGACCGTACCCTGTCGAGGAACTCCGGATCGTTCCACTCGTTCGTATCGAGGTAGTCGAGCGCGATGACGAGGTACTCGCCGGGCGGCACGCCATTCACCTTGTAGCGCCCGTCCTGATCCGGTCGCGTCGTCCGCATGTAGCGCGAGTTCGGCGTCCACTTCTCGCGATCCCTCGGGAAGACGACGATGGAGTAGTCCCTGACCGCTTCGCCTTTGGTGTTGGTGACGAGCCCCGAGACATCGGTCACGCGATTGGTCAGCTCCACCTCGATGTCGGTGACGTCTTCGCTCGGCCTGAACTCGATGCCTGAATCGGTGACGTCGGTGCCGCGGTACCGCACCGCGCGAATGGACCAGCCCGGCGTCTGGCCGAAGAGCGCCACGCGGAATTTTCCAGGCTGCGCTTTCATCTCGAATGTGAGGTCGTCGCTCACGGAGCCTGGCGGCGTGCCGCCCATCATCATCATGTCCATCTGCACCGGCTGGAGACCCAGCCGCAGCATGGACGGCCGCAGCGCCTGGGCGGCCGCCGGGTCGACCAGGACGCGGCCCGTGACCGCTGACGGTTTGCTCGCCACGAGGCGCAGGCCGGTCACGTCGTCGCCGGAGAGCGTGATGTCGAGGTAGGCGGTTTCACCGTCGCCGCCCATGCCGCCGCGGACCTGCAGCATGTAGCGTCCGGGCGCCAGGCCGCCGATGACGAACGATCCATCGGGCTTGATCTGTCCGGGCGGGCCGAACATCATCATCATCTGGTCGCCGCGCGGCATCGCCATGACCATCCCCATCATCGGGCGTCCCTGCGAATCGACGGCAGTGCCGCTGACGCGCGAGGTGCGCGTCGGCATCAGCGCCATGTTCATGTCGCTGATGAACTGACCGAGCCCGACGGTGACCTTCTGCGCCTCCGCGACGTTCGTGGTCCCAGGAAAATACGTGGGCGCGTAGCCGGACCGGTCGTCGGTCTCCCCCATCCCCATCGGACGCAGCGTGGCAGAGAGGTAGTACTGGCCGGGCGGAATCGCGAACAGGCGGAACTCGCCGACGTCGTTCGTCATCCCCGGGCGCCCTGCCGGCGTCAGCCGGCGCTGTCCACCCATGTTCTGGTAGCGCTGAACCGACACCATGGCGTCCGGGAGCGGATCGCCGAATTCGTCGAGCACACGGCCCGTGATGATGCCGCCCTTCGGCAGCGCAAAATCCACTTTTTCGACCGTTTGCCTGGCGAGAATCTCGATCGGCTTGCCGGGCTCGAACGGGCGCTGTTGTCCGAACTGCAGCGAGACGTAGCTGCCTTTGCTGGCGCTCACGGTGTACCGGCCCGCCTGCAACTCCTTGAACTCGTACTTCCCGTCCGTGTCGGTCGATGCCAGCCGGTTCTCGCGCAGCTCGGGCGAGAAGATCCGAACCTGAGCCTTACGGAGCGGCTGACCGGTATCGGCCGCGACTACGTGCCCGCGGAGCGTCGCGTTGCCGGCCGCCGCCGGCTGCGTGGGGTCGCGAGGCGGCGCCTGCGGTGGCGGCAAGCCAGGCTGGCCCGGAAACTGGACTGTGAACGTCTGTGCGGACAACACGGCGGGGACGAACGACAGGGCCACGAGATACGCGCGCACTCGAAACATACGCACCTCGAATGGATTAGACGACGAACCCCGCGAGTCGGGTGGGCCATGTAGGTCGCGTGGGTTGCCGGGGGGAAGCGTGTCCTGCCGGGCCTACCAGCCCCACCCGACCCACAGCCTTACCGCGGGTCAAGTGTCCTCCCTGCGTCGAGATGGTCGAAGTTCAACAACGCGTTGAACACCAGAAAGTAGCTGCCCTCGGTTTCCCCACGCCAGATCGGGTTGTTCGAGAACGCGACGACGTGTCCCTTCTCGAGCGGGACGTCGACGACCGCCGCGTGCTGCGCGATCTCGGTGCCGTTCTCGACGAGGCCCGACACGAGCAACTCACGGTTGTCGGCGTACCGCAGGATCACGCGCGGGCGTGCAGACGGCGGAATGACGTTGATGCCGTTGCGCAGTTGCTCGTCGGTGACGGGCACGGCCTGCCACGTTTCGGCTTTCGGCTCGCGCGGCACGTCCATCCCCAGGCGCCCCTGCGGCGTGTCGGGGTCGTCCTGGGTTCCGCGCCCCGTCGGCCGGTTCCCCCCATCATCCGGGCCGAGCCGGCGTCCGCCGCGTGCGCCAAAGAGGTTCGAGACGTTGAAGATCGGCCCGTTCTCGCACCATAGCGCGAGGTTGTCGGTGTAGCCGTACGCGATCGGGCTGGTCTGATCGATTGTCTTCGATCGGACGACGCTGCCGACGATGCGCAGGCGCTGGCGCTGGGCAATCGACAGGCCGGGCGTGAAGCCGCTCGAGACGGCGAGGTCGGCGGTGTCCATCACGGTGAGGAGCAGTCCGCCTTTCCGGACGAAGTCCTGCAGGTGGGCGACGCCGGTCCAGCCGAGCCCTGGCCGCATGTCGTCGGTCTGATCCTCGGATCCGAGGTTCGGCGTCTCCGGGGTTTTCTTCCACGGCAGCGGGTTGCCCCACATCGGCATGCCGCTGACGATCGCTTCGGTACCGCGCCCGACCGGCGGAAACACGATGACGTCGTACTTCGCGTTCAGGTTGTCGTCCTTCGCGACCTGCTGGGTGCTGATGTAGGTGTACGGCACGTGCGCATCGTCGAATGCCTGGCGCCACCAGCCTTCGGTCTGCGTCGTGAGCCACGTGTGCAGCAGGGCGACACGCGGTGCGCGCACGGGATGCGTCCTCACCGACGGCGCCGACGCCGTCGCGACGACCTGCACGCCGAGGTCGGTCGCCGCCTTCCGCAGATCGGCAGCGTCGACGTTCCTGATGAGGAACGAGCCGCGATTGAACTTCCTGCCCGCGACGTCGAACGGCTCCTCCGCCGCTTCGAAGGAGGCGTCCTTGAGCGTGTAACGCAGCGACACGAGCGCAATGTCGGCGTTGTGGTTCACGACGAACACCGAGCCGGTGTCGGTGACGCCGCCTTTCGGACGGACATCGCCGGCGACTTTTTCGATCGCCACGTCGAGGACACGAGTGTCGGTGACGCGTACGGCCTGGACGTTGAAGAGCTCGGGAAACGTCCAGCCGGTGTCGTCGTACGGCGTCCGCTGCGGATCGTTCGGGCTCCAGTACTGATAGTCCATCAGCGAGTCGGCCATACGGCTGTACGGCTG
>Ga0137409_10001765_pt1 | contig 23378 bp, 18 predicted proteins | sample CZODoug1_16funga_FD_122059 | JGI IMG/M metagenome (GOLD analysis project Ga0137409, IMG submission 122059) | Vadose zone soil fungal communities from Angelo Coast Range Reserve, California, USA - CZODoug1_16fungal (Hybrid Assembly) | ecosystem: Environmental > Terrestrial > Soil > Vadose zone...
ATGAAGTGGAAGGGTAATTGGCAAGAGGTCGAGCGGGACGCTTCCATCCTGAAAGGCGATTGCCAATTTGCGTGAGATTGCGCGCAAAGCAGTCGACTTGCCTACTCCCGCCTCGCCGGTTAACACGAATGTGCGAAAACGAGTGTCCCCCGTGTCGTATGCAATCGCTTCAAAGAGGTTGGCTACGATCGATTCCTGCGGCCCGTGGTTCCGCGTTTCACCATCCGCGCCGTCAGTCGGAACCAGCCGCTGGACTCTCAGACGAGAATCCAGGTCATTGCATCGGGCGACTGTGTATGCCGCAATCAAATTCCCGGGAGAAGCGCTCTGACTCTTCCCGAGGAATGGCGAGAAAAATTCGATGATCTTTTTTTTGAATGCCATCAACCGTGCTTTCGCGGCGGAAGCCGCATAGTCAGGACGCAAAACTGTTGTAGACGAACTGCCCGCTATTACTAAATGTCTTTCTCGTGTTAGACGTTTCGTCGACCATGCCGCTCGCGATATCCAATAGTCGATTTGGAAACCGGCGCGGGCGCGGGGCTCAGTCATGATCGCGCGTTAGCCGGAAACATTCGGATCAGTTTGGCCACACCGCAAACCAAACTGAAACCGCGAAGGAAAGGCCCACCGGCGGTTCGAGAATAGAATTTGGTACAGTTCCATCGCTCCGTAGCGGAACCCTGCTTCACACAAGTTCAGGTAGTAGTCCCACATCCGATAAAACTCTTCGTCAGCTACACTCTTTGAGACTGCCAACCTGTTGGCCCGCAGATTCGCGGCCCAATGACGAAATGTTTCAGCATAATGCGGCTTCAGGTTTTCGACGTGTCCGACATACAGTCTGTGCCGGCGCATCTCGCTCAGGATCTCTTCAAGTCTCGGAAGTCGATGTCGCGGAAAGATGTACCTGGAGATCCACGGATCGGACGGCTCATTGATATCATCCATCGTTCCCATTGTGTGAAGTAACCCGCGCCCGCCGGGCTTAAGAAGGTGGCTTGCCGTCCTCATGAACGTCGAATAGTCCGCCCGCCCGAGGTGCTCAAACATTCCGACGCTAGCTAAAAAATCGTATTGATCCCCCGCAGCTGCCCGGTAGTCTTGGAGTTTCACCTTGATACTCCGATCAAATCCATGAGCAGTAATTTGCTTACTTACATGATTGAACTGGTTTTGGCTGACGGTAACGCCAACGGCGGCAACACCTTCAAAGTTGCGAGCGACGTAAAGCAAAAGTCCTCCCCACCCGCATCCCAGATCGATAATCGATCTGTTTTTCGACAAACCCAGTTTCTGGCAGATCAACTCATATTTATGCTGCTGCATTTCTGCCAGAGAATCCGATGCAGACAACGAATAACCGCATGAATACGTTAACGTGGGATCCAGAAAGAGGCTGAATATTTCGTCACCGCGATCGTAATGGTGCCTTCCTGCTTTTTTTGCCGCCGCCGGACTATTCGATTGAAACAGTTTCCGAAATAACATCGAGCGTGCCCAACGTAACCATCCCGGATCAGGCCGGTTATCCGGGTGCGCCCAGATGATTCCAAATAGGTCCACCAAGCGTCCCTTGGTAATGTCCCATTGGCCGGCGACGTAGCTTTCTCCGACCGCGATCGATGGACTGGTAATCAGTCGCCGAAGGAACGATGGATTGCGAATGACGACACCGACTTCCGGCCCCTCATTGTTGTTGCCAAACGAGTGAACCTCATGTTCAGGCGTCGTGAGTTCAACTCTGCCCCACGAGATGTTTTGCAAATAGGTGAAGACTTTATCTAGTTTCATCGATTGGTTAGATTGGGTTCGGCAAGGGTCTCGACGCCCTCGCGCTGGAACGTATGTGATCCCAAAATGTCTTAACCGAATCTTGTCTGTCAGTCAGCCCTGCCTGTGCTTCCCAATCTGCCTCTGCACACATGCGTGACAGGAAGAATAGGTCTGCCAGGACACCTGCTGCGGTCCGAAACCCCCAGGAAGGCTCCGGCTCGTCAGCTTCCAGTTCGATCATCAGCCGTCTGCGGAGACTCTCGAGCAGGCGTAACGCCCTGAAAGTAACACCATCAAGCTCCGGGGCAGTCGCTGCTCTGAAGGCGGATTCGAGATAATCGAAGGTCAGGCCAATCGTTGATTCTTTCCGAAAGTCGCGATAGGTCTGGGCAATCAATACATTGTGAGCGCCTTCCCAGGTCTCATAAACGATACAATCACGAAGGAGGCGGGGCAGGATCGAAAAATTGTCTATGGTCCCATTACCTCCCAGACATTCGATTCCAGCGAGAACTGTTTCTCGCGCCAACACCGACGCTCGATACTTCGACAGGTTTAAGAGAACGCGGTACAACCGATCAGTTACGGTCGAATCTGAGGATGCAGATTCGAGGTCGTCCAGCATTCGCGCAAGGCAAAGACTCGCTGACAAGATTGCCATCGATTTGGCCTTCATCAATCCCAACATGTAGCGAACAAGCGGGAATTTGCTGAGCCGTTTGCCGAAGGCAGTCCGGTGATCGGCGTATAGCTCCGCTGTCAGACACGCTCGTTGGGCAGCGCCGCTTGCGAACAGACAATTGCAAAGTCGCGAGGTGTTTACGAGGTATTTCATCATGTTCTTGAAACCACGATCAACGGGTCCTAAGGCCTCGGCCTTTACTCGCTTCAGGAGTATTTCGGCAGTAGCCAGCGACCTGGTGCCAAGCTTATCTTTCAGTCTGACTATCTCGATTCCATTCGCGAACCCCTCCGGGCCACGCTGCGGCAACAAAAACAGACCAAGTCCGCGCGTCCCTTCTATTGCCCCCACCGGCCTTGCCGTGAGAACCGCAACTTGCGCGGTTACGTTGGAACAAAACCATTTTTCTCCCGTTATTAACCACTTGCCTTCCCGATCCGGATCCTGCTCAGCGATGGTGACATTCGCACCCACATCAGAACCACCACGGCTCTCCGCAAGATACTGCGCGGCGTGATACAGTTTGTCGTAGTCTGTTTGTAACAGGTTTGGGAGATGCCGCTGCTTCTGCTCAGCCGTGCCGAGCGCATTCATCGCCTTGATTAGACCCGCGGTGCAAGCGAATGGACAGGCGTGACCGGCTTCGCCGTTCAATGACAGAAGGTGCAAGAACGCCATCGCTATGACGTTGTCGGCTGGTGTTGAAAACAGGCTCATCACGCCCGTACCGTACAGCATCGACCCAATCGCGTGATAGGAGCTGTCATAGCGCACTTGTTGAATGTAGTCTCGGCCTCGGCTGAAGGACTGCACGCTCGGCAGGTTGTTCGGACGGTTAGAAGTTTCAGCGGCTTCATTTATGTCTGTGCCAGCGCTGGCGCCGAATCGGACCAGTCGGTCCTGGTATGCCGCCAACCTCCCTTTGTCGCGACAGTAAAAAGCCAGGCCTCGAACTAAATCGTCGTTCCGATTATAGAAACTCGCCGGCTGGCATTCTCGCCACCAACTGAAGTCTTCCCTGGAGATGGGCCAGTTGCCGTTTGTGTTCATACCTTCAGCGGTCGTGGTCGGCCGCTTTCGCGAAGTCGTTCTTCGATCGACAGGAGTGTGACCGCGGTACCATCCAGCGGATTTACGAAACCGCGGTTCGGACAATAAACCCGGGGTGTCGAATACAGCACCTGCAATGCTAGCCAATGAGTCGGTGCGAGGTACTTTTCAGGAACGTATCTAACCAGCAGCTCTCGAACTTGCGGATAATATTGGTGGCTCAGATTGGGAAAGAGGTGATGTTCGACATGATGACTAAAATGCAGATGCAAAAAGTCCAAGAACCGCACTGTCCTGACGCTCATGCTGTTGTCCAGAATTGTGAGCGAATCGCCGAGGGGGCGCAGCGTGTGGTTTGTGTGGACGTATGCCATCAAGCCAAAGTTTGCAATGAGCATGGGTAGCACAATGACCAGCATTGCGCTCCTGAATCCCAAAGAGAATGCGAGTAAGATCCAAAAGATGACCATGCCGAGCGTGTCTGCCATTGCCCGCTGCCGCTTGAAGCCCTGAAGCCGCCAGGCACGACTATCACGCCACAAAACCAACTGCCCCTGAAGAAAGAAGGCCACAAAAAGGTTGAAGAAGCTCAGCCAGTGTCCCGAGCCAGGATTGATTCTCCTCGCCAGCCAGACGAAGACCCCTTCGCGATCTTCTTCCAGCTCGACAGGCGGGAAACAGTCCGGATCGCGCGCAGGTATGTTGGTGTGGGCATGATGAGTGCGATTGTGCCAGTAGCTCCAAAGATGAGGAGAGACCAAATAAATCAGTAAGGTGAAGTATTGAAATGCAACCCGGCACCATCGAGCACGAAGGATTGAGCCGTGGCCGACCTCGTGTCCGTAAAACATCAGAGTCACATACAAGTTCCCCAAAGCGAAAGATATGCCGAGCGCGAGCAGCCAGTGGGGCTTCATCAATGCGAGATATGAACTCGCGAAGAGCACAATTAACATGACTAGCACGCCCCAGACCGCTCGCAGAGGCCGCGGATCGGCGGCACTTGCCGGCAGAGCGCGACGGATTAACGCCTTGAGTTCTCGCTCATCCAGAATATCTCGGTCGGACGATAACCATGCAGCTGACATAAGACACCTCCGTAGCATTCATGCCTGAGCGCTCGGGATATTAAATGTCCTGATATATCAGGGGCCCCTTTGCAGAGCCCTGGACAAAGCTGCCACCACGTTATTAGCAAACTGTACCTGTGAACTCGGCGGTTTCGCCGTCTTCGGCTGTTGCCGATTTAGCACGACCGTTTCGTATTCAGCCATTGCCCACTTTCGTTCTTCCTCGGAATCCGATCGGAATTTCAAGTCGTAATCTGAAGCCGTCGCCTCGCGAAAAACTTCATGAACTAATGTTGTCGAGAAGTGGGCCGTGCCACAGATTCTGGTTTCCAACTGCGACCGCAAAGCTTCCCTCACCTGGAGTACCGACGAATCGCAGAACAATCCTACAGAAGTAACCTGGTGCGGAGTCTCCGCAAACTCTTCGACCATGCGTTCGTACCACGCGGGGTCCGCGAGATAGTGATCGATTACCAGTGATATGCCGCACCGCAGCATCCCTGTCCATTTCCGGAATGTTGCGTGTAAATATGCAAGACCCAAATCGGAGAGGATCAACTCACATGACCTCGGATCCTCGCAGGTGAGCTGAGCCATCGATGAAGCACGGCGATCCTGGTACCACCATGCCTCCGGCCCTGCGCAGGTACTGAGCAATTTCTCGTCGCCCATCGCCTTAACGAACTGCTTTGACCAATGGCGTGCCGGCATACCTGCAAGAGCAAAGTCGTCAAAAGAAACACATCTAAGGTCCGACACTTGTGCTGATAGCATTGGATTGTTAGCGATCGTTTTGGCAAGGCTCGATTTGCCCGCGCTCGACGGGCCATTGATCAAAATAACTTCGGGTGTTCCAGAATGGTTAAGAGCGGCGACGAACTCCCCTCCGACTTCGAGCACGAACTTATCTGAGCCGATATTTCCTGCCAACTGCAAACTGACTGGCTGGCCGGAGCGTGTGAATCCACATGGCACAGCCAACGCGGGTTGTCCCGTCAGATTGAACAGGAAAGTATGGCTGGCAATATTCGTGTGGGATTCCCAAAAAGGCCGCCCGCTCTCCAGGTAGTCCTCATCGGGTGATGTCGCAAGAGCCGGCGCCGTGCCAATCGTCGGCGTGACGATAAGATCGTAACGACCATCGTTCTGGAAACGACTAATCGCTTGTTGCAGTTTGAACCGTTCCGCGCGAGCCTGGTTCAACCTATTCGTAGCATCGCGATATAAGGAGTGTGAAATGAGTACTCTCAATCCCGGATCCAGATCAGCCGAGTGAACATTCAATCCGAAATGAGAGATTATCTCTGCGAGTTTAGACAGATGAAATACGAGGAAGGCATCCCATGCTTTGACTGGGTCAAGCGTCAATTCGGCGTCCTCTACAACGGTGCCGGGGCGGGCCGATGCCAACCGCTCCAACGCTGACCTGGCAATATTGATAATCTCAGGGTCCGGATTCCCAAGGCCGCCCGTTGTCCTACTGAATGCAATGCGGCAACCTCTCGCTGCTGCCGGTCCTTCGGATCGCACGCGTTTGTGAGTAATGACTTCAAAGACCGCACTGATCAACTCAACCGTGCGCGCAATCAGACCTGGCCCCGACAGTTCGGATGAATAGGGCGACTCGATGAGTCCTGTTGTGGGTTTGAACCCGACCAAGCTTTGGATCGCAGCTGGGATTCGCACGCTGCCACCGGCGTCAGTTCCTAACGCTAGGTCGGCCATACCTGCCGCGACAGAAGACGCCCCGCCGCCGCTGCTGCCGCCGCTGCTACGTGTGAGGTCAATGGCAGAGCGCGTTACCCCGAAGCGCAGCGAACTAGTCGCACCTTTCCACCCGAATTCTGGGGCCGCAGTTCGGCCAATGACTATGCAACCCGCGTTTCGAAGAGTGCTAACCACCGGAGCATCGACTGTGTCAGGTTCAGCCGGCCAATAATGTGAACCATAAGTCGTGGACCAACCAATCATGGGCAAGCTCGCTGTATCCTTTGCTGTCACGACGGCGCCGTCGATCGCTGACAACGCTTCATTTCGACTGGCGCGCTCGTCGCTTTCAGCGGCAAGTTGCAGCGCGTCTTCCTCCGGAAGCGCCTTGACAATCGCATTGACACCAAAGCCGTTGAGCGCTTTGTCTGTTTCCAGGCGACGGTAAAAACGACTAACCCTTTCGACGCTTGATGACTGGATGTATCGATATGCAATCATACGTTGGCTTTTTTTCCCAGTCGACCTGCGGAATGTTGGTCTTGTCTCATAGCGCTGCATTCGCGTCAACCTGGAATTCAGCCGCTCTGAGTTCTTTTAGCAGATCCAGTTTCCATGCGCCTCCGGAGTCAAAGTCTATGTAGAGAATTCCCGAATAGTCAGAAGGTATCTCCAGATCTCCTTTTACTAACCCGCAGACATGTTGACGTCCTAACTTGCCGATGAAATATCCAAACTCAAACAGCACATTCTGTCGTGGCCTGGGACGCACCCGCTCTCGGTCGGCATTAGCAGCACCTATATCGTCAGGAGTTAGCAATGCGATCGCAAAAGGGACAGTCGCGTACTCCTCAAACTTTTCAATGATGGTCTTTCCCCGGGTGGGCTGTTCATGCAAAATGATCGGGTTTAATCCAAGCTTCGATAGAAACCGTGCGAGTTCCTCTTTTGCCCCGACATCATGTCCATGAATAATGAAGATGCTTTGGTCGCGCTTAGTCCCGTTAGTCACCGGACCTGCCGGATCTTGCTCCCAAAGATCCTCAATCTCTTCTATCATTGCTTGAAGCAAAGCACTGACCTTGGAAGATACTTTCCGGAAAGCGTTTGCTTTATCAACCGCGTAAAGAGTGTTCTTATCCGTATATGGTTTAAGTGCCGCACCGAACTCTTTCAAGTGCGGAGAATTTTCACCGAAAGCGAACGCGATAGATCTTCTGGCACTCCGCTCCCAGCTGTCATGATCCAGCGCCGAATATCTTTCCAGACTGCTTAACGGGCCAACTCTCTCAAGTGACCTTCGAAGTAAGGCAAGACTCTTCTCTCTGGAAGGCTGCATCGCATCAACTACTGAAGCCAAAGGCTTGACATTCTTGATTGAGAAGCCCCGCAATTTGATTGGGTGAAAAGGCCGGCTTCCGAGGCGCGTTTTGGTTGCAGGCTCTGAGGACCAGCCATTGTGTACAAAACGCCGCAAGATTAGTCCTTATGTAATCTAGAGTCAATCACTTTAAGCTTATTGTAGATCATGCCCCGCAATCATCTGACGCGCCCCTCGGACTAATGGCACAAGAAAATTCCCACGGTTGGAATGCTTGCGTCGTGAAAGAGAATTGAACGAAAATACTACTACGACTCTATAATTTGAACTTTGGATACCTACGTATTTCAATTCAAACCCACGACGATCCAAGAAGCTTTCAACATAGATCGGAGGTCGTTAGAAATCGATTGAGAGAAAAAGGGTTATCAATACGCTCGTAAACGTGAAGTCGAGCTGTAATGCTGTAGGAATTCGTAAATTGCTTCGGTCCCGACTGATCCGTGAGTGTACTGAGATAAAGCTTCGTGAGTGCTATAAAACTCTCCGCTCCGACGAGGCTTAAACAGAAATAGCGCTGGCGTTTTCATTGGTTGTGGAGGGGGGCAAGTCAAACGGCCAAGCCTGATTTGGTAAATTCTACGGCCAGCACCCAAAGTTATCGGAAATCTCAGTTCGAAAGAGGCTTCGTTGAAGATTGGGAGTATGTCGCGCTAGTGACATCTCGCTGAATCCGCCCCTTGCTCCATCGCGATGAAATGAACGGAAGGCACTGTGGCGCGGCGCGAAGCTGGCGAGGCAGGGCAGTTGCTTCGTATGACCCGAACACGCTTTAATAAGTGCTTCGAATAAAACTCGATCGATTTCAATGGCCGAGCGGCGAGGTAAAATTGGATGCTTCAAACACACAGAAGATGGGCGCGATCTGCCTATTTCGGATTTTATTCGCAACGTCGTGCAGCGGTGGATTAAGTGAAGGACTAACTGACGGAGAGTATCTGTCACCTCGTGCCAAGGTAAAGATTTTTCGATAACGCCATCGCTCGCGCTTGTGAGAAGGCAGCTAACTTGCGAGAATCAATTGTGGCTAAGCGAATGGGTTTACGTCACAGCTTCGATAGACTGTAAGCGACCGGCAATGACGTAGCTCTAGTGATGTCTTACGGCAGCCAAATCACTCGAGTCGTGATCTACATCCAACTAGAAGGCAGTATACTTGCTAAACAACGCATAGATTCCGATGGGGACCTTTGCGGGAATTCAGGGAACGCAGGGAACAGCGGGAACGGAAGTCTCATCCGATAAGCCGTTGGAAATTAAGGAACTTGCGTCGTAGCTTTAACTTAATCAAGAATTGTGCCCGCTTGGCTCAGTGGTAGAGCACTCGCTTCACACGCGAGGGGTCAGTAGTTCGAATCTACTAGCGGGCACCAAATTCTTAGATTGAGTTCTCAAATTTCGGTTCTCAGATTTGAGATCTGAGATCTCAGATCAAAAAAAACCCGCCCAACTCAACGTTGCGCGGGTTTTCTATTTGGTCCGAAGTTTCGCTTTAGTCCCAGTTTCGATTTGGAGCCTGGCAGGAATGCTAGTCTGCCGAGCGCGCGTCCTAGTTTTTTCCCTTTTTGTCCCCGGACTTTTTGTCGCCCTGGTTGTTGTTGCTCGGCGGAGGCTTTTCGTTTTTTGGGGCAACTACCACCGTATTCGGCGGTTTGGGCGGACGATCATCGCCCTTCTTTTGCGCGAACGCGCCTGCCGAGACGAAGCCGCCTATTACCACCGCCACTAGTTTTCGTTTCAAGTCGAACATCGAATTTTCAGTCCTCCTCATGCAGTATCAGCGCGCATGGGAGGGAGAGTAAGAGATGCGCCGGCCTCAATCGAGCAAGAACGATGCCAGAAATACCAGCGAACTGGAATTGACCGCCCGCCTTTTCAATAAGTTACCAACAACAAAGCACATGCGTTGAGTTTCGCACCCTTTCGCACCAACTCGCACGGTATCGTGCAATCAAAACCGGCTGCTGAGCTATCGACGCAAGGTCACGCTGAGCGTCCCGACATTGCCGCTGCCGTCAAAAACCCGCAGGCTGACAGTGTGTTCCCCGGGAGCAAGCGCCGGGAGATCGACAGAATATCGCTCGTGCCCGCTGTCGGCAATCCCATCGTCGGGAAACAAAGGCGTCCAGGGCGCGCCATCAAGGCTGAAGTCGCCCCGCTTAATCTTTCCCGTGGCATCGTCAACTTCGAAAACAACGCGATCGCCGCCACCGCCGGATTGCGGAGTTGTCACCGCACGTAGAACCGGCGGCGTGTTATCGATGTCTACCGGCTCGCTCAAGCGCTCGCCTGACAGGGCCTGGCCCGGCGGATTGTCTGGCGCGTCGGAGGCCACAATCTTGATGATGTAGCGACCATCGGCCAGCGTTGCTCCGTCGATCGTATAAAAGTTGTCCCGCAGCTTGTCCTTCAACAAGCGAAACGTAGTTTCGTTTAGTGGTCGATAGTAGATCGCATATTCCAGGGTGTCGCCGTTTCGATCCTCGGCCTGCCACTGGAATGAGCGAGCGCCTCGCTGAAAAATTCGTCGCGGCGGAACTTGAGCCACCGCCCCAAACAACGACGGATCGAGCCCTGATGACTCGACATTGGGATCCACCTGGAGTTGGGCAATCTGTTGCAACCCGACACCAATTGGCAGCGAACTAATTGACAGAACTTCCGGCGCTACATTCCGCGGCAGATATGCAAGACTCGCATCTTCCATCCACGTACGGCTAGCTCCGGCGGATCGCAATGTAGCTCGCCACTGAATGAAGCGCGCGCGCGGGCTGGAAATCGAACTCCCCGCCGGATCGCGATAAGGACCACTCCAGTCGCTCCACGTCGCATCAGGTCGCTCGCCGTTTCCTGTTCGTGTCTGTAACTCTACGTTGCCGCTCCCGCGCCACCAAATCCTTCCCCAGGACGCCGTCAACTTTGCATCGCGCACCGGCGACTCATACGTACCTTCAGCCATCGAATCCGGACCGAAGCGAAACAGTTTTCCCTGATTGCTGGATGCCGCATACACCTGATTTGCGCGTACGAGGAATGAAGCGATCTGTCCTTCGCTCGACTGTAGCAGCAGTGTGTCGCGGCCGTCGTTAGTAACGGAGTAGATGCGTCCCTTGTCGCCCGTGCCGATTAAAACGCCGCCGGGTTGCAGCGCCGGCGCGATCGCGAAGGCGGTAATCGTAGGTGAACTCCAAACGACGTCAGTGGCGCCGTCGGGCAGGATTCGAAACACTGCGCTGCGCGCGGTCGAGATATCGGTCCGACTGCGCGCCGGCTGACCGGTCGGCTGAATCGGCGCACCACTTTCGTCAATTGCGGTGATGGTTACAGAAGTGCTCGGCGTAGCGCCTCCCTCGGTGGGTTGAGGCACCGGCGCCGGCGACGATGGCTGTCGCCCAGTCGCGGCAGCGTCGCTAAGCGCGAGCGCGTAGATCGAGCCATCGGCGGCTGGAGCCAATGCATGAATCTCGCGAAGATGCGCATCGAACAAGGCAAACGCTTTGCCCTCCGGCGAGATGCGCAAGACCAATCCGCCTGGATCGGTTCCGGCTATTAAGTCTCCCTGCGGCGTAACCGCGAGCGAAATGACATGTGTTTGGTTTGTCGCAATCAACAATGACGACTCCGGTTTTGCGCCGGCCGCGCGGACGCGATAGAGCTTGCCGTTGTCGCCCGTGCCCACAGCTAGCGAGCCATCGGCCAGAACTGCCAGCGACCAAATGTACTTGTCTGCAGGATCAAAATAGACTTCGGCGCGCCCGTCAGCAGTGATGCGATAAACCCTGCCGTCGGGCGACGTTCCCGCATAGATCGCGCCGTCGCGCGCGACCGCGAGCGCGGTGACATCCAACTCCGCGGCGTCGTAGAACAGCGAGCCGCGACCGTCGGACGAGACGCGATAAATTTTTCCGTCGTGACCCGTGCCGAGATAAACATTCCCTTGCGCATCCGCCACACTCGACCAGACAAACGCCTGCTCGGTGTTGAATATCTCGGTAAGCCGAGGCGCCAGCATTAACTCGCCGGTATCGCTAATGGAAATACCGCGTGCATCGCCTTTCAGCAATTCAGCGCGGCCACTCGTTTCCCAGATGATCGGTTGTCCTGAATAAGTTGCAGGCGCTGAAGCGACAATTAAGAGCAATGCCGCTACAAAGCCCGTCAGATATTTTTGTAGTTTGGTTTGAGACATTTTTAGTTTTTTAGTTTCCTATGTATTTGGCGTAGAGAGATCGCGCAGTATTAATTTCACTGGTGCCACGAATAATCGATCGCGCGTCCTGAAAAACAGTGAATTCAAATTCTCCCGTCCTAAAGCGCAGCAGATATTCGTTAAACTTAACGTCGCCAGTGACGCGGAGCTTTTCCGCGAGCTCCGCAAAGTTTAGTTGCGTCGCCTGCGCCGGCGAAATCTGCACCGCATTACGACCACACATCACTGCGGCAAAGTCTCCGGCGCCGGCTTCGAGGGTTGCGAAGTTTCCGAGGCCGCAGGTCGGGCACTCCGGCGACGGCGGACCCGGATTAATTTTGCGCCACTCGTTGCGCCACACATCAAACTGCATCAGCGAACGGTGCAACCTGTCGTTTTGCCTGGTCAACAATTTCAAAGCCTCCGCGACCTGAACCGCCGCAACCACGCTTATAATCGGCATGATTACGCCGGTCGTATCGCAGGTTGGCGCGCTCGCGGCAGGCGGCGCCTCCTCAAACACGCAGCGCAGGCAGGGTGTTTGATGCGGCTGAATGGTCATCGTTACGCCGTAAGATCCGACAGCCGCGCCGTAGATCCAATTGATTTTGTGTTTGACGCAGGCGTCGTTAATCAGATAACGCGTGGCGAAATTATCGGTCCCATCCAAAACCACGTCGCAGTTTTTTACGAGGCGCTCAATGTTTGAATGATTAACGTCGGCGATCTCCGGCTCCACTTCTATCTCCGTATTAATCTCGCGGATGTGATTCGCAGCCGCAATCGCTTTCGGAATACGATCGGAGGCATCGCGCTCGGTAAACATGGTCTGTCGCTGCAAATTTGAAGCTTCAACAAAATCGCGATCGGCAATGCGGAGTTTACCCACTCCCGCTCGAGCGAGGCTCTCCGCCTGGGCGGAACCCAGCGCACCGCAACCGACAATTAGGGCTCGCGATTGCAGCAGGCGGCTTTGGCCCGCCGCGCCGATTCCATTGAAGAGTATTTGCCGACTGTAACGTTCGTTCATTGTTTGAATTTCAAATGTCAGATCTCAAATTTGAGATCTCAGATTTCACGGATTCAGATCCGCAAGTGCTCGTTCAGCCGCTTCGTGCATCACATCTACCGGCGCCGCGACACCCGTCCACAATCTGAATTGTTCAGCCGCTTGGGCCACAAGCATCCGCCTCCCGCCAAGCGTCTCGCAGCCGGCTTCGCGCGCCTCACGCAAGAATCTGGTCTCAATTGGATTGTAAACTAAGTCGTATGCCAGGCGCGCACCGCGAAGTTGTGGGGCGGTCGCCGGCGTTTTATCCTCAAACTGTCCCGCGGTTCCCAGTGGTGTCGCGTTTACGACCACGTCAAACCCTGCAAAGCTCGCGTCCCCAAGTTTCACGCAGGAGGCCCCAAACCTTTCTGCGAGCTCGCTCGCCTTAGTCGGATCGCGCGCAAACAAGGTCGTTCGCGCACCCGCTTTCCGGAGTCCCCATAATGCCGCGCCGGCCGCGCCTCCGCTTCCGATCACCGCGCAACGCGCGTTGCGCAAGTCAGTGAAGATTTCCGTAAGAGGTTTGCTGAAGCCTTGAGCGTCGGTGTTATAACCACGCAGCTCTTCTCCGTCGATCACGATCGTATTGACGGCGCCGATCTCGCTCGCCGCCGGCTCGATCCAATCGAGCTGTTCCATCACCGCAGACTTATGCGGCGCCGTAACACTCAAGCCACGTACGTTCCAATCAAGCTCGCGCGTACGCGGATGAATCATGCGCGTGACGAATGCGCTGACGTCGCGCGTTTCAAACGGAATATAGACGGCGTTCGTTCCTGTCGCTGCAAATGCCGCGTTGTGCAACTGCGGCGAAACTGAATGAGAAACCGGCAGGCCGATCAACCCAAAGATCTGTGTTTCCCGATCGATCTTTTCAAGTCGATAGACTTCGCTTAGCTCGCGAGCCGAGAGTTGGCCCGGCGCGGTTGCTGTCTCATCCCTGGACGAAGCGTAAGTTAAAAAGGCGCCGCGCGAAGGACCAAGAATGCGGGTCGCAATTCCTGCCGGCCCCATTGCGATGGCGATCATTTCTCGACCTTCGGAGCGCGCGCGTTCCAGCAAATGAAAAACGGGAAGACAATCGATCACGTCGTCTGCCTGAACGGCAATTTTCAAAACGCGGGCAGGCGTGTTTGTCAGGCGATCGTAAATCTGATCCAAATTCCTGGGCACACCCTCGAAATCATGCTGTGAACATATCGTCCGCCTCCAATCGATCGGTAGCGGCAGCGGGTTTTCGATGGAATTGAAACGTTCTGCCAGTTCGAGTTCGACGTCGAAGAAGCTTCCGGAAAAGATTGCGCTGGACCAAAACGCCTGACGCGTTTCGTCATCAAGCTGTTGCCGACCGCCCTGCTCGGATGGGCGGAGAGTTAGAATCGCTTTGCAGGCCGACTGTGCGAGGAACTTCGTAAGCAAACTTGCACCCGCTTCCAGCTCGGTTGGGGCAAGACAGTCGAGCCTCACTTCGATCAAGTCGCAGGCTGCGGCCGCGTCTGTTATTGCCTGCTCAAGCGCGGCGACGGTTGGTTCACAAATTGAAATGCAAATGCGCGGCTTTGATGGAGCGTCCATTAGGAAAACTGTTGCGAGGTGTGCGCTGCTAATCGCGTGGGCGCTGCGCCGGTTGCGCGTTTTGGTACTGTTCGAGCCATCTGGATTCAGTTTGATTCGTCGAGATGTCGTGTGGGGGCTTCAGCACCAAGATGCCGTGTTGTCCCTTCAGTCACCGAAGGCGGCGGCGGGACAAGTTCGCCAGTGTTGCGCGTCGGCAAGGCATCGACACGTCGAGGAGGCATCATCGAAGGCTGGCTTATGGCGCCGGGTCGAAACGCTTGTTTCTCGCGTTCCTTAAGACGGATGTATTGCGCGACGCCACTGCCCATCATTGAAAACGCAGGTATCAACATCCAGAACCACCAGCCAGCGCCCATCCGCGAAAACGCCAGCGCTAGCGAGACAAACAGGAATGCGATGCCCATGAAAACACTCTTGAAGACATGATCGAGACTAGGCTCACGCCCGTGTCGCCTGCGACTGCGGCGGCCATAATCGAGCTCATTGTCATCAATCGCTTTTGGCAACTGGCCGGAGAGCGCCTGTGGAACCAGACTAATATTGGCCCCACACGAGCGGCAAAAGCTTGCGCCTTCCAAATTCTGAGTTGCACATTTAGGACAAAACATTCTTGCCTCCGATCAAACGCTCGCCTCGGCGCTGCGACAGTCGCAGGTTCTCACGAGTTTACTTTTCCGACTTGCGCGCACTTCTTTGTCTGAGCGCTTCATAAAGAATCACACCGGCTGCGACTGAAACGTTAAGTGATTCTATCCGCCCGCGCAAAGGAATACGAACTAACGCGTCACATCGTTCCCGCACCAGCCGATGCAAGCCAGCTCCCTCGCCTCCAAGAAACAGCGCGCTGGGCACGGTCCAATCCCACTCGGTGTAGTTTGCAGTTCCATCCGCGGCAGCGCCAATAACCCAGATGTTACGTTCTTTCAACTGCTCCATCAATTGGACCATGTTTGTTACGCGCGCCACAGAAATATGTTCCAGAGCACCGGCAGCAGCCTTGGCCACCGTCGCCGTCAGGCCTACCGCTCGACGCTCCGGAATGAATACCCCGCCGACGCCGGCGCATTCCGCTGTGCGCAAAATTGCTCCAAAATTGCGCGGATCCTCCAACGCGTCCAGGCCGAGAACCAATGGCGGGTTGACACTACCCACTTGCGCACCCAATTCATCGAGCAGCTCACCGGCGTCGCGGTAGGTGGCGGCGGCGGTTTTAGCAATCACTCCCTGGTGCGCCACGCCCGGCAGCGCTCGATCCAAAGCGATCCTGGGCGCGCGGTGCACCGGCACCTTGGCCCGCTTTGCCAACTCCAACAACTCACGCAAGCGTTCATGCCTGGCGCCTTCAATGATCGTGATCTGTTCCAGTCTCTTGCTGCCGGCGCGAAGAGCTTCGAGCACCGGGATGAGTCCATAAACTAGGTTCACGGCCTCGGATTCACTGGCCGCTCGCCCAGCGTCTAAATTTTTTCGCCCATCAAGTCGCGGACTTGAAGTTTTTTGTATGCCGCCCGGCGGTCGCGATCGAGTCGGCTTACGAGTCGTCATTAGTTTTTGTCGTGGCCTCGGTTCGGAGCTGATAGCAAAGTCGGGAGTAGCGCAGGAATTGGCTGTCGTTGCTTAGTGCTGTGACGCTGCCGATGCTGTATTTCCCTGGCCGCTCGCGACGCCAACCGCTCGATTCGTTTTGCTGTTCGGAAGGCCAAACGAATTCCAGAGTTTTTCGCACCGAATTGAATGAGTCGTCGTATTCGACGTGGGGAGCGTAATCACGGAAGAGGCGGATCAGCGTCGAGATGTTTTCAGCCGCCACCAGGCCCTTTTTGTTTTCGAGGCACGAAAAATCAAAACTGCTCGCCGCGATTCGATACGCCGTTGTGTTTTTGGTTGTGTACAAGTCAACGACCGTCTCGTCAGTGACAAACTCACTCGCATCCAAAATGCGATTCTCAACGCGCGCCTTTTCTTCTTTCAACTCGACCCGCCTGACGGTCAAGCGGCCGGTAACCAGCAACACGAAATCAGACCAGGGAATGTGGATAGCCGGAGATTCGGGAGTTTGATACGCATATATTCCCGCCTCATCGATGTCGAGTGCGCGTACTCTAATCGGTCCCATCGCGTCCGTGCCGGGTTCGGCCTCTGCCACTATGCGGGTTTCAATTCCTATAGCACCGAGCCGCCGTTGCACCAACGAAGCTTCGTCAATCGTGGCGGCGCGCGCTAGTGGCAGCGGCTTGGTTGAAGATAAGATTCGCGCGAGCTCCTCGGGTCGCAGTCGCAACAGCTCGGCGGCCTCGCGCAGCCCAGCCTCGCCAGGATCTGCGGCGGGATTCGCGAGTGGAGACATAAGGATGTTGTTATATCCCTGTTCCCATTTTTCCAGGGGTCTGAGCGCCGGCTTTTGCAAGTTCAGCGTTCTCTCGTCGAGCGGCAGGGCTGCGGCGCAATAGAGGCAGTTGACTCGGGTGGGCGGGTTGGCCCGCAGGCATTCGTCGCATCGCACCATTTGCTCCGGCGCAAACGGCTCAAGCGCGGGATCGCTTGACCCTTCAGTTGGCCATGTGGGCGGCACGTTTTCGTTATCTTTGGGCAACAGGTCCTCCAAGACTTTTGATTATACGACGCGCTAAACTCTCTCCGAAATGTTAACCTAAACGCCTTCTCGGTCTGCGGTGGTCTGATGACAACTCAAAATGCCACATTGGTAATTCTTCTGCTGGCGGCAGCGCTGGCCGCCGGCAGTTGTGCCACACTGCAACCACCGAGCTCGACTGGCCCACGCGGAAGCGAATCGCGATATCCAATTCTATTGACCGAGGACGCCCACCGAAAGGAAGCGATTGCTGCTGCCTTGCATCGACTTGCGATGCGGTCTGAAAACTCCAGCACGACGGAACCTCAAGCTCAGCTTCAACCAATCACGGGGACGATTCTGGCCCTGGCGCCGAACGCGAGCACAAGTTTTTATCTCCCCAAGGTCGGGGCCGCAGCGGTGATGACTGAGGAGGAAACCAGAGAATCACTGCGACGATTCATCAACGAATTTCAGGAACTCATCGGCTCAGATCCCGCGAAGCTCTCGCTGGTCGAACGAGTGGATGCGCCTGACGGATCGAAACTGGCAAACTATGAACAGCGCCCCTTTCGTTTTCCGATCCGCGGAAATTACGGCAAGCTACAGATTCGTTTTACCAGTGACCGCCGCGTCCTGGATCTTTCGAGCACTTGCATTCCGGACGCAGACAAAATGCAAACAGCTCTCGGCGCTCTGACCGTGAAACTGAAGGCCGAGGACGTCGTACAGCAAGTTCGCGCGAAGGGCCTGAGCTACACGGACGCCAAAGGAAACAAAGTGGATCTCAAGCTGCCGGCAGCCGGCCAAATAAATCCTGGCGGACTGGTAATCTATATTCTGCCGTCGAAGAGTAAGGCAGATGCGCTGGAGTTTCACCTTGCCTGGGAACTCGGGTTGACCAATGCTCCGGTCAAAATCGCGTATGTCGACGCAATTACCGGCGAGACAGTCGCCGCGGAATAACCCGGCAATTACCCGCTCGCCGGTCGTTCTGCTTGACCAATCACCCACAAAAAAGCATTCTAGAAACGTTTTTAATAATGCTTTTTGGGAGCAGCCTATCAGATGAATAATTTTGATCCTACGCACAATATCTCATGGCAGCTTGGACATCGCGGTAGAGTGGCAGTCTTCATCGATGGCAACAATCTGTTTCACGCCGCGCGCTTCCACAATATCGATATCGATTACAACAAGCTCCTGCGCGTGTTGCTCGGAGACGGGCGTTTGCTGCGGGCCTTTTTCTACACCGGTGTCGACGTTGGCGCTGAAAGACAACAGGGCTTCCTGCTCTGGATGAGACGCAATGGCTTTCGCGTGATTCAGAAAGAGCTAAAGACATTCTACGACGGAAGCCGCAAGGCAAATCTTGATGTGGAGATTGCCGTTGATATGCTGTCGCTTGCCGGTCGTTACGACACGGCGGTGCTCGTTTCCGGCGACGAAGATTTTGTGTATGCGGTGAACGCCGTGGCCTATAAAGGTTGCCGGGTTGAGGTCGCCGGGTTTCGATCGAATTCGGCGCCCAAGCTGATCGACGTTGCCGACTACTTCATCGACCTGGGTGAAATAGCCGATCGCGTTCGCAAGGAGCCCTTGCATGGACCACGCTATGACGAGCGCGAGCTTCACGAGCAACAGCCGACGCAATACCTGCATGAACAAATTCAGATCCAGGAAACTGCCGACGATGGATTTCAATCAGCCTTGCGAGTGGTGTTGGAGACAACTATCGATGAAGAAGCCGAGCAGTTTGGAACGCCCGTGGACTTTATTCGTATAACCGACGAGCACTAGAAGGAGTTGATATTCAACTGACTATGAAGCTTTTTACCATCGAAGAAGCGAACGCGCTTCTGCCATCGGTGCGTCAAATCCTGCAAAAGATCCAGCGTTCGCGACGGCGGCTGGCCCGCTACCGCAATGAGGCAAAGCTCGCCGCGGAAGGAGCCGAGCAGGGTGGCGGCGGAATGGAGAAAGGCATGCTCTACGCCATGATTCTCACCAACCTCACGGAAGAGATGTCGGAACTGGAAGCCCTGGGCGTGCAGTTGAAGGATTTCGATCGTGGCCTCGTCGATTTCCCGTCTCTTCGAGACGGTCGAGTTGTGCTGCTTTGTTGGCAACTGGGCGAAGGCGATGAGCTCGAATGGTGGCACGACATCGACACCGGCTTCAGCGGTCGCACCCCTCTATAAGACTTTTCCACAGCCAGAGCTCCTCGGGCAGTTACCCTCGACCGGCGAACAACTCCAACGCCTCTTATATTTTCTGGTTGACCACTTAAAGTAGTTCCTGATACCATGCGGCCCGACTACGCCGGAAGTCTGGCCGGTTTTAGGTCAGACCCCAAAGCTAGCTCAAACCGTTCCCTTTCGGAGGCAGCTTGGTATGCGATGTCCTGCGTGCGGCGCATTTTATGAAGAGCGTTCGGTGAGATGCCCCGAATGCGGTGCTCTTCAGGATGAGATACAAGTGGAACCTTCCCAGCCGGTTCAGTCAGAACAAAAAAATATTGTGGCCGAAACAACACCCCCTAAGACTACGCAAAAGCGGCGCGCGCAGCCACGAACCAATCCTTCCTTGATTGAGTTTCCCGGCGTCAACAGAAGCGCGCTGCCTGAATGGCGTAAAGAATTAGGCGAACGTGTCCGCGAAATACAGGAACGCCGCGCGCGCGAAGCGCTGATCGAAGCGGGAGTTTCTCAACCACTGTTTAGTGACCTGGAAACGAAGGCGACGCCCACGCTGGAACTTCTCCCGCAAACCGAACCTCCGCCAGTGAACCCATTGGTTGTGGCCGCGCTGCGCCGCCTCGAACGAGCCCGCTCCCAACCGGCCGGCAATCCTGCCTTGGCCAGGGCGGTCGCTTATGACGAGCAAGCTGAACCGGCGCTGGTCGAGTTAGCCCCAACTGCCGACGGTGAGGTTGCTGCTGAGGTGAAACCCGAGAGACTTCACAACCTGGCGGTCGTGCCAACTCCGGTTCTTCCAAAAATCGAGCTTCAGCAGAAGCCGCCAAAACCACGGCGAATAATTGACGATCGAAACGACCCGGCTCTTAACTACCTGGATTCCATTCCCAGGTCCGTGACCGTCGATATCAGCCACTATCCTTCCGCACCGATCTTCTTGCGAATACTCAGCTCTATAACGGATTTGATCGTAGTTTGTTTGCTCTCATCGCCTTTTCTGGCCATGACGGAGTTGGCCAGGCTTGAATGGAGCAACCCACGTGTGATTGGATTTGCCGTCGGCACCTTTATGGTGGTCGGATTCCTCTACTTAACAGTTAGCATTGCGTTTACCGGCCGGACGCTCGGAATGAAACTCTTTTCGTTGCGCGTTGTAGATGCGCGCACGGGCTTGATTCCGACCGGCAGCCAGTCGGCCGGCCGCGCGCTCGTCTATATGCTCTCGCTCGCATCCGCCGGCATCGCGCTCGTTTACACGCTTATCAACTCCGAACGACAAACTGCGCACGATCGTTTCACGCGCACGGCTGTCATTCGAATGTGACCGCGCTTTATCGTTAGAATTGGCTCTGCTCTGCCGGCCGGAGCAGGGCCTTTTTTGCTTGCAGGCGACGATTTATGGGGCAGCTCGCAATCCAAAGAATCTAATCCACGTGCACCAGGAAACACTGAAAGAGATTGTCGGCGAGTTGGAAGAGTTGCTGCCGGGCCGCTTCGTGGGAAAGATTTTTCAGTTGTCGGCTCTTTCGTTGGCGCTTGATTTTGGTCTCAAGGACAAGGGCTGCCTCTTCATCAGCATCGAGCCGGCAGCGCCTCGGCTCTATTTGATCGGGCGGCGCGTTGGCGGGTTGGAAAAGGTTTCAACTCCGCTTTCTCCATTCAGCCAAACAATGCGAACGACCCTGGGCGGCGGCAAGCTGCTGTCGATAACGAAGGACGAGAACGAGCGCGTAGTCAGATTCTCGTTTTCGGTAACTGACGATTTGGGCGATTCGCGAAATTGCGTTCTGTTGGCCCAACTCACCGGTCGCTCGGCAAACCTCTTCTTATTGGACACAGCAGGCAGAATTACGCACGCGTGGCGTTCGCCAAAAGGCAAAGGTCAACAAGTTGGCGATCTTTACCAGCCACCGGCGTTACAAACAAAGACGGTTTCAACGCAAGCGGCGAAGTCTTTTTCCGAGGCGCCGCGTCTTGCGCTTGGCGACTTTCAGACCATGTCCGCGGCGGCTGATGAGTTCTATCGTCAGCTCGAGGTCAAACATGAGTTCGATACTTTGGCCGGAAATCTTATGGCCAGGCTGCGAAAGGAGATCACGAGACGGAAAAAGTTACAGGCGAATTTGAAACAGGACCTCGTCGCGCACGGCAATCCTGAGGAACACAAACGCCTGGGTGATCTGCTGCTCGCCAACATCGCCAACGCAAAGCGCGTCGGCAACAGAGTCAAGCTGATTGACTACTACGCGGAGGGCGCGCCCGAAGTTGAAATCGAAGTCGACGAAAATGCGTCGCTTCAGGAAGTGGCCGGCGAATCTTTCTCGCGTTACACGAAAGCCAAACGCGCGGTTGAAGAGATTGGCGCCCGGTTGGTTCAGCTTGAACGCGAGCTGAAGGAGTTTGAGGAAAAGCGCGCGCGACTGGAAAAGGCGATAGCTAGTCGTGAGGTCCTGGCGCTTGCCGAGTTTGAAGAGAAGAAAGACAGGCAAACCAAAGCCGACAAGAAACAAAAAGCGTCGCTGACCCTACCGGGCATGCGACGCTATCGATCTTCTGATGGCTATGAAGTGATTGTGGGTAGAACCGCGCGCGACAACGATCAGCTAACTTTTCGAGTGGCGCGTCCCAACGATCTCTGGCTGCACGCCGGCGATTATCCGGGCTCGCATGTGATCGTGCGAAACTCGAGCCGAAGCGAGATTCCCCATCGGACGATAATTGAAGCGGCCCAACTGGCGGCGAAGTTCAGCCAGGCGAGCAAGGATTCCAAAGTTGCGATTCACTACACGCGGCGCAAGTTTCTGTCGAAACCGAAAGGCGCGGCGCCTGGGCTGGTGCGCATGTCCAGCTTCAAAACGATTACAGTGGAACCCGGAGACAATATCGAGCGAATAAAGTAATGCAGTGACGGGTGACGGGTGACGGGTGACAAGTAATAAGGAAGACTTTCTTACTTGTCACTCTTCACTTGTCACTTGTCACCGTTTTACTTGTACCGGTAAGTGATTCTGCCTCGCGATAAATCATACGGCGACATCTCAACGCTGACGCGGTCGCCGACTAGAATACGGATTCGGTTTTTGCGCATCTTGCCGGAAATTGCCGCCAGCACGACGTGCTCGGTGTTATCAAGTTGAACTTTGAAGAAGGCGTTGGGCTGCTTATCAATGATCGTGCCCTCCGCTGGAATCAAGTCGTCTCTTGCCAATAGATTCTCCTTTTCAAATGCGTGACCGGTGACCGACGACCGGAGACCGACATCGGTTTTTTCCGGTCGCCGGTCGTCCGTCTTCGGCCGTTTATCTGCTAGCGCGTCGTGGCCGGAATGAACGAGTAAAGACCGCGCGCGGCGCCGTCGCACGCGCATACGGCTTGCTCATCGTTTCCATCTTTCGTCCGCCAAATCCTGGCAACACTACGCGCGCCACGGTTTGTCCTGTAAGTCGTTCAATCGCCCGCATCGACGATTCGTCAACCGGCGTAACGATCGTAATCGCTCGTCCCGAGTTGCCGGCTCGTCCGGTGCGGCCGATGCGATGCACATAATCTTCCGGCGCCGCGGGCACGTCGTAGTTGATGACATGTGAAACTGCGTCGACGTCCAGGCCGCGCGCGGCAATATCAGTTGCCACCAGCACGCGTGTGCGGCCGTCGCGGAATCCGCGTAGCGCCGCTTCGCGCTGTGGCTGCGTGCGATCAGAGTGAATACGATTAACGCTGTGATCCCGCGCGGAAAGAATGTGTGACAAGCGCTCGGCGCCGCGACGGGTGCGTGTAAACACTAACACTCGCTCAAACTTTTCGCGTTCGAGCAGGTCGAGCAACAGAGCTGTCTTCGATTCCTGGGCCACGGGATAAGCAGTTTGCTCAACCATCGTGGCGGCCTGGCCGCGCGGACTGACTTCGATCAGCTTTGGATCTTTCATCGTCGTGCGCGCGAGCTTTTCAATATCTGAAGACATTGTCGCCGAGAATAGAAGCGTCTGCCGCTTGGCCGGCACCATTGCCAGGATGCGGCGAATGGCCGGCAGAAATCCCATATCGAGCATGCGATCGGCTTCGTCGAGCACTAAGACCTCGATTGCCGAAAAATTGATCGCGCCGCGCTCGGCAAGATCAAGCAA
>Ga0137409_10001766_pt1 | contig 23362 bp, 20 predicted proteins | sample CZODoug1_16funga_FD_122059 | JGI IMG/M metagenome (GOLD analysis project Ga0137409, IMG submission 122059) | Vadose zone soil fungal communities from Angelo Coast Range Reserve, California, USA - CZODoug1_16fungal (Hybrid Assembly) | ecosystem: Environmental > Terrestrial > Soil > Vadose zone...
CGGAATTCAAGGGCTTCCTGGTGAAGCTCGAGAAAGCGTAGAGGATGCCATGAGCCAGGAAATATTGCGCATCCAGAAAATCTCAGGTCACGCCGGGACCGTTCCTGGCGAGGACACCCAGCGCGAATACACCGTCTGCAAACTCATCGACACCACAACGTGCATCGGCTGCAAAGCGTGCGAAGTGGCCTGCATGGAGTGGAACGACCTGCCGTTCGGGGAAACCGTCTTCAATAATACCTATCAGACTATGCCGGAGACCCGCTGGAATTACTGGAACCTGATCCTCTTCAACGAGCATGAGCGTGACGACGGCACGCTGATGTGGCTGATGCGCAAGAACCAGTGCATGCATTGCGCGGAGCCGGGGTGCCTGGCGGCATGTCCCTCAGACGGGGCCATCGTGCAGTACACGAATGGCATCGTCGATTTCCAGCAGGCAAATTGTATCGGCTGCGGTTACTGCATCACGGGATGCCCGTTCGACATTCCAAAGATGAACCCGAAGACCAATCGCGTGTTCAAGTGCACGCTGTGCACGGATCGCGTGAGCGAAGGTCTGGAACCGGCGTGCATCAAGTCGTGTCCGACCGGGTGCCTGCACTTCGGCAGCAAGGACGATATGAAGTTCCTTGCGGAGAAGCGCGCGAAGCAACTTCGCGATCACTCCAACTTCCCGCATGCAGGTGTGTACGACCCGCCGGGCGTGGGAGGCACCGGTGTGATTTACGTGCTGCATGACGCTACCCAGCCGGAACTCTACGGTGGACTGCCGAAGGATCCTCATATTCCGTGGATGGTGAAGCTCTGGAAGGGGCCGCTGAAGTGGCTCGGCAACGTCGCGATGGTTGGCGGACTGATCGGCCTCTTCGTGCACTACGTGAAATTCGGCCCGAAGGAGCGCGAGGAAGAGCCGCGCGAAGGAAGGCAGCCATGACCCGTGTCGATCAGGCTGTGCCGCCAGGGCGCATTTTGCGCTACAACTTCAGCGAGAGAATAACCCACTGGGTTGCGGCGATTTCCTATATCTATTTGATGCTGACCGGACTGGCGTTCTGGTCGCCGTGGCTTTTCTGGATCGCGGTGATTCTGGGCGGCGCGCCGGTTTCGCGAATGTTGCATCCGTGGATCGGCCTGATTTTTGTGGGCGCGGTCACCTTAATGTACGGGATGTGGGCGCCCCAGATGAAGTCAACCGACACCGATCGGCAGTGGTGGAAATCAATAGGCAATTACGTCCAGAACCAGGACGATAAGATGCCGCCCGCGGGCCGCTATAACGCGGGACAAAAATTACTGTTCTGGAGCTTCTTCCTGGCCGGCCTGGTGCTGCTCCTCACCGGATTGGTTTTGTGGCTGCCCGAATATATTCCGTGGAGCCTGCGGTGGTTAAGATACCTCGCGGTGTTCTTGCATCCCGTGGCGGCGCTGATGACCATCGCCAACTTCCTGATTCACATTTACATGAGTGTGTTCGCGGAACGCGGGGCGCTGGATTCCATGATTCATGGAGACGTGTCCGAGCATTTCGTGGAACGCTACCATCCAGGCTGGTATAGAGAAATCGCCCGCGGATCCTCCACGCCGCGCAAATGACGACAACACAAACCGGTGGGACCGAGTACGACGCGCGAATCCGGCGTGCCGAGCGCTTATCCTCGGAACATACGTTCGCCGCTGAATTTCTCGATTTCTACAAGCGCGTCGCTGCGTTTCAAAAAACGCTTCGCGCAAACATCGCGGCTTCGAGTGGAGCGAACTCGCGCAGCGCGCCCGCGGCGGAGCTGCGAGATCCACTCGACCTCACCGTGCTTCTTCCCCACTTCCGGGGCTTTCTCTCCACGATCGAACAGCACGCGCCGCCGGCGCTCGCGAAATCCGCGCATCAAATGTCCCTGCTGCCCTCGGATTCCTGGCTTACAAGCCTGGAGGCATACTGGGAACATGCCGGCAAATACGACCAGCAAGTCGGAGCCCTTGCGCAGTTCCTTGCTCGGGCGTTCCTGCAGCCGTACGCCGAGTTTCGCGCAGCGCAGACGCCGAGGGCTCCCCAGGTCGTGACCGTGCGGATTTGTCCATTGTGCGGCTCGCGGCCGCTCATGGGTGTGCTGCGAGTGGAAGGCGACAGCGGGAAACGGTTTTTGCTCTGTTCGTTTTGCTCGCAAGAGTGGGAGTTCCGGCGGATTCATTGCCCGACATGCGGCGAAGAGGCCGAGGGCAAGCTGCCAGTGTACGTTGCGGAGCAGTTGCCGCACATTCGCGTGGAAGCCTGCGACACCTGCAAGTTTTATCTCCGGACGGTCGATCTGACGAAAGACGGCCACGCCATCCCGCTAGTCGATGATTTGGCGGCAATTCCGCTCACGCTTTGGGCGCATGAGCACGGATATTCACGGTTGCAACCTAACCTGTTGGGTACTTGAGGTCGCTCGGAACAGCTGATTTGCAGCGGATAAACTGGTTATATACGACCGGGCCAGAAGCTAAGTTCCTTGCTGCTTTCTTTGCGCTGGTACTAAAGGTTTATTGCCACCTGCAGACTGCCCCCTTCTAATGATGTCCTGGGCACCGGCCTCCAGCTTGCGGTGTCCAAAGTCTCATGACTATGAAACCTCGCACTCTTATCTTCGCGCTCGTCTCTCTATTGCTGTCTCCGTGCATTTTCGCTCAGTCCGTTCCACTGAGCCGAGCCGAAATCCTGGGCCGTCTCGCAGTGGGCTACTCGCCCAGCTACATCGCCCACCTCGTCAAGATTCGTGGCGTCAGTTTTTCTCCCGCGGCGGAGTTCCTTTCCCGTGTGAAACTAGCTGGCGGTGACGGAATTCTTGTGGAACGCCTCTCTGCCATTGACTTGCCGTCTTCCATCATTGCTTCCACTGACGCAGACAGGCCGATCGAACATCTTGCCAAGTGCGCCGAACTAGTCCACACGGGCGCCATCGAGTCTGCCGAAAAGGAATGCCGAGCCTCCATTGAGGAGAATCCCAAAAGTCCATGGCCACTGTTCGTAACCGCTGAACTCTTGCAACCCGACTCCTTGGAGAAAACTTCCCCGGAGTCCGGCGAAGGGAACAAAACTGAAAGGGCCGAACTCCTTCGACGAGCCGCCTCGCTAGCCCCGAATCCAGTGTTTGTTCACCAGGCCTTGGCCTTGATCTTGCCTGCATCAGAGGCCATGTCAGAGTTGCAAAAGGCCTCTTCGCTTGATCCTGAGCAATCATCGAACTCCAGAATCTCATCGTCGTTCATCCAACAGCCATCCAACCCAGTAGTCTCCTCGTCGAGCTGCACCTCGAACACAAGGATCGCAAATCTGCAATCGGCGAGCTTCAACGCTCCCTCAAGACATCCTCATTGAGCTTCAACGATCCGGCCAAGTTTGTCGAAGCTCGGTTCAATGAGCTAGACCGACTGGCGCTGCTCTTAAAAGAAAATCACGAACTCGACGCAGCCGCCGAGCAGTTCCTATTCCTTCTTCGATTCAAGCCGGACGAGCGGAGAATCCATAACGATTATGGAAACGTTCTCATGGACCAGCGCCGACTTGACGATGCGATCGCTGAGTATAACGAGGCGCTCCGCCTTGATCCGACGATGTCCAGCCCACACCACAACATCGGCATGTGTTTGGCTCTGAAGAAAAATCTGGACGGTGCGATCGCGGAATTCCGGCAAGCCCTCGAACTCAACCCAGATGAGCCCCACACTCAGTTCTTCCTTGGCGCCGCGCTCGGCCAGAAGGGCGATCTCGGCGCCGCCAGGGAGCAGTTTCAGCAGGCAGTGGAGAAGAGCCCCAAGGACCCCGAAACACACCAGAGCCTGGCCTACGCCCTTGAGCAGCTCAAGGCACGGCCGGCGCCATCAACGAGCTCAAGGTCGCGCTGGAACTTCAGCCCGATTCCCCAAGCGTAGAAAATAACCTCGCGTGGCTCTACGTCACTGCCGACGACCCCAAACTGCGGAATCCGGGCGAGGCCCTCATCCTCGCCCGTCACGCAGTTACGTCATCGTCGCAGCCCGAACCTGCCTACATTGATACGCTTGCCGAGGCCCTGCTCCTCAACGGGCATCCCAAGGAAGCCCTGGCTACTGAGACGGAAGCTGCGAAACTCGACCCCGAAAACCCTGAATTCCAGTCCCGCTTAGCACATTTCCGCGAAGCAGCAAAACGGGCCTCTTCTCCAAAGCCGTGACATCCGTTCCCCGTTCAGTAGCCACCTCAGACGTCGCAGACCCATTCCTACTCTTCAACCCATCTGAATGCGCCACGAACGCTGGATCGAGGCGGACCCACTACGTTTCCTTGGCCTGCGCGGGAATGCACCTGGCGCCTGTAAGTGCGATTGTCCTGCGAAGTGTTTTGGAATGGGCCAAGCCAGCAGGGAGCCCCGGACGCCGGGGTTTGCACCCGGGGCTTCTAACTTTTCCACCGGCCGGTGATGCGGATTTTCAAGCACGAGCTTCACACCCAGCAGTGTGTGACCGAAATCTTCACAGTTTGAAAATCACCTCCCGCTCGTGCCCTCCCTCCGCCGTCCAGCATTTTCCCCGCCACCAGTGAACTCTACCCTTTTGTTTTCTTTCTCTTACGCGACCATTCGAACGACGCGGTAACTTGCTCGATATAGATGATTTATTAGTAATTGACTAATATAATAATACGTGGTATCGTGAGTCTTGAATTCTCGACTCCACCATCGCCAAATTTGCCATTGCGACCCCTCCCTGGCTTCCCCGTCGCCTCCAGCTCTTAGCTTTGGACTGTTATCCTCCCCCTCGACATTCCAACTTTCAGACCTTGCAACATTCCAACGTTCTTCACTTATCTCCATTCCTTGCCGCACATCCGAAAAATCGCCTGCTAACTCCAATCACTGCCATTCTTCCAAAAACACCCTCCCGCAAGTCCTTTGCTTGCCACACATCCAGGGCCCCTCGGGGTGTGCCCTCTGCCGCTCTCTCGGTCTAGTTCCGCATCCCTTTCCGGCATCCGCACCATCGACCCGCACACAGGCTCTGATTCAGCCTCTGACTCGGACTCAGTTCCTCCATCCCGCCCGATCCCAAGAAGATACCGTCATGAATCTTGTCTCTCCGCCAAATGGTTGCAATCGCGTGTGGCTTTGGGGCAAGCTATGCGGCTCAAGGGGGGTGATAGATGGGGGTGAGGATGCGGAAACGAATGGTCTGCGCGGTTGCGATGCTGGCGACGAGCGGGGGTGTCTCGCTCGGTCAGAGCGAAGGGCGAAGGAGTGGGCAGAGCGGCGTGCCAAGCACGGCGCCGTTGACGGTGGTTCGCGCTGGCACACTGATCGACGGGGTGAGCGAAGCGCCGCGGAAGAACCAACTCATTTTTGTGCGCGGGGAGCGCATTGAAAAAGTGGCGGACGGTTCGGCGGCGATCCCGGCGGGGACGAAGGTGATTGATCTTTCGAGCGCGACGGTGCTGCCGGGGCTGATCGATGCGCACACGCATATTTTTCTGTGGGGCGAGGACCCCGCGAAGGGCGGTTACGACGCGAATATCCTGAAGGCGGGAATCGCATTGCGAGCGGCACGGGCAACGTACGCGGCGCGGCGCGCGCTAGAGCAGGGTTTTACCACGCTTCGGGATGTGGAGACGGAAGGCGCGGGATACGGCGACATCGAAATCAAGCAAGCGATCGAAGAGGGAACGATTCCCGGGCCGAGAATTTTCGGGGCCACGCGGGCGATATCGACGACGGGCGGATACAATCTGGAAGGGTATGCGCCGGAACTGGAAATGCCCAAAGGCGCGCAACTTGTGGATGGGCCGGTGGAAGCGAGGAAGGCCGCGCGGCAGCAACTGGAGCACGGCGCGGACTGGATCAAGGTGTACATGACGCACCGGTCGTGGGTGGACAAGCAGGGAAACCTGGTTTCGCAGCCGACGTTGACGGTGGAAGAGTTGAAGGCGATCGTAGACGAGACGCACGGCTGGCAGAGGAAAGTGGCGTGCCACGCCTACAACGGGATCGGTTTGCAGCGGGCGCTGGACGGCGGATGTGATTCGATCGAGCACGGATTGGAGATTACGGATGCGCAGATCGCGCAGATGCAGCGCCAGGGGACGTGGTATTGCGCGACTCTTTCGCCGTATTACGACGATTGGGCGCCGGCGGACACTGCGGAGGGAAAGCGTGACCGCGCACGAGCGGCGGTGCATGAAATCAGTTTCAAGAAAGCGCTGCACGCTCACCTAAAGATTGTTTATGGAACGGATATGGGCGGGATTCCTTGGACCGAACCGATGGCGCAAGAGTTCCGGAGAATGGTGACGCTGGGGATGTCGCCGATGGACGCGATTCAATCGGCGACATCGCGAGCGGCGGAGATGCTGGACATGAAAGGAGAGATCGGGGTGATCGCTCCCGGCGCGTTCGCGGAAGTGATCGCGGTATCGGGAGATCCGCTGAAGGACGCCGGCGAACTGGAGCACGTGCGGTTTGTGATGCACGACGGGGCGGTGTTCAAAAATGAGATAGCGAAGTAGGAGATGCCGGGCTGCGCGGGAGGGTCAGTTCTCGACGTGGACGCCGTTCCAAAAAGCGATGCGGCCCTTGATTTGCGCGGCCGCGGGCTTCGGTTCGGGGTAGTACCAAGCTGCGTTCTCGTTCTGCATGCCGTCGACGGCGACATGGAAATAGTGGGCATTGCCCTTCCACGGACAAACCGTAGTGTGATTGCTGGGCTTCAGGAATTCCTGTTTGACACTTTCGGGCGGGAAATAGCGGTTGCCCTCGACAACGACAGTGGCGTTGCTTTCCGCGATGACTCTTCCGGCCCAGGAAGCCTTGGCCATTTTTATGCGCCTCCGGCACAGAAAGACTGCGTTCCATCAGAATATCGACGGGCAGATGGATTTGCCCTAACACTTAGATGCACAGGCGGGCAGAATCGGCTCAGAAATCCGTCCCAACGAAAAAGAGCCTGCGCATTGAAACGGAGCAATCGATGCCGGCAGGGCTTTGCGGGAAGGGCGACGGGGGTTTGTTACAATCAGGCGCGACAATGGAGGAAGAGCTATGACCGAACAGGATTTTAAAAATCATGGAAGGCTTGTACCCTCGTATCATTTTTTTGCGGTGCCGGTTTTCCTGATCAACTTTCTTTGGTCGCTATACCGGCTGAAGCAGCTCGGGATTTCCTTCGAGGGAATCTTTGGAGTGATTCTGGCCGCGGCTTTGGTTGTTCTAGTCTTCCAGGCCCGGCTATTTGCGCTGGCGGTGCAGGACCGGGTCATTCGACTGGAAGAACGGCTGCGCTATGAGCGGATGCTGCCTGCGGAACTACGCGCGAGGTGCTGCGAGCTGGCTATCGGTCAAATCGTGTCGCTGCGGTTTGCGAGCGATGCGGAATTACCTGCGCTTGCGGGAAGAGTTCTGGACGAAAAGCTGACGGAGCGCAAAGCCATCAAGCAGCTCATCAAAAACTGGAAACCGGACTACCTGCGCGCATAGCTTCACGCCTGATTAGAAAATGCTGCGAATGACGCCGCCTTCGGCGCGAACGGCGGAACCGTTGATCGAAGTTGCCTGCGCGCTGGCAACGAACGCGACCACGGCTGCGACTTCTTCGGGCGTTTCGAAGCGTTTCAAGAGCGAAGAGGGGCGGACAGCTGAAAAAAACTGTTTTTCGATTTCTGCTTTCGTGATGCCCTGCTGTTTGGCCATGCTTTCGACAAAGTCACCGACGCCTTCGGAAGCAGTGGGACCGGCGAGAATGGAATTCACGGTGACTCCGGTACCGGCAACGGATTCCGCCAAACCGCGAGCGACAGCCACTTGCGCCGTCTTGGTCATGCCGTAGTGGATCATTTCCGCGGGAATGTGCTGTGCGGATTCGCTGGAGATGAAAATGATGCGGCCCCAGTTTTTCTTCAGCATGCCGGGAAAATAGCGGCGCGAAAGGCGAACGCCGCTCAGGACGTTCACTTCGAAAAAGCGGAGCCAGTCGGAATCGGGAATCTCGAGAAATGGTTTGGGTTCAAAGATTCCGAGATTGTTGACCAGGATGTCCGCGTCCGGCACTTGTTGGAGGAATTTCTCAACGCCGTGGGCGGTACCCAGGTCCGCGGGAACGCCTCGAAGGTCGGCTTTCTCGACGCTCGTCCGGATCTTTTTGACGGCGGCGTCGACGCGCGCTTCCGTGCGTCCGTTGACGATGACCTTGGCGCCCTCCGCGGCAAGCGCTGCAGCGATGGCGAAGCCAATACCGGCGGTTGATCCGGACACAACCGCCGTCTTGCCTTTGATCTTCAGGTCCATTTCCCGATTCTTAGTAGGTTCGTATGAATTCTTACCGGACGCCAACAGCCGCGGCTACGCCTTCGATTTCGGCGATCTCGCCCGCGGTGAGCCTCAATTCACCAGCGCGCATGACGCCTTCGGCTTGCTTGGCGTTGCGCGCGCCAACAATGGCGCCGGTGACAGCGGGATGGCGCAGGGTCCAGGCGATGGCGACTTCACCGGGGGTACGCCCATGGCGTGCGCCCTCCTGGCGCAAGCGCTCGACGAGTTCGATATTTTTCGACAGGCGTGGCTCGCGAAATTCCGGACTGCGGCCGCGAAAATCATCGGGTGGCAGCGCGGCGGCGCGCTCGCGAGTCATGGCCCCGGTGAGCAGGCCGGAGGCCATCGGGGAGTACACAATCACGCCGATCCCCTGCTTTTCACAGTAGGGCAGAGTTTCCGCTTCGATCTGCCGCCGGATCAGCGAGTAAGGAGGCTGAAGGGATGTTACCGGGGCAATCTTTTCGGCGCGCTGAATCTGCTTCGCATTGAAGTTCGAAACACCGATCCAACGAACTTTCCCTTCTTTCTTGAGCGCGGCGAGCGTTTGCCATGCTTCTTCGAGACCGGGACCGTTGTCGTCCGGCGGCCAATGGATCTGGTAAAGATCGATCGTGTCCACTTGCAGGCGGCGCAGACTGTCCTGGCATTCGCGGCGGATCGAAGCGGCGCTGAATTCCTTTCTGGTGTTCCCTTTTTCGTCCCAGCGAAGGACGCACTTGGTGAACACATAGGGGCGCGGGCCGCGCCATTCCTTCAGCGCGCGGGCTACGACTTCTTCGGAATGGCCCACGCCGTAGACGGCGGCGGTATCGATCCAATTGACGCCAAGTTCGAGCGAACGATGAATCGCCGCGATGGAATCCGCATCCTCCTGCGCGCCCCAGGCAAATTCCCAGCCTGACCCGCCGATGGCCCAGGCGCCGTAGCCGACACGAGTAATTTTGATATCTGAGTTTCCCAATTTTCGCGTTTCCATTCGAAGCCTCTTCTTGAATCGCGCGCCGGGCGGACTTCTCCCGCAGCGAATCTGTTTTTTTATTCTTCCAATGTTGGATGAACATATCGCAAAAAAGGTTAGAACGCATCCAGAGAAGGGAAAAGAGGCGAGAACTCGCTTAGTCGGCGCCGCACTCCAAACGAACGGCGCCCCGACCGGGTCGGGACGCCGTTGCCGAAAATAATGCTGAATGTGGACGAGCGTTAGATGGTCTTGGTTGCCGCTGCGGGCGCGGAAGAGTTGCGGGCAAATGCATTCCCGCCGGATTCCTTTTCTGGACTCTTGTCGATCTCGATGGAGCCTTTGAAGTAGGCGCCATCTTCGATCATGATGCGGGAAGTAGTCAGGTCACCGTTGACCGAACCATCCTTTTTGATTTCAATTCTATCCTTCGCGCGAAGGTTTCCCTTCACGTTGCCGTACACCACCACCTCGCGGGCAATGATGTCGGCGGTCACTTTCGCCGAGGCTCCGACAGTCAGCTTTCGCTCATCGAGCTGAATCAGTCCTTCAACCGAGCCATCGATCAACAGATCTTCGTTGCCGGAGATCTCACCTTTCACGTGCAGGCTGGCCCCGAGCCGCGCCGTGGCGCGGTCCGCGGTTGCACCCAATGGACGCATCGGATCTATACTCATCGCGGGTTTATCCTCCCAAGTCGCCGGAGCGGGCTTCGGCGGCTGATTCGTTTGTAAGTTTCTTGTATCCGGTTGCCCTGCTTGCGGTGCATCCGGTTTCTTATTGCCCCACATCGGACCTCCCAGGGACAGCACCACCCCACGCAGATATCCGGCCGGGGTACTGCAAACTGTATTCCTCGGAAGGGTGCGCGGCAAACTAAGTGTGAAGACGCTGTTCCAGACAGTTACTAGACTTTGGGACAGGGCGTGCCACGGCTGGTGGGCAGTCCACGAAAATAGTGAAGGAATCCAGGTCAAATGTAAAGCGCGGTGTGGCGCGGTCCGAGTCGGGTCAGCTAGCGATCACAGGATTCGCTGGTAGTTGGAAGCTCGGCCTGTTTCCTTTGCGGAACAGTCTCTGTTTATTTCACTTTTAAAGGCAGGCCAGTGAACTAATCTGAGCGATGGGAACAGTTGAGCCCTGGCGCTTTGCTTCACCCCGGGCTTGGAACTCAAAATCGGAGTCTCTGGTTGTATGAAGCGAACGGTCACGAGCACGCTACTCGTCGCGGTGCTGATGTGCCTTTCAGGATACGCCGCGCTGTTCGTCGCGCCAGATGAACGAACAATGCATGCGGCGCAGCGCATCTTTTATTTTCATGTGCCAAGCTGGATCGCAATGTTCACGGCGTTTTTCATCGCGGTCATCGGCAACATCACCTATTTGACCACGCGCTCACCGAAATGGGATTGGCTCGGCGTCGCAAGCGTTGAAGTTGGTGTGACATGCTGCACGATTGGACTCATAACGGGGCCGTTGTGGGCTAAGCCCATCTGGGGCATTTGGTGGACGTGGGACGCGAAACTCACCGCCGCCTTTATTCTGTGGTTGCTGTATGTCTCTTACCTTCTGCTCCGCACAATAGTCGACGAGCCTGAACGACGTGCGAGGGTCTCCGCAATCTTTGGTATTTTTGCGTTTCTCGATGTCCCTTTGGTCTATTTGGCAAACCGTCTCTGGAGGACTCAGCACCCAGCTCCGGTCATTCTCGGCGGTCCTGGTTCAGGACTAAACCCGACCATGGGCAAAATTCTGCTCCTGTGCGCAATTGCTGAACTCGGTGTCATGATCCTCCTTCTCCTAGATCGCTATCGCCTTGAGCGGTTGCGTTATGAACTTGGTGATCTGCGTCTTGAGATTGAGACCCGCAACTTGGATAGACGATCGGTTGCTTAAGGAGCGTATGTGAACAATTTCGAATACTTACTTGGTGCGTGGATTGCTGTTTGGGCTGTGTTTTGTTTTTACCAAATTTCAATTGCCCGAAGGGTGGCCCAGTTGAGAGACGAAGTTGAGCGCCTCAAGAAAGAGGTCCGCTAGGCCCAACATCAAGTTAAGCGCTTGGTTTGTCCGGGACTGGCTGAGTGGCAACGAAATCGGCTTGAAAACGCGTGGCGTAAGAATCGAGCAACTGCTGGATTCGTTTGTGGCTTTGGGACTTGAGGATGAAGCCGGCGTGGTGATATTTCGCGATGCGGTAGGTGATTTCGGGATCGGTGTATGCGGAAGTGTCGGGATGCTCCTGGCGGGCGAGACAAACAATGACGCCGGCGTAATCGCCACGCCTAGCCGGAAGCTCGTAAGGTTGATTCCCTGCCCCAATTTCGAGCCGCGCCCACTCGCGCCAGGGGTTGATGCCGGTTGCGGCCTCGATGACATCGGAGATGTAGGCGCCGCCGACGCGGGCGGCGACTTCGATGAAATAGAATTTGCCGCCGGCGTGCGACCGCAGGAACTCCGCATGGGTCACTCCGCGTACGAGACCGAGGCCCTCGATCAAATTGCGATTGATTTCGAGGAGCGATGTGGTTTCTTGCGCTTCACGAGGAAGAGTGCGCGTCGTAAATACCCCGCCCTGGTGCGAGGTATCGAGCGGCGGCGTGCCATAGGCGTGAGCTTCGGCGAAGGCAATACCGCGCTCGGAAACTACGCTGTCGACGTGATAGACCACGCCGGGAACGAATTGCTCAAGCAAGTAGAACGATTGCTGATCGCCCAGCCGGTCGAGCCACGGCCAGAGCTCTTCCTGTGAATGAATCTTTTTCATGCCGATGCCGGAGGCCTGCGAGCGGGGCTTGAGCAACCAAGGACTGGGAACCCGGGACATGAATTCGCGAAGATTATCGTGGTTGAGAACGTGGACGAATTCGGGGACGAGGATGCCTTCCTTTCGTGCTCTCTCGCGCATGGCCAGCTTGTCGCGAAAATATCGAACGGCGGTGAGGCCCATGCCGGTGATGCGCAGATGCTCACGGAGGGCGGAGACGTTCTCCATGTCGAATTCATCGAGCGCGACGATGCGATCGATGGACTGCGACCTGGCAACATAGCTCACGGCGTAAAGGAGATTCTGCAGCGGAAGCTCTTCCGGCATGGTGAAGACTTCGTCGATACATTCGAACGGCCACGCTGCGTGGCGAAGTTTTTCGACGGTCAGGAGAAGGACGCGGCAGCCGATCGCTTTGCAGGTGCGGATGAACTCATGACCCTTTTCGTAGGAGCTGACACAAAGAATGGTGAGAGGCCGGTGCTCCGACATTCATCACCCCCTGGAAACCAAGTGAATAGAGGGCGGATTATACAGCGGTCTCGCGCGCGGGATACAGGAATTGCAGAAACGGTCCGACGCGCTGCGCCCAAGCCGCTTCGTTGTGCTCCGCGCCATCGACACGCTCGTAGTGCAAGTCGTGGCCTAGGCGCCAGCCTTTTTCGAGGAGCACGTCACGGAACTTCTCGACGTCCTGCACGATGCGCGGGCCTTCGCGTGTGCCGATGTCCAGCCAGATGCGCGGGCGGGGCTCGACGGTTGCTGTCCGGGCAAAACGGTGGATGATGAGCTGATTCCACCAGACGGACGGCGAGAGCGCGGCGATTTTTCCAAACATGCGCGAATGCTGGAGCCCCAGATAGAGGGAAACCAGGCCCCCCAGCGACGAACCGCCGATGCCGGTGTGTTGCGAGCCGGTGAGCACGCGGTATTCGCGATCGACGAAGGGCTTCACTTCTTCGATCATAAATTTTGCATAGCGGTCGGCGCGGCCGCCGCCGAGTTTGGGAATGTGGGTGGGAGTGTATTCGCCAATGCGCGCGTTCGTGTTGTACATCCCCACGATGATCAGAGGGGCGACCGCGCCAGATTGAATAAAATGATCCGCGGTCTGCCCGACGTGCCAGTCCTGCCCGGGAATGAAGGAGGTGGCGCCATCGAAGAGATTCTGGCCGTCATGAAGATAGAGGACGGGGAAATGGCGCCAGGACTGGTCGGCGTATCCGGGCGGCGTGTAGACGATGAGGTCGCGCTGATTGCGGAGAAAGCGCGAGCGGAATTGTTCGTGTATGCGGAGCTGTCCGGAACTCACGGCGCGATGGTCACCAGGAGATCTTTCGCTTCAACGTGCTGCCCGGAGGTCACAAGCAGCTTCAGGATGCGCCCCGAAATTGGCGCATAGATATTGGACTGCATTTTCATGGCTTCGAGAGTGAGAAGTTTTGCGCCGCGTTCCACCGTGTGATTCGCTTGCACGGCGATGCCGCTGATGACGCCGGCGGTCGGAGCGGCTACCTGGCCGGGATCAGCGGGGTCGGCCTTTGGGTGAGCGCGCTCGACCACCCGCAGCGCGCGGTCGCGGACGTTTACTTCGCGGGGCTGGCCGTTCAATTCAAAAAAGAGCGTGCGCGTGCCATCGGGATGCGGTTCGCTGATGGTCAAGAACTTGATGATGAGGGACTTTCCGGATTCGATCTCCACGGTGATTTCTTCGCCGGACTTCAAACCATAGAAAAATGCGGGCGTGGGCAAGACGCTGACGTCGGAATAGGTCTGGCGAAATTTGTCGTATTTGGCGAAAACGTCGGCATAAAGCAAAGAACTCAGCAGATCGTCACGGCGGACGGCATGACCGAGATTCTTCTCAAGGGATTTTTGCTCTTCTTCCCATTTCACTGCTTCCAGGTTTGCACTGGGACGGCCGCGGAGAGGAGCCTGGCCGCGCAGGATTATCTTTTGCAGCTTCTTTGGCCAGCCGCCGGGCGGCACGCCCAGGACGCCGGAAAACAGTTCGACCACCGAATTGGGAAAGGAGACGTCGTGTTTTTCGTCGAGCTTGAGAATGTCCGCCGGCCGCATTTCCTTAGCCATGAGGAAGAGCGTCATGTCGCCAACGACTTTGCTGGAGGGTGTGACTTTGACGATGTCGCCGAAAAGCTGGTTTACCTCCGCGTACATTTTTTCGGCTTCGCGCCAGCGATGACCGAGGCCCATGGCGGCAGCCTGCTCACGCAGGTTGGTGTACTGACCGCCGGGAATTTCATGCTGGTACAGGCGCGCCGAGCCGGCCTTGGGACCGGAGTCGAACGGAAGATAGTAAGTGCGAACGGTTTCCCAATAGTCGGAGCACTTGTTGAGGGTGTCGACATCGAGCTGCGTGTCGCGCGGCGTGTGGCGGAGCGCTTCGACGATGGAATTGAGATTCGGCTGGCTGGTGCCGCCGCTCATGGCGGCGATAGCTCCGTCGGCGACGTCGACTCCCGCTTCGGCCGCTTTCAGCACCGAGGCCGCGTTGATGCCGCTGGTGTCGTGCGTGTGAAAGTGGATCGGAATGCCGACTTCCTGCCGCAGCGTTTTCACCAATTCGAATGCCGCGTAGGGTTTGCACAGTCCGGCCATATCTTTTATGGCCAGGAAGTGCGTGCCCAGTTTTTCCAGCTCTTTGGCCATGGCGACGTAGTATTTCAGCGAGTATTTCGGACGGCTCTTATCGAGGATGTCGCCGGTGTAGCAAATGGCGGCTTCGCAAACGGCGCCGGTTTCGAGTGCGGCATCAATCGAAACGCGCATGTTCTCGATGGCATTGAGTGAATCGAAGATACGGAAAATGTCGATGCCCTGGGCGTGCGCTTCGCGAACAAATTCAATGATGACGTTATCGGGATAGGAGGCGTAACCGACGGCGTTGGCGCCGCGGAGGAGCATTTGGAAACAGATGTTGGGAACGCGCTCGCGCAGCTCGCGCAATCGTTGCCAGGGATCTTCGTGCAGGAAGCGCATGGCGGTATCAAAAGTCGCACCACCCCACGTCTCGAAACTGAAAAGATGCGGCAGGCGATGCGCGAGGGTGCTGGCGGTGGCGAGCAGATCGAATGTGCGGACGCGCGTGGCCATGAGCGACTGGTGCGCGTCTCGGAAAGTCGTGTCGGTAATGAGCAGGCGCTTTTCTTTTCGCGCCCAGGCGGCGAACTTCTTTGGCCCGAGTTTTTGCAGGAGCTGGCGCGTGCCGGCCGGGGGTTTGCCGGCAGGCGTTGCCGGGACAACTGCGGCTTCGAATTCTTTGGGGATCTGCTTCCCTTTTACTTCGGGATTGCCGTTTAAGATGACATCGCCGAGATAGGAAAGCAGCTTAGTGGCGCGGTCGCCGCGGCTGGGGAAATGGAAAAGCTCGGGAGATTCGTCGAGGAAAGAGGTCGTGAGTTCGCCGGCGCGAAACTTCGGGTGGTTCACAACATTTTCGACGAAGGGGATATTCGTTTTCACGCCGCGAATGCGGAATTCGCGGAGGGCGCGGTCCATACGCTGACAAGCTTCGGGAAGATTTGCGCCCCAGGCCGTGACTTTGACGAGAAGCGAATCGTAATAGGCGGCGAGCATCGCGCCGGCATAAGCGGTGCCGCCATCAAGACGGATACCAAAGCCTGCGGGAGAACGATAGGTGGAAATTTTTCCGTAGTCGGGTGCGAAGTTGTTCTCCGGGTCCTCGGTGGTCACGCGACACTGGAGAGCGGCGCCATTGAGCGGAACATTCTCCTGATTCGGCAACGCCATAGGCAGCTCATGCAGCTTGTGACCTTGCGCGACGAGAATCTGCGAACGCACGAGATCGATACCCGTGACCATTTCGGTCACGGTGTGCTCGACTTGAATACGGGGATTGACCTCGATGAAATACCACTTCTGCGAATCAACGTCGTAGAGAAATTCGACGGTTCCAGCATTGCGATAGTTTGCCTTGCGGGCGAGTTGCACCGCCGCGTCGCAGAGTTCGCCGCGAATGCTCGCGGGGAGATTCGCGGCGGGAGCGACTTCGACGACCTTTTGGTGACGACGTTGGACAGAGCAATCGCGTTCGTAGAGATGCAGCAGGTTACCGTGATGATCGGCGAGGATTTGGACTTCCAGATGCCGGGCGCGAGACAGGTATTTTTCCAGGAAGACGGAAGCATCCCCGAAGGCGGAGCGCGCTTCACCCTGGGCTTCTTCCAGAAGGGCATCGAGCTGCGTGGCGTCATGGACGACTCGCATGCCACGGCCGCCGCCACCCATCGCCGCTTTCACAATGAGGGGATAGCCGATCGCCCGAGCGACCTTTTGCGCCTCCGCCGCCGACTTGACCGGATTCTCGGTTCCTGGCAGAACAGGCACTCCCGCCGAAGCGGCCAGTCTTCGGGCGGCCGTCTTGTCCCCAAGCAACTCGAGAAGATTCGGCGACGGACCAACGAAGGTGATGCTGGCCTTTTCGCAGGCCCGGGCGAACGCGGGATTCTCGGAAAGAAAACCGTAACCCGGGTGGATGGCGTCCACGCCCTTCTCTTTTGCCAGTGCGACGATTCCCACGATGTCCAGATAGGCTTCCACGGGGCCCTTGCCGGCGCCGACCTGATACGCTTCGTCAGCCTTGAAGCGATGCAGGGCGAGCCGGTCTTCCTGCGAATAAATGGCCACGGTGCGCAAGCCGAGCTCGTTGGCGGCGCGAAAGATGCGTATAGCGATTTCGCTGCGATTGGCGGCGAGCAGTTTGCGGATCGGTTTCGTTTTCTTCATCTCAGAGGCGATCAATGCGTCGCGCGAAATTCTACATTGTTTCATGGCGACGAGGCGACTCAGTTGCAGTTTTTTCGATTGAAAGAACCAATTGTTTTTCTGAGCCGAGTGTGGAGACGCCCACGGGATGTACGCCTATGAAGAAATTGGTCACTCGGGCATGGCACGTTGCGCAGAATTGGCGGGATTAGACGTGACCATTGCCGATTTCAACTGTTGCAGCTGGGTTTGAACCTTCGCCCAAGCCTTGCCGTTGCGTTTCGTCGCATACGGCGCATCCGGTTCGGCAAAAAAGTGCAGGAGCTCCGCTTTCACCTCTGATGTAGCGCTCGCGAATTTGTTTTCCGTCAGCTTATCCAGCAATTGCGCATGGGCTTCATCGTTCAACCGGTATTTTCCGGGACCGGTGTTCTCGCCGACATCGAAATTATTATTGGGCAGGTCCAGCCGGCTTTCGCGAACCTCCGTCAAGAGTTCACGATAGCGGTCGAGCGTGGCATTGAAACTGGCTTCAAACATCTGTTCAGTCTGGGGTGTAGGAGTCCTGAACTGCAGGATCTTGAGCGGGCCGAACTTGGGGACTAACTTGAAGAGGAATGCGAGCAAACGCTCGCCCGGACTGGGCTTGCGGTAATCCTTGCCCCATTCGTGTTCATAATTTGAACGGGACAGATTGAACAGAAACTTTCTCTTCGTTGCGTTTGGAATGTCGTCCTTGATCTCGTCTTTCTTGAGGTGCCAGGCGATGCGAGTGGCTTTCGGAATGAGGCTGCTGACGTCGTGGCGGTAAGAATTGAGAACTTTGTTTTCGTTCACGAGCACGTCTTTCAACTCAAGGCCATAGGTCTCCCGAAAGGCTTGCTCGAAAACCGGGCGGGAGACTTCGAAACCGATGAAGTCGTGATAGCTGTCCGGAGCATAGCGTTCCCGCGCGATTTCGAGCACGTCGAAACCAAATTCAGTTTTCACATGCGCCAGCCGGTTGTCCTCAAACGAAACGCTGTCGCCGTATTTCTTCCGGAGGCCGGGATACAGAATCGGAACGGCTCTGTTGGTGCCGAGGCGATGACCGTCGTTGTCCGCAGCGTAATGCGCGAGCGCACCGAGGGCGAAAGCGTACTCGTGGACATCCTTGGCGTCTCGCAGCAGCGCTTGGATGAAATCGCCGCTGCGGATGTAATGCGTGAGGTCGCTGAAAAAGGGGCTGCCGTATGGGTAGTAGCCAAGATCTTGAATGATGGCGCCACCGTAGGCGTAGGCTTGTGCCCTGCTCAGATCCTCCTCGGTTGCCTGCGGGAATTTTTTCAGGAGGAGCGGCTTGATATGCATCTCCCAGGTTACATCGATAATGGCCTCATGAGCGAGAACAGCGTAGGCGTGAACTGGGACCGGCAACGCCAGCAGAACGGCGATCAGACAAACGACGATCGCGCGGGTGCGGGCAAGCAGGCGAACCTTGATTCCAGGTGACAACGGAAGACGCCGTTTCGGCTCCATGTCTTAGCATAAAACAAAACGGCCTTCATGGCTTGAGGAGCGGCTGGGCAAAGCGAATGGGAACACCAAAATTCGAGCCGCCAAAACCTTTGACGACCGCGAATGTCACGCCAATCACTTCTCCATCGCGATTGATGAGCGGCCCACCCGAGCCACCGGAAGTGGTCTGCGCATCGTAGACAATCTTGTCCGGAAGAACGTCGCCGATATGGCCCTGAGTAACTAGGGGCCGGATGAGTTTACGGCGGAGAAGCTCGTTGACAACCTCTGTCGGTTTTCCGCCCGTGTTCTTGACAATTTCGTTCACGGCATCTTCTCCCGCGCGCGCCAGAATGGCGCTGATGCCGGTGGCGTAGCCGAGGGAGAGCAGAGGCTGGCCACTGACCGCCGCTTCCTTGCGGGCATCTATTTTCAGGATGGGTTTTTTCAAACCGGACAAATCACCTTTCACCACGGCGAGATCCGACTCCTCGGAAATCACTGAAATGCGGACGGGAACCCCGGCAGTCGCGTCAGGGAAATAGGCTGTCAGTTCCGCAATGGTGGGATTAAGCCCCTGGCTAAAAACGGCGGCAAGCTCGTCATTCTTCCACCAGGGTTGCGCCACGTGGTGATTGGTGAGAATGCGGCCTTCGCCGACGATGAATCCGGTGCCGAAGAAATCAGCGCGAACTTCGGGTGCGCGGCCTTCCAAGGTATAAACCGGGTTGCCGTCACTGTCGTGGAGTGGCTCGCCATCCGGATTGATCCCGCCGTAACGCAGCGGGCGACCGGAAGCCCGGTCGACGAAGGAAACGGATACATGAAGGAGACACACGCTTGGCGCATACGCACGGATTACTTCTTCTGCGGATTGCGACTCGGCTTCCACGCGTTTGAGTCGGGTGGTCGTCTCCTCAAGCTGCGTGCGAAGTGCGGACACGTCGCCGGACCCGGCGCCCGAGATTTTCTGGCGCAACTCATCCGATTGCTGCTTGAGCTGCTGCTTTTGCTGGTGAACATCGGATTGCTGAAGATCGGCGCGCGCACTGCGGGCATCCGCCATCAATTGCTCCTGGCGGTGAGCGCCACGCTCGAGCTGGGCGATAACGGCGAAAGCCCGGTTAGCTTCCTTGTCGGCACGCCGGGAATAGAGAAAAAAGATCCCGGCGATGAGTATGGCGACGGCGAAGAGGGCAGAGACGCCAATTTTCAAAGCCCTTCCCAGGGAAAAAGCATCGCGCGTCATCTTTTCGGTTACAGCAAGCGCCTGGAAAGCGGTCTGCGCCATTTCGCGGCCTTCATCGGCAATGCGAGTTTTCTCCAGCAGTTCGTCAAAGGCGTGTTTTTCGCGCAACTGAACGCGCACGCGCGCCAGCACTTCCGCCGGATCCCACGGTGACGTAAGCACCTCGTCCGCGCCGAGATCGAGACCCCGAGCTCGCTCAGCTCCCTCGCCCTGCGTGAGGAGAATCACGCGAGTCCCCGCGGTGGCCGCATTGCCTTTGACTTCGGCCAGGGCATCACAGCACTGGATGTCGGCAAGGTCGGCGGAGAGCAGCAGAAGGTCGATACTGGCATCTTGAACAAACTTGAATCCTTCAGCCTGGGAGGACGATACGGCCACATCATAGCCGGCCGAACGCACCAATTCCTCAAGCGCCCGGCGCGAGGCCGAGTCGGGATCCACAATCAGAATGCTTTGGCGTTTCGAGGGCAAGTTCACAACCTCAGTGGCTTCGGACTTTTCGTCGAGCCTTCCTTCAGCTTCCGCATCATCTTCCCTGCCGCGTTGCCTCACAAGGCTTTACTAGAATAACGTGGACATCTTTCTGATGCACGCAACTGGATTCTGGCACCAACAATTTATCCGCGGAAAGATGGCGGGGAGAGCGATGATACCTGACTAACGAAAAGACGAGAAACTCCAAAAACGCTCTGGCGATGGTTGGCGGGGGAGAACAGTTAGATGATTCAGGGCTAGTACTTGCGAAGAACGCCTATGACACGGCCCTGAATTTTTACGTCGTTCGCGGCCACCATGATAGGAGCCATTTCGGAATTTGCCGGTTGCAGGCGGATCTTGCCCGCGCCTTCGCGATAGAAGCGCTTGAGCGTTGCTTCTTCGCCACCAATCAGCGCAACAACGATATCCCCGGCATTGGCGACCTGGGTTTGCTCGCAAACGACAAAGTCCCCGTCCATGATGTGATCTTCGATCATGGAACTCCCTTTGACCTGCAGAACAAAGGAATTGCCGCCACGAGCGAAATCGCCCAGCGAAATCGTCTCGCGTTCTTCAACCGCTTCCAACGGGCGCCCCGCCGCGATCCTTCCCACCAGTGGAAGCTCCTGCATCTTGCGATCGTTTACCTGATCCTTGACCGACTTCGGCAATTGGACAATCTCAATGGAACGGCTCTGATTGTAGCCGCGGCGAATGAAGCCTTTTTTCTCGAGAGTGGTAATGTGCTTGTGCACGGTGGCCAGAGAAGTGAGCTTGAGGCCTTTGCCAATTTCTTCGAAACTTGGCGCGTAGCCGTGTTTGGTCTCAAACGCCACGAGGTAATCGAGAACTTCTTTTTGCCGTTTGGTCAGAGCCATGTGCGCGCCTCCCCCTGCAAATCTTTTCCACAGGCACTTTAGGCGAAAAGAAAGCGAACGTCAAGCCGAATCTTGCCGCTGCCGGTGTCCACTCCTTTTGTTTCGTAAGGTGAATCGCTCTCTCCAAACTCCGTTGTTTACCTGATTGTCGTCAGCATGTGGGCCGCCAAGACTAGCGTGGGTGTCCAGCCCATGTTTGATCCATTGCGTGGCTCGGGGAAAAGGACTCTCTTTTGACGGCATGACGAACTGGAAGTCTCTTGAGTTCTTCCAGTCGCGGTGATGGCGTATGTCGAACGAACCAAGCAGCGAGTTCACCAGGGATGCTCTCAGCTCAGGGCATGCCCCTTTTCCTGCCGAAGACAAAAATCAGCGTGAAAGTGATCGTGTCTTTTTGTGTCTGCACATTCGTGTCGCCGGAATTGCAGAAAACGCTAAAGACTTATGGGAGGAAGGACGAACAGTAGACGTCAGCCGCCGAGGCGCTGCCATTATGGTGGACCTGGAGCTGCACACTGGCCAGAACATCAAGATTCAGCGAGTCGGATCTGGCAAAGAGGCCATGGCTAGAGTAGTGGGCCGCTTAGCAGGATGGTCCGAGGCCCGTGTGTTTGGGGTTGCCCTACTCGACCCGGCAGCCAATCTGTGGGACATTGCTTTTCCTGCCGCCTCCGATGCAGAGAAGGTGGTTCTACGAGCCTTGCTCCGGTGTATTGCCTGTTGCCGATTGGAGGTAACATACCTCAACGAGTTTGAGGCGGGTCTTTTCCTTCGCCACCATTGCATCTCCCGGACCTGCGCGAGTTGCGGAGGCTGGACCACGTGGACGCGGCCGTTCGGCCATACTTCCACGGATCCCCATATCCCGATTGAACTGGATAGTGAGACTCAAGGGTCACAGCAGCTTCTGGCCAGTGGGAAGCAAAACCTGCGGTCCCACGATCGCATTCAAGTAGAAGCGGTTGGATGCGTCCGGCATTCTACGCTGGGAAACGAAGTCGTGCTGGTCAGGGATTTGGCGCGTGGCGGCCTGAGCTTCTACAGCGCCAACCATTACCCCGAAGGGACACGCATGGAAATGGCAGTCCCCTACGCTTCGAGGGCTCCGAATATCTATTCGCGAGCCCGGATCGTAAGTTCTCGCAAGGGAGCGGAGAAGGGTTTAATAGAGTATGGAGTCGCCTATCTCAGGTAACCGCTCACGGAAACTCGTCGTCGCCGCTCGAATCCGATTTCCTCACTGTAAACTTAGGGCCCACCCATAACTGCCATTGATTCGATTCCCATAAGTCTTTCTCGATAAGACACATCGTATTGCGAGGCGCCCTCCAGCCGCCATGGGCTTGCCGATGTGATATCCTCTGAGAGTCGGCTCTTGGCGGGCTGCCTCAGAAGCCATCCTTTCATCGCACCGCCTCATCCTTATGAGCCACACGCCCCTGGGGTAGGGGGAGTTCATCGGTCAGCGGAGGCCTGGGACAAGAATGTCTATGCTCGCAGAAGTTCCACCGGTAAAAAACAAGCGCGAAGTGCTGGATCAGGCGGTCATCCGTTTCGCGGGCGACTCCGGCGACGGCATGCAGATTACCGGCAACCAGTTTACGAATACTGCCGCTCTCTACGGCAATGATATTGCGACATTCCCGGATTATCCGGCGGAAATTCGCGCTCCTGCAGGAACGATTCCCGGCGTCAGTGGATTTCAGCTCCATTTTTCCTCGAATGAGGTGTACACGCCCGGCGACGCAATCGACGTGCTGATTGCCATGAACCCGGCGGCGTTGAAAGTGAATGTCGCGGACCTGAAGGCCAACGGGATTCTGATCGTCAACAGCGATAGCTTCAAAGAGGGTGATCTGCGCAAGGCACAGATGACCTCGAATCCGCTCGAAGATCATTCGCTCGACAAGTTCCGGCTGTTTTCCGTCGAACTCGAGCGGTTGACGCGTCGCTCGCTCGAGCATCTCGGCCTGGACGCCAAGTCCATGGACCGCTGCAAGAACTTCTTCGCGCTTGGCATGTGCTATTGGCTCTACAACCGCTCGATGGACCCGACAGTCCGGTGGATTGAAGACAAGTTCAAGAACAAGCCGCTGCTGGTGGAAGCGAACAAGCTCGCACTGAAGGGCGGCTATTCTTACTGCGAGGCCACCGAGGCATTTCAGATCAGTTATGAAATTCCACCGGCGCAGCTCACTCCGGGGCTCTACCGAAGCATGAGCGGAAATCAGGCGTTGGCACTGGGTTTTGTCACCGCGGCCCAGAAATCAGGGCTGACATTGTTTCAGGGCAGTTATCCCATTACTCCCGCGTCGGACATCTTGCACGAACTCTCCCAGTACAAAGACTTTGGCGTCATGACATTCCAGGCGGAAGACGAGATCGCCGCCGTCACCTCTGCAATCGGCGCGGCGTACGCGGGAGCCTTGGCGATTACCACGACTTCAGGCCCAGGCATGGCGCTGAAGACGGAAG